>Ga0082335_1004565_pt1 | contig 20548 bp, 15 predicted proteins | sample Subgrocontami58m_FD_72375 | JGI IMG/M metagenome (GOLD analysis project Ga0082335, IMG submission 72375) | Subsurface groundwater microbial communities from S. Glens Falls, New York, USA - GMW37 contaminated, 5.8 m (SPADES assembly) (version 2) ... | reverse complement strand
CGAATCGCGGCGCTACCGGCCCGGCACGAACGTCGATGCACAGTTCAGTATTCCCTATGCGGTTGCGGTGTCGATTCTGCATGGCGCGCCGATGCCGACTCATTTTACCGATGAGCTGATTCGGGACCCCGCGCTTCTCGCGTTGGCCGCGAAAGTGAAAGGGATAGCCGATCTCGATTATGAATCGAAGTTTCCGGCACGTTTCCCGACGGAAGTCACGATTCGCCTTAAGAGCGGCAAGACCGTGCAGGCGTTCCGGGACCTGCCTTCAGGCGACCCGGAGAACCCGATCTACGCCCAAAAGGGGCGTTTCGAAAACGAGATAACCGCGAAGTTCCGCGCGCTGCTCAAACTTCAACCGGTGTACGCGGCCCGCTGTGAAGAGATGGTTGCAATACTGAGCGCACTCGAGACCGTCTCGGACGTCTCCGGCCTGATGGCGCTGTTCACGCCGAATGGACGCCGTTAATCGGCGCCGGGGCGGCGTGACGAGACACGTTTGCCGCCTTGGCAAAGGGTGCGCGTCAAATGTCTAGCCAGCGCGCTGCGATCGGAATCGACACGGGTGGCACGTTCACCGATCTCGCGTCGTTCGATCCTGAGACCGCGACCATACAGGTGGCGAAGGTCCCGTCTACCCCCGGAGATCCCGCTGAGGCCATCAAGAAACTCCTCGTCGACAGACCGGGTCCGCCGGGGCGAGTCATACACGGAACAACGGTCGCAACGAACGCGCTGCTTGAGCGCAAAGGCGCCAAAGTCGCACTCATTACAACCCGCGGTTTCCGGGACACCCTGGAGATCGGCAGCACACGCAGGGCTTCGCCCGGCCTGTTTAACACCAAGTTCATAAAGCCGGCACCCTTGGTGCCTCGTTCGTGGCGCTTTGAGGTGGACGAGCGCCTGATGGCGGACGGCGGCATTTTGCGCCCGCTTGACGAGGCGGGACTGTTGCGGGCCGTTGAGCAGTTGCGGGCACTTCAGCCTGAAGTGGTGGCGGTTTGCCTGCTGCACTCGTATGCGAATTCCCGGCACGAGCAGCGCGTGCGCGAGCTTGTAAGGGCGCAATTGGGCGACTGTCCGGTCGTGATTTCGGCGGAAGTCGTTCCCGAGTTCCGGGAGTTCGAGCGGCTCAGCACCACGGTGATCAACAGCTACACGCTGCCCCGCATGTCGGGCTACCTGACTCGTCTCGCCGGTCATGTGGCGGCATGCGGCAGCGACGGGCTCTATGTCATGGGCTCGAACGGCGGCATCATGACCGCCGCCACCGCCGCAGCGTTCCCGGTTCGCACGATCCTGTCCGGGCCCGCCGGTGGCGTGCGCGGAGCCGCGTGGGTGGCTGAGGTCGCCGGCGTTCACAACATCCTGACCTGCGACATGGGAGGGACGAGCACCGACGTGTCACTGGTGCGTGAACTGGCGCCGGACCTGGTTCAAGACAGCATGATCGCCGGCCTGCCGCTCAAGCTGCCGCAGCTCGATATCAATACCGTCGGTGCGGGAGGCGGAAGCATCGCATGGGTCGACACGGACGGTTCGCTGCGGGTTGGGCCCCAAAGCGCAGGCGCGGTTCCTGGGCCGGCATGTTACGCGCGTGGCGGACAATTGGTCACCGTCACCGACGCGAATTTTCACCTCGGCCGACTGGGTCCGCGGAGTTTGATCGGCGGCGCGCTACATCTTGACCGCGCGCTCGCGACGAGCGCGCTGGAGCGCCTGTCGGTGAGTGCGAAGTATGCCGATATAGACCGTCTTGCCGAAGGTGTCATCCAGCTGGTCGTCACGAACATGGTTGGCGCGCTGCGCGAGATCTCAATCCAGCGCGGCCATGACCCGCGGGAGTTCACGCTGCTCCCGTTCGGTGGCGCCGGTCCATTGCATGCAGCGGAGATCGCGCGCGAAATGGGAATCTCGCGCATTCTGGTGCCGCGGCACCCCGGGAATTTGTCGGCGATCGGGCTGCTCGGGTCGGACTTTCGCTACGACCTGGTGCGCACCTTTCTGGCCGAACTCGCTGCGGTCGATACCGCGCGCATTCGGGCAGCGTTCGAGGATCTCGAGCAACAAGGAAAAATGCTGCTCCGGGCAGACGGATTTCAGGATGCGGCGATGCGCTTCGAGCCTGCAATCGACATGCGCTACCAGGGCCAGGCGTTCGCCTTATCGGTAGCGGCGCAAGCCGGCGACGCGAATGCCGAGCGGCTCACGCAGGCATTCGAGAGCCTGTATGTCAGGCGCTACGGATTCCGCCGCTCCGGCCATCCGGTTGAGATCGTGGTGCTGCGGATCGCCGCGATTGGCCAGGTCGAGCGGCATGGGCTTGCGCCAGTCGCAGCCCAGTCCGTGCCACTGGAGGCGGCCTTGAAAGAGCGCCGTCCGGTCTACCTTGACGGCAACTGGCACCGTGACTGTCCGGTCTACGACCGGGCGCGCCTGGGCGCGGATGCGGCCCTGCGCGGGCCGGCAATCATCGAGGAATTCGGCAGCACCACCGTGGTATTGCCGGGCTGGACCGCGAGCGTCGATCGCTGGGGCAACCTGCGCATGGAAAGTTGATGGTTGTCATGAACGCGACGCCGGGCACTATCGATCTCATCACCCTCGAGGTGATCCAGCAGTTCATTATTGCCTCGGTCCGCGAAATGCGGGCCACCATGATCAAGACCGCGCACTCCTCGATCATTTACGAGGGTCTGGATTTTTCCTGCGCGCTGCTCGATGCCGATGCGCAACTGCTGGGCCAGTCCGAAAGCAGCCCCGCGCACGTCATTCCGCTGCCCTCGCAGGTCCGCCAGGCGCGCGAGTTCTTCTCGGACGTGCTGGAGCCGGGCGATGTGATACTCGTCAACGACCCCTATACTTCCGGGACGCACCTGAACGACGTGGCGATGATCGTGCCTTTCCACGTCGGCGACGAGTTGACCGCGTTTGTCGCAACCCGGGCTCACTGGGGCGACGTCGGCGGCACGTACCCCGGGAGCATTTCGGGCCGCGCGACCGAAATCTTTCAGGAGGGGCTTCGCATCCCGTTCGTCAAGGTTTATCGCGGGGGTGTTCCCGTGCCGGGCATCCTCGATTTGATTTTCGCCAACGTGCGGGGCCGCGAGGATCGTGAAGGCGACTTTCATGCGATGCTCGCCTGCTGTCACACCGCGCAAATCCGCCTCAAGGAACTCATGGCCCGCTTTGGCGTCGATACCGTGCGCGCAGGTATGCGCATGCTGCTCGATCGCTCCGAGCGACGCATGCGTGCCGCGATCGCAAAGATAGCGCCGGGAACGTACTACTACGAGGATTATCTGGACAGCGACAACATCGGCACCCGGCCGGTGCTGGTCTGCGTTGCGGTCACAGTGGCAGGCAGCGAACTCGAAATCGATTTCGCCGGCTCGTCCCCGCAAGTCCGCGGGCCGGTCAACTGCAGTCTGGCAGTCAGCGCCACCGGCGCTTTCGTGGCGCTCAAGGCGCTGCTCGACCCGCAAGGTCATATCAACCAGGGAGCGTTCAGGCCCGTGACCGTTTCGGCTCCCGAGGGCACCGTCACCAACGCGCAATTTCCGGCGGCAGTAGGCGGCTTTTCGGAGATGCGGCGCCGCATCGAATCGCTGGTAACGGGCGCATTGGCCGCAGCCGCCCCCATGAACGTCGCCGGAGATCACAAAGGCGCTTCCAATCACACCTACATCAGCAGCGAAGACAGTGCGCGCCGGCGCACCACGATTTTCTACGAGTATCCGGCGGGCGGCACCGGCGGATTTCTCGAGCACGACGGAGCCGATGCGATGCGCGCATGGGACGAGGGCGACTTCAGTTCGATTCAACCCGCCGAGGTCGTCGAACACGAGCACGCGCTGCTCATCGAGTCCTGCGAACTGCGGACGGATTCAGGAGGGGGTGGCGTTCACCGCGGGGGTCTCGGACTGCGTCGCGTCGTGCGGCTGTTGGCGAACGAAGGGACTTTTTCCGAACTCTCGGATCGCAACATCCTGCAACCGTTCGGCGTCTGCGGCGGGGGCGCGGGTGAACCCAACCGTTTCGTCGTGCTCAGAGACGGCATCGAGATCGAACCTTCGGATATTCCGGGGAAGGTCTCGGGATTCCCATTGCGTCGCGACGACGCCGTGGTCATGGAGTCGGCAGGCGGCGGGGGTTACGCAGACCCGCTCGAGCGCCTGACGAGTCTTGTCGCGCGGGATGTCCGGGAAGGTTACGTGAGCCTGCGCCACGCTGAAGAATGCTACGGAGTCGTGTTCCGCGACGACGATACGGTTGATGAAGATGCAACGGCGAAGCAACGCACCAGGCAACGCGCGGCGAAGACCTCGCTGACCGTGGTCGCGGCGGAGAAAGACGATTTTCTCGACGGACGAAGGATGTGTTCAGTCGCTGCTTCCACATTGCAACGACTCGGGGCAGGCGAGGGCGCAGCGATCGAATTCGTGTCGCCTCGCGGTGCGCCGCTGCGCGCCTGGATCAAGGTTTCCGATGGCCTTGCCGATGGGTGTGTACCGCTCGGCCCCAAAGGCCGCGCAATCCTGGGAGTGGCCGAAGGGCAATCGATTGAAGTCCGGGTGTTGCAGGGGCGCCGTGCAGCCGCGAAATCATTCGCATGAGCGCTTCAGAGTCCCCGTTAGGGGATCCGTAAACCCCTCGCCTTAGGGTTGACCCCTGCGGCGGGCATCGATGATACTCGCAACGAGGCATTGGATTTTCTATCCTCAGGAGGACACACAATGAAGGCGGGATTCATAGGCCTCGGCACCATGGGTGCGAGCATGGCCGCCAATCTGCAGAAGGGCATCCAGAAAGACGGCCACTCGGTTATCGTGCACGACATCCGCAAGGATTTCGCCGCGCCCCACATCAAGAACGGCGCAACCTGGGCGGACAGCCCGGCGGCGCTGGCTGCCGAGTGCGACATCATCTTTTCCTCGCTGCCCGGCCCGGTGGAATTCGATGCGGTATCGTTTGGTTTGAACGGCCTGCTGGCGGGGATCAAGTCCGGGGCAGCGTATTTCGACCTGACGACGAACTCGCCCAGCACGGTGCGCAAGGCGTACGATGAGTACCAGACGAAAGGCGCGTATTTTTTCGATGCGCCGGTCAGTGGCGCGCCAAGTGGTGCGGCGTCCGGCAAGCTGGCGATCTGGTGTGGCGGCGACGCGGACGTGTTTGACAAGTGGAAGCCGGTGCTCGACACGATCGGCGACCAGGCGATGTATATCGGCCCAATCGGGACTGGCTCAATCGCCAAGCTGGCGCACAATTGCTATCACTACATCGAGATCGTGGCGGCGGCCGAGGTGTTCAGCATGGGCGTGAAAGCCGGTATCGAGCCACTGGCGCTGTGGGAAGCAGTTCGTCAGGGCGCGGTCGGCCGGCGCGGCGCTTTCGACGCGCTCACCCGTCAGTTCCTGCCGAACAAGTATGAGCCACCGGCCTTCGCGTTGCGACTGGGGCACAAGGACGTTTTCCTGGCGACCAAGTTGGGACGGGAACTCGATGTGCCGATGCGGATGGCCGACCTGGCTCTCGCCGATCTCACTGAGGGCCTGAATCGCGGCTGGGGCGAGCGGGATGCACGCGCGATCATGTTGTTGCAGACCGAGCGCGCGGGCGTCGAGATCAAAGTCGACCCGCAGCGTCTGGCGGAGGCCTTGGAGAACAAAGCGAAGAACGGCTAGTAACTATATTTTCAGCGCCACCGCATAGCCTTCGTGAATTGCCTCGAGCAACTTTCGCGGGGCCACGCAATCACCAATGGCGTAGAGCTCGGGCACTCTCCCTTCGAGATTGCGATACAGAGTATTTTCAGCCTCCGATCCGGTAGCCAGCACCACCGTCTCCGCCGGTATCGCATACTCCGGCCCTTCGCCGCAAACAACCGTTACCGCGGCATCGCCCATCCGCGATACTTTTGTCGCGCACTTGATTTCAATGTCCGTGACCTTCAAGGCCTCTTTGAGACGGGCGCGACTCAATGACCCCGCGTCCTGCACGATATCGTCCAGCATCTCGATCAACACGACGAGTTTGCCCTTTTGCGACAGGAAAAGCGCAGTCTCGGTTCCTACCAGCCCGCCGCCCACCACGATGACGTTATGGCCGACCGGTTTTCCCTTCAGCACGTCCCACGCCGTTACGACGTTATCCCTGTCTGCTCCAGGAATAGCCGGGATAAGGGGACGTGACCCCGTGGCAACAATGACCACGTCGGGTCGGCACTGCACGACCTCATCAGCCGTAATCCTGTGATTCAGATGAATCGAAACCTTGCGTCGTCCCAGTTCCCCTTTCAGAAAATCGCCAACCGCACTGAATTCTTCCTTCCCCGGCGGTACCGCCGTCAATCCTATTTGTCCTCCGAGCTCGTTTTCCTGCTCGTAGAGACTCACATCGTGCCCGCGTACCGCAGCGATGAACGCGGCTTCCATCCCGCCAGGACCCCCGCCGACAACGATCACGTTTTTGATTTTGCCAGCCGGCAGGATCTCACCTTCGTGGCCCACTTCAGGGTTGTGTAGACAGCTGATGGGCCGCTCTTGCGCCAGGAACTCCATGCAACCCTGATTGCACGCAATGCAACGGCGGATAGTGTCCGCTTCATCATTCAGGGCTTTTTCGGGCCAGTAGGGATCCGCGATCAGCGCCCGGCCCGTCGCCACCATATCGGCCCCGCCCTCACGCAGTATCCGCTCGGCCAGCTCGGGCGTATTGATCCGCCCGACCGCAATGACGGGAATCCCCACATGAGCCTTTACGGCCGCGGCGTATTCGACGTAACATCCCCGCGGCATTGAACCCGAAGGAATCATCTTGAGGACCATCGCCGGGATTTCGCTGTTACCCGCCGAGACGTGCAGGAAATCGACCCCTTCCTGCTCCAGGCGTTGACCCAGCGCGATAATCTCTTCAATGGGGGTCTCGATGGGCGCAAACTCACGCCCGCTGATGCGAAAGGACACCAGAAAATCATCCCCGGTCAGCTCCCGCACGCGACGGTACACTTCCACGGGAAAACGCATCCGGTTTTCCAGACTGCCGCCGTACTCGTCCGTCCGGCGGTTTGAATAAACCGAATAGAACTCATTGATAAGATAGCCATGGCTGCCATGAAGCTCGACACCGTCGAATCCTGCTGCCTTGGCCCGGCGCGCGGCCTGTCCGAACTTTTCGACGAGCTCGCGAATCTCGCCCACGGTCAAAGCGTGGGGAATGGCGCCTGACGACAAATGGGGAATCGCTGAAGGGCCGACAATCGTGGTCGAGGCGCTGACGGACGTTTTGAGTTCCTTTGACGAAGTCAGCAACCTGCCGTTGTGATTGAGCTGCTGGAGCACCTTGGCGCCGGTCGCATGAACCGCGGTGGCAAATGCCCCGAACGTGGGGATGAAGCGATCGTCATCCAGAAGCAGCGACCCCATTCTCTTCTTGGCCTTGGCATCGATATACGCGGAAGACACTATGAGCAGGCCCGTTCCGCCTTTGCCGCGTTCCACGTAGTAATTGGTGAACCGTTCACCCACCGAACCATCGGATTCCGCAAAATTCGTATTCATGGGCGCCATGACGATGCGGTTCCGGATCGTCACCCCCCTGACGGTGATGGGATTGAACAGGTGCTTGTATTGGCTCACTCTTGACCCTTACTCTCTATTTGCGTGATTCCTGCAGGTCGAGCCGGATTTCTCCGAGCCAGTGGCTGTCCGTCAGTTGGAAGTCCAGCACTTGGCCGGAGTAACCGTCGGCCGTCACCTCGACGCGATAGCTGCCGCTGGAAGGCGCGAGGCCATCGAAACGGAAGTCGCCATAGGCATCGCTTAAGGCGCTGGCGATGGTTTCGGCGCCACGCGCAAGCCGCACTTGCGCGCGCGGCACGCAGGCCTCGATCCCAGCCTCGTTGCCGACCACGGTGCCGGCAACAAAGACGCGCGTGTAGCGGGCGAGATTGCGGTAATGCACGCGGGTTCCGTGCGCGGCGCCGGGTACGAGCGGCTCGAGCCCTTCGCTTTGCGCGATGCGCCGCATTTCGTCGTCTTCGACCTTGAGCGCGCGCAGCGCGCCCGTGGGACAGGCCTGCACCGGGCGCGGCGCGGGCCAGCCCGCATCGATGAGATGCGCATCGAAGTTCCAGTGCTGTGGCAGCGATAGCGCCTCGTTCCAGTACACCGCCCCGTACGGACACGCGTCGACGATCTGCCTTTGCCCCTTCGCGCGATCCGGATCGATGACGACGATGCCGTCGCTGCGTTTGGTGATGGCGTTGTTTTGCGCGGCGCGCATGCAGGGAGCGTCGTCGCAATGCTGGCAGGCGTGGAACAGGTGGGCAATATCGACGGCGGGAAAGTGCCCTCGCTCGCGCTCGCGGATATCCACCCACGCATGGCCGTGCCGCGGCATTTCGGCGCTGTAGCCGGCGAAATGGTTGCCCACGTATTCATCCTTGACGGCGAGCACGCAGTTCTGGCATCCGGTGCAAAGCGCCACGTCGAAAACGAGATTCCACTTTTTCATTTTTCGCTCTCAGGCCGGGTTGGCGGCTGCGGTGGCGTGCGCCGGGGCGGCCCCGGTCCACGCTTCGACCTCGACCAGGCAGTTGCTGTTGCCCATGGCGCTGGCGCGGGTGATTTGCGATTTCTTGGGAGTAATGAGATTCAGCGCGCCACCCACGTCCGTCGAGCGGCCGGCTTCGCCCAGTGGCTCATAGATCGCCGAGGACTCGTAGCCGTGCGCAACACCTGGCCGCACGCGGTGCGACAAATGCGCCGCGCAGATGACCGCGCCTTGTTCGTTGAACACCCGCACCAGCATTTTCTCCCGGATGCCGCGGGTATCGGCATCGGCGGGATTGAGCCGCAGCACCCAGTAGTAGCGCCCGTCGATGAGCACGCGATGATCCGCGATGTCGTTCAGGAAGCTGTCCTTGCCGTCGCCTTCGGTATGGAAGCTGAAGCGCGGGTGCGGCGTCAGCAGCTGCAGCGGGAAGCGTGCCGCGCGTTCCGATTCCACGCCCTCGCGGGAACGCGCGTACTTGAGGATCGGCGGGCGTTCCGGATCATCGGGTGCGTAGCGTTTGAGCGTCGTGCACTCGAATTCGAATTTGCCCGAGGGAGTTTGCAGGCCCTCGAGGTACTGGCCCTTGTATTCGGAAGGCAGCGGCGAGGGTTCGGGAAGGTTCTTCTTGCGCCCTTCGTTGAACCAGCGGTACGCGACCGGCGCCCGCAGGCGTTCCGGCGGTGCGGGCACCACGTAGTATCCCTTGCGCAGAAACTTCCGCCACGACATGCGGCGCGGCAGATCGGACGCTTCGAACATGCGCTGCACCCAGTCGAGCTCGCTCATGCCTTCCGAGTAGTACATACCGAGGCCGAGCCTATGCGCGAGCTCGAGGAAAATGCGGTAATCGGATTTCGATTCGCCCAGCGGCTCGATGCATTTGTGCTGCATCACCACCATGCGGTGATTGAGCTGCGTTTGCGAGTGGTGCGCGAAGCCGCCCGAGTTGCACCATTCGCTCACGTCCCAGCGCTCGAAGCTGGTGCACGCGGGCAGGATGACGTCGGCGAACTTCGCTTCGCCTTCGAACCAGATAGACTGGTTGACGACGAATTCGAGGTTCGGCGACTGGTACATCTGCACGTAGCGGCTGGAATCCGGCATGGTGCCGAGGTTCGAGCCGCCGTAACGGTAGAACAGGCGCACCTTGGAATGGCCCGCCGCCGGGTAGCGGATCGCCCCGAACTGCCCTTCCATCGAGCGGGATTCGCGCGGGAAGCCTTCCGCGCGGCCTTCGATGATCGCTTCGGGCAGTACGGTACGCGGGATGGTCTGTGAGGTCGGGTTGACGCTGGGCAAGTGCGGCATGCGCTGATACAGCGAGATCGACGAGGCGGTACTGACGAGGTCGCCCGAAAAGCCGCCTTCGCCGTAGCCGGAAAAATAAAATGTGGTATCGATCGGCGTGCCCCACTGCAGGTTGCCGAAGTTGACGCCCGGCCGTCCCAGCCCCTGCATCGCGGAGAGACAAACCATCGCGCGCGCCCACTGGATACCCGTCGGGCCGCGGCACGCTCCGCCCAGGCCGTTGCCCCATCCGCCCGCGGCGATATAAGTGCGTTTCGCTCCCCACTCGCGCGCGAGCGCGCGCACTTCGCGCGCGGGAACGCCGGTCTCGGCCTGCTGCCACTCGGGAGTTTTCGGTATGCCGTCGTCGGCGCCGGTCACATAACGCTCCCAGACTTCGAAGCCGACCGTGCGCTCGGCGACAAATTTCTTGTCGTAGAGGCCTTCGGCGATCCAGACTTGCGCGAGCGCGAGCGCGAGCGCGGTATCGGTGCCCGGCCGCGGCGCGATCCACTTGCCGCCGAGAAACGCCGCCGTCGCGTTGAGGTAAGGCTCGATGTGCACCGTCGGAATTCCCAGTTCCTTGAGCCAGGTGCGCCGCACCGTTCCCTCGTAACCCGCGTAGATGCCGCTGGTGGACTCCGGGTCGCTTGACCAGAACACGATCAGCTCGGCTTCCTTCAGCAGATCGCCGACGGTCCCGTAAGGCTCCGCGGTGCCGAGACGCATGCTGTTGCCCCAGTGATGCAGCGCGCCCCAGAACCAGCCTTCCCAGCTGTCGGGATTGTGATTGATGCGGGTGTGTCCAACGGCATTGAAGAAGCGCAGCAGCGCGGAAGTCCAGTACCCGACGTTGCCCCAGGAGTGATGCGACGGATAGTTGTAGGTCACAGCACCCGGACCGTGTTCCCTTTTTACGCGGCTGATCTCGCCGGCAACCAGATCCAGCGCTTCGGCCCAAGTGATACGCACGTAGCCCGATTTGCCGCGGTTCTCCGGATGGCGCTCGCCGCGCGGGTCGAAATCGACGCGGCGCATGGGGTAGAGCAGCCGGTCGGGCGAATACACCAGCGATTTCCACGCGAGGCCGTGCACCGCGAGAGTGGTTTTGCGCGGCGGCGTAAAACGCCGGCCGCGCGCTTCGATCGTCCACGGCGGCGCATCGTCCTCATCGAAGTCGATCGGAGTGATGCGCAGAATTTTGCCGTCCTTGACAAAGACGAAGCACGGCCCGGCGTTGGTCATGCTCGTAAACCGCTGGATGCCCTCGCCGGCCGCGGTGCCGAATTTCCAGCCGACAGTGCGCAATGCGAACATCAATTGCGTGAACCGGTAGACGAGTTCGTCCGGGCCCTCGACTTTGAACCGGAAATTTTTCGCCGCGTTGATCTGTTCCTGCCAGTTGATCGGCAGCGTGAGCAGCCGCGCGGCGACCGCCGCGGTTTCATAGCTCAGCGTGACATCGGGCTGCGGATGGATGCCGCTTCCCGAGCGTACCTTGCCGGCCTTGAACTCGTACCAGCGGCCGATATCGGCGTCGAGCGTGCGGATCTGCGCGATGAGATCGCGTTCGGCGAGTTGTGCGCGGTAAGCGGGATCGCGCCATGCACAGTAACGCATGGCAGCGTAGAGCCCCAGAAGCGTGGCGGAAAAGCGTGCGGACATCGATGATCCTTTCCGGCAATAAGCGTGCAGCAAGCGCATCCCGTCGAAACACCAGCCGAAAGCGCAGCAATATTCCCGCCCCGTGTCCTCGCGAGCATTGATCTAGGTCAAATTAGTGGCCACTAGCGGTCAGTATCGAAATTCTTGCGACATAAGGCAGCAGGGTAGCGCAGGCGTCCGAGTTGCGATGGACCCTGCGCACTGCTGACTTACGACCCGCTTTCGTGTTAGGTTCGACTTGATAAATACAGGGAGGCAGCTATGGCGACAGGACCAACGACTCATCCGACTTACAGCACACTGCATTTTCTGGTGCGCCATGGCGATTGGGTTGCGGCGATCGTGGCATTGGTACCCGTTGCGGCAGGCGTGCTGGCGTGGGCAACCGGGTTGTCGCCGGTCTATGCGGTTGCCGGGTTTCTGGCAGGCGCATTTCTTTATTTGATCATGCGCAGTTATGTTGAACTCGTGCGGGTCATTGTCGACATGCTGCTTCCCAAATGAGCCGGGTCATGAAAGTGGAGAGATGCGATGAGTGAGTCGTATGCGTTCGATGCGGTGATCGTGGGCGCAGGCATTGCCGGAATGGTTTCCGCGGTGCGGCTGGCGGAGCAGGGATTGCGGGTGGCTGTGCTCGAAAAAGGCGAGCACGAAAAATACCCCTGCAATTCACGCATGACGGGAGGCGCATTCCACGTGGCGTTCCGCGATGTCAACGATCCCGAAAACGTGCTGCTCGACGCGATGGAAGCGCGCAGCCGCGGGTTTTCGCGCCCGGAACTGTTGCAGGCGATCGCCAGCGATATCAGCGGGGCCGTGCAATGGCTGAAAACGCAAGGCGTGAGATTCATCAAGGTGGGGCACGAGATTCATCGCCAGCACACGCTCGCCCCGCCGATTCTGCTGCAAGGCAGAACCTACTGGGAAGGACGCGGCGGAGACGTGTTGTTGCGCACGCTGGGCGGCGCGCTCAGGGGGCTGGGCGGCACCCTGCTGCTCGGCGCGCGCGCGGTGCGCCTGAACATGCAGGACGGAAAATGCGTGGGGCTGGAGATGGATCACCAAGGCGCCCGTGTTCCGGTGCAGGCCGGCAGCGTGGTGTTGTGCGACGGCGGCTTCCAGGCCAATCACGAATTGCTGAGAGAGTTCATCACTGCGGCGCCGGAGAAAGTCAAACAGCGGGGCGCCGCCACCGGCAACGGCGACGGGTTGCAAATGGCGCGCGCGGCCGGCGCGCAACTCGTCGGCATGAACCGGTTCTACGGGCATGTGCTGGCGCAGGATGCGATGCACAACGACGATCTGTGGCCGTTTCCCATCATGGACTTCGTGTGCACGGCTGGCGTGGTGGTCGATGCGGCGGCGCGCCGCTTTGTCGATGAAGGACTGGGCGGTGTATTCATGACGAACAGCATTGCGGGTTTGGCCGATCCGCTCGCCGCGACGGTCGTCTTCGATGCGGCGATTTGGGATGGGCCTGGCCGCGAATTCATTTCACCGGCCAATCCGTTGCTGGTGACGCGCGGGGGCACGTTACATACGGCGCCCGATCTTGCCGCTCTGGCCGGGCAACTCGGGCTTCCGGCGGCAGCGCTGGCGGAAACCGTTGCGCGCTACAACGCGGCTGTTGACGCTGCAGAAACCGGCTGCCTCGATCCGTCGCGAACCACGGCGACGTACCGCGCGCATGCCATCCGCACCGCGCCATTTCATGCGATACGGCTGTGCGCGGGAATCACTTACACCATGGGCGGGATCGCCATCGACGGCCGGAGCCGCGTTTTGAACGCGGCCAACCAGCCGATTGCCGGCCTTTATGCTGCCGGCTGCGCGACCGGAGGACTCGAGGGCGGGCAATTTGTTGCTTATATCGGCGGGCTGACCAAGTCCTCGGTGACCGCATTGCGGGCGGCGAACGAGATCGCGGCCTCGCACGCAAAGAAATGATCTAAAACCATCAGATAATATCATTTGATCTGATGCAAAGTCGTTGTCATACTGGGAAAAGGGGCCAGGCTCGAATTCTAATTCGAGCCTGGCCCCTTTTCCACCTGACCGAAGGAGGACGCCATGTATCTTGAGCAGATCAAGACGGCTGAAGAGGAATGGAAGGAACGCCATAAGGAAGAGATTTCGCAGGCGGAAGCCCTGAATGCGGCATGCGAAGACGGCATCCCGCTCAAGGTTCTCTATACCCCTTCCGATTCCAAGACTGATTATTACGCCGATATCGGTTTCCCGGGCGATTTCCCCTTTACGCGCGGCAACGACGCCGCCGGCTATCGCAAGAAACTCTGGACCGTCAGTCACTACGCCGGTTTCGGCAGTCCGCGTGAGACCAACGTGCTCTTTCGCAAGATGATTGATCACGGCGGCGTGCCGCCCTACATGGCGCTCGACCTGCCGACGCAGCTCGGGCTCGACCCCGACCATCCGATGGCGCGGGGCGAAGTCGGGATGGCCGGCACTTCGGTGACCTCGCTGCGCGACTGGGAGACCATTTTTGAAGGCATCAAACTCGAGGATACGTTTGTCGGGACGGTCATCAACGCGCCGGCGGCGGTATTTCTCGCGATGCACGTCGTGCTGGCCGAAAAACAGGGCGCGGACCTGAAAAAAATCCGCGGCAATCTGCAAAACGACATCCTCAAGGAATTCACCGCGCGCGGGAACTTTATTTTTCCGGTCGCGCCGTCGCTGCGGCTGGTCACCGATACGCTCGAATACTGCGCGCAGCATCTGCCTTCTTACTGGCCGCTCAACGTTTGCGGCGGGCATTATCCCGAAGCCGGCGCCAACCGCGTGCACGAAGTCGCATTCGCGTTCGCGGATGCGTTTACCTACATCGATGACGCAGTCAGGCGCGGCGTGAATATCGACGACTTCGGCAAGGGCATTTTCTTCCTGATGAAGACCAACCATACCGATCTGCTCGAGGAGGCCGCGAAGTTCCGCGCCATGCGCAAGATCTGGGCGACGCGCCTGCGCGATCACTATGGCGCCAGGGACGCGGAAACGATGAAATGCCGGGTGCTCGCGCACAGCGGGGGCTCGTTGCTCACGCGCGAGCGGCCCGAACTGAATATCGCGCGCACCACGCTCGCCTGCGTGGCCGGGGTGCTCGGCGGCATCCAGTTGATCGGCCTGCGCACCATGGACGAGGTGTTCGGCATTCCGACGGAAAAATCCGAGCTGATCGCAATCGGCACGCAGCACGTGGTCGCGCACGAAACCGGTTTGCCCGACGTGGTGGATCCGCTCGGCGGGTCTTATTACGTCGAAGCGCTGACCGCCGAATTCGAACGCAAGGTGCTCGAAGAACTCGAGCGCATCGAACGCATGGGCGGCATGGTCAAGGCGATCGAAGCGGGTTACGTCCGCAAAGCGATTGCCCAGGACGCTTATCGCACGCACCTCGCCTGGGAAACCGGCGCCAAGGTGAAAGTCGGCGTCAACAAGTACCAGATCGAAGAAAATGATCCGCCGCGCCAGCCTTACGCGTATAAACCGGAGGAGGAGCAGCGGCAGGTCGAAGCGCTCAAGCAACTGCGCCGCGAACGCGATAATGCCGCGGTGGACAACGCGCTCAAGCGCATCGTCGAGGTCGCGAAGCGGCCGGCGGCGACCGGGAACAATCTGATGCCGCCGATCATCGAGGCGGTGCGCGCGTATGCGACGATTGGTGAAATCTGCGGCGCGTTGAGGCAGGTGTTCGGCGAGTATTCCGAGCCGACGAGTTTCTGATGAGCGCTCCGCAGCGGAAAATCCGCGTATTGATGGGAAAGCCGGGCCTGTGCGGTCACGACCGCGGCGTCGTGCTGGTCGTCATGGCGCTGAGGGATGCCGGCATGGAGGTGATTTACTCCGGCCGGCACAATTCTCCCGAGAGCCTCGTTGAAGTCGCAATCCAGGAAGACGTCGATGTGCTGGGCGTAAGCATCCTGGCGGGCGGCCACCTCGGATTGTGCGAGCGCATTGCCGCGCTGCTGCGCGAGCGCAACGCGCAGGACATCGTTTTTCTGGCCGGCGGCTTCATCCCGCCCGAGGACATTCCGAAGCTCAAGGCGTTCGGCGTAAGGGAAGTCTTCAGGGACGGCGCGAAGCTCGAAGAAATCGTTCGCTACATCGAAAAGGTGGCCGGGGAGCGCGCGGCGGCCTGAATACAGGGAGAGTAAAGATGGGCGTAACAGAGACACTGACGCGGTTCCTTTTGCAAACGACCTACGATGATTTTCCGCGGGAGGTCGTCGATCGGGCCAAGATTCTGGCCATCGATTTTGTGGGAGGGGCGCTGGCCGGCTGCAAGACCCATGTGAGCAACATCTTCACCGATTACGTGAAGGAAATGGCGGCAAGATCCGACGCCGTAATCATCGGCAGGAATTTCAGGACGACCGCTCAATATGCCTCGTACCTGAACGGGATTTTCAATCATTCCACCGAACTTGAGTCCGTGAGCCAGCGCACCTCGCCGAACCCGCTGGCGGTGCTTGCGACGTCGCTTGCCGTCGGAGATAAGATGAAGCTCCCCGGGAAGAAGGTGTTAGAGGGATTGATCCTCGGATTCGAGGTCCAGGGCAGGGTGGGTGGGCCGTCCCTGAAGGGAATCAGCAAGAAAGGCAGGATCAGTATTTTCAATCACCTTGGGACGGCGTCCACCGCCAGCAAGATGATGGGATTGAATCTTGAACAAACGAGAATGGCAATCGGCACTGCTGCGTTTCAGGCCGGGGGCTTGCTGACCTCTGTGGGAACCATGGCCCATGTTCTGGAATTGGCCTACGGCTCGCGCGATGGCATAGAGGCGGCGGAGTTGGCCCGGAAAGGGATTACCGCGCATCCCGATATCATCGAGACTCCCCAGGGCTTTTGCGAGGCGTTGATCGAGGAGGGGGGATACGACCTCAACGAGATGACACGCGACCTCGGGAAAACCTTTCAGATCGTGACGCCGGGCATATCCATCAAAAAGTATCCGTGCTGCTATCGCGCTCATCGCGCGCTGGATGCTTATTACGATATGTTGGGCGAACACCACATAACCAATGCCGATATCGACAAGATTACCATCGACATGAACCTGTACGATTCCTACCTGATGAAATTTCCGGAGCCAAAAACCGGCGAGGAGGCACGCTTCAGCTTCCGCCATATATTTGGCGCGGCGCTGCTCAAGGGGAAAGTGTGGATCGATTCGTTTTCCGATGAGGCCGCTTTCGATTCAAAATACGTCGCGGCCCGCGCCCGGGTGGACGAGGTCGTCCACCGCGAGTGGCCCCCCGGCCGGGTCGACGCGCGCATACCCATCACTCTCAAGCTCAAAGACGGCAGGACCATAACCAAGGAGAACGCGTCGCCGCGCGAACCCACGGTGGATCAGTTGCTGGACAGATATCGTGACGCTGCGGAAGGGGTATTGACTCCCGGGCAGACGAAACGGTCGCTGGAGCTATTGCTGGACCTGGAAAACTCGAAGGATGTCTCTGAGATCATGGGTCTGCTGACCACCAAATAAAGGAATGACCATGACCCAGACCATTTCCGAACGCCTGGCGCAGTTCAGCGAAAATCTGCAGTACGACGACATTCCGCCCGAGGTCATAGACAAGACCAAACAGCACGTGCTCGACCTGATCGGCGTCTGTATCGGCTCGACGCGTATCGATTTCGGCAAGTCCGCGCTCAAGCTGATCGGGGGCTGGGGCGGGACGCGTGAAGCCACGCTGATCGGCCGGCGCACGCAAGTGCCGGCGCACCATGCCGCACTGTGCAACGGCATTCTCGGCCATGGGCAGGACTACGACGATACGCATACCGAATCGGTCGTGCACCCAAGTGCCGCGCTGGCGTCGGTGGCGCTGGCGGTGGCTGAACGCACCGGCTGCTCCGGGCGCGAGATGCTGACGGCGCTGGTCGCCGGGCTGGAGGCGACGATCCGCATCGGAATGCCCGCGTTGAACAAATTTCATATGCGGGGATTCCACACGACGTCGGTGGCTGCTACTTTCGGTGCTGCGCTGATTACCGCCAAGCTTGAGAAAATGGGGCTGCAGCGGACCGTCGATGCCGTCGGCATCAGCGGCAGTTTTACGTCGGGACTGCTCGAATGCATTCCGGCCGGGTCGGGCGCGAAGCGCCTGCATGCAGGCTGGGGCGCGCTGTGCGGAATCGTCGCGGCACAACTCGCGCAGGGGGATTACACGGGGCCGAATACCGTTTTCGAAGGCAAACTCGGCGTCTACAACTCGTTTCTGCGCGGCGAGACGCTCGATCTGGACGTGATTTTCAAAGGGCTGGGGCGCGAGTGGGAAACGCTCAACATTCGTCCCAAACTTTATCCGTGCTGCCATTATCTGCAGGCTTTTCTCGACTGCGCGGCGGCGCTGGGGCGCGAGAAAAAAATACGGACGGACGATATTGCGGGGATTTCCTGCCGGATTGCGCAGGGGGCGGTCAATATCGTGTGCGAGCCGTGGGAGAAAAAACTCAATCCGGTCACCGGCTACGATGCGCGCTTCAGTCTGCCCTTTGCGGTTGCGCTGATGCTAACGCGGGGCAAGGCGGGCGTGGCCGAGTTTTCCGCGAAAGTCGCGGCCGATCCGAAGATCCGGCAGCTGATGGCGAAAGTCAGTTATGCGGCCGAGCCCAATTACCAGGTCAAGGACATGCCCGGCTGGGTCGAGGTGACGCTGCAGGACGGCAGCCGGCACGTGTGGGAAGTTCCCGAAGTGCGCGGTAACGCGAAGCACCCGATCGCGTTGGACGAATTGCTGGTTAAATTCAACGCCAATACCGCGTTTCTCGGCGCGGCTGCGAGCTCGCGCATCGCGGACGAAGTTCTCGCGCTGGACAAGCAGGCGGACATCCGCGGGTTCATGGCCCGCTTGGGTAAGCCCAAGGCCGCCAAGAGCGCGGCTTGAACTACGCCGGACCGGCGTAGCGGCCCAAAAAAGTGGTCGGCGATCCAATCAAGCTGCGCTCCGACGAGTTCGTGGCCGGTGTTTTGCGCGGCGAGCACCGCGCGATTGCGCGCGCGATCTCGGCGGTCGAGAACGAAACCGAGATCGGCCGTGCGATCGTGCAGGGTATCCATCCGCACCTGGGCCGCGCGCACGTGCTCGGCATCACCGGCGCGCCGGGCGCCGGCAAATCAACGCTGGTGAGTGAGCTGATCGGCGAATTCACGCGGCGCGGCAAATCGGTTGGCGTGGTGGCGGTGGATCCCTCGAGTCCGTTTTCCGGAGGGGCGATACTCGGCGATCGAATCCGCATGGAGCGGCATTCGCTGAGCGAACGCGTATTCATCCGCTCGCTGGCTTCCCGCGGGCATCTCGGCGGTCTGTCGCGCGCAGTGTTCAAGGTTGTCGATGTGCTGGACGCGGCGGGTTTCGAGCTGATCATCGTCGAGACGGTCGGCGCCGGCCAATCCGAAGTGGAAATCGCCGAGATCGCGGACACGCGGGTGGTCGTGTGCCCGCCGGGCCTCGGCGACGACGTGCAGGCGATCAAAGCCGGCATACTTGAAATCGCGGATATCCTGGTGGTCAGCAAAGCCGATCTCCCGCTCGCCGACAAAACGGAACTGGACCTGCGCTTCATGCTCAGCGTCACGAAGCACGCGGCGAGACAGCCGTTGATCGTGCGCGCGAGCGCAGTCAGCGGCACGGGCATGACGGAGCTTGCCGATGCGATCGGCGCAACCGTCCGCGGCGCAGGCGGCAGGCGCGGGACCGGTTCGCGCGAGCGGATGCGCCGGCTGTTCGCGCAGGAGGCCGGGAACCTTCTGCGTGAGCGCCTGATGGCGCTTGACAGCGCGGCGCTGGATGAGCTTTGCGACGCTGCTGCTCGCGGCGAGATCGGGCATGAAGATGCCGTAACGAATGCGATCCGCCTTGCCATGAATGGCGATTCATGACGGTAATGTACGGTGCCGCGACGTTACCCCGGAGCAGAGGACCTCACCCTACCGGGTTGCTCACGCTTTCAATCTGTCGTTTCACCGACATGGGGTCGTCTATTCCTTTGAACACAAAATCGCTGATGCCCCGCCCCGTGATCTTCACCGTCCCAAAACCGAATATGCGGCCGAATATGCCCTGGTCAATCTCAACAGTCTCGATGGACGCGAGCTTCATCTCTTCAGTCTTGCGGCTGATGATGCCTCTCTTGAGGATCACTCGTTTGTTCGTGACGCCTTGCTCCAGGAACTTCAGCCTCAAATACTCGTATAAGGCGATTAGCCACGTCAGTCCCAGCGTGGGAATCCCAAGGATGATCCACATCACCATTGGCATCCAGGCGAACCAATGAAGCTTGAACAGTCCCTCAATCTTTTCACCCGTGGACAGCGACTCCTCAATGTAGGACATGGGTTCTCCCTGTGCTGTGGATGGATGTCTGAGTTCTAACGTCCGCGATGACGCGCGCCTGCAAGCGCGGAACGCGCTTGCCTCGCGTCGCTATCGATCGCTCTGTTAAACGCTTTTCCCATAGGAAGGATGTCTTCTAAGTTTAACGAGCACGAAGCGGCTAATTCGATTTGGTAAGTTCGCGGAAGCCATGGCAAATGTTACGGCAAGATCATTCGCGTCAACGGCACCGTCGGCTACGAGTACAGCGGCCTTCTTGTAACCGAGGCCCACGGGCTCGCCGGGGTCGACGTTTTCATGTGTGTAGCCACCGGCCTTGCTCCAAGTCAGGGCCTTTTCGTTCTGATCTTTGTCGTAACAAAGTTGAAACTTGACTGGCGCTTGCCCCCGACCCATCCATACGAAGAGATCCATTTGCGGTGAAGTGAACCATCGCCGCTTCCTCTCCCCGGGATACTGGCGTACAGCATCGATCTCCGTCAACATCTCCATGTTCTGGCGTCTAACGTTCGCGGTGAGATGCGCGTGCGAGCAACGTTTGCATAGCGTCGTTTTCGACCGCGCGGTTATGTGTCATTTTGGCTATTCTCGGACATTCCAGTCTGTCACAAACATTTTGATCAACGAGGATTCCTCTGCCTCGAGTTCAATTTTCGACACACCCCTTC
>Ga0082335_1004564_pt1 | contig 20548 bp, 16 predicted proteins | sample Subgrocontami58m_FD_72375 | JGI IMG/M metagenome (GOLD analysis project Ga0082335, IMG submission 72375) | Subsurface groundwater microbial communities from S. Glens Falls, New York, USA - GMW37 contaminated, 5.8 m (SPADES assembly) (version 2) ... | reverse complement strand
GAGGACCGCGAAACGCTTCTAGTGGACGGCGCCGCGCTGACCCCACCTTACACCTTCGGGGCTATAGGCGACGTCCAGACCATGGAGGTAGCCTTGGAGAGGAAGGGGGGAATCATACCCCTCCTGCGCTATGCCTATCGGGAAAGCAAGATCAGCGTGCTGCGGGTCAACCGCATGGTGCTGCCCATATACCAGGGGAAGTACGTCTACCGCTTCGCCAGGCCGGCGGAACAATAGAAATATGACCCCAGCCTCAAGCCGATTGACCTAGGCCACCGCTATAGCTCGTAACCCTTGGCCGTAAACCCTGGTACCAATACTAGCCCCGGTGCCTAATCCCTGAATAAGCCTTTCGATAGACGACATCCGGCCTGGATTAGGCCTACGCTATTAGTAGGACCAGTCCGCACGTGATGCGGATGGAGCAGCAAGGCTAGTGCATCAGGAAAGGGGAGGTTGCCATGACCATTCTTGTTTGGATCATTGTGGGGCTCATCGCTGGCTGGATCGCCAGCCGGCTCATGGGATCGGGGGGCTACGGCATTTTCGGCGACATCATCGTCGGGATGATCGGCGCGGTTGTCGGTGGCTGGCTGTTATCGCGGCTACTGGGAATGGACGTGACCGGGCTCAACCTCGAGAGCATCTTCGTCTCGGTAGTCGGCGCGATCATTGTGATCGTCGTGTTCCGCGCTTTGGCCGGGACGGGCCGCCGCAGGTGGATCTGATCTTTTCCGCGCTTTCAGGCGCAACAATAGTAGTCAAGGAGAGTGCAAAATGTTCATGCTGAGGTCGTGTCCCCGGTGCCTTGGAGACCTGTATCAGCAAAGCGAGTCCAACGGTTACTACGTGAGATGTCTACAATGCGGGCACGAGATCCAGTTGTCCAGAGGACTGGCCGTACAGGAGAAAGTCTCCCCTGCCCTCCTGGAACAACTCCGGGTGTCAGCCGACGCCTCTGCGCTGAAGGCCGAGGGACGGAGCGGCCGGCCTGGAAGGTACCGGCTGAACGCGGGTGCAAGGACGTGAAATAGCGTAAGCCCGAGGTACCAGTACTAATCCCTGGCCCCCGGTTACTAATCCCTAAATAGGCCCTTCGATAGACGACAGGTAGCGTGGGTTAGAGATACAGTAGTATTAGGACCAGTAGCACCGGTCCGCTAGGACCGGCAGCACCAGTCCGTAGGTGCACTGGAAAAGGAGAAAGCCATGATATCGCAAGCCCCCAATCCACAATCGGCCGAACGCCACGAGACCATCACGGTCGACGAGCGAGCCTCTCCGGCCGGCAATCCGCCGCCAGCCCCGGCTCGCATCGAGCCTGCCGGACAGGTCGTTCAAACTGCGGCTGGCCTTGAACAACGCGAGGAGAGCGTTGTCACGAATCAGGTCGTTCAAAGTACCGCTGGCGTTGAGCAACGCGAGCGCGTTGTCACGAATCAGTCCGGCCTTGAACACCGCGAAAAAACCGTCCACGATACCGGCGCGGAGCACCAGTTTAAGCTCCTGAAGATTGCCCAAGTGGTCTGGCTGTTCGTCGGCGTCATCGAGGTGATGATCGGACTGCGCGTCTTCTTGAAGCTCATCGGCGCCAACCCCGCCAACGACTTCGGTGGCTTCGTCTACAATTTCGCCGGAATCTTCCTGGCGCCGTTCTTCGGCCTGACCGGTAGCCCGGCCGCCGGCGGCATGGTACTGGAAGTCCCATCGCTCATCGCGATGCTCATCTACGCCCTGCTGGGATGGGCCATCGTACACGTGGTCTTGCCGCTCTTTGAGCGACCTGCTACCCGCAGCACGTCCACCTACGACCGCTCCCGCAGCTAAACCGTCCGACTGACAGCACTTTGCCTCGCCGCCTGCGGACCCAATGGGCGGCGAGCAAAGTGCTGGCGTTCGCTCAGGAAGAGATGCCAAATGGGTACGGTCTCGATATTCGCCTCATTCCAGGGAATCCACTCAGGAGGAGATGCCAAATGGGTACGGTCGCACAAGCACTGCGCACGATTCTGGCCGTAGTAGCCTTCTTCGCCATGGTCTACCTGGCCTATCTTTGCATGTATCTCGCGCCCACGGCCCGCCTCCGACGCTGGGGGACGACCACTTCGTGGCTTCTGTCCTGGCCCGCCGTGGCCGGCGGAGGCCAACGTGATTGACGCAGCCATCCTCATCCATCCACCTCGGCCAGAGCCGGCTCCGGAGCAGGCGCCCTCGCCGGCTCCCGGGCCATGACGCCGAAAAGCAACGTAATCAGCAGTAGCATGCCGGCGTTGATGTAGAGCGCCCGTGAGAAGCTCGACGCGTCGGCTATCCAGCCAAGGGCCACCGGGCCGATCATCAGGCCCGCATCGGCGAAAGTGCGATAGAGCCCGCTGGCCACTCCATGGCTGCCCTCCCCGGCGATATCGGCCGCGAAGGCCATGGGGGACGCTCCTCCAATGCCCCTCCCTACTCCGTAGACGGCGGCGCTCAGAAGGAAAAGGGCGTAAGTCTGCCCCACAGCAAAGAGCACCAGGCTCGCCGCGCTTACTGCAAAAGCCGGCACGATAACTACTTTCCGCCCAAACCGGTCCGACGCCATCCCCCCGAAGAAAATCACCAGGCAATCTATAGCGCTTATGACGGTCAAAGCAAAGCCAATCTGGACTTCATTGAGCCCCAGCTCGCCGTACCCCATGAGCGGGATGATGGTCTGCCGGGCGCCGGTATGGGTAAAGTGGAGGCCGAAGCCAATCATTCCCACCAGGAGGAAGTTCGTATTGAACAGTAGAGAGCGAAGGCCTCCCGCCTCTTGCGCCGGCTGGCCGGACGAGACTATCTTGGCGTTTGCTTCTTTGTCTCTCACGGCGGGACGCGTTTCGGGAATCCTTAGAAAGGCCCAAAGGGAAGCAGCCAGGCCCAAGAAAGCCGAGAAGAAGAAGGGGGCCCGCATCCCGTACCCCTGAGCTACCAGGCCCCCGAAGGTGGGGCCCAACCCCGACCCCAGGATAAGAGTCCCCTGGTAAAGGCTGAAGACTCGACCCCGGTCCTCCCGGGTGGAGATATCTGTCAGGACGCTCATGGCCGTAGTCGTGTAGAGGGCAGACCCCAGTCCCTGGATGAAGCGGAAGAAGACCAGCGTCCAGAAGTCGGGGGCCAGGCCACAGAGGAAAGAGGCCACGGTAAACACTGCGGGCCCAGCGATAATGAAGGGGCGCCGGCCAAATCGCTCCGACCAATGCCCCGACGGAATGTCCGTGAAGATCCGGGCCAGGCCGAAGGAAGCCACCACCATTCCCACCATGGCTGAGCCCACCCCGAAGGACTGCGCATACAGCGGCAGCACCGGCACCATGATGCTCATGCCCATGAGAACAACGACCATGGTGCTGCTCAGGACAAACAGGACCTCCCGGCGGCGAAAAGAGCCCGCTGGCCGCGGGCTCAACGACTAAATAAACCGCGGTTGGTCATGCAATCTTGGCACGGACCTATGGCTGCACAGGGGAGGCCATAGGTCCGTAGGGGAGGCTCATGAGCCTCCCCTACAGGATGGCCCGGCCCGTGATCCCAATCACGCCAGTTCTCGCTCGGTGCACGCTTACTAGTTCTTCACATACTCTATGGTGCCAACCTGGTGCCCCGAAGCGGAGCAGTCCTGGTCTGTAGTTTCCACTACAAAGTTGGCGGCCATGGGACCCCCCTCCGAGTTTATGGCAAACACGTTGACACGCAGCGCGAAGGGCTGATTCCTTAGCCAGATATTGGTCCACCCGTCGCCCTGGTTCGTGGAACCCGTGGGCAGGGAGTCCGCCGTATAGGTCACGCCGTCCGTCTCCAGCCGGAACCGGACTCCGTTCACCGGGTTTCCGGCCTTGTCCTTCACCAGGATGTTCAACTGGGTCAGCGTGCAACTGGCAACCCAGGAAAGCCCCGTCTGGCTATACGGGAAGAGGGGAGTTGGAGTAACTACCGGGGCCACCTGCTGAACCTGAAGTGTAGCAACCTGGTGCCCCTCTCTTCCCGGCTCGCAGGGTCCGGTATCAGTAGCGAGAAAAACTGTGTCCGAGAGCCGAAGGCCGGACTGGTCCACGGACCATATCTTCCATGTGCCCCCCTTGGGGTCCTGGCTTAGGAAGAAATCCGTCCACCCCGTATCACGGCCCTCCGTGCCGGTCTTGACCGACGTCGCCGACCAGGTCCCATCCTCCGACTCGATGCGGAACTGCACACCGTTCAGGGGTCTGGCCTCCGGGTCCAAGACCTTGATCTTTACCATCGTCATGCCGCAGTTGGGCTCCCAGGATATGCCCGCCTGGACGAAGGGGAAAGGCGCCGCGCCAGCCGGCGCAGTGGCGCCCCTGACGAACACGACTGCCGCCACCTGGTGGCCGGACCCCGTCGGCTCACAACTCCTGGCGTCGCTCACCACATCGACGGCTGGGGAAACCTGATTTCCGGCATCGTCTATGACCCAGACTTTCCAGGGCTCGGCTACGGCCTCCTGCCTCAAGACTACGTTGGTCCAGCCGGGGTCCCTTCCTTCCTGGCCCGTGGGCACGGAGATCGTGGAGAAGCCTCCAGCGCCGGCGGCCACCACCACCCTCACGTTATTGATGAAGCTGCCCGCCACATCCCGGACGTAGACCCTAATCGCGGTGATTCCGCAGTTCGGCTCCCAGGTCAAAGCCTGGAAGCTATACTGGCTCTGCGGCCCCGGCGCAACGGCAGGAAGGGGAGAAGGCGCAGGCGCCGGGGAAGGAGCTGGCGTAGTGCCGGGAGGTGTTTCAGGGGTGGCGGCCTCCGCCGGCAACAGGCCCGCCTCCTTGGCAAGATCTCCGCCATTAACGATGGTAACTTCACCAGCCCGCGCAAAAGGCATATCTACCTTCCACTGCTGGATAGCATCCCTCTGATTCCGAACAACAAAGGCTGGACCCACGTCCTCGACACGCGATGTCGGCAGGCCATGCGTCCCCACGGGGTCGGCGCTGGCCATGTATACCGCCTTTATGGCGGGGTTGGCATCGAGAAGCGCCAGACGCTCCGCAGTGACCTGGTTGAAAGGCTTGCCCGTCTCATCGAAGGTGGCCAGCCTGGGTATAGAGCGGGCGGTCGCCAGAAAATCGTCCTTGCCCAACGCGCTAAGCTCGTCGAAGACGTTCAAGAAGAACATGCCACCGGGCTGCCCCTGGAGCACGTACTTCTGCGTAGCCTGGCTGGGAAACCCCCTGTACTGGAAACGCCGGGATGAAACGTACCCGAGAGCGGGCACCCCTCCAAGGGCCTGGTACTGGGTCCAGAAGGGGCCTCCCTCATCCGTGATACTGAAGCCCGTGCCTCCTGCACCGCCCTGGCCGTTGGCCTGAGTATAGAAATGCCCGCCCGGAATGTCGAGGTCCGGGTTCTGTGCGGTTACCAGTCCCGGTGACAGAGGTAACGCCGTCAGAATCAGAATCACTGCTACCAGGGCGCCTAGTCTTTTCATGAAGGCCTCCTCACGTTTTGCTTTCGCTTTGTCCCAATACTAGCAATTCTTTTCGCGTCCGCAGGGACGGGCAGAGCGGGGGGACACCCCCCAAACCCCCCGGCCTGCCGGCGCTTCTTGCCCCACCCCTCCCCATCCACGTAGTGGCGGACGGCCCTGTCCGCCACGGGGAGACGGGGGGTATGCTGCCCCTGGCCCCAGACTCCCGGCCTCAGCGCCTTGTTTCTTGTTCCTTCAGTCAGCCCCTTTAGTGGGCTTCGGCTTCTCAGCCCGACTTGGCTTTAGCCTCGGGCGAACCCCCCGGCCCCCCGGCGCTAACCCTTGACAAAGGTAACCGTGGCTACCTGGTGGCCAGTCCCCGTTGGCTGGCAGCTCTTGGTATCGGTGACCACGTTAATGGTCGGGGAAACCTGCTTGCCTCCATCATCAATCACCCAGACGTTCCAAGGTTCGTTCACGGGGGCGGTCCGTAAGACCACGTTGGTCCAGCCCGGGTCTCTATTGTCCTGGCCCGTGGGCACAGATGTGGTAGACCAGGCTCCAGCGGCCGCCGCCACCATAACCCTGACGTTGTTTACGATTGCACCGTTACTATCTCGTATGTAGACCCTGATCTGGACCAGGCCGCAGTTGGGCTCCCACGTAACCCCCTGAGGAGCATACTGGTACGGGCTCGGGGCCGGCGCCGGGGCAGGCGCAGGAGGCGGAGGGGGAACAGGAGTAGCGCCTTCAGGCGTCTCCGGAGTACCCGCCGCCGCGGGTACCAGCCCTGCCTCCTTGGCGATGTCTCCGCCATTCACAATGGTTACTTCGCCGGCCTTGGCCCACGGCATGTCGACCTTCCACTGCTGCATGGCATCCCGCTGGTTTCGGATCACAAACGCGGGGCCCACATCCACCACCGTGGTGGTAGGTAGACCATGGGTCCGCACGGGGTCTGCGCCGGCCATGAAGACCGCCTTGATCGCGGGATTGGCGTCCAGCAGGGCCAGGCGTTCCGCCGTGATCTGGCTGAAGGGCTTCCCCGCCTCACTGAAGGCAGCAGGCTTCGGGATGGAGCGGACCGTCGCCAGCCAGTCGTCCTTCCCCATGGCGGTTAGCTCATCGAAGACGTTGAGGAAGAATAGCCCCTGGCCCGGCTGCCACTGGAGCACGTACTTCTGGGTAGCCTGGTTGGTGAACCCCTTGTACTGGAAACGCCGGGAGGACACGTAGCCCACCCTGGAGACCCCGCCGATACCCTTGAACTGGGTCCAGAAGGGAACGCTGCCCTCGTCGGTAATGCTGTAGCCGCTGCCACCTGCCCCACCCTGGCCGTTGGCCTGGGCATAGAAATGGCCCCCCGAGACGTCGTAGTCCGGGTCCTGGGCCATTACCAGCCCTGGTGACAAAGGTAGTGCCGAAAGGATCAGAATCAGTGCTGCTAACGTGCCTAGCCTCTTCATGGGCCTCCTATCGTTTTGCTTTGCTTTGTCCCAAATACCATGAAACCTCTTCTCCAGGTATTTTCCCCATTATGTCTCCTGCCGTCAGCTCTGCCCCCTGATTCCCAGGAATGCCTTCCGCGCCGCCTCGTTGGTGAGGGCCAGGTCCTCCCGGGTGTGAGCTTGGGAAACGAACGCCGCCTCAAATTGGGAAGGAGCGAAGTACACCCCACGCTTCAACATAGCGTGGAAGAAAGCCGCGTATCTCCGGGTATCGGAGGTCTTGACCGCGGCATAGTTGGTAACCGGCTGGTCGGTAAAGAACGTGGTCAACATGGACCCCATGCGGTTCTGAGAGATGGGGACCCCTGCCTGTCCTGCCGCTTGGGCGATGCCGCTTGCGAGAGTGTCGGCTTTCGCCTCGAGAGCATCATAAAACCCCGGCTCCTTAAGAGCCTTGAGAGTCTCTATCCCGGCCGTCATGGACAGAGGGTTCCCAGCCAGCGTGCCCGCCTGATAAACCGGGCCCTCCGGAGCGATCAGAGACATGACCTCGGCAGAGCCTCCGTATGCTCCCACCGGCAGGCCGCCACCGATGATCTTTCCAAGGCAGGTCAAGTCAGGAGTTACGTCATAGATGTTCTGGGCGCCCCCATAGGTCACCCTGAACCCAGTGATGACCTCGTCGAAGATCAAGAGGGCCCCGTTCTGAGAGCAAAGGCCGCGCAAGCCTTCCAGGAAACCGGCGACCGGGAGGACCACCCCCATATTGCCCGCCACCGGCTCCAGGATGACAGCAGCTATCGCCCCTGGGTTCGCGTCGAACAGATCAGCCACCCTCTCCAGGTCGTTATAAGGGGTAACGAGAGTAGTGCCGGCAGCCCCCACCGGCACCCCGGGACTATCAGGAATCCCCAGAGTCAGAGCGCCGCTGCCAGCCGCCACCAGGAGCATGTCGGCGTGGCCGTGATAACAGCCCTCGAATTTGATAATCTTTTCGCGCCGGGTATAAGCCCTGGCCAGACGCAGGGCAGACATGTTCGCTTCGGTCCCGCTGGTAACGAAGCGGATCTTCTGCACGGACGGAATGGCCTCGGATATCATCCGGGCCAGAACAACTTCTTGCTCGATGGGTGTGCCATAGCAGGTACCCCGGGACACGGCGTCCTGGAGAGCGGCCACCACCCCGGGATGGGCATGGCCCAGTATGAGGGGTCCCCAACCACACACATAGTCTATGTAGGTCCGACCGTCAACATCGTAGAGACGGGACCCGCTGGCCCTCTCCACAAAGAAGGGTTCGCCTCCCACGGCCTTGAAGGCTCGCACCGGGCTGCTGACCCCTCCAGGGAGGAGCCTCTTGGCCTCTTTGAAGAGGTCACTCGACTTGCTCATGAAAGCTCCTCCGCGCTCTCCGCGTCTCTGCGGTAAGCAGCCCCCATCACGCCCAGGCCTTCCGGGCCCAGTGGCCGCGAAAGTTCCAATTGGCAGCCCAGAGAGGCACGACGTCGGAACGCAGGAAGCCTACCCGGTGGAAGATGGACGAAACGCTAAAGCTCTGCTTCCAGGCCCAATCATGGCCCTCCTGAAGCCTCTTGGCAGACATTAGCTTGGGTTCGAAGACTACATTGTCCAGGCGGTACTTGGACCAGTCCCGGCTCAAAATGCGGCCCTCCCTCTCCATCTCTTCGTGCACCGCGGTCCCCGGGAAAGGAGTCAGGATGCCGTACTGGGGGGTCTCTATGCGAGTCTTCTTCACGAAGTTAACCGTCTCCTGGAAAACATCCTCTGTATCGTGGTCAAAGCCGAATATGAAAGAGCCCGCGATGGATATCCCGTAGGAATGGATCTTCTTGATGGCGCCCTCGTATTCCTCCACCTGGTTAAACCGCTTGGACACTGAAGCCAGGCTCATAGGCGACAGAGATTCGATGCCAATGAAGAAGGCCTTGCAGCCGCTGGCGGCGGCTAACTCCAGGAGCTCGGTGTCCCTGGCCATGTTGATAGACCCCTGGCCTACCCAGTGGATCTTGTAGGGTATCAGCGCCCGGAAGAGGTCCTTGGCCCGCCTGGCATGCCCCACTATATTATCGTCCACGAAGAAGACGAGTTTTCGGGGATGGATGCTCTCCAGCTCTTGCAAGACTTCCGGTATGGGCCGGAAGCGATAGGTCCTGCCAAAGAAAGACGTCACGGTGCAGAACGCACAGGAGAACGGGCAACCCCGAGTAGTGGCAAGACTGCCTTGGATGCGGTAGCCCGTGGGTGAGAAAAGGTCGCGCCTCGCCCAGGGAAGGCCCACCAGGTCGGGTTGTTCGGCGGTACTATAAAGTGCCTTTAAGCGACCCTCTCGAAGGTTCTGGATAAGAGCAGGCCAGACCGTTTCCGCCTCACCTACCACCACGGCATCCGCGTGCTGCAAGGCTTCCTCAGGCAGTACGGAGGGATGGATACCCCCCAGGACCACCTTCGTTCCCCTATTGCGGAAGGCATCAGCTATCCGGTAGGCCCTGGGAGCGGTATGGGTGACGGCGGTTATGCCCACCAGGTCAACTTTAGCATCAACGTCTACGGGGGCCAGATTCTCGTCGACCAGGGAGACCTCTATATCCGGAGGCGTCAGGGCAGCTATGATGCCCAGGTTCAACGGCGGCGCAAGGGACTTATGACGGCGAGACATCTTAAAAGCCTCTTCCCGCGCAGGAGCGATCAGGAGCAGTTTCATGCCGCCCTCCCTCGCCTGAATGGGTCGCTAAGCCCCATGAGTGTTGAAGAAATAGCCGGGTCTTAGCCCTATGTGCCGGGCCGGATGGTGGTCGCCGTTGCCTTTGTAGGGGCGGCCCTGCGTGGCCGCCCTAGCCCGTGCAGCCGCCCGCAGGATCACGGGGGGACGCCCCGCCGCCGCCCAGGGCACCCACCCAGGGGTGCCCCTACACCCGGTTAATTTCTCAAATAGTATAATTGTACGGCATAGCCCAACTGCCGGACGCCCACTAATCCTCAAAATACTTGACTCTGGCCTTCTTGTATTCCTTGGTGCTAAAGAGAAGGTCGAAATCCACAATGCCCGTCTTCCGGGATATCTCCGCGGCCACCTGGCGGCAGCCTTCGGGAGTCTGGCTGTGGATCATGGAGAAGATGCTGTACGGCCAGTCCGGGTAGCTGGGCCTCCGATAGCAATGGGTCACCTGGGGAAAGGCGGCAATGGCCCGCCCAATCTCCTCCACCCGCTCCTCGGGCACAGCCCAAACGGCCATGGCATTGGCGGAGAAGCCCGCCTTCCGGTGATGCAGGACCGCCGCGAAACGGCGCATGATGCCCTGCGCCTGCAAGAGCCGGGCCTTCTCCAGAAGCTCCTCCTCTGTTAGACCCACTGCACCGGCCAGGGGTTGGAAGGGCCGCTGAGTCAGGTCCAGGTCCTTCTGCAACTGCCGCACCAGGGCCGGGTCCACCCCTTCTCCGGGAGCCGGAGCCTCCGGGGGGGCTAATTCCGGCTGGCTCCGACCTTGACTCTGGCTCTCCATGCCCACCATATCGAACTGAACGGCCACCTTGAAGACACGTAGCGTAGGCAGATAGAGGTACTTGGAAATCCCATTTTCCCTGGCCAGGCGCTCAACCCCTTCCCGGGGGTCCTCTCCTGGGGGAACGGTCAAGGTGAACCAAAGGTCATACGTATGTGTCCGGCGGTAGTTGTGGCTCACCCCCGGACGCTCGCTCACAGCCGCGGCTACTTGCTCCAGACGGTCCCCAGGAACCTGAAATGCCGCCAGGGTGGACCGATAACCCAGAGCCCTGGAGTCGAAGATGGCGCTGATCTGGCGGATCACCTTATCACTCTTGAGCCTACGCACCCTGTCCAGGGTCTCAGCTTCGCTTATGGCCAGCCGGTCACCCAGGGCAGCAAACGGCCTGGGCGCCAGGGGGAAATCAGTCTGAAGAAGGTTCAAAAGCCGGCGGTCTATTTCGTCTAAGTCCATCTACTCTCTAACTCTACTGCCCTGGAATCTCCCATGGTTGGGGGTTAATGGGGGGACACCCCCCACACCCCCCGTCCTTATTGCTGCGATACACAGCCCTGGAATCTCCCCTAGTTGGGAGCTATTGGGGGGACACCCCCCAAACCCCCCGGCCTCATCGCTCTGCCAGCCACCGGGCTGCGTCCTTGGCATGGTAGCTGATGATGATATCGGCGCCCGCACGCCTGATGGAGTTCAGGGCCTCGAGGGTGGCCATTTTCTCGTCCAGCCAGCCGTTCCGGGCCGCGGCCTTGATCATGCTGTACTCCCCGCTCACGTTGTAGGCGGCCAGGGGAAGTGCCAGGCGCTCCCGCAGGTCTCTGATGATGTCCAGGTATGGCAAGGCCGGCTTTACCATGAGGATATCGGCCCCCTCAGCCACATCCAGCAATGCCTCCCGCAGGGCCTCACGACGGTTGGGAGGGTCCATCTGGTAGGCGCGGCGGTCTCCGAATTGGGGGGCGCATTCGGCCGCCTCACGGAAGGGGCCGTAGAAGGAGCTGGCGTACTTGGCCGAGTAAGACATGATCGGGACCTGGGAATAGCCGTGCCCGTCCAGAGACCGGCGAATCGCCCCTACCCTCCCGTCCATCATGTCAGAAGGAGCCACGATATCAGCCCCAGCAGCCGCATGGGAAACGGCGGTGCGGGCCAGGAGCTCCAGGGTCGCATCGTTATCCACTTCGCCGTTTCGAACCACCCCGCAGTGTCCGTGATCGGTATACTCGCAGAGACAAACATCGGTTATCACCAGCAGCTCAGGCGCCAGGGACTTGATGCGTCGGATGGCCCGCTGGACGATGCCTCCTTCATTGTACGCACCTGACCCCGCCTCGTCCTTGGCCTCCGGCAACCCGAATAAGAGGATCGCCGGGATGCTCAGGGAAACGACCTCCTCCAGCTCTTGCCCCAGCCGGTCCACGGACCACTGACAGATGCCCGGCATGCTGGGCACCTCCCTCTGTACACCCTCTCCGTAAGTTACGAAGATGGGGTACACGAATCGCGAGATGCTGAGCTCGGTTTCCCGCACCAGGCGGCGAAGGCCACCCGTGCGCCGGAGGCGGCGTGGGCGAACAATGGGAAAGTGCTCCCCAATAGGAACTGGTGAGGCACCATGTGTGGCAAGAAGATCCAAATTATGGCCCCCCATTCTTGGGCAAGTATAGCACACGTTGGGAGGGCCTTCAACGCGAGGGGCAAGAGTCGAGCGGGGACAGGGCAGGATGCGGGGTCGAGGTTCGAGTTACCACCCGAACTTCCCTATGGCAAACAATTCTCAACGGATAAAGCTGCAGCCAAACGAGACGGCGTCTGCCGACCCCGCGTTACCTCCAACAGGATCAGACCCACAACGGATGCCTCTAGGTTTATTACGGTCTCTGGTTCTTTCATTGACCAGAACGCTCTTCCTGTCTACGGTCAGCGATCTTCGTGGGAGGAAAGAGCCGGTGGTATTCAAGGCGCTTTCGGCCAAAGTTGATCCAAAGCGCCACGGCACAATCCATCGCAGCGAAGTACTTGATCACCTGCCGTAGGTCCAAATCTGACATCCGTTCGGATAGCGCCTTGATGTCGACGATGACTTGCCCTTCAACCAAGAAATCCAGGTAGTACAAAGCGAGCGCCGTCCCATCCAGGAAGACCTCCAGCGGCTTCTGGGCCTCGAACGAAAGTCCCGCCTCCGGCAGCTTCAACTCCAGTGCCTTCTGGTACACTTCTTCAGGGTGCCCTGGCCCCAGCTTGTTATGCACGCCAAGGGCTACCCCGATAATCCGGTATGTCAGTTCGCTATGCGGGACACCCTTTGCCAACGGCATTAACCCGGCCTCCACGATCAATCCATTCCGATCCGTTATCTGTTAGGAGTTGCGTCAGGCAGAGCATGGAGCACGTCCAGCGCTGCCGAATCGAGATCCCTATCCGTTCATGTCATCCGTTGAGAATCCCCCATCCGTTGAGAATTCGCCACACACCTCTCATGCCACTGCGCCACTTCCACCCACCATCCGTTCATGTCATCCGTTGAGAATCCCCCATCCGTTGAGAATTAATACCACCACCGCGGACGTGCCGAACGGAGCGCTACCCGCCCCTGTGCACAAATGGTAACGAAGCCCTCTCCCTCAACGCCCTCAACACCTTCTCCGGCGTTATCGGCAGATCGTGAAACCGGACGCCGGTCGCATCGGCGATGGCGTTGGCGATGGCGGCGGCGGCCGGGACGATGGTGACCTCACCCACGGACTTGGCCCCGTAGGGACCGACGGGGTCGTTGGTCTCCACGAAGCTGCTCTTCACATCTACGGAGTCGACCGCAGTGGGCAGGCGGTAGTCGGCCAGGGAGGGATTGCCCACCCGGCCGTCCTCCAGGACCACACCCTCCATCAGAGCGCAGCCCTGGCCCTGGGAAACGCCTCCCTCCACCTGGCCCTCGGCCCCCAGCACATTGATGACCCGGCCTACATCGGTGGCGGTGACGTAGGACAGCAGCCTCACGGACCCCGTCTCCGGGTCCACCTCCACCTCTGCCGCGTGGGCGGCGAAAGGGAATGCGCTGGAGTAGGAGCCGTACCAGGTCTTGGGGTCCTGAAGCTGGGTGGGAGGATCGAAGCTGCCCTTGCCCATGGCCGGCTCCCCACCGCTCCGATAAACGGCGGCCTGGAAGGCCTCGGCCATGGTCAGACCCCGGTCGGGCGAGCCCTTGACGGTGATGCGCCGGTCCCGGGCCAGTAGGTCCCCCACCTTGGCTTCCAGCTTGTCGGCCACGGCCTGGAAGAGTTGGCGACGCAAGTCAGCGGCCGCCGCCTTGACCGCACCGCCCCCGACGTGGGTGATGCGGCTGGCGAAGGCGCCGTAGGCCAGGGGCGTAACGTCCGTGTCCGGGCGCACCACGTCCACATCCTCCAGGGGAATGCCCAACTCCTCCGCGGCGATCTGGGCCAGTGCGGTCAGCGAGCCACCGCCGATGTCTCCCTCTCCCGAGAGCATGGTCACCCGGCCGTCCTCGTGCATCTTGATGACGGCGCTGGAGCCGGCGAAGTCGAAGAGGATACGGCTGCCGGAGTTCTGGACCCCGCAGGCCAGGCCCATGCCGCGGTAAGGCTTCTTCTGGGCCCGCTTTTCATTCCACCCGATCTTCTCGGTCGCCGCCTCGATGCACTCCGAGAGGCCGCAACTCTGGATGCGCCATCCATGGGGATGAGGATCGCCCAGGTGACGGGCGTTGCGCAGGCGCAGCTCCGCCGGGTCGTTCCCAAGCCTCTGGGCGGCCATGTCCATCATCTGCTCCAAAGCAAAAGTCATCTGGGGGTTGCCAAAGCCCCGGAAGCAGCCCGTGGGAGGCTTGTTAGTGTAGACCAGATCGGCCACAATATGGATATCCTGATACTTGTAAAGGGCGTCCTGGCGGTGGCATCCGGCCACCATGATCAGATGGGCCCAGTTATTGTAGGCTCCGTTGTCGGCGATGACCCGGGCCTCCTTGGCCGTGATGAGGCCGTCCTTGAACCCCAGCTTCATATCGATGATCATGGGTACCCGTGGCGGGCCGGCCCGGATCTCCTCGTCCCGGTCAATAGTCAGCTTCACCGGCCTCCCTGCCTTGCGGGCCAGGATGGCTGCCAAGAGGCAGACCTTGAAGTCTATCCGGCCCCCGAAAGCCCCGCCGACGAAGGGTTGGACCATACGTATCTTGCTGACGGGCAGGCCCAGGGCCGGGGCCATGAGGACCCGGCTGATGTGCATCATCTGGGTGCCGGACCAGAGGCTGACCTTGCCGGCGGGGTCCCATTGGGCCACGCACGAACGGGGCTCCAGGAAGGAGGGATGGACCAGGGAGGTGGCGAAATGCTCCTCCAGCACCAGGTCCGCCTCCCGGAAGGCCGCATTGACGTCTCCCCGGCTGATGTCGCCGTGGGTGGCCACATTGCCCTGCACGTGGTCATGCAACTGGGGCGCCCCCTCCACCAGGGCCTCCAGGGGGTCGAAGACAGCAGGCAGCGGCTCGTATTCGACGCGGATGAGGTTCAGTGCCTCCCGGGCAGTCGCCTCGTCCACCGCGGCGACCGCCGCCACCTCGTCCCCGATGTAGCGGACCTTCTCATGGGCGTAGACATATTCATCCTGATGGGGTATGCCGAATCTGACCAGAGGCGTATCGGCCGCCGTCACCACCGCCCGCACTCCCGGCAGGCGCAGGGCCGGGCCGGGGTCGATCCGGAGCAGGCGGGCGTGGGGATAGGGACTGCGCAGCACCCGGCCGTGGAGCAGGCCCGGCAGCTTGAGGTCCACGGTGTAACGGGCCGCACCCAGGGCCTTTTCACGCGAGTCCAGAAAAGGAAGGGCCTTGCCGACGACAGCCAGATCATCCATGAGTCTCCTCCTCATTCTATCCAGGATCGAGCTATTTCAGGAAAGGCCCATCATCTTCGATGCGCATGTTCCGCGTAACCTGCGGATGGCTCTACATCGCGTGCTCGGTCCGCCCAATGATCTCATCCTGCACCTCCGGCGCCAACTCGACGAAGTAGGCGCTGAAGCCTGCGACCCGGACAATCAGGTCCCGGTACTGTTCCGGGTGGGCCTTGGCGGCCAGGAGAGTCTCCCGGTCCACGATGTTGAACTGGAGATGGTAACCGTAACGGTCGAAGTAGGTCTTGACCAGGGCCAGGAGCTTCCGGAGACCATCTCCGCTGCGGAGCACCGCCGGATGGAACTTGAGGTTGAGGAGGGTGGCCATGCCCCGCAGGGCGTCGACCTTGGCCGCGGAGTTCAGTACGGCCGTTGGACCCTCCTTGTCGGTACCGCGGAAGGGCGAAAGGGAGCCGTCGGCGGTTGGCTCCCCGGCCCTGCGCCCGTCGGCGGAGGCCCCCAGGAACTTGCCGAAATAGTAGTGGATGGTGATGCCCATCCACGCCACGGCCACCGGCTCTCCCCAAGCGTTGGTATAGCGTCCCGCCAGTTCATGGGTCCGCTGGAAGAGGTCGTTCATGATGCTATCGGCGTAGTCGTCGTCGTTGCCGTACTTGGGGGCGGAAAGGAGCAGCCGCTGCACGTCCTCCCTGCCCTGGAAGTCGGCGACCAGCGCCGACCGGACTTCATCGAGACTCACAGCCCGGTCTTCGTAGACCACCTTCTTAAGGGCTGCCAGGGAGTTGGCCACCGTCTGGTAGCCGTGGGGCAGAAGGGCCACCATGTTGCCCCATCGTGCTCCACCCTGTGTCAGGTCCTTGCCCTTCTCCAGGCAACCGTCCAGGAGAGCGGAGCAGAAGGGGACCTGCCCCAATTCGGGGTGAAGGCTGTAGCCGGCATTCTGGCCCAGTACCGCCGTATCCAGACAGTACTCCCATTGCCGCAAGAATGCCTGGTAGAGATCGTCGAATGAGCCCATCTGGGAGGGATCGCCGGTGGCCGGGCTCACCCGCCGCCCCAGACGAAGGTCCACACCGTCACTGAGGGCCAACTCCATGGCCTTGGCCAGGCTGGTGAAGCCGTAATTCCCGGTTAGAGCCGTCCCGCCGGAAATGCCCCGCTCAACGCAGCCGATAGGCACCCAGTCCCGGGCCTCCTCCAGGGGAACCCCAAGCTGGCACAGGGAAACGATAGCCGCCTTATCGTTGAACCAGGCGGGAATGCCCCCGCCAAAGTCCCGGTTGGTGGCCGCCGCCTGGCTCAGGAGCTCATCCGAAAGGTCGTCGTGGTAGCGAAGGGAGACGGTAGGCTGCGTAAGGCGCACCTGCCGGATCACCTCCAGAATGAGGTGGGATAGCTCGTTGGTCGCATCCCGACCATCCCGGGTAACGCCGCCGATGGTGGCGTTCTGGAACATGCTTCCCTGAGCGCCCTCCCGGGCCTGGACGGAGCGGAAGATATCTATCTCCGTAAACTTGACCCAGAGGCAGCCCAAGAGCTCGGCGGCCTGGGTGGGAGTCATCCTCCCCTCCTCGATGTCCCGGTGGTAGAAAGGATAGAGAAACTGGTCTATGCGCCCGGGGGAATAGCCGGTGGCGCAGTTCTCGATCTGCATGGCCAGATGGCAGAACCAGAAGCTCTGGATAGCCTCACGGAATGTACGGGCCGGGTTGGCCGGCGCCCACCGGCAAGTAGCCGCTATCTCCTCCAGCTCCGCCCGCCGTTGGGGGTCCGCCTCCGTCGCCGCCATTTGCTGAGCCAGGTCTGCGTATCGTCCGGCCAGGCCCGTTACGGCCTGGCAGCCGATGATGGTCGCCCGCCAGAAGAAACACTTCTGGTGGTCCTCGTAGCTGTTCAGGGGCTGCCGTTCGAGGCGCTCCTGGGCTTCCCGCATGATGCCCAGCAGGCCATCAGTCAGCGCCCGCTCGTAGTTGACGCAGACCCTCCCATGCGGCCGGTCCAGGGTCTGCCACCAGATGCCCGCTTCCAGGGCGTCGTCCATGCGGCTGCCGTACCGCTCCCGGAGGAGGACCAGGGCCCTCTCATAGAGCGACTTGTCCTGCCAGTAGAGAGAGTCCTCCAGCGCCTGCTGGCGGTCTTCATCACTGATGGCCCACTGCACCCGGTCTCCAACTGGGATGAGGTCGGGCTTCTTAAGGTCCTCGATGATCCACTGGGTGGCGAACTCCGGGTAGAGGGACGAGCCCCGCACCTGCTCGGTCTGCCCGCCGACTATAATCTCACCCGGGTGGATGGCGATGGATATATTCTCCAGGACATGCTGGAAGGCTTTGGCCCGGCGGATGGCGACAGGCTCCCCTTCAGAGCGCTTCCAATACTCGGTGAGGAGATGGCTGCGCTCGGGGGAAATACGGGCGCGGGCCGCCAGGTACTCCTCCTTGCGCTTCTCGACCCGGTCCGTAAAGGCCAGGACTTCTCCTCGCGGGCTAATCGCAGATGGCTGGGGTGGACTCTGGATGACCATTAGCTTCTCCTCATCTCGATGCGAAAAGCATCGCTAAAGCTAAAGAGGCGGACTGAAAGCGGGAGCAGAAGTGCCCCCTAATGAGGCAATGCTACCACAGGAATGACGTAAGGTCAATTGTGCTAGCTGGTACTGTGCTAGCTGGTACTTGTTGCCAGCTGGCAAAAACCAGCCTCCAACTCACCAGCCAGGTTCCTCGTCGCACTCCTTGATGGCAGTGCAGATCCCCTCCCGGATGGACTCTCTCATACCGGGTATGGATGTCACCCCGATGTAATCTCTTTTGCCAAGAACTATCTTGCGGTTCATTTCAAGCTGGATTATGTAAAGCCCGACGGCGACATCGCCAGCTACTACCCCGACTTTCTGGTCAAGCTATCTCCCCGGCGGATTTTCATCGTCGAAACCAAAGGCCGGGAGGACCTGGACGTGCCGCTCAAGATGCAGCGGCTGCGGCAATGGTGCGAAGACATCAATCGAGTGCAGGCAGACGCCGAATACGACTTTGTTTACGTGGACCAGGAAAGCTTTGAGGAGTACCGGCCCGGCACATTCAGGCAGTTAGTTGATGGCTTCAGGGAATACCAAGAGGGAGTTTAATAAGCTATTCTGAGGCGGTCAGCTCCTCGCGGTTGGAACGGAAAAAGCGTTACCTGGGAGCGCCGGCGTCTCGCCGGCCACAGCCCAGCGCTCCCGGACGGCAATTCGCTACGCAATTTTCCAACCTGGCCTATCGCCTTGACGCTGGTTGGCCCTCAGGCTCGCTGCCCTCGATCCTGGATACTGCTGATCTCCGCATAAAGGGCTAAAGGGGTCAGAATCACGATGCCAGCGTCTCTGGCCAGACCCGGGTCCCTGAAAAAATGCCTGGTGTTCCAAGTCACCAGGTACTGCGCCCCTGAACCGATGGCCGCTGCCAGAATGGGCGCTTCCTTCGTGGATCCGGCCAACCCGAGCCACAACCTTGGCCGCTGACGGCGCTGGCATGACTGCCCGCATCACCCAACAACAACTCGAAGCCTATGAGACCGACTCGGTTTTCAAAACCGAGTCGGTCTAAGGTCGGGGCGCGCTCACGCTCCTGCGCCAGGATTATCATTTGTCCTTTCCCCAGTGACAATTATATGATATATTATCCTTAGGAGAAGGACAATGCAGGAGCTACTACGGCAACTGATCACCGATTCACTGGCAACACCGGTCCCAACTTATACCCGGCGCGATGCACGCTTGCCAGCGGTACCTGGCAAGGCGGTGGCCGTCGTCGGCATGCGGCGCAGCGGCAAGACCACGTTCCTCTGGCAGTGCCTGGCCGATCGGCTGGCGGCCGGCGCACCACGCGAAGCGCTACTTCACGTAAATTTTGAAGACGAGCGGCTCGCCGAGCTGAAGGCAGCGGACTTGCAGTGGGTCGTGGAAGAGTATTATCGGCTGGCGCCGCATCTGCGGGACCGCCGCCGCGTGACCTTTTTCTTCGACGAGATTCAGGTCGTGCCCGGCTGGGAAACCTTTGCCCGGCGACTGATCGATAGCGAGCAGGCGGACCTTTTTTTGACTGGCTCATCGGCACGGCTACTGAGCCGCGAGGTGGCCACCAGCATGCGGGGGCGTGCCCTGGAGGTACTGATCCATCCTTTCAGCTTTCGCGAGGCTTTGCGCCACGCCGGGTTGGAACCGGGCTCGCCCGGTTCCAACTGGCCGAAGGCTCTGCGCACGGAGATAGATGCTAGACTACGAGAGTACCTGACCGTTGGTGGTTTTCCAGAGGCGCAGGGCGTGCCGGCGCGCGACCGCATCGACTTGCTGCGCACGTACGTGGACGTAGCCATCCTGCGCGACGTGATCGAGCGCTACGGCGTCTCCAACCCCTTGCCGCTCCGCTGGTTGCAGCGCCATCTTTTGGCCAACCCCGCGGCCCCGTTCAGCGTGCAGAAGTTCTACGATTCGTTGCGCTCCCAAGGCATCCCGGTGGGCAAAGACACCCTGCACACGTTCCTGGGTTATCTGGAAGATACCTTTCTCGTGCGCGTCATCGCCCTGCATACCGCCTCGGAGCGACAACGCATGGTCAATCCACGCAAGGTCTATCCGGTCGATCCGGGCTTGATCCCTGTCTATGAGCGCACCGGACGGCTCAACTTGGGTCATGCACTGGAGACGGCTGTGCTGGTGGAGCTGGAGAGGCGCGGTTGCGAAGTGTCTTACGTCCGCACCAATGGGGGTTTCGAGGTAGACTTTATGGCGCACCCCCCGGAGGGCCGCTGGATGCTCCTTCAGGTGTGCGCCGGCCTCTCCGATGCCGCCACCCGGGAGCGGGAGGTCCGCGCCCTGGTGTCCGCAGCCGCCGAATACCCGGATGCCACGCCCCTGTTGATCACCCTGGACGCCATTCCGCCCCAGCCGGACCTGCCAGCGCCGCTGCAATGGCAAGCGGCCGCGGCCTGGCTGTTGGACAGTGACCTGGTGTAATCCGTTGTGAGTCTGGCGCACCACCACCGGGCCGCCCTAGTTCCACCGCCTGTTAATGAAGCTCGGGGTGTTTCGTGACTCTGCCTTCCACAGAAAACTGGCGCACTGACCCGGGCGCCCGTCAGGGTCCCGTGCCAGCGGTTGGGAACCAGGCAGAGCTGGGCGCAATCGCGCCGGGAGGACCGGATGCCTTGGTCCCCGAGCCGTGAGTGCGGTCCCTCCGTGGTCACCCTGGGACCGACTTGATTGTCCAGGTCGCTCCAACCGGGCG
>Ga0082335_1004563_pt1 | contig 20551 bp, 18 predicted proteins | sample Subgrocontami58m_FD_72375 | JGI IMG/M metagenome (GOLD analysis project Ga0082335, IMG submission 72375) | Subsurface groundwater microbial communities from S. Glens Falls, New York, USA - GMW37 contaminated, 5.8 m (SPADES assembly) (version 2) ... | reverse complement strand
TCCGCGGGCGTCCGCCGCTACGGCTTTCACGGGCTTTCGTATGAGTTTCTGATGGACGAGCTCGTCCGGCTCGGCGATCCCGCGGCGCAGAGCGGTCGCGTGGTACTTGCCCATCTGGGCAGCGGCGCGAGCCTCGCGGCGGTGCGCGCCGGCAAGTGCATCGACACGAGCATGGGCTTCACGCCCGCGGCGGGATTGGTGATGGGCACGCGCTCGGGAGACCTGGATCCCGGACTGGTTTCCTATCTGGCGCTCACCGAGCAAATGACTCCCCGGGAGTTTCACGAACTCACCAGCCGGCGATCGGGCCTGCTCGGCATTTCCGAAACCAGCGCGGATCTGCGCGAACTGCTCGCGCACGAAGCCGGGGATGTGCGCGCGGCCGAAGCGGTGGCGTTGTTCTGCTACCAGGCGAAAAAATGGCTTGGCTCCTACGCCGCCGCCCTCGGCGGACTGGACACGCTCGCCTTCGCCGGAGGTATCGGGGAGAACGCGCCGCTGGTCCGCGCGCGAATTTGCGACGGGCTCGGTTTTCTCGGACTCGAGCTCGACCCGCAGCGCAACGCGGAAAACGCACCGGTGATTTCGGCGGACGCCGGTCGCGTGAAGGTGCGCGTCATCCGCACCGACGAGGAGCTGGTAATCGCGAGGTCCGCCGCCCGCCTCGGCAATCCGTGAAGATCGCCGCCGAGCCGCGTTCGTCTACCATATCGCGCGCGATGGGCGATCCGGTGCGCAAGCCATGACCGGGTTTCACCCCCCTATCGAGCAGCCTCATACCCGTGCATTATGCACTCGCCCGCCAACACCGGTCGCGGCGACGGCCAATGCACTCCGCACGCCAAGAGCAGCACGTTTCCAGTGAATCAACCAAAAATAAGATGAAGCACAAAACGCCTGCCTCCCTCCTCGTCCGTTCCTGCTTCGCCTTGAGCGTGGCCTTGACCCTTTGGTCTCCGCTGCGCGCCCAATCGGCCGAGCCGATGGACATGAAAATGAAGATGGACGGCAAGATGACGACGAGTTGCCAGGAGATGATGGCAAAGAAGGACAAGATGAAGGCGGACCTGAAGGCGCAGGACGCCGAACTCACCGCGCACGTCGCCCAGATGAATCAAGCGACGGGCGCCGAGCAGACAAAAATCATGGCCGCCGTCGTCACCCACATGGTGGAGCTGCGGATCACCACGGACGCGCAAAAGGCGAAGATGCAGGAGGAGATGATGACGCACATGATGCAGCACATGCAGATGGGCGCGGCCTCGATGGCCGGATGCCCGATGATGAAGGGCATGGCGGACATGGGCGAAAAATCGGCGGGCGCGCATGCAGGGAACCAAGACGAACAAGAATGATTGCTTGAACACCGCGAAGCCCCGCCGTGACCCGTTGTCACGGTCCTGCCGGTACGGTTTGCCTTAACACTGCCGCATCCGGTCACAGCTTGAATTTTCCAGCGGTGGGTTTGTCGCAGTGCGGCGAGATGCTCTGATGAAGAACCACACAGACGGATGGAGGGACGGGCGGAAGGGCTTGAATCCTGACGGTGGCAGGCCGGAGCAACGCGGCCTGCTGCGAGCGGCGCCGCGACTCCTGCAAATCTTGCGTGTGCTCGCCCGCCACAGGTTCCTGGGCGCCTGGCGCGGAAGGAACCATTGGCCGTCGCCGAAAGACGTGCGGGAAACTTTCGAGGAACTGGGGCTGACCTTCATCAAGTTCGGGCAAGTGATCGCGCTGCGGCGCGACCTGCTGCCGGATGCCTACGTCGATGAGTTGGAGTTGCTGCACGACCAGTTGCCGGCGATGGACATCGAAGCGGTGCGCGCGATGGTCGAAACCGAATTCGGTGCGCCGTTGACGAAGTTGTTCTCGAAGTTCAGCGAAACGCCGCTCGCTGCCGCCACCATCGCCCAGGTGCACGAGGCGACGATGCCGGACGGACGCCACGTGGCGGTGAAAGTCCAGCGACCCGGCCTCAAGGCGATGATCGCCACGGATATCGCGGCCATGACTTACCTGGTGGCGGTGGGGGAGAGTCTGCTGCCCCGCCTGCGCGCGCTCGACCTCCCGGTAGTCGTGCGTGAATTCGCCAACAGCCTGAACCGGGAAACCGATTTCAGTCACGAAGCGCGTTCCATCGTGCTCTTTCGCACTGCACTCGCGGATGTCTCCGATCTGTGGATTCCGGATGTCGTGGCGGAATGTTCCGGAAGAACGGTGCTCACGATGGAATACTCGGCCGGCGAACGGGTGGATCTCTACGCCAAGCGGCACCCCGAGGCGATGCCGCGGGCGATCAACACGCTGGTGAAACTGATGCTGCAATCCATCTTCGAGGAAGGGCTGTTTCACGCCGACCCGCATCCCGGCAATGTCTTCGTTTTGCCCGACGGTCGGCTCTCCCTGCTCGATTTCGGGATGACGGGGAACCTGGACGAACCGATGCGCGAGTCGCTGGCCCTGTTGCTCGAAGCGGTCGTCAAAGGCGATGCGCGGGCCGCCGCCGAGGCCTATCTCGAAATGACTTCGGCGAGCGAAGACGTTAACCGGGCGGCCCTGCTGGTGGACATCAAGGCCGCGCTTTATGAAATCCACCGGCGCGATCTGGCGGAGGTTTCCATCGGCGATGCGTTCGAGGCGCTGCTGCGGGCCGGCAGCCGGAACGGGGCGCACAATCCCAGCGAGTTTTTTTTGCTGACGCGTGCGTTCGTCATCCTGGAATCAATGATGCGCCAGCTCGCGCCGCACCATGACTACATGAAGTCGTTTCGGGACGAGCTCTCACGCCTGACGGCGAAGCACTTCTCGCTGGGGCGAATCAAAGACAAGACCACCACGCTGGCGCGCGAAATGGAGCGCTTGATCAACGATGCGCCCGGCGACACCCGCCGCGTCCTCCGCCACATCGCCGAAGGCAATCTGGGCCGGGTGCAGGCGCCGGCGCTGGAGATTCTGGGCGGCCGCCTCAGCCATAATCTCGAGCGGCTCAGCCGTGCCGTTGCTTTCGCCGCGCTCGTGGTCGGCGGCTCGATGCTGTTGCTGACGCCGATGGGCGGCTGGCATCACACGCTCGGCGAAACCATGATTATCGGCGGAGTCATCGGAATGCTCCTCACCGGGCTTGGTGCATTGCGTCGCAGCCATGGCCATCGCTGACCTTCGCCCTCTGAAGGCATGCCGCATCCGCGGCATGCTCGTATTTTTCGCGAGTGCCGGCCTCGGTGCGTGGACCGTGCGAGCCGAAGAGGCCCCGATGCCCGGCATGACGATGCGCGGCGCCGCTTCGCAGGCGGCCAGCATGACTGAAATGATGGGCGCTCCCGGTCTGATTCCCCTCGATGTCATGGCCGGGCAGGCGGACCAATGGATGGTCGGCTATCAATTCATGATGGAAAAATTGGATGGCAACCTCGTCGGAACCCACGACATCAGCGAGGCGGCGGTGCTCAGACGTTTTCCGACCAGCCCCACCGACATGACGATGCGAATGCACATGGGGATGATCATGTATGCCCCGACGGATCGATTCACCCTGATGGCGATGCTCTCGCGGGTGGAGATGGCCATGGGCGAGCTCCACCGCGATGGCACGCGCTCGACGGAACGAAGCGAAGGGTTCGGCGATCTCGAGTTGCGCGGCCTGTATGTTTTGGGGGCGGCGAACGATCTGCGCCACCGGCTGCTGGCAAACTTTGGCGTCGGCCTGCCCACGGGTTCCATCAACCGGCGCGACACGGAAGGGATGCGAATGGAATATCCGATGCAAACCGGTTCGGGGACATTCTCGTTGCTGCCCGGGTTCACCTATCTGGGGCAGGAATTGCCGTGGGGTTGGGCCGCAGATTTAAATTCCACGGTGCGGTTCGGCCGGAACGACAACGGCTACCGGCTGGGGGACCGTTACCAGTCGAGCGTTTCGATTGCGCGACAACTCGCGCATTCGATCAGCGTTTCGGCCGGCGCTCACGGCGAGGTATGGGAAAATATCGACGGATCGGATCCTCTGCTCGATCCCACCGACGAGCCCACGAAGGATCCAAATCTACAAGGCGGGAAGCGCCTCAGTGCGTTGTTGGGAGTCACTTTTCATCCTCAGCATGGGCTCCTCAAAGGTCAGCATTTTCACATCCAAGCCGAGGTGCCCGTCGTGCAGTCACTGGACGGACCGCAACTACAAAGGAGCTGGGTTCTCCGGTTCGGTTGGCAGGTGGAATTTTGACGCGATGATTTCTCCAACAACACTGCGGCCTCCGCTCACGGGCGGGACTTCCCGCTGGCGGGCTGGTTACAGCGCAACGCAAGGAGCTCTATGATGAATCAAACTAACGGATGGATGAGTGGATGGGGTGGCGGCGGGATGTGGGTTTGGGTGGTGATCGGCACTTTGGTGGTCGTCCTGCTGGTCGTCGCGATCAGCAAGCTGTCCAAGAAATAGTCTGGCTACCGGCGGTCCTGCCCGTCGGCCGGCGAATCCGTGAAGAATGTCGCGCCATGCACGAACACAACCACTCCGCCAAACGCGAACCTCCGGTCAAGCCGACCGACGACGAGGTCGCGAAGAAGGCCTACGCCATCTATGTAAATGAAGGTCGTCCGCAAGGACACGCCCGGCAGAATTGGTCGGAGGCGGAAGCCCTGTTGCAGCAGAGTGACTCCGATCGCCCGGACCACCCAACCATGCGGAGCGGCATGACCATCACGACCATCCTGCCCACCTGGCGGCGGATTTTCGGAAACGATTTTGGATCTCGCTGGTCCTGGCGCTGCCGATTCTCGTCCTCTCGCCGATGCTGCACGCGCTGGTGGGATTGCGGGCATCGATTCATTTCGCTGGCGACCTCGATGTCCTGTTCGGGTTTTCCTCGGCGGTCTTTTATCTGCGGCAGGGCTGCTGCAAAAGGGAATTGAAGCCATGATCTTCATCGCGCTTAAAATGCTGCTGGGCGATCGCACGAAGTACGTCGGGCTGCTTTTTGGAATCACGTTTACCTCGTTTCTGGTCACGTTCGCCGCCTCCTATTTCGGCGGCATGATGACCCGCAGCTTCGCCCTCATCGCCGACAATCCGGCGACCGATGTGTGGGTCATGGACCCGGCCGTGGTCGCGATCGACCGGCCGATCAATTTGCCGACGTCGGCACTGAGTCGCGTGCGCAGCATCGCGGGTGTGCGCTCCGCCGTGCCGCTGGCCGTGGCGCAGGCCGACGCGCGATTCCCGAACGGACGCTTCCAATCGTTCCAGGTCATCGGCGTGGATGATGCCACGCTCACCGGCGTGCCGCGGATGAAGGCGGGCGCCACGGCCGCCGTCCTGCGCGCCTCCGGCGCGGTGATCGTCGATGGCGGCGGCACCAGCGGGAAGATGGAGACGCCCTCGTGGCCAGCCGACCAGTGGCCGCGCGGCCGGCCGCATTTGGACGTCCCGACCCGCCCGCTGACCATCGGCGACGAACTTCTGATCGACGACTCCCGCGTGCGGGTGGCGGGTGAATCCCTGGCGCTGCCGCGGTTTCCGCCCCGGCCGATGCTCTTCACGACTTATTCCAACGCCGAGCGCATCCTGCTGCCGGAACGGCGACGGCTAACATTCGTGCTCGCGATGGCCACGCCCGGGGTGGACGCGCGGACGCTGGCAACCCGCATCGAGGCGGCCACCAGCCTGCGCGCCCGCGCGTCGACCGATTTCAAGGCCGACACCGTCCGGTGGATGGTCGTCAACTCCGAGGATGTGGGCGACGCCGTGACGATGCTGTCGATCGCGATGCTCGTCGGCTTCGGCGTGACGGGCGTGATGATGTTCATGTTCACCAGCGACAACCTGAAGCATTACGCCGTGCTGAGCGCGATGGGCGCGTCAACGCGGATGCTGCTGACGATGATCCTCGCGCAGGCCGCGCTGTGCGCGCTCATCGGCACGGGCCTCGGCCTTGGCCTGTGCGCCGTGGCGGGCCGGCTTTTCACGATGTATGATTTTCCCTACCGGATGATGTGGTTCGCCCCGGTGGTCGGCGGCACCGCCGTGATGCTCGTGAGCGTCGGCGCCGCTGCGTTCAGCATGCGGCCGGTGCTGAAGATGCAACCGGCGTCGTTCCTGACCGGCCGATAAACGCCCCGTCACCGCCAGCCTCGTCATGGAGACAACCCGCCCTGAGTCCGCCGCCAGCCAGATCGCGATCAACTGTCGCGGCGTGACGAAGACGTATGGCGAGGGCAACGCCGCGGTACAGGCGCTGCGCGGCGTCGATCTCGAAGTCCGGACGGGCGAGTTCATGATGCTGGTCGGCCCGTCGGGTTGCGGGAAGACGACGCTGATTTCGGTCCTCGCCGGTCTGCTGCAGCGCGATGCTGGCGAGTGTTCCGTCCTCGAGCACGACTACGAACAGATGGATCGTCCCGAGACGACGCGCTTTCGCGGCAAGAACATCGGGTTTGTCTTTCAAGCGTTCGACTTGATTCCCGCGCTCACCGCGGCCGAAAACGCGGCCATCCCTCTCTTGATCGGCGGGGAGAAACGCGGGGCCGCGTTGGAAAAGACGCGGGGCGTGCTGAAGACGGTGGGTTTCGATGACCGGATGATGGCTTCGCTCCCCGCGGATTTGTCCGGCGGACAACAGCAGAGGGTCGCGATCGCCCGGGCGCTCGTCCACAACCCGAAACTGATTGTCTGTGATGAGCCGACCAGTGCGCTTGACAGCAAGAGCGGCCGGACGGTGATGGGGCTGATGCGGGAATTCGCGCGCGGCCAGGACCGGGTGCTCGTCGTGGTCACGCATGACGACCGCATCTTCGAGTTCGCCGACCGCATCGCATGGATGGAAGACGGCCGGATTACCAAGGTCGAAAAGGCACCCGCCCACGCGAAGGAACCGGCGCATTAATCGCCCGAGCCATCTTATGTTTCGCAAGTACATCATCCCCTTGGTCGCCGCGGCGGGCGTGATCTTTGCCATTTACACGGTGGTCTGGGGTGACAAACCGCCGCCGCCTGCGCCGCCGGTGAGCGCAGCGCCTTCGTCGCCGTACTCGACGTTTGTTGCTGGCTCCGGAATCGTCGAAGCCAGCACGGAGAATATCTCGATCGGCACGCTCCTTGCCGGAACCGTCGCCAAAATCCACGTCCACGTCGGCAGCGTCGTGAAGGCGGGCGATCCGTTGTTCACCATCGACGACCGCGCGACGCAGGCGGACCTCGCGACGCGGCGCGCCGCGGTGCAGGTCACCGAGTCCCAGCTCGCTGAATCCAATTACGATCTCGCGCTCGCCACCTCGCTTGTCGCCAAAGGCGTCTCGACGGCCGACAATCTCGAAAAGCAACGCTTCGCCACGAAAACCGCCGAGGCTCAACTGGTGCTGCGGCGCGCCGAGCTGAAGTCCGTCGAGACCGAGCTGGACCGACTGACCGTGCGCGCGCCGGTGGATGGCGAGGTCCTGCAACTCAAAGTCCACCTCGGGGAATTCGCGCCCGTCGCTGCCACCGCCGCGGGCGAGCCACCGCTGATCCTCCTGGGCAATGTCACGCCGCTGCATGTGCGCGTCGACGTGGATGAAAACAACGCCTGGCGCGTGCGCCCCGACGCGAAGGCGGTCGGCTACCTGCGCGGCAACCAGAAAATCAGGACGCCGCTCACCTTCGTGCGCTTCGAACCTTATGTCGTGCCGAAGAGATCGCTCACCGGCGACAGCACCGAGCGCGTCGACACGCGGGTGCTCCAGGTGATCTTTAGTTTCGATTGCGGCGACCTGCCGATCTTTGTCGGTCAGCAAATGGACGTGTTCATCGACGCGCCAGAACTCCGGAAAAACGGAAGCACCACCCCTGTGATCGGGGCAGGCTAACGAGCGGATCGAACCTACGCCAATAAAACAAGGGAAACGGAGAGTTATGAACCCAAAGAAGACGTTTGGTCTGGCCGAAGCCCGCGCGCTTGGCGCGCAACTCGGCATCGACTGGGACGAGGTTAGACTCGATGAGTTTCACCGCGGACTGGCCGTCGAATTGGAGCACGGCAGCCGCGATCCGGAAACCGACGTCACGCATGACGACCCGAAGCTCACGGGGAAGATCGCGTGGGCGCACCTCAAGGAGTTCCCGGATTATTACACCCGGCTGGACAAGTTGGAGGCGACGCCCGACCGGTTCTGGACGGCGAAGCGCCGACGTTCACCCGCGCCCGACCAAAAACGCGCCCGGGGGTAGAACACCCGCGATTTCGAATTCGTCAACCAACGCCAACGATGAAAACCAATCAAGCGACGCTGACGCCGGAGCTGCTTCACCGCATCGACGCCTATTGGCGCGCGGCAAACTATCTTTCCGTCGGACAGATTTTTCTTTGCGCCAATCCGCTGCTGAAGCGGCCGCTCGCCCTCGCGGATGTGAAACACATGTTGCTCGGCCATTGGGGCACGACGCCCGGCCAGAACTTCATCTACGCGCACCTGAACCGGGTCATCAAGAAATACGACCTCGACATGATCTACGTCTCCGGCCCCGGCCATGGCGGCCCGGCCATCGTGGGCAACACGTATTTGGAGGGTTCTTACAGCGAGATCTATCCCCACATCAGCCAGGATGAAGCCGGGCTCCAGAAGCTTTTCCTCCAGTTTTCGTTTCCCGGCGGCATTCCCAGCCACGTTTCGCCGGAGTGTCCAGGCTCGATCCACGAGGGCGGCGAGCTGGGGTATTCGCTCAGCCATTCGTTCGGCGCCGTGTTCGACCATCCCGGCCTGATCGTCGCCTGCGTGGTCGGCGACGGCGAGGCGGAGACGGGACCTCTGGCCACGGCCTGGCATTCGAACAAGTTTCTCGATCCGGCCACCGACGGCGCGGTGCTGCCGATCCTGCATCTCAACGGCTACAAGATTGCCAACCCGACCGTCCTGGCCCGCATCACCCGCGAGGAGTTGTCCCAGTTGTTCCGCGGCTACGGGTGGACGCCTCACTTCGTCGAGTATCAGGATGATGATGACGCCATGCATCAGGCGATGGCGGCCGCGCTTGAGGCGGTGGTGGACGACATTCGACGCATCCAGCTTGAAGCCCGCGAGCGCGGCAGCCACACGCGACCGCGCTGGCCGATGATTGTGCTCAATTCACCCAAGGGCTGGACCGGGCCAAAGGTCGTCGATGGCCTCCAGGTTGAAGGCACTTTCCGGGCCCACCAGGTGCCGCTCCACCCGGAGGCACATCCGGAACATTTGAAATTGCTGGAGGACTGGCTGCGGAGCTACCGGCCCGGGGAACTCTTCGACGAGTTGGGCCGGCTGAAACCGGAACTGGCCGAGCTCGCGCCGAAGGGCGAACGGCGGATGGGCGCGAACCCCCACGCCAACGGCGGCCTCCTCCTCCGCGATCTGCGGATGCCGGATTTCCGCGCCTACGCGGTCGAGGTGCCCGTGCCGGGTGTGCGCGGCATCGGCGACACGCATGTCCTGGGAAAATTTCTGCGCGACGTGGCGAAGCTGAACACGGCGCAGCGAAACTTTCGCGTCTTCGGCCCCGACGAGACGCTCTCGAACGGGCTCGAAGCGCTTTTTGAAACGACGAATCGCCAGTGGGATGCCGCGACCGTGTCAAACGACGAGTTTCTCGCCCCGGCCGGCCGGGTGATGGAGATGCTCAGCGAGCACCAGTGCGAAGGCTGGCTGGAAGGCTATTTGCTCACCGGACGGCACGGCCTCTTCAACTGCTACGAAGCGTTCATTCACATCGTCGATTCGATGTTCAACCAGCACGCCAAGTGGCTGAAGGTGGCGTCGCAACTGCCGTGGCGGAAGAAGATCGCGTCGCTGAATTATCTGCTCGCCTCGCATGTCTGGCGTCAGGACCACAACGGCTTCACGCACCAGGATCCGGGTTTCCTGGACGTGGTCGTGAACAAGAAAGCGGAGATCGTGCGCGTTTATCTGCCGCCGGACGCGAACTGCCTCCTTTCGGTGATGGACCACTGCCTGCGCAGCCGCCACTACGTCAATGTCGTTGTCGCCGGCAAACATCCGGCGCCGCAGTGGCTGACGATGGACGCCGCCGTCGCGCACTGCACCGCCGGCATCGGCATTTGGACGTGGGCCGGCAACGAGCAGGGCGGCGAGCCGGACGTCGTCATGACGTGCTGTGGCGACGTGCCCACGCTGGAGACCCTCGCGGCGGTGTCGATTTTGCGCGAACATCTGCCCGACCTTAAAATCCGGGTGGTCAATGTCGTCGACCTGATGAAGCTGCAGCCGCCCCGGGAGCACCCGCACGGGTTGAGCGACCGCGATTTCGACGCCCTGTTCACCAAGGACCGGCCGGTGATATTCGCCTTTCACGCCTACCCGTGGCTGATCCACCGGCTGACGTATCGGCGAACCAACCACGACAATATCCACGTCCGCGGCTACAAGGAGGAGGGCACCATCACCACGCCGTTCGACATGACGGTGCTGAACGACCTCGATCGTTTCCACCTCGTGATGGACGTGATTGATCGCGTGCCCGCCCTCGGCCCGCGCGCCGTCCGCGTCCGACAGGCGATGCGCGACAAGCTCAGCGCGCACCGGTCCTACATCGTCGAACACGGCGAGGACCTGCCGGAAATCCGCAATTGGCAATGGGGCGCGTCCACCCGAAAGCAAGCGGTCACCCGGCATGAGTGAACACCCCCGGGGCATTTGACCAAACCCACCAGGTGCCATTGGCCCAGTCTTCGTAGCTGCGAGCGTGAGCGAGCGGACGGCCCACCACTCGCTCACGCGCGCGGCCCCGCTCCAAGGTCCGGTGCGCTCATGGGGTAAATACCCACTTCACCCCATAGCCGGCCGATTGGCGGGTCGGCTATACTTGTGACCCGCTCGATGCCGGCATCTTGCCTCCGCAGTCCGCCGGCCGCGAGAAACGCCGATGCCTTCCACGCTTCCGTTCCCGGCCGTCCCGGCATGAGACTCCTGCTCGTCAGTCCCAGAACGCCTGATACGTTCTGGAGCTTCGCGCATGTCCTGCGCTTCGTCGCCAAGAAGGCGGCTTTCCCGCCGCTCGGCCTGCTGACCGTCGCCGCGATGCTGCCGCGCGACTGGGAGCTCAAGCTGGTCGATCTCAACGTCGAGCGGCTCGACGACGCCGATATCCTCCGGGCCGACTACGTCCTGCTCGGCGCGATGATCGTGCAGCGGGAGTCCGTGCGCGAAATCGCGCGCCGCTGCCAGGCCCTCGGCAAGCGCATCATCGCCGGCGGACCGCTGTTCACGACGGGGCACGAGGCGTTTCCCGAGATCGCGCACTTCGTGCTCGGCGAGGCGGAGGAGATCATGCCGCAGGTGATTGCGGATCTGCGCGCCGGGACGCTGCAGCATATCTACCGCTCCACCGGTTTTCCCTGGCTCGAGCAGACGCCGGTGCCGCGTTACGACCTGATCCGCATGCGCAGCTACGTGACGATGGCCGCCCAGTTCTCGCGCGGCTGTCCCTATGACTGCGAGTTCTGCGACATCATCGTGATGAACGGCCGCGTGCCGCGGACCAAGTCGCCGGAGCAGTTCATCGCCGAGCTGGAGGCGCTGCGCCGCGCCGGCTGGCAGGACATGGTGTTCGTGGTGGACGACAACTTCATCGGCAATCGCGCGCGCACCAAGGCGCTCCTCCGCGCGATGATCGCGTGGCGCACCCACACCCGGCCGGCCATGGGGTTCCTCACCGAAGCCTCGATCAACCTCGCCGACGACGCCGAGTTGCTCGCGCTCATGGTGGCCGCCGGCTTCCGCAAGGTGTTCGTCGGGATCGAGACGCCCTCGGCCGCCGGGCTCGAGGAGTGCCGCAAGCTCCAGAACACCGGTCGCGACCTGGCCGCGGCTGTCCGCACACTGCAGGCGTCCGGCCTCGAAGTCATGGGCGGGTTCATCGTCGGGTTCGACAGCGACACGGGCGACATTTTCAAGCAGCAATTCGACTTCATCCAGCGTTCCGGCGTCCCCACCGCCATGGTCGGGCTGCTCACGGCGCTGCCGCAGACGCGGCTCTATCAACGGCTGCAGCGCGAAGGCCGGCTCCTCACCGAGAGCACGGGCAACAACACCGCGGCCGTCCTCAACTTTCACCCGAAACTGGGCCGCGAGTATCTGGAAAATGGTTACCGCGAGCTGATGCGGCGCCTGTACGAGCCGCGGAACTATTACCAGCGCATCCGGATTTTCCTGAACCACTACCAGGCGGGCGGGGCCGAGCGGCTGCGGCTGTCGTGGGCCGATGTCGCCGCCTTCGCGCGATCGTTCTGGCTGCTCGGCGTGCGGGATCGGGGCCGGTGGGTGTACTGGCGGTTCTTTGCCGGGACGCTGCTGCGGCGTCCGCACCGCTTCCGGATCGCGATCGAGCTCGCGATTATCGGCCACCATTTCCGCCGGGTGGCGGCGGCGCTGTGAACCCCGTGCATCGCTGGCGGGTCGGAGTTTTCACTCCGATCGGCGGCCGGGAACGTCCGGGAATTCCAGCCGCAGCAGGGTAACACCCCACTAGGCGCGGGCGGCCTTCGATCCTAGACTCCCGCGCGCAGCCACGAGGGGCCGGCAGGATCAGCGATCTTTTCCGCCGGTAAGCTTAACCCGCAGCAGCTGTTGGTGCGTGCGTCGGTATCGCCAGTTCCTCTGCCGCAATCCATCGCCCGAAATGAAATCCAACAGATCCAAACGAAGCTCAAGTAGAGCGCCCCTGCCGAAGTGTCCCACCGGCATCCAGGGTCTCGATGAAATCACCGGCGGCGGGTTGCCGCGCAATCGTCCCACGCTGGTCTGCGGCGGCGCCGGCTGCGGCAAGACGCTGCTCGCGGCGGAGTTTCTCGTGCGCGGCGCCGGCTTCTTCAATGAGCCGGGCGTCCTGATGGCGTTCGAGGAGACCGAAGCGGAGTTGGAGGCCAACGTCGCATCGCTCGGGTTTGACCTGGCGGGCCTGGTCCGGCGCAAGAAGATCGTGCTCGATTACGTGCACATCGAACCGGGTGAAATCCAGGAGACCGGCGACTACGACCTGGAAGGGTTGTTCGTCCGGCTCAACCACGCGATCGATTCCATCGGCGCCAAGCGCGTCGTGCTCGACACGCTCGAGGCGCTGTTCAGCGGGCTGCGCAACGAGGCCATCCTGCGCGCCGAGCTGCGCCGGCTCTTTCGCTGGCTCAAGAACAAGGGCGTGACCGCCATCATCACGGCCGAGCGCGGGCGCGACGGGCTCACGCGCCACGGACTGGAGGAATACGTGTCCGACTGCGTCATCCTGCTCGACCACCGGGTCAACGATCAGATCGCCACGCGGCATCTGCGCGTGGTGAAGTACCGGGGAGCGCTGCACGGCACGAACGAATTCCCGTTCCTGATCGGAGACGAGGGCCTGAGCGTGCTGCCGATCACCTCGCTCGGGCTGAACCACAAGGTGTCGAACGAGCGGGTTGCCACCGGCATCCCGCGGCTCGATGCGATGCTGGGCGGGCGCGGGTTCTTCCGCGGCAGCAGCATTCTGGTGACGGGCACCGCCGGCACGGGCAAGACGATCATCTCCGCCAACTTTGCGCAGGCCGCCGTCCGGCGGGGCGAGCGCGTGCTCTTCTTCTCGTTCGAGGAGTCGTCCAACCAGATCATCCGCAACATGCATTCGATCGGGTTGCGCCTGGAACCCTACGTCAAAAAGGGGCTGCTGCGGATTCATGCCGCGCGGCCTTCGCTTTACGGTCTCGAAATGCATCTGGCCACGATGTTCAAGGAGATCGCGGCGTTTCGGCCGCACGTCGTCATCGTGGATCCCATCACCAGTCTGATGGACCTCGGCACCGCCTCCGAAGGGAAGGGCATGGTGACGCGGTTGATCGACTATCTGAAGGAGGGCCAGGTCACCTCTTTCTTCACCAGTCTGACCCAGGGCGGCCATGTCCTGCAACAAAGCGAAGCCGGGATGTCCTCGCTGATGGACTCCTGGCTGCTGTTGCAGGACTTCGAGGGCAACGGAGAACGCAACCGCGTGCTCTACGTGCTCAAGGCGCGCGGCATGAAACACTCGAATCAAATCCGCGAGTTCCTGATTTCCGACCATGGCATCGACGTCGTGGACGCCTACATCGGGGCCAGCGGCGTGCTGACCGGTTCCGCCCGTGCGGCGCAAGGCGCCCTGGAAAAGGCCGCCGTGCTTGCCAACCAGCAGGAGGCCGCCCGGCTCAAGCGCGAAGTGGAACGCAAACGCACAGCGATCGAGCGGCAAATCAGCGGACTGCGCTCCGACTATGAATCCGAGGCGGTGGAGCTGCGGCGCATCGCCGAGCAGGTCGGCATCAGCACACGCCTGCTGACCAACGAGCAGGCGGCCTCGGGCCGCCTGCGCCAGGCGGATGCCAAGGCGGCGGCGAACAGGCGGAGCAGACCCAGGAATGGGATGAACGGGAACGGCCACGCATGAAGACCAAGACCGTGAAACGCCACCCCACCAAAGCCCTGCGTCGGCCCGCCAAGCTCTGGCAGCTCCGTCTTTACACTACGGATCAGACGTCGAAATCGCTGATGGCCTTCGCGAACCTCAAGCGGATTTGCGAGACTCACCTCAAGGGCCGCTACCGGATCCGGGTGATTGATCTGTTGACGCATCCGCAACTGGCCAAGGGCGATCAAATCCTCGCGATTCCCACGGTGGTCCGGCGGTTGCCGAACCCCGTGCGCACCATTATCGGAAATCTTTCCGATACCGAACGCGTGCTCGTGGGTCTGGACTTGCGGGCCACAACCTAAGCGAGGCCTGCGTTGAAACCCAAGAAGACCAGGAAGACCACTCACGCGATGCGCGCCTTTGAAAAAGCCATGGCCGGTGGTTCCGCGGGAAAGTTTTTCCTCCGGCTCTACGTGGCCGGAGCCACGACCCGCTCGCGCGAGGCGCTGCGGCGAGTCTATCAACTTTGCGAGGCGGAGCTGAAGGGCAACTACGAGCTCGAAGTGATCGACGTCTATCAGCAGCCCGAGCTCGCGCGCGACAACCAGATCGTCGCCACGCCGACGCTCGTGAAGGAATTTCCCCATCCCATGCGCCGGTTCATCGGCAACCTGATGAACACGACCGGTCTGTTCGGCGACGCGGCGGTGGTCGGGCCCGTCAAGATCGCACTTTGAAAACCGCCCTGCGATTCCCGCTCTCCCGCTCCCGGTCGGGCCGGAAAATCGCAGAGCTCAGCACGCAACTCGCCGGCTCGGAGGAAGCGCTTCGCGCCATTCGCGACGGCGAAGTCGACGCCATGCTGCTGTCGGGCAAGAACGGCCACCAGGTGTTCAGCCTGGAAGGCGCCGAACACGCTTATCGCGTGCTGATCGAATCGATGAACGAAGGCGCCCTGACGCTCACGGCCGACAAGATGATTCTCTATGCCAACGCGTGTTTCGCCCGCATGGTCAAATGCCCGCTCGAACAGGTGATCGGCAGTTCGTTTCGCCGCTTTGTCTCCGTGGGCGACCGCGCATCACTCCAGTCGCTGCTGAAGCGGCCGGGCGCCGCCGGGGCCAAACTGCAGTTGCCGTTGCACGCCGTCGACGCTTCGCGCCTGCCGGTGCAAATCTCCGTGCGGCCGCTGACCGGACTGGGCCCGGCTCACGCGACCATCGGCATGATCGTGACCGACCTGACGGAGGCGCGACGCAGCGAGGAAATGCTGCGGGCGCTGACGCATCGCGTCGTGCAAGTGCAGGAAGCCGAGCGCGAGCGCGTCGCGACGGAACTCCACGACAACATCACGCAGCTCCTCTGCGCCGTCCTTTTTCGCAGCCAGGCGCTGGTCGACAGCCTTGCCGGGCGCGACGGGCCGGCCCGGAAGGAAGCGGTGAGGCTCCGGGAGATGCTGGGCCAGACGGCGGATGAGGTGGAGCGGATCTCGCGCAACCTGCGGCCCGGCCTGCTGGAGCAGTTGGGCTTCGTGGAAGTGTTGCGCGATGCGACCAGGCATTTCGCCGCGGAAGCGGGCGTGTCCGTCAGTTTGAACTGCGCGGAGATGGCGGTGCGGCTGCCGGCCGAGATCGAGCTGGCGCTGTATCGGATCCTGCAGGAGGCGCTGAAGAATGTGGAAAAGCATGCGCGCGCCCGCCACGTGGCGGTGAGCTTGACGCTGCAGGGTGCCGGCGTGCAGTTGACGATCAAGGATGACGGCATCGGTTTCGATTTGGACCACCGCCCGGGCAGCCAAAAGAAGAAAGGCGGGCTCGGCCTCCTCGGCATGCGGGAGCGGGCGACCTATGTCGGCGGCTTTTTCGAGCTCGCGTCGGTGCATCGCGGGGGCACCGAGATCAACGTGCAGATTTCCCTGCGGCCCAAGACCACGGTGGGCAACCGCATTATCTCCGCGCGGCCTCGTTGAGCGGCGGAAACTGATTATACTTGAGCCAGTCGCGCAGGCATCGGATCATCGCGGTCAAATCCTCCAGGGTGCGCGGTTTCACGAGGTAGGAATGGGCGCCCAAATCGAAGGCTTGCTCGACATCCTGGGGCCGTTCCGACGCGCTGAGCACGATTACTGACAGGCGCCTGAACCTCGGTTGCACGCGCATCCAGTCCAGCACGTCGAACCCGTTTTTCATCGGCATGTTCAGGTCGAGCAGGATCACCGCGGGCAGCGGGAACTTCGCGCGGTCTCGATATTGCCCCTCCCCGTCGAGATAAGCGATGGCCTCTTCGCCGTCGTGCGCTTCCTGCAGCGGACAGTTGAACTCGGCCTTCTTGAAGGCGGCACGCATGAGGTAGAGGTCGTTCTCGCTGTCATCCACCAGGAGGATGGTGTGGTTGTAGTTCATGGAATTCCGGACCGTCGCCGCTCACGCCTTGCGCAGCTCGAACCAAAACCGACTGCCTTGCCCGTCCGCCGATTCCACCCCCACCTGTCCGCCCATGCTTTCGATTGCTTTTTGCACAATGGCCAGGCCGACGCCGGTGCCGGAAAACTTCTCTCCGTGGAGACGGGTGAAGAGGCGGAAGATTTGGTCCTGATGGCCGGGCGCGATGCCGACGCCGTTGTCTTCCACCCAGACGCGAACGAACTCCGCCCGTTCCTCCGCGTGCAACCGCACCTGGGGCCGCACGTCGGGCGCGACAAATTTCAGTCCGTTGCTGACCAGGTTGAACAGGACCTGGGTCAAGGTCGGCGCGTGCGCCAGCACAACGGGCCACGGGTCGGCCGCTTCCACCTGCGCGTTCTTTCGTTGGATGTCCGACCGCAAACCGGCGAGGACCGACCCAATCACGGTTTGCAGTTTCACGGGTGAGAGCTCGATGTGCTGCTGGCTGATGCGGGTAAAAGTCAGCAGTTCGCTCAGCATGGCGTCCATATACTCGGCGGATTTGCTGATCCGGGTGGCGAAATCCTTTCCCATGGGCGAGAACGTGGGCCCCTCTTGCTCGGCGAGGAGGGTGGCAAAACCCTGCATGGCGCGAAGGGGTGCCCGCAGATCGTGCGCGATGGAGTGGACGATGGCTTCCAACTGCTTGTTGGCGGCAACCAATTCCGCGGTGCGCCGGGCCACGAGCTCGGCGAGGTCGCCTGCGCGGTCAGTCAATCGCGCCTGCGCCTCGCGCAGGGCTCCCTCGATGCGATTGCGCTCGGCGATCTGCTGCTGCAACTGGAGGTTCAACGCGTCCGCCGCAGCGGTCAGCTCATGCTGCCGCACCGAACCGATCATCAGCGCCTCGTTCATCGCGACGATTTCCTTGCGCTCTCCTGCCGTTTCCGTGACCTGGATCATGACGCCCACCAGGTTCTCGTTCGTCAGCACGGGCCACATCACATAGGACCAGAACACCGGATGCGGCTTGTCTTCCCGCTCGATGTGGCTCTGGGGGGTTTTTGAACGATAGACGCGGTCGAGCAGGGTGACGCAGGCATCCTTTTCCGGCAGCAATGCGGAAAGCGGCTGGCCGACGAGCTGCTCCGCCGGCTTGCGCAGCAGGCGGCAGAACGCGGGATTGGCGTAGCGCACGATGTGCGTCGCGCCTTCCACCGTGGCGATGGGCAGCGGCGCGTGCTCGGTCACCGCCAGACAAAGCTCCGGCAAATCAGGCGGCTGGGATGAGGGGGAGGAGGGTTTCGCCGGCATGGTCAACCGCGGAATTCCTTTTTGGCGTTTGGGATTTGCCGCGAAGGCCGCAGCCTTCACTGTGTCGCCTTCGCTTCCGGTGCGACTTCCTCCCGCTGGCCGATTCGCTCCGGCAGCCCGCTGGTCAGTTTGGCATAGTCGGTCTTGCGCGGGTGGATGATGACCACGCCTTCGTCGGTAATCACATATTCGCGGATGTCCTTGCCGTGGTTGCCGCCCCGCATCTTCACGACGACGATCACCTTTCGGAGCTGGCCGTCGATCTCCACGTAGCGCATCCGGATGATGTCATCGGTGAGAAACGAGATTGTATAATGACTGAACGGCAGTCCGGTAAACGTATCCTCCACCTCGACCGTGCTGAGAATCGTGACGCCGGCTCCCGTCAGCGCCCCGATCATCCGGTAGAGCGACTCGCGAAAATCGGCGCGGAATCCCGGGGCCAGCGCCATTTCGAAGCCCACCAGCGAATCGATGACCAGCCGCTTGGCGCCGACCCTTTCGATCGCATCCAGAATCTCCTGCATCGTCTCGTCCACCGAAAGATCGAGCGGCCGGAGATAGAGGATTTCGAGTTTTCCCTTTTGCTGCGCCGATTTTAGTTTCAAGCCAAACGCGTCGGCGCGCTCGAGGTAGCCTTCGGGCCGTTCCTCGAAGATCGCCATGATCCCCGGTTCGCCCAGGCGCAGGCCTTCGGCAATGAACTGGGTCGCCAGCGCCGACTTTCCCGTGCCCGAAGGCCCGGCCACGAGCACGCTGTCGCCCTCGAGAATTCCGCCGCCCATCATCTTGTCCAACTCCGGAATCCCCACGGAAAGCCGCCGATGCCGTCCAGTCTTCATTTTCTTCCGATCCAATCCCAGCGTGCGCGAGAAGGCCTGCAACCCGCCGGCGCTGATCCGGATGGTGTGCAAGCCCGGCACCGAGTCCTGTCCGCGCAGTTTCACGATCTGCAGTTTCCGCACCACGGAATTTCGTTCCGGCACCTGCGAGAGCCAGAACAGCCCGTCGGCGATCGTGAACAGCGGATTGTCGCGGATTTCCTCCGGGGCATATTCGCCGACCAGAAAGGTCGTCGCCTGCCAGCCGGTGAGAAACTGCGCGAGCCGCTGGAGGAACGATTGCATCTCCAGCTCACCTCCGGCGGACGACACCGTGCGCATCACGGTGCGAAAGGAATCCACGACTACAATGAGTGGGTTGGCCTCCGCGACCTGCTTGGTGATTTCCTCGAAGACCGCGCCCAGATTCTGATCCAGCACGATGTCGGACAGGTCGATGAAACGAACCGCCCCGCCCAGCTTGGCTTCGTCGAAGAAGGAAAACTGCTGCTGATAGCGCAGCATCTTGATCGCCGGTTCGCCGAGCACGGTAAAGTACAGCGCGGGTTTTTGCGCCGTCGCATTGGCGAAAACGATCTGATGGGCCAGCGTGGTCTTGCCGCAGCCCGGCGTGCCGGCAATGATGTTGAAGGAATATTCCGGGATGCCGCCGGCCAGAATTTCATCGAGGCCGCGCACGCCGGTCGGCATTTTGTGAATCGCGACTTTGGCCGGCAGTCGCGCGGCTTTCATCGGTCGAGTGCGCTTCCCCGCGTTATTTTGTTTTTTCATTTTCGACTCCTTGGCCAAACCCCAAATCGGTGAGGGACAATTCCGGCCACACCTCGCAGATGAGGCGCAGCGTCAAGCTCTCGCCGATGAAGGCGATCAGCAATCCGAGCAACTGGGTGACCAGTTCAACCCCGCCCTCGGAAAACTCTTCCACCGTAACCTGCGTCTGCAGTTCCGCCAATCCTTCCAGCGATCCATCTGCCTTCACGTGCACCGCGCGCAGCCAGCGAACTTCCGCGCTGGCCAACGCGATCGCTCGCGACAGGAGGACGCGAAACCCGCCGTTGCCCATCAGTCGTGCGAGATGCGGGCGCAGCTTCTCGCAAACCCGAAAGCCCGCCGAGGACTTGACCTCGGTCGGCAGGAGCCCCGTCGTCTCCAGCGCGAGGAGCTGCTTCGCGCAACGCCGCAGGGGTGGGGTGGGTTGGCTCATGGGGAAGTCGCGGCGGGCGCGCCGCCCCTCGGGCCAGGTTGCGGTTTCGATGGAGACAGCGAATCGGCGGAAGCCTGAACGTTTGACCTAGCCGATTGTTGGGCTGTGGACGTCATGCTGGCGAAGGGTCGTGATGACGAAGGGTCGTGATGACGAAGGGTCGTGATGACGAAGGGTCGTGATGACGAAGGGTCGTGATGACGAAGGGTCGTGATGACGTGTTTCGCACCCGGACATGGAAGGCTGGGCCAACCACTTGTTCCCACAATCGGGTGTCTGGGGATGACTTAGAAGCCATGCATGTTGGGGAGGGCCGTCGTCTCTGGCGTCGGCGCGGTGCCCCCACCGCGCGGGACCTCGCCGGCGAATGCCAACTCGCGGGGTGGGGGGACCCCGCCTACAACTGCGCGGGTTAACGACGTTCCGTATAGACAGC
>Ga0082335_1004562_pt1 | contig 20557 bp, 18 predicted proteins | sample Subgrocontami58m_FD_72375 | JGI IMG/M metagenome (GOLD analysis project Ga0082335, IMG submission 72375) | Subsurface groundwater microbial communities from S. Glens Falls, New York, USA - GMW37 contaminated, 5.8 m (SPADES assembly) (version 2) ... | reverse complement strand
GCGGCGTGGGCTACAAGTTCGTGGCCGATCCGGAGTAGCGCGCGGCGTGACTGATTGGTCAACGACACCGCCGCCTGTGGGCCGCAGCCCGTGGGCCTTTCCCCCACCGTCCGAGTGGCCCGACGACGACCTCATTACGGCGGGCGGGGACCTCGAGCCGGCGACGGTGATCACCGCATATCGCCAGGGCATCTTCCCGATGGAGCTGGACGAATCCTCAGGCGTGGTGGGCTGGTGGTCGCCTGACCCTCGCGGCATCGTGCCGCTCGGTCGCCTGCGCGTGACGCGATCGCTGGGGCAAAGCGCGAAACGCTACGACGTCCGCATCGACACCTGTTTTTCCGACGTCATCCGGGCGTGCAGCGATCCCTCGCGTGAAAGCGGGTGGATCAACGCGGACTTCATCGAGGCATACACCCGGCTGCACCAGCTCGGCTGGGCGCACAGCGTCGAAGTGTTCGATCGCGAGGGGCGACTGGCCGGCGGTCTGTACGGCGTGCGCATCAACGGGCTGTTCGCGGGCGAGTCGATGTTCCACGTGCGCCGTGACGCCTCGAAAGTGGCGCTGATGGCGCTGGTGCAGCTGATGCGCGACACCGGGATGACCCTGCTCGACGTGCAATGGTGCACCGAGCATCTGGCGTCGCTCGGAGCCATCGAAGTGAGCCGTGCGCAGTACCTGGCGCTTCTCGCTGATGCGCTCGCGCCGGCCATTACCTGATCGCGACGCGGCCCCAGCGCAATTTCGCCGGCGTCGCGCGCCGGCCTGCATGCTGCTAGAATGTCAGTTCACCTTTCACAAGGAGAACTGCACGTGACCCACAATCTCATCGGTCGCGTCTCGGGGTTCCTGCTCGCCGTCGTCCTTCTTGCCGCCCCCACATTTACATCGCCGGCCGTCGCACAAGCCGGCATCGACGGGCTGTGGAATGCGGTGGTCGTTGCCAACGGAGTCGACATCCCGTTCCGCTTCGAGATCACGACGAAGGGCGCCGAGCCCCAGGGCTTCTTCTTCGAAGGCGATCGGAAAGTCGGCTCAACCTCGGGAAGCCTCGCCAGCGGAGTCCTGAAGCTCGAATACGATTTCCTGAACACGACGCTCGAAGTCACCCTCGACGGCGATCAACTGCGCGGAACCTACCTGAACCACCGCGCGAACGCGCGTCCTCAGGAGATTCGCGCGCGCCGGTTCGCGCCCGAGCCGGCGGGCGCCGCGGATCCTCCGCAAGTGGCTGGCGACTGGGAAATGCGACGAAATGCCGCGGAGGCCACCGAGTCGCGGGATACGCGCACCTGGCACCTGCTGCTGCGACAGTCTGGCGCGGAGGTGTCGGGCGCCATTCTTCGAATCGATGGAGACACCGGGACCCTCGTCGGGCACTGGCGGGACGATGCGCTGGTGCTCAGCCACTTTGCGGGCGAGCGACCGGTGCTGTTCGAAGCCAGGTCCAATCCGGACGGCACGCTCGCCGTCACGCTCAACGGGAGCGCCCACTACCTGGCCGCCCGCAGCGTCGAGGCGCGCGCCAAAGGCATTCCCGAGCCGCCCGATCCGTCGCGGTACACGAACGTGAAGGATCCGACGACGCCGTTTCATTTCACCTTCCCGGATGTGAGCGGCAAGATGGTGGCGGATACTGACGCGCGGTTCCGCGGCAAGGTCGTGATTCTGTCCATCGGCGGCAGCTGGTGCCCGAACTGCCACGACGAGGCGCCCTTCCTCGGCGAGTTGTATCGGGACTACAACCCGCGAGGACTCGAAATCGTCGGACTGATGTTCGAGAACGATCCGGACCCGAAGGTGGCGGGGCCCCGGGTGCAGACCTTCATCAAGCGATACGGCGTGCGCTATGCGATGCTGATCGCGGGCACCACGCAGAACATCGGCGAGAAGCTTCCGCAGCTCGTCAACTTCGGCGCGTATCCCACCACGATATTTCTCGGCAAGGACGGCCGCGTGCGCAGCGTCCATGCCGGCTTCGCCAGTCCGGCGACGGGGGCCGAGCACGTCAAGCTGAAGCAGGAGGTGCGCGAGCTGGTCGAGCGGTTGCTGGCGGAGCCGGTCCAGGCGTCCGCGGGCGGCCGCTAGGGCGGCGCGAGCGATTCCCGCTATTTCTGCACGACGCTGGCGTGCTCGATGATCACCGGATAGTTGTAGCCTGAGCCGAGATCCTTGTTCACCGCGACCGTACCGGTGACCGTGATCACGTCGCCCACTTTGGTGTCCGTCGTACTGGTCACCGTGATGTCGTTGGAGCCGTCGGCGGCTTTTCCGGTGCCGTCCTGGAGGTGAATCCAGTTCACGCCGAGGATGCCGCCGTTGAACTTCGCGACCTTGCCGCGCACCGTCACCTTCTTGCCGGCGAGCGCCGTTCGGGTCGCCCAGACAGCTGCTACCGTCGTTCCGTCTTTGGCTGGCTCCACGACCGTGGCGACGGCCTCCTGTGGTGGACGTGTCGCGGGGCCCTGGGCGGGCGGGTGTCCGACGGCCATGGGCGGCGGTGCCGGGTCGCCCTCGTGCCCGATGCGCGACACGAAGTAGATCAGAGGGAAATCGCGATTCAGCGACTGGCTGTGGAAGTTCTCCATCGGCTGTTCGAGCGACAGCACCACCTTGTCGCCCACCGCCACCTTGAACTGGCTGGCGGCGGCCCACAACTCTCTGGAGTCGGCCTTGACGCGGACGTAAGTGTAGTTCGCCGCGTCCATGGTCTCGAGCACGGTGGCCGTGATCGTCGGCCCGCCAGAGGGAGCGGCCGGCGCGACGGCCGGTGTCTGGCTGGCGGCCGGGGCGGCGGTTGAAGTCTCGCTGGCGGCCCGCGTCTCGGTTGCGGCGGGCCGGCCCGAGCACGCGGCGAGCACGCTCAGGGCAAGGATGGAGCAAAGAGCCGTCGGTCTGGCACTGGTCAAGATATGAACTCCCTTGTACGCACGGTACCACGGACTCGGGCAGAGCGGCGCCGAATCGAAGAACGCGGCGCCGGCCGCCGGGCGCGCGCCGCATCACTTAAGGTGGCGCCGCGTATCGTGACAGATTGCCACATTCACGTATATGTGCCACTGTGGCTTCGCGGGTTGCAGCTGTGTCGATTACCCAGGACGGAGGTGCCTCATGCGAAAGACTCACGCACTTGTTCTTGCGGCGGCCATTGTGGCCTCGGGACTCGGGTTTTCAGCGATTCGTGCCCAGCAGAGAAGCTCGACACGCACGGTGATCGTCTACAAGTCGCCCACGTGAGGGTGCTGTACCGCCTGGATGGAACATCTCCGGGCGAATGGCTTCCAGGTGGAGGCCCAGAACGTCAGCGACGCGCGATTGCTCGCCATCGAGAGCGAGGCGGGAGTCAGCAACGACTTGTCCTCGTGCCACACCGCCAAAGTCGGCGGGTATGTCGTGGAGGGCCACGTGCCGGCCGCCGACATCCAGCGGATGCTGAAGGAGCGGCCGCCGATCGCCGGCATCGCGGCTCCGGGCATGCCGACGGGAGCGCCCGGCATGGAACAGGGTGGCCGCAAGGATCCCTACGACGTGATTGCGTTCACCAAGGGCGGCCGCCGATCAGTGTTCGCGAAGCATTAATCGGGCGCGTCCGAGGCACCCGCACCGGTGCGGGATCTTTCGGTTGGAGGATGGAGGAACGGATCATGAGCGACAGCGTCAAATACGTGCTCGACGAAACGCGCATTCCGAGGCGCTGGTACAACCTGATGGCCGATCTGCCATCGCCCCCGCCGCCGGTGCTGCATCCGGGGACGCTCAAACCGGTGGGACCGGATGACCTCGCGCCGCTGTTCCCCATGTCGCTGATCATGCAGGAGGTGTCGACCGATCGGGAGATTGACATTCCGGAGCCGGTCCGCGACGTGTACAGGCAGTGGCGCCCGAGCCCGCTCTATCGGGCGCGTCGCCTCGAGAAGGCCTTGCAGACCCCCGCGCGCATCTACTACAAGTACGAGGGCGTGAGCCCCGCGGGCAGCCACAAGCCCAACACGGCCGTCGCGCAGGCCTATTACAACAAGGAGGCCGGCGTCAGGAAGATCGCGACCGAGACCGGCGCCGGGCAGTGGGGATCGTCCCTCGCGCTGGCCGGCGCGATCTTCGGCGTCGAGATCCAGGTGTTCATGGTGCGCATCTCCTACAACCAGAAGCCGTACCGTCGCGCGTTCATGGAAACCTTCGGCGCGCGCTGCATCGCGAGCCCTTCGATGGAAACGCACTTCGGCCGCCAGGTGCTCGCCACCTCGCCCGACAGCAATGGCAGCCTCGGCATCGCGATCTCCGAGGCGGTGGAAGTCGCGGCCAGTCGTGACGACACCAAGTACGCGCTCGGTTCGGTGCTCAATCACGTGCTGCTGCACCAGACCGTCATCGGCCAGGAAGCCATCGCGCAGATGGAGATGGCCAACGACTATCCCGACATCGTGATCGGCTGCGCCGGCGGCGGCTCGAACTTCGCGGGGCTCGCGTTCCCGTTCATCGGGGCGCACCTTCGCGGCGGCAGGAAAGTCCGCGCGATCGCGGTCGAGCCGGCCGCGTGCCCCAGCCTCACGCGCGGTCGCTACGCGTACGACTTCGGCGACACCGGACACATGACGCCGCTGGCGAAGATGCACACACTCGGGTCCACGTTCATGCCGCCGGGCTTCCACGCCGGCGGCCTGCGCTACCACGGCATGGCGCCGCTGGTGTCGCATCTCAAGGAACTGGGGCTCATCGAGGCGTGCGCCCCTCCCCAGACGCAATGTTTCGAGGCCGGTGTGTTCTTCGCGCGGAACGAAGGCATCGTGCCGGCGCCGGAGGCCAACCACGCGGTGAAAAGCGCGATCGACGAGGCCGTTCGCTGCAAGGAAGAGGGCGTCTCGAAGACGATCCTGTTCAACCTCTCCGGCCACGGCCACTTCGACATGCAGGCCTACCAGGACTACCTTGGCGGCAAGCTCTCCGATCAGAGCTACGACGAGGGCGATCTGGCGATGGCGCTGGCCGGTCTGCCGTCCGTTCCCGAGCGCGCTTAGAGCGTTCTTCATCCAGGTGTAGTGCGGACCTTCAGGTCCGCCCGACACGGCAGGCCTGAAGAGCCTGCACTACAGCGATTTCTTCACAGGCTCTGAGTGATCAGGCCAGCCGTTGGTTCACCTTCTTCATCACTTCGAAGGCATCCGCGACGTAGAGCACGTCGGTCTTGCCCTGTGCCCAGCCGCAGTTGGGGTTGAGGTTGATGGCGCGCCGCTCGGCGATGAACCGCCAGCCCACGACGTGCGGCTCCTCGCCGTGGCAGCAGGTGGCGAGCCCCTTGCGGTGGCGCGGGCTCGCCCCGGTCTGGCCGATCTGGTTCAGGTGCGTCATGAACGGCAGCACGTCCTGCCCCTCGCCGCTCAAATCGACGAGCGACTTGCTCCCGCCAAGCGACGCCTGCGTCGCATGCAGGAACCCGAGGATGAGCCCTTCGGCCTCCTGCACGTGCGTGCGGAGATCGGGCTGCTTCTTCGTCCAGCCGGCGCCCGCCACGAGCAGGAGCTCGGCGTCGGGCCGGATGGTCTGCTCGCCGGAGGCCGGCGAGCGCACGCCGGTGACGCGCGTTCGCAGAGCCGGCAGCGACACGGGCACCGGCTCGACCGGAACTGACGCTGCAGCACCCCTCCACGCCTCGTGCGCGCCGGGCTCGACGGCGATGATCCACGGGCGCTCGGCGCGGGAGACCGTTCCTTCGATGCGCTGCCGGTAGTACCACCGCGCGACCGACACGCTGCCGTTCACGACGCCAACACGCGTCACATGCGTATCGACGCGCCCGCCGAGCCGCTCGGCAACGCCGGCCAGGACGCGCATCCAGCGCGACGTGCCCGCGGCGACGACCACCAGCGCGCTGGCGGCCCGGCAGATCGCTTCGGCGGCCGCGGCGTCGCTGACGTAGCGCGACTGGGCAAACTCGGTTCCGCTGACGGCGAGGACGCGCGCCGCGCCGCACGATCCGATTTGCCTGGCCGCGGCCTCGACGTCGGCGCCCACGAGGCCGGCGACGAGGGGCGCGCCCAGGCTGTCGGCGATCTGTCTGGCCACCCTCAACGCCTCGAGCGCGGGCTTGCCGAGCGAACCGTCGGGTTCAAGATGGGCGAGGGACAGGATGCTCACTGCCGGATCCACTCCACAATCTCCAGCGCGATCGCGTCAGGTGACAGGTCTCTCACCACGCGGGTGTCGCGGCGCTGCGAGGGGACGGCCACGTTCGCAAAGGCGCCCGCCGCGGCGATCGCCGCGCGCTTCGCCTTCTGCAGCGCCGGCATCAGCGTGCGCATGTTCGTCATGCCGAGCTGCGGGTTGTTGGGCGGCTCGGCCAGACGGCCCGTCGCCCAGCCCAGCACGGCGGGCGGGCCCGCGCACAAGGACACCTGATGCCGCCCCCCTTCGATCCGCTCGAGGATTTCGAAGGTCCCGTCCGGTCCAACCGCGATCGCGTCCACACCCTGAAACTGATCGGTGATCCCCAGCCGCTCGCCGACCATCTGAAGCGTCGCGCCCGCGGCGCGCGAAGCCGACTCCCACCCGCCGAACACGAGCAGGCGGCTGCGGTCGAGGCCCGGAATAGCCACGATCGCATCGGCGAGCGCGGAGGCTGCCGCAGACGCGTCGGTGAAGCCGCTGGCGGAACCGTCGATGGCCACGAGCTCGAAGGGCACCTTCTGCGCGACCTTCATCATCACCTGCTGCAGCTTCGCCTTTGGCGCCAGGCTCACGAGCCAGACTTTGCAATCGGGCTGCTGCTTCGCGAGGTGCGCGGCCTCGAAGAGCGCGTGCCCCGCCCAGGGATCCAGGATGGCGGGCAGCATCAGCTCGTTCTTCAAACCGGGTCCGGTCGCGCCCATGACCGGCTCGAGCGTCTGGAGCGGGTCGGGCACGATCCCGGCGCACACAACGATGTGATAGCTCATTCTCAGTTTTCCACCGAATGCAGTCCGCCCGTCCCCGCGCGGAAATTCACGTTGGCGCGGCCGGTCTTCGGATCGAAAGTCGTCTCGCAGTTCCAGAGACATGCGCCGCAGTGCACGCACTTCTCCCGGTCGAACGCGACGCCGCCGTCGGGCGCCGGCTTGATCGCCTGGCCCGAACACATGTCGACGCACAAGTGCGTCTGGCACGTCCGGCACAAGGCATCGCGCTCGAAGCGCACGTGGTCGGCGTAGCCCGGCGGCGCCTGAACCTTGCCGCCGACGAGCAGCGCGTCCTGGTGCGTCACGAGCAGGCGGCCATCGTAGGGGATCGCCGGCCAGCCCGAGCGATCCATGAAGACGTCGTGCATCGAGCTGCCGTCGGCGAGCGACTGCTGTCGGATGCGCGCGACCTCGTCGGCCGGGATGCTGAAGTAGTCCTCCAGCGAGGGCAACGGCCTGACGTGCCGCCGTCCGGGCAGACCGACGGCCCCGCGTGTCAGCCCCGACAACCCCATGCCGACCAGGCCCCACAGAACGCCGCGCTCGAACCCGTCGCGCGCGCCCTCGGCAATCCGGAGCTCCTCCTCGACCCAGCTCGCCCGCCGGCGTCCGACGTAGGCCCGCTCGAGATTCGCTCTCGTGAACCCCTCCCCGGCCTTCGCCAGCTCGACGACGGCCTCCGCGAGTTGGACGCCCGTGGTCCACGCTTCGTCCACGCCGGAACCGGTGAGCGCATTCGTACTGCCCGACCCTTCCCCGATCCGCGCGTAGCCATCGCCCGCCAGGTACGGTTCGCCTCGTCGTCCTGACTCCTGCACCGACTTCGCACCCCACGACCGCAGTGTGCCGCCCTCGAGCCAGCGCCACACGTAGGGGTGCAGCATCCAGTGCTGGAGGTAGCGATAGGCGGTGCGGACGGGACTGCGGAACCATGACGGCACGAAGATCCCGAGCGACACGGTGCGCGGTGCGAGCACGTAGAGGAAGCCGAAGATCTCCGGCTCGGGGAAGCCGAACGTATGGAGGACCGTGCCCGGCTGGAGCTCGACGTCCTCGCGCAGATCGACCACCATTTTCATGCCGAGCGCCCACTCGTCGCGGACATGCCCGTCGGGAAGGCCGAACCGGGCATCCAGCATCCGCCCGGCCGCTCCGACTGGTCCGTCGCCCACGACCGTCAGGTCGGCAAGGACGTCCATCCCGAACGTGAATCCCGCGGCCGGCTCGCCCCGAAGATCGGTCCCCTGATCGACCAGTCGCACGCCCGCGACACGGTCGTTCTCGAAGAGCGGCTCGACCACGGGCGAGGCCGGCCAGATCTGCGCCACGCCGGTGGCCAGCACCTGGCCGCTGACCCACTGGCTGAACTGTCCCAGCGAAAGCACGAACCCGTCGTGCTTCTGCAGGAAGCCCGGAACGAAGGGAAGGCGGAGGGCATCGCGCTCGAGGCACAGCCCCCGCCCCGCCCGGAGGATCGCGTCGATCGCGCGCAGCGGAAGCGACCGGCGGCTCGCGCCGATTGGATCGAGCAGGTACACGAGCCGCTCGTCCGTGACGCGCGTCGCCAGCGGGATCTCGGACGGATCGAATTCGGGGAACGACCGACGGATGCCGCGCGCGCGGGTGACGACACCCGACACACTGACGCCGAGGTCGTCGGCCCGCTCGAAGCAGAGCACCTGGAGCGGCAGACCCGGCGCGACGCGGCTCTCGAGGCGCGGCGTGCCATCGGCGTTGACGACCTCGCGGGCGAGCGTTGTGAGGAAGCCGCCGGTCGCGGGCCCGAAGCCCACGCACACGATGTCGACGTCCATCCGCTGACGCTCGCCGGTCAGGGTTTCATCAGGCGGGGTAATCGGGCGCCTCCGGAATCATGACCTTCGTCAGCGCCTCGGCCGCCCGATCCTTCGCGAGGCGCGAACCGGTGAGACACCCGTCCAGGCGCGATCGCAGATCCTGGAACGTCTCCAGGCCGGCGAATCTCACGCAGGGACCGGCCTTCATCGCGTGCGACCCGTTCGACTCGATCACATCCAGGTAGATGCGGGCCCCGGCGCCATACCCCGGGATGATGCCCTCGAGCTCGTCGACCTCGTCGCCGCTGCAACAGCCGGGTGCATGGGGGTCGTCCCAGGCGGGATGGCGGTTGTAGCCGAAGACCAGCTCGGCACAAATCCGGCCGGCCTCGCCGGCCGCATGCGCCGCCTGCACGTGGCACAGGTCGCTCAGGAAGCCGACGTAGCCGGCCGCGGTCTCGGCCAGCTCCGGCTGCTCGGCGCTGCGAGCTTCCAGCTCGAGGACGTCGAGAATCTGGTATCGGGCGGCCAGCAGCCAGCACAGCGCGTCGGCGAGCGGAAACGTCACGCCCTGACGGTTGCTCTGGTACAGCGCCGAGCCGTTCGCGTCGGTGGCGTCCCGCAGGTGGGTCAACGTCCACAGCCAGAGCTGCATGCCGCTCGCCAGCGTGCAGGCGCCGGTCCCCGGCCGCCGGTTGGCGACCCTGCGCAGCTCGGTAATCCACTGCCGGAACTGCACGAGGAACAGCTCGTTCGTCATCGTGATCGAGAGCTGCCGGCGCTGCACCGCCTCGGGGCCTTCGTAGGTGGCTTCGAGCTGCGCGTCCATCCACTTGTAGCCGAGGAATCCCGGACAGTCCTCGGTGATGCCGTAGCCGCCCATCAGGCTCACGGCCTCGCGCATCGTGTTCGCGCCGTGCCCGGTGTTCCAGAGTTTGACAGCCGGACAGAGCACGCTGGCGACCGAGTCGAGGAGCACGTAGCGCACGATCTCGCTCGCCCCGAGGGCCTCGAACCTCGCCGCGTCGCGCCGCTTGGGCGGCAGGGCCGACTGCTTGAGGTACTCGACGGCATCCTGCGAGATCTTCCCGATCGCCCGCATCTGCGCGCGCGGCCCCTCGATGCCCTGCGCCGCGAACGCCTCGTCCTTGCACCGCTCGAGCGGATCGAGCTCGTCGAACAGCCGCGCCGTCGCGAACCCGAGCGACGCGCCGGCCTCGCCCGTCGCCCAGATGTCCACCAGACGATGCAGCGCATCCTCACGCTGCTGCAGACCGAGCTCGTAGCGCGGCGATCCGGGCGCGATCGATTCACCGCCGCGGAAGCGCGTCCGCTGGTAGCGCAGGATCGGCTCGACGGCCGACAGGAGCTTGGCGGAGGTCATGAGCCCGACGCCGACGCGCGTGCGACGGAAGACCGCCTCGATGATCGTCCCGTGGTTGTACCGCGGCACGATGACGCCCTTCTCGATCGTATAGCCGCCGACGATGCGGCTCGCCGGCACTTTCAGGCTGAAGATCGGATCGTTGGTCGACGAGAGCTGGTGCACCAGCTTGCGCGTGGGCGTGCCTCGATCGAAGACACCAGGGTCGGTTTCTTCGAGGACGATCATGCAGCTCCCCTTGATGCGCTCGTCGTCGGAGTCCACCGCCGCCGTCACGAAGGTCGCGAAGCCCATGTTGGTGATGAACCGTCCGCGCTTCTCCACTTGCAGGATCGGCTCCCGGCCGTCCTGCCACTCCGCGATGCGTACCTTGCCGCTCAGCAGACCCGTTTCGACGCCGACGTAGGGGATGGGTTCGGTCAGACAGAATGCGCCGCGCCGGGTCTGACGGGTCTCGCCGGGCTGGGCCGGGCGCATCTGTTCGCTGTAGAACGCGCGCTGCTCGGAGGTGCCGCGCTCGTGAATCGGCGCCAGCGCGAGCTGTCCCGCAAGACTGCACGTTGCCGCGCCGGCGTCGACCCAGGCCAGCTCGAACGCCACGAGCGCAAGGGCCAGATTCTTCGGTCCCTCGATGATGCCACCGTGGTCCGGCTCGAGATGGACGGAGGTCAGCCCCGCCTCGTCGAAGGCTTGGAGCAGCGTGGCTTTCTCGGGCGTCCAGTCGTGCGACTGCCGCGCCCCGCTCGCAACGAGGCGCGCGACCGGCCCGCGGGCCACCGCCCGCGCGGACTGGACCAGCAACTGGAGCGCGTAGCGATCCGACAGCCGCCACATGATCTGTCGGACTTCATCGGTCGGCAGAGTCCGAAGCAGCTCGGACTGGGTCTTGCCTGGCATCGGCGTAGTCCTTTCACGACCACTCGCGGCGGATGATTCCGGTGACGGGCCTGAGCCCGTGAACGCAGATTATACTTGGCGTTCGCCGCTCGCCGCGGCGATCAACGCCGAAAGCGGTCGACCACGGATGCGTGCGGTCATGCGTCCTCCCGTGAAGTGCCGCCAGCTTACCACCGCTTCAAAGGGACACGTGTTCGGCGCCAACCGTTGCAGTCATCCGCTCCATCTTCACCTCGCGCCGATCACTTCGTCGCAAGTCCGCCAGACTTCCTCTTGCGGTTCCTTGCCGAGCGCCCCGACAGTGTGACGACACGCCGAATGCGCGGTGGGCACTTCAGCGCGCGGGCCTGGATGGCGTGAACAGGTTGTCTATCACCCACAGCTCCTCGGCGTAGACGCCGCCGATGAATGCGATCTGCCGGCCGTCCGGTCGAAGTTGAACCAGGTGGAGATTCTCCATCTTCAATCCGAGGTCGCGGACCTCTCCGCCAGGCACCGCGATCGCGCGCAGGGTTCCTCCATCCGCCAGCAGTAGACGCTGACCGTCCGGCGTCCAGGTACAGTCGGGATAATAGGAACCCACCGTGGCAGATCTGTACAGCAGTCGTGGCTCGCCGCCAGCGACCGGCACGACGTAGAGCGCCATCCCATTCTGGCCAGGCGCGGAATCCTTCATCCAGAGGGCTAGCTGCAATCCGTCGGGCGACACCTCCAGGCGGCTGGCCATCACCGGTCCGCCGGGTGCGACGCGGTAGATCTCCCGCTCACGACCGGTGGCCAGATCGGCAACGACGAGTGTAGCCGCCTTCGGGTCGAAGCCCGGTGCTCCCTCTGACCGCCAATACGCGATGGAACGCCCATCGGGGAGAAACCGGGGAGCCGCGTGGCACGCTTTCTCGCAATTCCTGAAGAACAGGGCCATGGAACCGGTGTCGGAATCCACCGTGAACCACCCGGCGCTGTCCGCAACACTAACGCCCACGAACAGGATCCTCTTCCCATCCCTCGTCCACTGCAGCATCGAAGGCCGCCCGCTTGACACGGCCAGCGGCCACCTACGCTCCTGACCGCTCGCGACGCCACGGATGACGAGCGTCGGTGTTCCGCCCGGTCGGTCAGAACGCTCCGAATAGGCGAGCCAACGACCATCTGGCGACCACGCGGGCGATTCCTTCTGTCCCGGCGAGCGGTCGTAGACAGGCGACGGGGAGCCGACCGTCCCGGCTGCGACGTTGATGTTCGCCACATAGAGGCCGACGCTGCTTGCGGGATTGTGCCCGTAGTACATCGAGCCGGACCGGGACACCCACATCGGGTAGATCCGACCCACATCAGGTCTCAGCAGCGACGGCGCCCCAGTTGGCTGGCCGTTGGCTATCGGGATGGCCCAGAGGTCGTCTCGTCCCCTGCGGTCGCTCCCAAACGCGAGGCGCTGCCCATCGGGCGACCACCCAACGAGGAAGTCGTGGGCGGGATTGCCAACGACGGCAAGCTCCTTCTCGGTTTCAAGCGCGGTCACGAAGATATCCCGGTCTGCTGAACCGGTCGCTTGTGGGCGATCGTAGGCGAGATATCGGCCGTCGGGCGACAGCGCAAAGGTCGATTTCACGAAGCGTCGACCCCCGCCGGCGCCGACCCCCTCGGTGGCCGGCCCTGGAGGCATCGTCCTGATCGGGCGGACACTGCCGTCGCTCGCATTCACGTCCAGGAGCTGAATGGCCTTGTCACTGCGAACGGCAACGACCAGAAGGCGTTTGCCGTCGGCAAACCATTGGAGCGATTCGGGGAAACTGGCGTCTTGGCTTCGATGGAGCGTGCGGGGCGCCTGGCTGCCGTCAAACGGAATGCAGCGGATCTCCCATGGGGTTTCCCACTTGAGCGGCTCCTCGGAGGCGAGCCCTGTATAGCAGACCAACCGGCCGTCCGGGGAAATCGCGGGCCCCTTGTCCAACCACCAGTCCTTTCCCGAGTTGGTGAGACGCCGCTTGGCTCCGGTCGCCACCTCGAACACGGCCAGGTCGGCAACGTTCCAGTCCGGGTAGACAAAGAAACGGCCGTCTGGGGTGGGGCGCCAGTCCGAATCGAGAATCGACTCAGAGACCACAAGCCGCCGAGCGCCTGGAGCGGCGGCTGAGCCCGCTGTGGCCGGCTGCCCGAGCGCCGCGAGGCGCGCCCGCGCGTCGGCTACGGCCTCGGCCTGATCCGCAAAGCGGGTCAGCACCTGCTCGTAGGACTGGCGGGCGTCGGCTTGGCCCATTCTCTCGTAGCATCCACCCAGGCGGACGAGCGCCTTGGCCGCAACCGCGCGATTGCTCCCCTGCGCCAGCTTCCGGTACATCTCGATCGCGGCTTTCAAGTCGCCATCGACCACTTCCTTCTTGATCGCCGCCTCGAGTTGCACGCCGGCGCTTGCCTGCGCGCCGGGACTTTGCCGGCCACGAACCACGCCTGCCGCGAGCACCGCCAGGAGCGCCACGATCCACAGTCGCTTCATGTCTTCCTCCTGGCGCCCAGAGTAGGGTGGCTGTGTGTGCCCGCCATCCGGCGATTGTCCAGCCTTCGTCTGAAATCAGCCGTCAAAGCGATATCCCATGCCGCGGACGCTCGTGATGAAGCGTGGATCGGCCGGATCCGCCTCGATCTTGCGGCGCAGGCCGACGACGTGGTTGTCCACCGCACGATCGGTGACATGAACATCGCTGCCCCAGGCCGCGTCGAGCAGCTGGTCCCGGCTGAGGACGCGCCCACGTTGCTCGATGAACGCCGTCAGGAGCTTGAACTCGAGGCTCGAGATGTCGACCAGCGTGCCCGCCCGCCGCACCTCGCAGCGGCGGAAATCCACCAGGATGTGGCCGAACGTGTAGGACTGGGGGAGTTGGCCCGACGCGCGGCGGAGCACCGCTTTGATCCGCGCCCGCAGCTCCATCGGGTTGAACGGCTTGGTCACGTAGTCGTCGGCGCCCATCTCGAGCCCGAGCACCTTCTCCGCGTCCTGCACCCTGGCGGTCAGCATGATGATCGGCGTGCCGACGCCGCCGTGGCGCAGCTCGCGGCACACCTGATAGCCATCCTTGCGGGGCAGCATGATGTCGAGCACGATCAGGTCGAACGTCCGTTCGCGGGCGCGGCGCACCGCTTCCTCGCCGTCGCGGGCCACCGTCACGTCGTAGCCATCCAGCCGCAGATCGTCCTCGAGGCCCATGGCGATCCCCTCGTCGTCTTCCACGATCAGGATGCTGGTCATGCCGTCCTCTCAATCGGGATCACCATCGTGAAGGTGCTGCCGCGACCCACCTCGCTCTCCAGCTGCACTTCGCCGCCGTGTGCCTGAACCACGTGGTGAACGAGCGCGAGGCCGATACCGGTTCCCTGCACGCCTGATCCGGCAGCCTGTGTGCCCCGTTCGAACTTCCGGAAGATGCGCTGCCGATCCTGCCGCGGGATACCGATGCCGCGATCGCGCACGGCGATGGAGGCATGCGTCCCATCCGAGGACAGATCAATCCAGATCGTCCGGCAGTCGGGCGAGTATTTCATGGCGTTATCGAGCAGGTTCCATAGCGCCAGCGAGAGCATCTCGCGGTCGGCGGGCAGGGGGCACGGCACCGATGGCGTCGAGATCTCGAGACACCAGTCACTGGCATGCCGCTCGAACTCCGTCGTTACTGTGCGCACCAGGTCGCCCGCATCCAGCGACTCGAAGCGATATCCTCCGGCGCCGGCCTCCGCGCGGCCAAAGCTCAAGAGCTTCTCCACCAGGCGATGAAGCCGCTCGCTCTCGCGGACGAGCACCTCGTGGTACTGCCCGCGGCGGTCGTCGCTGATGACGCGTCCCTCGAGGAGCATGTGCGAGAGCTGGCGCATCGAGGTCAGCGGCGTGCGGAACTCGTGCGACACCGCGGACACGAACTCGGATTGCAGGCGCGCGATGGCCAGCTCGCGCCGGATGCCTCGAAACGTGAAGTAGCTGCTCCCCAGGATCAGGACGCCGACAATGGCCAAGCCGGCGAAGAGGAGGCGGCGTCGGACGCCGGCCTCGGCGACGGCACGATCCGGATGGGCCGCGGCAACGGCGATGGTCCAGGGCAGGCCTGTGTCGGCGGCTGTGCGCACCGCCCGTGCGCCCGAGACGCGCCCGAGGATCGGTTGACCGTCGCGGTCCGCCAGCGCCACCTGCAGGTCTGCATCGAGGCCCGCGTGCCGGCAGATCGTGTCGAGATACGCTCGGCCGGCGAGCGCGGCGCTCATCTGCAGCGGTCCGGCCTTCCACACGGCCAGCACCGGCCAGTCCGCGTGGCGTATCACCGCCTGCCCGGTCGTGGACCGGTCCTGCCACTGCTGCCATAGTGTGTCGGCGGCGTGTGCGAAGGCCACGGAGGCGTCAAGCCCGCCGATGGACGTCACACCCGGCCCAGCCCAGGTCGAGGCTTCGCTGAAGGCAAACTCCCATGCGGCGCGTGTGAGTGCCCAGCGGCCGCTGGCGAGATCGCGGCGCAGCTCGCTGGCCTCCCGTTCGAGAACGTCGCGTTGGCCCGTCTCTTCCAGCACGCTGCAGCGGGCCTCACGTGCCATGAGATCCACGGGCCGTCCGTCGATGCGCACGTCGTCCACGCGAGCCAGTTCGGCATACGCCTGGAGGGCTTCGGCGTACCGTCCGGCCTTACGGAGCGTGCGGCCGAGGCGCACGAGCGCACCGGCGCGAACGGCGCGCGATGGCGCACGCAGCAGCGCGCGGTAGAGGTCGGCGGCTCTGGCCAGACCGGCTTTGCCGAATTCCGCGTGTTCGCCGGCGCTGAAGACTGCAGGCGGCACCTCTGAGGAGGGCGGGACGACGGGAACAAAAAGCAGGCGACCGGCCGGGCGGCTGCGGATCGAGAGGCGATCCGCGATGACGGCCACCGTGTCTGGCGGAAGCGAGCCGTCTGCGGCGAAGGCCTGCCGTTCCAGTTCGCTGAGGCTCCGCTGAAACACCGCAACCGCCCGGTCGGCGGCCACGTCGAGCTGCTCCCGTGCGCGTTGTGACTCAACGGCCTGCTCCTGGTCGAGCAGGCGTCCGGCGAGCCATGCCAGGCACACCACACCGGTAACGGCGCCGACGAGGTACAGCGTCAGCAGATATCGCGGCGGGCGAAACCAGTGGAGCAGCGGCATCGTGTCGCGCGGCTGCGCCTCGGGCGCGCTGGCCTCACGTTGTCATGGTTCCACGGATTCTACGCGCAATTGTCCGGCCGACGTCGAGCGTCTGTCAGGTATCGATATGATGTGACCGCCGGACCCGGGCTATCAAGCTCTGCCTTTTCATTCGCTGAGTTGGGCGCTGTCGACATGGCTTCATTCCTCGCCGGAATCGCTCCCGCTCCTCAGGGGTCAGGTGCTCCCGGCGCTCGGCCATGCGCCGCCTGAAGACCCGAAAGAAAACATCGGAGTAATCACGAGGATTGCGCAGGAAGCGATCGACCAACTCGGCCCCGTTCATGGGGACTTGGTCGAGTCGGTGAAGTCGCTCTGCGCGGTCCGGAGGATCGCCTACGGGGCCCGCCAGACTTGGCGGTTGCGCTGAGTGATCACTTCGGATCAGATCGGAGCGGCTTTCGACGCGTTGAAGCACGCCACGCCGTTTGCGTGTCTTACGCTTTGTGCGTAATAATGTACGCATTATGCGTAAGACTGCAGCTCTGGAGGCGCTGTTTCCCACTGCTCGGGGAGAGGTGCTTGCGGCGACGCTCACGCAGCCCGACAAATGGTGGTATCTCTCCGAATTGGCACAGTTCATCGGCACGACCCCTTCGAGCCTGCAGCGGGAGCTCAGGGCACTCGTCAAAGGCGGCATTCTGGAACAGCGTCGTGAAGGCACCAGGATCTACTTCAAGGCCGAATCGCGATCTCCTTTGTTCCCTGAACTTCGCGGTCTCCTCGAAAAAACCGCCGGTCTGTTGCCAACGCTCCGACAGGCCCTGAAGCCGTTCGCCGGACGGATCGACTGCGCGTTTGTTTACGGTTCGGTGGCTCGAAGTCGCGAACATGCGCTCAGCGACGTGGACGTGCTCGTCGTGGGTGCCGTCGGCCTCGCTGAACTCGCACCGGCGCTTCGGAAGGTTGAGGCGCGTCTCGGAAGGGAAGTCAACGTCACCAGCTATTCGGCACATGAATTTCGAAAGAAAGTGGCGGCGAAGGATCATTTCGTCTCCGAGGTCTTGCGGGGTCCCAAGGAGTTCTTGAAAGGAAACGAGCGTGACCTGGAAGAAGTTGTTGGGAAGCCACGACGTTCAGCCACATCGAACGTCGAAAAGAGAGCTCGATGACATGCGGGCGCTCGTGGCGCGAGACTTGGCCGATGCCGGGATTGCGGGCCTCTCTGCGGATCGTCGGTTTGCAACGGCGTACAACGCGGCACTCCAAGCCGCGAACATGGCGATCGCCTGCGCCGGCTACCGCGTGACCGCCAAGACAGGTCATCACAAGATGACGTTCTACAGCGCCAACCTCGCGCTCGGCTCCGGCGCCGACAAGTACGCCGACTATTTCGAGTCGTGGATCAACTCGAAGTTCACGAATCTGAAGCGCTGAAGTTGGCGACCTGCGCCCGTCGCCGGTGCCCGCCGAGGTGGCGGGGCCGCTGCGCGATGCCCTAGCCAGGTGGTAGCCAGACGCTGTGACGCCAGACCGCGGTGTGGTGTAAGTCCTTGAAAAGATTGGAGCCGGCGACCCGACTTGAACGGGTGACCTGCTGATTACGAATCAGCTGCTCTACCAACTGAGCTACGCCGGCCAGGCGGGAAACAAGAATTCTACCACGCACCGGCCGCCCTCCGGTATGGCAGAATCGTCCCGCCCGGAACCTCGTTCCCGGTCTGGAGGCGCGTGTGGGACTCATGGACTTCATCAGCGGCGAACTGCTCGAGATCATCGAGTGGAGCGACGACTCGCACGACACCCTCTCGTACCGCTTTCCCGACGAGGACCGGGCCATCAAACGCGGCGCGCAGCTCGTCGTCCGCGAGTCGCAAATTGCGCAGTTCGTGTACCTCGGTGAGTTCGCCGACACGTTCGCGCCCGGGACACACACGCTCACCACCGACAACATCCCCGTGCTCACGCGGCTCCGGAGTTGGAAGTACGGGTTCGAGAGCCCGTTCAAGGCCGACGTCTACTTCCTCACCACGCGCCTCTTTTCCGGGAACCAGTGGGGCACGTCCAACCCGATCATGGTCCACGATCCCGATCTCGGCGTCGTGCGTCTGCGGGCGTTCGGCACCTACGACTTCCACGTGGTGGACGCCAAACGCTTTCTGAAGGATGTCGCCGGCACCGACGCGGTCTTCCGTCTCGACGAGTTCGCCGGCACGATGCGCTCGCGCGTCGTCAGCACGTTCAGCGACGCGCTGGCCGCGAGCCAGGTGCCGGCGCTCCAGGTCGCCGCCCGCTACCTCGAGCTCGGCACGGCGCTGCTGCCGCTCATCAACCCCACGCTGCGGGAGAAATACGGGCTCGAGATGGTGAGCTTCGTCGTCGAGAACGTCTCGGTGCCGCCGGAAGTCGAGCAGGCGATCGACACCAAAGCCTCGCTGACGACGATTGGCAACCTCGACGACTACGTGAAATACCAGATGGCGCAGCATCTCGCGCGAGGTGGCGCGGGCTCCGGCGCCGGCATCGGCACGGAGCTGGCCATCGGGATGACGATGGCGCAGCGGATGATGAGTCAGCTGAGTGGCGCGGCGCAGCCGGCTGCGGGCGTGCCCGAGACGCTCGGCTGCGCGGAGGTCGCCACAGCACTCGGGGTGACCGAGGCCGACGTGATCGCCAGCCTCGAGGCCGGCACGCTCAAGGGGACGCGCGTCGGCACGCAGTGGCGCGTCACGCGCGCGCAGATCGCCCAGTTCCTGCAGTAGCGCTACGGCTTCTTCATCAGCCGCGACAGCGCGCCGAGCCCCGCCTCCACCAGGCCGGCCGACGCCGCCTGTTTCCACCACTCCTCGTCGTCGCCGAACGCGCCGGCCGTCTCCGACTCGCGCGCTGCGCGCGCCAGATCGAGCGGCAGGTCCGGATCGACCGGGCGCGGCTCGGCCGCGCGCTTGAGATCGTCGATGAGGCGCGCCGCCTGGTGCATGTCGAGCAGCGACAGCGCCGTCCCGCAGTGCGCGCACGACGAGGTCTTGGCGAGATCGATCGGCGCCCCGCAGCTCGAGCACCGCACGGTCTGCAGGTTCTCACGCAGCTCGCGCAGCTGATGGGGCGCGAGCGGACGGATGAAGTCCTTCTCGCGGAGGAAATTGTAGAAGGAGATGAGCCGGCCGTGGCCGCTGTCGCAGCGCCAGTACTCAAAGGTCGTCTGGCGTTGCGCGTCATGGGTGACGAGGAGACGCGCGGCGCAGCGCGGACACCGAAGCACGCCCGGCGGCGCGGGACGCGGAGACGTGGCGCCATCGCCGATCACCTGAAAGAGCGTCAGTGTCGAGGCGGGCGACAGCTGGAGGCTTTCGAACTCATCGAACCAGAACACGCCGCAGGCGGCGCACACGTCGATCGCGATCGACGTGCCGAGCCGGCTGTCGAGCCTCATCCCGGTCATCGCGGCCGCGCAGCCTGGACAGTCCACGATTGGTCAGCGCAGCTCGGTCCACACTTCGCGGCGGACCAGATCGCGAAGGCCCGCGGACCGCTCGCTGTTGGCCTTCCGCTTCGCTTCGTCCGGCACGACCCGCGCGGTCGCGGCATCGAGCCCGGCGCCCAGCGCGTCCGCGGCCGCCGCGTTCTTCAACCGGAAGATCCGCAGGTGCGTCCAGTCGACCGATGTGCCGGGCTGCGGCGTCACGGTCCGCACTTCCTCGAACACGCCCGCGCGCCGCGCGTCCTCGTCGATCGGCTCGGCGGTCGTCTTGATGTAATCGTTGTACTCGGCGATCTTTCCCGGCTTCGCGCGCCAGTAGTAGGCGACGAACACGGCGCCTTCCCTGGCCGGCGGCTGGCCGGCGGTTGCGTCGACGGGCAGGAGCAGAGCAGCGGTGAGCGCGAGCAAGAGCATGTGTTTCATGGTGATCACGGTCCGGCTGAAGCCGGACACTACCTCGGGCGCGGAAAATAGTTGTCGGTCTTGTCAATCCAGTCCTGGCGGACCGGGCTGAACACGTCGAGGGCGAGTGTGTCCTCGAGCACGTCGACTTCGTGCGGCACGCTGCCGGGAATCTGCAGCACCTCACCGGCCCTGACGATGACTTCACGGCCTTCGAGCTTGAACTTCAGCGCGCCGCTCATGACGAAGCTGACCTGCTCGTTCTCGTGCGCGTGCCGCGGCACCACGCCGCCACGCTTCAGCTCGAACCGCGCGACGGTGACACGATCCCCGGTGATGAACTGCCGCGAGGTGGACGGGTTGATCTGCTCGGCGAGGATATCGGCCCAGCGGTGGTGAACGGCGGTTGATGGGGACATGGATGCCTCGGCAGGCCTGCAGGCCCGCGCTACTAGAGCCGTTTTCACCACCACGTAGTGGCCGGCTTCAGCCGGCCTGCGGCGGGGCGCCCCCAAGGGGGGAGCCCACACCCCCGGA
>Ga0082335_1004561_pt1 | contig 20558 bp, 18 predicted proteins | sample Subgrocontami58m_FD_72375 | JGI IMG/M metagenome (GOLD analysis project Ga0082335, IMG submission 72375) | Subsurface groundwater microbial communities from S. Glens Falls, New York, USA - GMW37 contaminated, 5.8 m (SPADES assembly) (version 2) ... | reverse complement strand
CTTTTCCAGAGGTTTATCTTTCGTATGTACCTGAAATATCTTTAAACGGGTCTCTTCATCGGGGATGGGAATTTCTATGAGATAGTCAAATCGGCCTGCTCGCAGCAAGGCCGGGTCTATCTGATCCATACGATTCGTTGCTGCAAGCACCAGGACTCCTTTCAACTCTTCAATGCCGTCCATTTCTGTAAGAAACTGACCGATGACGCGCTCTGTTACATGCGAATCGCTTCCTTCTCCGCGTCTTGGGGTAATCACATCCAGTTCATCAAAGAAGATAATGCAGGGCGCCGCCTGTTTTGCCTTTTTGAACATATCCCTGATACCGCGTTCCGATTCACCGACATATTTTGAAATCAGGGCAGGTCCCTTGACCGATATAAAATTGACCTTTGTCTCATTGGCAACAGCCTTTGCCAGGAGGGTTTTCCCCGTTCCCGGGTGACCGTGAAGGAGAATTCCCTTTGGCATATTGATCTTTGCCTGTTTGAACAGGTCGGGATACTTCAATGGCCATTCTACGGCTTCTCGAATCTGTTGTTTGACGGTATCAAGTCCTCCAACATCCTCCCAGCGCACATTGGGGATTTCTACGAATACCTCACGCAAGGCAGATGGTTCTATCTCTTTCAACGCTTCGATAAAGTGTTCCATGGATACTTTAAGATTCATCATGGTTTCGTAAGGGATATTTGATGTGCCTAAATCAATTTCCGGTATGACTTTTCTCAGACAGAGCATGGCAGACTCACGGCAGAGCGCCTGGAGGTCTGCACCCACAAAGCCGTGGGTAATTTCCGCTAGTTTATTGAGGTTTACATCTTCAGAGAGGGGCATGCCGCGGCTGTGGATTTCGAGGATTGTGAGTCGCGCATTTTGATCAGGAATGGGTATGGATATTTCCCTGTCAAAACGCCCAGGACGACGCAGTGCAGGATCCAACGCCCCTGGTATATTTGTAGCAGCGATAACAATTACCTGCCCCCGATTATCAAGTCCGTCCATAAGCGCGAGGAGTTGAGCTACGACCCTTTTCTCTACATCTCCCACGACATGTTCACGTTTCGGCGCAATAGCGTCAATTTCATCGATAAAGATAATGCTCGGGGCATGCTTTTTTGCATCTTCGAATATTTCTCGAAGCCGGGCCTCGCTTTCTCCATAGAACTTGTGAATAATCTCTGGCCCGTTGATGGTAATGAAATGTGCATCGGTTTCATTGGCCACAGCGCGTGCAATGAGAGTCTTTCCACAGCCTGGTGGACCATATATCAACACCCCTTTTGGGGCATCGATCCCCAGTCGTTCGAATACCTCAGGACGCTTTAAGGGAAGCTCTATCATCTCGCGTATCCGCTGTATTTCATGACCGAGGCCGCCGATGTCTTCATACGAAAATTTTAAGCGTTCACTAACTCCCGGTTTTCCCTCGGCAAATTTTAACAGCGTTGTGGGATTGATTACTACGACTCCTTTAGGGGTCGTGCTTTTAACCACAAAATCGGTAAATCGACTGCCAAAGAGCGTGGCGCGTATCCGGTCGCCCTCAACAGTAGGAAGTCCATCAAGTAGATTTCCAATGTATTTACTGTCCCGTTCGAGGTTAACTGTAGTGATTGGGGTAAGGACGACATTATCTGCGGGATTCCACGCTATTTTTTTTATGGTGACCTTTTCATCAAGACCTATATGAGCATTACCACGAGTCGGGCCATCGATCTGGATAATTCCTTTCCCACGATCCTCTTTAAAGGCAGGCATTACCTTTGCGACCGTGCGCTTCTTACCCACGATTTCTATAATATCTCCAATCGAGGTATGTAATCTTTCGATATCGGCAGGGTCGATTCGTGCTAGTCCCCGTCCTACATCCTTTTTTACAGCCTCTGCAACCTTTAAGGTTATTTCATTCATTATCCACACCTATTCCTGCCGCTAAGGCACAAAAACACAAAGAATTAGAGAACGATTCGATTAATACCATCTTCAAAAGTAATCCCATCGTAAACAACAGGAACAGCTACTTGTCTTTGATAAAAGGTAACAGTTCAGCTCACCGCAGAGAACGCCGAGACTTCGTCGTGAGCTCAGTCGAACGATCGCAGAGGCTGTTAGAGAAGAGACAGAAAAACTATGCGGATTTTTTCCTCCCCCTTTATCCCCCTCCGTGAGGGGGACAGGGGGAGGAATCCGCATTTCTCAGCGTTCTCCGCATCCTTTGCGGTGAACTATTATGATAAAAGAGACCTCTTTTCGAGAGTTCGTGACAGAAACAAACTTTATGTTTTCTTAACTTTGTGTCTTGGTGTCTTAGTGGCTAGATAGTTTCTTAATAAAAATATTTTTACATTTTCGGCAAAAAAAATTTAGCACCGACCCTTGTGTAGCGCGAACTTCAGTTCGCAGGACAGCGACATAAATGTCGCGCTACATGTTCCGACTCGTTCGGGTTAGGTATTATTTCATGAGTTTTATTTCAAGTATCCCGTTTTTATACGTGCGCGCCATTTTGTCTTTCGTGAAACTTTCCTTCAGGAGGATTTCTTTATGATATTTCTTTTCGCGTGTCTTTGCTGAAATCTGCAATATATCGTCTTTCAAATCGATACGGATATCCTTTTCTTCCACGCCTGGCATCTCGGCCACGATCATGGTATGATCTGATTCTTCAAAGATATCGACAATGGGTTCTCGCTCTTCATCGACAACTACCTCTCCCTTTTCATCTTTGTGTATATTGCCAAAGGGTTCTACCTTTATCTTATCTGCGCCCAACCCGCCCACCTTTATGGAAATGCCGAATAAACCACTCAAATTTTTATTCAAGCCCTTAATCTCACCTGTCTTCTGGAACTCCTCCCCTTTTTCTGCGAGGTCTGAAAGTTTTTCTACAAAGTCGCCAAAACCTTTAAAAATGCCTCCCAATCCTAAATCAAACGCACCTCCTGTTTCCTTCTTTCCTGTCTTTTTCGTTGTCATATGCCTTTCCTTTCATAAAAAGTATGAATTGTCAGGTTTCTCCCTGTTTAATTAAATGTGCTTCCCGTTTTCCCCTCTATTAACGTATAGGAATTTCAATCTTGTATGATTCCTCTCTTGGGAAGAGACTCCACAATTCCCCTCCCAAGAGGGGACTTTCTAACTTGATTGTATAGGAATTTTCATTTGAAGTTTTGTTTCACGAGTCCGCAGTCGGTGACTTCTCTGTAATTTCGGTTGTAGTCTGTATTTTAATTCCATAATTCTTGACCTTATAATGCATAGTTTTGTAATCGATCTTGAGTATCCTGGCTGCCTGGCTCTTGTTCCCACCTGTTCGTTTCAACACCGATGTAATCAGTTTTTTTTCTGCATGCTCAATGCACTTAGCTACCATATCACGAAGGGAAAGATCTTTACCATTGTTGATATCCAAATCCAGCGAAACGGTATGGTCGGCATCCCTATTTGCTGCACTTGCTATCTGCTCAGACGCAGGACTTGCCTGCTGTTTCTGCTCCTGTGTCTTTATCAGAAGGTGATTGGGTTCTATCACATTATTATTTGCTAATAAGACCGCACGACGAATAACATTTTTGAGCTCTCTCACATTACCTGGCCAGTTGTATGTCAGCAACATTTCCAATGTCTCTTTTGTAATCCCACGAACATTCTTGTTGAGCTCTTTGTTGGTGATATCCAGAAATCTTTTGCAGAGAAATACGATATCGTCTTTCCGTTGCCGCAGCGGTGGTATTTCAATGCAAAACTCATCCAACCGCTGATACAGGTCCATCCTGAAATGCCCGGATTCTACGAGGTACTCTAGTCGTTCATTTCCTGCCACAACGACACGTACATCAATATCAATCTCTTTATTGCTTCCCAAACGTCGAATTCGCCGTTCCTGAAGCACTCGCAGCAATTTACCCTGCATAGACTTGGGTAGATTCCCAATTTCGTCCAGAAATAGCGTGCCCCCGGAGGCTATTTCAAATTGTCCAGCCTTTTTCTGGTCTGCGCCTGTAAAGGCGCCTTTTTCAAATCCAAAGAGTTCGCTTTCAATTAAAGTTTCAGGAATTGAACCACAGTCTACCACCACAAATGGTTTGTCACACCTGGGACTTCGGTTATGGATGCTTTGTGCTATCAATTCCTTGCCTGAGCCTGTTTCTCCATAAATGACAACCGTGAAATTGGTTGGGGCAACGCATGCCACCGATTCGTTTACCTTCGCAATTTCGGCGCTATTACCCATCTGTTCATACAGGGGCATAGCGAAACTCAACTGTGTTTTGAGCATGCGGATTTCCTGGCGCATTGCTCTTTCTTCGAGGGCCTTCTCTACCGTAAGCACAACCTCTTCATTATTAAAAGGCTTGTTAAAATAGTTATAAGCGCCGTGTTTAATCGCCTCGACCGCCGATTGTATCTGTCCATGTGCCGTGATAATAATCACAGGGGTTTCGCTGCCGGTATGTTTGATTTGCTTCAGGACGTCCATCCCGTTCATGCCTGGCATACGAAGGTCTAGAATGACTACGCTGGGTAATTTCTCGTTAAAAATCTCAAGGCCGGTATTTCCATCGTGTGCCGCGTAGGTTATGAATCCTGCCTGATTGAGGACGTGCGACAGCATATCGCACATATCTGCTTCGTCGTCTATAATGAGGACGCTTATATTGGAATCAGTTGCCATAGCTCAGAGATTTTTCGTAATAGTTCAGCTACCTTAGACAGGATGAACAGGATTAACAAGATAATTGTTTCATCCTGTAGATCTTTTACTTTAAATCCTTGACCTTTCGTTTAACCTCAACTTTGCTTTCCCCAAAATTAAGAATAAGTCCTATAGGTTTTCCCGTAGCAACAACAAAGACTTAGTTTTAGACAGGATATACAGGATTAACAAGATAAAAGCTACCTTATTTCATCCTGATTATCCTGTTAATCCTGTCAGAAATTAATTTAATTTATATCTTGTCAAATCTTTTTCCTCCGGTGAACTATTACAATTTTTCTTTTTACTAACGGCCTCTTTGAATGGCAGGTGGTAAATCAGGTAGTCAATAACAATGTCTGACGGTAGTTTTTCGTCTACCTTGTGAAGCATCCCCAGAAAAAGGACACCGGTTTCCCCGTCCTTTAAAGTCTTATCAATTCGATTCGCTATAAAAGCATCTCGTTCTGCCAGGTAGTTAGAACGCCCATCTGTGCCTTTTTCAGCGCCTTTTCGCATGGTTGCATTTTTGATTAATTGATATTCTTTTATCAATAACGCCGGGTCTTCGGTTCCCATCAGGGTTGCTCCCTCATGGATCAGTTTTAGCAACAATTGATGATTTTTCCCTCCGCTATTTGCGATATCCTGCACAATCTCTAATTCTTTTCCGCAGACGGGCAAACCATCCTGATAGACCTTGACCTGATTATAACGAAGATTTTTTTGATTTAAACGTTCTTCAATGCCTGTCCATAGATCGTTTATTTTTTTCAGGTGTTGTTCCCACTTATGTATACCGTACTTTTTAATATATTCTTTTTTTAAGGACTCTGCTAATGAGCCCATATCAACCTCAGTATGAATAATCGGTATATAAATAAGTCGTCGTCCCATCGTCTACGTGTTAGTGTATTGTTTCCTCTAGCCCCTGTTTTATAACCTCCCTGACACATTCGAGGTTAAATGGTTTGGTTATGTAGTCATATGCCCCAAGCCTCAGGGCTTCCTGAGCCGTCTTCAGGGTTGCATAGGCCGTGATCATCACTACAGGAATATCATGCCGAACAGCCTTGATCTGCTGAAGGGTCTCAATACCATCCATTTCAGGCATCATAATATCCAGTAATACAAAATCTACGCCTCCATCCTTTACCTTTTTGACGGCATCCTTCCCGCTGTTTACTATGTCAGTTACATAACCTTCCTCGTAAAGTATAGTAACAAGCATTTCACACATATCAGATTCATCGTCAACAACCAGAATGACAGGTTTCTTGAATTCCATACCCATAAAATCCCCATAAATTTCTTTCAATAAGTTAAAAAAATTGCTTTTATGAAAAGCGCAAGTTTTATTCCTGCTTCATAATTGCTCAGTTTGGGATATAGATCGATAAGTATTCCGATTAGATAAATTTAAATGTTAAAAATTGTGGTAACACTTGCATAAATTGCATGTTATGAGCAGGAAAAAAACTTTTTCTCATCTATTTCAGAATTTTTTCCTCACAATGAATTGTATATAGGGATATTTGTAAAAAGCAACCTAATGTTATAAATCTATAGCGTTGATTCCATACAATCGTAGTGTGTATTCTATGGTGTATGGAAATCGTACCATATAAATTTTTATCTCAGATTTATTTTTACAAACTTGTCCTCGTAAAAACGGGGATGAGTCAAGTTTTGGATGCACGAAGTCAGAAGTCAGAAGTCAGAAGCCAGAAGCCAGAAGCCAGAAGCCAGAAGCCAGAAGCCTTGCTTCTTACCTCTTACCTCTTGTTTTTTATTGGTCTGAGGCTTCGCCTCGCTAGTGAATACGTTTTATAACAGCCCCTAGTTTGGACAGCCGTTCTTCGAGTCGCTCATAGCCCCGATCTAAATGATAAACGCGATCGATGGTTGTTGTCCCTTTAGCCACCAGGCCGGCAAGCACGAGTCCGGCGCCGGCGCGCAGGTCGGAGACCATCACATTGGCGCCGGACAGACAGGGCGTTCCTCGTATGATCGCACTTGACACCTCCACGCGGATATCCGCCCCCATCCTTACTAATTCCGGTACATGCATAAATCTGTCTGTAAATATCTTTTCGGTAATAATGCTTTTTCCCTCTACCGTACATAATAAGGCCATAAATTGAGCCTGCATATCGGTAGGCATGCCGGGATAGGGTAATGTGGTTACGTCGACATTATGGTATAGATTATTTCCTTTGACCCGGATGCTGTTACCGGTGGTATTTATTTCTATGCCTATTTCTTTTAATTTATCGATTACAGCAGTAAGATGGTCTGCCCTTACATTTTCCAGGGTAATGTTGCCCTTTGTAATGGCGCCCGCAATCATAAATGTTCCTGCTTCAATCCGATCCGGAATAATTTCATAATCGATTCCGTGTAATTCCTGAACGCCTTCAATGGTTAATTTGTTTTCACCAATCCCGGAAATTTTTGCGCCTGCCTTGTTTAAAAAATTTGCAAGGTCCTGTACTTCAGGTTCGCGGGCTGCATCCTCAATGATTGTTGTTCCTTCGGCCAATACTGCCGCCGACATAACGTTGCAAGTTCCCAGCACGGTCGAACCGTATTTTCCTTTCAGAGAAATTTCTGTGCCTTTTAGTCTATCCGCTGTGGCGTTTATATAACCTTCTGTCGTTTCAATCCTGGCGCCTAATGCCTTGAGGCCGTTTATATGCAAATCGACAGGTCTCTGGCCAATAACGCATCCTCCGGGGTATGATACCTTTGCCTTGTGTCTTTTGCTTAATAATGGACCCAGTACGCATATAGAAGCCCTCATCTTTCTGACGAGTTCGTAAGGCGCCGTGTATTTGTCGTTATTTTCTCCGTCTCGAAACATTATTTCAAGGGTGCCGTCTTCGTATCTCTTTATTTGTCCGCCAAGATTTTCCAGTATTTTCGATTGGGTCTGGATATCGACAATATTGGGTATCCCCTTTATCCGGGATGTGCCGTTTAACAACAAACAGGCTGCCATGATAGGCAAGGCAGTATTTTTTGCCCCATTGATTCTTACGCTTCCCTCTAAACGATGTCCTCCCTCAATGACGATTTTATCCACGACCTTCCTCCATTTGTGCAATGACGATACGGGATATACGCTGATAATCTTTTACGAACGCCGCCTTTTTAAAACACCGTGTTTCTTCAAACAACCGTGCTACTTTACGCGCCTGTTTTTCACCGACCTCGAAAATAACATACCCGCCTGGTTTGAGCCAGGTATTTGCATGTGTGATAATTCGCCTGAACATTTGTAATCCATCCTGGCCGCTGACAAGCGCTCCATACGGTTCAAAGCCCCTTACCTCTTTCTGTAAATCATGGAATTCGTCGCTGGATATATAGGGAGGGTTGGACACGATAAAGTTTACCTTCGATTCAATTCCGCATCCTTCGAGCGGCTGGAAGATATCTCCGCAGAGAAATGTTATTTTGCTGAAAACATCGTGTCTTTGTGCGTTGATTTTGGCAACGGCTAAAGCATCGGGGGATATGTCTATTGCAAATATCCTGGCCTTGTCTATCTTTTTTGCCAGGGTTATTGCAATATTACCACTTCCGACCCCGATGTCTACAATCACAATTTCATTTTCATGAGTTAGAATTTGTGCCCTTTTTATAACGACCTCCACGAGCAACTCCGTTTCAGGACGAGGGATCAATACCCGTTCGTCTACGAAAAAGTCCAATGACATAAATTCCGCGTCATGTGTGATATATTGCAGGGGAACACGCTGTGAGCGTCTCCGGATAGATTCTTTGTAACGCATGGCAACCGTTTCTTCAACAGGTTGATCAGGGTGTATATAGAGATCGATACGCTTGCAACTTAGGAGATGTGATAAAATAACTTCTGCATCCAGAGATGGGGAATCGATACCGTGTGCTTTTAGTACCTTGCCTGCCCAGCGAACAAGGCTGGAAATGGTATATTTGTCTGGAAATGTATTTTTTAGGCTGCTAGCATTGTGTTCGTCTTGTGGGAACAGAATGGGAGATGGGAAGTTTTTATTGTGGTTCAATAAAGGATGTAAAGTGAAGCGATGTCTCATCTCCACCAATTATAAACCCGAAGTTGATTCCAAAGTTTTTAGACACTTGCGGCAAGTTGTTTTAACTGTTCTTCTTTATAATAATTCAATAAGGCGTCAATGATATCGTCCAGGTAACCCAGCATGACCTGATCAAGATTGTATACTGAAAAGTTTATCCGGTGGTCTGTAACCCGGTTTTGCGAGTAGTTGTAAGTGCGGATTTTTTCACTGCGGTCTCCCGTTCCAATCTGATCCCGGCGTATCTGGTCTCGTTCGCTCCGTTTCTGTCCTTCGAATAATTCGTACAATCGGCTTCTTAAAATACGCATGGCCTTTGCGCGGTTTTTGTGCTGGGATTTTTCGTCAAGACATTTCACAACCAATCCGGAAGGGACATGGGTAATTCGAACGGCAGAACTCGTTTTGTTGACCTTTTGTCCGCCTGGACCCGATGCACGGAAGGTGTCTATCAGGAGGTCGTTTGGATTGATATCAATTTCCACCTCTTCAATTTCAGCCAAAATGGCCACCGTGGCTGTTGAGGTGTGAACCCTGCCGCTGGCTTCTGTCTGAGGAACCCGCTGAACACGGTGCGTTCCGCTTTCAAAACGCAGTTTTTGGTATGCGTTCTTTCCTTCGATAGAAAAGGTCACTTCCTTGAAGCCTCCTAAATCTGTTTCGCTGCTGTCGAAAAGCTCCACCTTCCATCCTTGATTTTCAGCATATTTGTTATACATGCGAAAAAGGTCTGCCGCGAAGATAGCTGCCTCTCCCCCCCCGGTCCCGGCGCGTATTTCGGCAATTACGTTTTTGCCATACGTTTTATCATCAGTGATAAACAATCCCTTGATCTCTTCCATGATGGCATCTTCCTGTTTTTCCAACTCTCCCAACTCATCCCTGGCCATCTCGGCGAATTCTTTGTCAGCGCCTTCCTGAGTTAAGAGCCCTTCCGCATCCCGTTTCTTTGCACGAGTTTTTGTCAACTGGGTGTATTTACTCACCATCTTGGAAAGACTGCCGTGTTCTTTTATATACGTTGTATAGCGATTTGAATCTGCAATTACCTCAGGATCGGATAACAACCTTTCCAATTCGTTATACCTTTCGTACATTTTTTCTAATTTTTTCAACAAATTATCATTCATTTTTATTTTACTGGTTCTTCAGTTTTCTGGCTCTTTTTAAGTCTCTTATTGAATCGTTCTATTTGACCTGCGCTATCTACGAACTTCTGCTTGCCTGTATAAAACGGGTGACATTTCGAACAAACTTCGACAGCGATTTTAGGTTTTGTTGACCTGGTCTTAAAAGTCTCTCCGCACCCGCATGTTACAAAAGTTTCCATGTATTCTGGATGAATTCCTTCTTTCATTGTTTCCCCCTGAAATAAACAATGCGTTTTATAAACGCATGACAAAATAAGACAAATAGTTATCTCGAAACACTAAAAAATTTTAACAAACCATGAGACTCTCTGCAATATAAATTTTATTATAAAATTCATTTGAATGTTTGTAGTAATTAAATATAATAAATATTTCAATTTTTTTAGTATTTATGTCCACAGTATAGGAATTTTCATTTTATTTGAGCGGATCAGGAGATAGTGGATATAAAAATCCCCCTTAATAAAGGGGGCTAGGGGGTTGTAAAATAACCCCGGGAAAAACACAACCCCCTGAATCGTTCGACTGAGCTCACGACGAAGTCCCCCTTTGCTAAGGGGGACTTAAACAGAATATCTTGAATTGAATTTATAAGGTTATGTTTGAATCAATTACTAATAGTCTTGAAAGTGTTTTTAGCAAACTCCGCGGTAAAGGACGTCTTACCGAAGCTAATATCAAGGATGGATTACACGAGGTACGCCTGGCGCTTCTTGAGGCCGATGTAAATTATAAGGTCGTTAAGGAATTCATCCAGCATGTTACGGAACGCTCCGTTGGTGAAGAAGTTATAAAAAGTATCGCTCCCGGACAGCAGGTGATTAAGATTGTCCACGATGAATTGATCAAGCTGATGGGGGACTCTGACACCTCAATCCCCTTTAGGGACGGTGACCAGACGCTGATTATGCTCGTGGGGTTGCAAGGTAGCGGAAAGACTACCACGGCTGGCAAACTCGCCAAAATGATACTTTCCAAAGGGAGGAAGCCCCTGTTAGTAGCGGCGGATGTCCAGCGGCCTGCTGCTGTGGAACAGTTGAAGGTGCTGGGTCAGCAACTTGACATACCGGTATACTTCGAGGCCGACTCTCAGCCCGTAAAGATATGCAAAAATGCCGTTAAACATGCTAAAGAAAACTCAAATGATGTTGTTATTTTTGATACTGCGGGGAGATTACACATCGATGACGAACTGATGTCGGAATTAAAGGATATCAAAGGAAAACTGGAACCGCATCAGATATATTTTGTGTGTGATTCGATGACGGGGCAGGATGCCGTTAATAGTGCAAAGGAGTTTGATACTCAGTTAGGATTCGATGGCGTGATTTTGACCAAACTCGATGGCGATACAAGGGGTGGCGCTGCTCTCTCGATAAAGGCAGTTACCGGAAAGCCGATTAAGTTTGTGGGTATCGGAGAGAAATTGGACCGGCTGGAAGAGTTCCATCCAGACCGCATGGCATCCAGAATACTTGGAATGGGGGACATAGTATCTCTTGTAGAGAAGGCACAGCAATCGATTGATCTTGAAGAAGCCCAGAAACTGAGCAGGAAAATCCAGGATGATACGCTTGGTCTGGACGATTTCCTTGCACAACTCCAGCAGATTAAGAAAATGGGGCCGATCAAAGAAGTGCTGGGGATGATTCCGGGTATAGGAAATAAGATGGATGGCCTGAATGTCGATGAAAAACAGTTACAGAGGGTTGAGGCAGTTATTAGATCCATGACAACTGATGAACGGTTAAATCCCGATATCATTAATGGAAGCCGGAGACAGCGGGTAGCGAATGGAAGCGGAACAACCGTTCAGGATGTAAATCAATTGCTCAAGCAATTTAAGGCAATGAAAAAGCTGATGAAACATTTTAAAGGAAACGAAAAAAGTCTAAAGAGAATGGGAATGTTATCAAAAAGTTTACCTTTCGGTAAGGGTATGGTACGATGATTCGGGTAACTGTTATTGGATACTTAGTTACAAATTTACATTAAGTAAGGAGAGAATAATGGCTGTTAGAATTAGAATGATGCGGATGGGTCGTAAAAATAGACCGTATTACAGGATTGGTGCATTTGACGCACATGAGGAGCGGGATGGAAAGGTTATCGAGAATCTGGGAACGTATGATCCTCTGGAGTCGAATAATGAAAAGCAAGTTACTTTAAAAAAAGATCGGGTTGAGTATTGGTTGAGTGTGGGTGCAAAGCCAACGGAATCTGTTGCCAGCGTACTTAAAAAATTTGGTATCGCATTCAAGAAATAAGATATGAGGATCGATATTTTAACATTATTCCCGGAGATGTTTGAAAATGTGCTGGGGCACAGCATTCTGAAGATTGCCAGGGAAAAGGCGCTTGTTCAATACAATCTTTTCAATATACGGGAATATGCCGAAAATAAGCGATGCGTGGATGACAGGCCTTACGGTGGCGGACCAGGTATGGTGATGAAGCCTGAGCCTATCTTTAACACAGTAGAGGCTGTCGAGCGAGAAAATGCTGCTCGATATAAAAAAATATTATTGACACCGCAGGGTAATCGTTTTTCTCAATCCATAGCCAGAGACCTTGCAAAAGAATCTCATTTGATGCTGATATGCGGTCATTATGAGGGTTTTGACGAGCGGGTTCGGGTAGGGCTTGATGCAATGGAGATCTCTATTGGCGACTACGTTCTTTCCGGGGGTGAGATACCTGCAATGGTCGTTATCGATGCTGTAGTGCGATTGATACCCGGCGTGTTAGGAGATATGGACTCCACAGCCAACGAATCTTTTAATGACAGTTTATTGGAATATCCACAATATACTCGTCCGGCGGAATACAGGGGTATGAAGGTGCCGTCTGTGCTGATGTCTGGTAATCATCAGAAAATAAAAGAATGGCAAAGAAACCATGCCATAGAAAGAACCTTGGAGAAAAGACCGGATCTTTTAAATAAACTATAGACTGATTTTGATTATGAATTTATACGTTAGAAACAGGAGATAAGGGTTATGAATATTATTGATGTGGTTGAAAAAGAACAGATGAAAAAAGCAACGCCTCGGTTTTCAATAGGCGATCAAGTGGACGTATCAGTAAAGATTATTGAGGGTGACAAAGAACGTATTCAGATTTTTGGTGGTGTGGTAATTGCCAGAAATGGCGGTGGTTTTAAAGAGACTTTTACCGTAAGACGTATTGTTCAGGGTGAAGGCGTGGAGCGAGTATTCCCTGTTCATTCATCGAAGATTACTGATATTAAGGTCATAAAATCCGGTAAGGTAAGACGTGCAAAACTGTATTACATGCGTGGAAGAACAAGTAAAGGGACTAGATTACAGGAGAAATTTGAGAAAGGAGGCCCAAAAACGGCTGGCGGAGCGCCACAGGCCACTAAAAAATAATTGAAGCTACGGGAGTATCTGTGGGTGATGCTCATGCCAAGTGGTAGAGTTTGCAGGTGAGACTAAGAATTATTGCGCAGCGAGTTGCAACAAAATTATCCCCCTCTTTTTGGATAAGAAACTTGCAATTATTTTGTGTTAAGTATGTTACTTCAATACTAGATTTGTTCAAACGTAAGATTAAGGAACCATCTTATAAAAGAGATGTAGGTACCAGGGGAGAACAACTTGCCGTAAAATTTCTGAAAAAGAGCGGATATAAAATTTTACAGCGAAATTACCGATGTAAACTTGGGGAAATAGATATTGTTTGTTACGATCACGGTACTATCACATTTGTGGAGGTTAAGACGCGGTATTCTGATACCTACGGCCCACCGGAACTCTCTGTTACAGAAGCCAAAAAGAGGCAAATTGTAAAGGTTGCCTTGCATTACGTTGCAGAAAAGCGGATAGAAGACATGGATTTCCGATTTGATGTGGCTTCTGTCTTTCACACACCGATGAAAAAATATCCAGTGATAACACTTTTCAAAAATGCCTTTACCAAAAATGATTCAATTCCTTCGAGGATATAAAGCATAAATTATGATAATTGATACCCATGCCCATCTGGATTTTCCGGATTATAAATCCGATCTGGACTCCGTCTTGATTCGCGCAAAAGAAGCTGATGTGGGATGTATTATAAATGTGGGTACAAATCTTTCTGCAAGTAAAAAAAGCGTTACTTTAGCTCATCAATTTAATAACATATATGCCAGCATTGGGATCCATCCCCACGATGCCATGAAGGTTTCAGAACAAGACTGGAAGACACTTGAATCTCTGGTTAAGGAGTCGAAGGTCGTAGCGATCGGGGAAACCGGGCTTGACTACTATCGTGATCGCAGTCCTCATGAAGACCAGCAGCGTATTTTTCGTAAACATCTTGCCCTGGCTAAAGCCCACAACCTGCCTGTAATTATTCACTCACGCGATGCCAGTAGCGATTGCCTGAAGATATTAGAGGAATACAAAAATGGTACGCTCAAGGGAGTAGTGCATTGTTTTAGCGGGACGATGGAAACCGCAAAGAAGTGCATAGAATTAGGATTGTACATATCTTTTGCAGGGCCGATTACCTTTTCGAATGCTCAAAACTTGCGAGAAGTTGCGAAATCGGTCCCCGTTGAAAGGCTTCTTTTAGAAACGGATTCTCCTTTTTTGTCTCCTCAGCCAAAGAGAGGTGAGCGCAATGAGCCTTCCTATTTATCGTACATTATTCCTGTGCTGGCCGAAATCTATGGTTTGTCTGCAGAAGATATTAAACGGATTACCACCTTTAATGCCTACAAATTGTTTGGTATTGGTGAGCCTGAGCAGGAAGGAAGGATTGTTTATGCCATCCGAAATTCATTATATATAAATCTTACCAATCGGTGCTCGAATGTGTGTGCTTTTTGCATGAGAGAGACCTATCCTATTGTGAAAGGCCATCATTTAGGATTAAAGAAAGAACCAACCGCAGAAGAAGTAATACAGGCTATTGGAGACCCCGGTAAATACGATGAAGTTGTCTTTTGTGGATACGGTGAGCCAACAGAACGGCTGGATGAGTTGATAACCATAGCAAAATTTCTGAAATCAAAGGGGAAGCGTATCCGATTGGATACAAATGGTCACGGAGACCTGATCAATGGAAGACCCATTATTCCTGAATTAAAAGGATTGATTGATACTATCTGTATTAGTTTGAATGCCGAGGCTGCCAAGAAATATGAAGAGATATGTAAACCCGTTTTTGGAGAACGGGCATATCCTGCCCTGATTCAATTCATTAAGGATGCAAAACAGGTTATACCGAACGTGCAGGTTTCTATTGTAGAATCACCCGATATAGATACGGAAAAATGCAAAAAGATAGCCGAAGAACTGGGCGCCGATTTCAGGGTAAGAAAATATAATGTGCTTGGTTAATTTAAAGATATGTTACGAAAAGCAACGATAGACGATATAGAGAAGATATACAAACTCATCAATGACTTTGCGGCCAAAAATGTGATGCTGCCACGGTCTTTGAGTGAATTGTACGAGAATATCAGGGATTTTTTTGTGTTTATTCAGAATGATACCCTGGTTGGTTGTGCGGCGCTCCACATTTTTTGGAAAGACCTTGCAGAGATAAAATCAGTTGCTGTGCTGGAATCCTCCCAGCGACATGGGGTCGGCAAAAAATTGGTGAGGGTTTGCATACGGGAGGCGCGCAAGCTGCGTATCGCAAAGATGTTCGTCCTTACGTATGTGCCTGAATTCTTTGAGAAATGCGGATTCCGCCGGGTAGAGAAAGAAACCCTACCCCATAAGATATGGTCAGAGTGCGTAAAATGCCACAAATTCCCTGACTGTGGAGAAATCCCTCTGATTCTTGAACTGAATAAAAACAATGGATGATTACTGCTTTTTAATTTCTTTCTTGACATCTAAAAGAGATATTTGACATACTGATGATCGCTTCTTATAAAAGGAGAGTAATAAAAAATCACGATAAAGGCAAACCCTGAGTGGATCAGGTGGCGCAAAGTAAAAGGGTCTTTTAAACACACAAGGATGTAGTTTAAGACGATACCTTATCCTTTAGTGAAAAAGATAGCCTTACTGCCGAAGATGTTGTAAGAGAACATTTTTGCAGTAAGGTTTTTTTGTTTTTATGAGTTAAAAACGATTGTGACCTAAAAATCACGTATTATACGCCAATTTGGGCGTATAATAAGCCACCAGTAAAAGTATTATATGTACTAACAGCCGTAAAGCAAGACGGCTTTTAGTACGCCTATTTCATGTTATACAAATTGAAATCAATAAAAGGGTAGACAAATGCATATCGGTGAGAAAATCTTACAAGATATACAAAATGCTCTTAAAGATAAATATTCTATTTACATTAGTCAGGATGACTGGAAATTATTCAAGAAGCCCCTTCTTTTTGATAATAATGGAGAAATCGATAGACCAACATTTGAAGAACGTCAAAAGAAATCAGTAGATATTATAAGACAAATTCTAGATATTCATGGTAAAGCTGATATAGTAAAGTTTTTAGGATGTTTAGCAAATATAGAACCTCGGATACAGGAACTACAGCCACGGGTAAGGGACCATGTTGTTCATGCGATCAATACATTCATTTTAGGTGTCTATATTCTTGAGAAGGTAATTTTCCCTCCATTTAAAGGCTCACGTTTTGATTACCCGTTTATGTGGAAGCTTTGTGGCCCAACTCATGACCTGGGATATCCCATCGAAATAGCACACAATATTAAACGCTCTTTTGCTGATGAAGTGAATGATATTCTTAAAAGCTTAAACTCGCCTTCTCCAAGAGTCGATCCTGAATTATATCCTGAGAATTTGGATAAGTTATGTGAAAATTATGATGCAAGTGAAATTATTCAAAAAAGATTGACCGAATGGGCTCTAGGAATTGATATAGAAGAGTACTATGATTGGTTAAGGAAGAAAAATAGGACTGACCATGGTGTTGTTAGTGCATTAGCTCAATTAAAAGTAATAGATGCTTTATACTATAAGATTAACCCAACTAGAGCCTACAGAGACACAAATCAAAATGGATTAAATTATAATCAAAAGAATTTTGACCTTGACATAGTTTCTGCGTCGTCTGCACTTTTCATTCACAATATTGACCTCAACTATGACGGCTTTTCAAATAAAATAGCATTTGATATTACTCCATTAGCATTTCTTCTATTCCTATGTGATACATTCCAAGAGTGGGACAGATATTCTGAGAATAGGCACGTTCAGCACGTTCATTCAGGTGATGACTTTGATATCAATTGCAGCCATAACTCAATTTCATTATTTGTGCCTGAAGAGTTAGAACAAAAAGTTTTTGCAGCTTTATACCAGAGGCTTTCAGGACTATTGGTTAGAGTTAATGGTAGGATAGCTGTTTCTTGATGCAATATTTTTTGTATAATCGGGTAATCGGGAGGTCGTAGATTAACGCCTCCCAATCCCCACACCACCGGACATGCGGCTCCGCATCCGGCGGTTCATTGTGGATAATGTATCGCAACCCATAGCTCCTTTACTGAAATCAGTCCCTGTTTTGCAAGCCACTCATTAGTCATTCCAGTCTGTGTTCCCAATGATTTTGATATGTGCCAGTATCCTTTGGAGCTCATACCAGTCATGATCGCACTATCAAGCCATACGCCAAGTTTCAGTAGATTCTTGATTTTGGTTTTCGGTTTGCGCCACATCTTCCAGAGGCACATCCGTACCCTTCTGCGAATCCATCCGTCAATATCTGGCAATGGCCTGTAATACTCTGAAATACCAAAATAATTCGTCCATCCTCGGAGATATTCGGCGAGTTTCCGAAGTCTATGTTTCGTGGATATTCCCCAGCTTCGTCCTGTGAGTTCCCGGACTCTGCGTTTGAATTCCTGAAACGCTGATTCGCTCCACCGAATTTGTTTACCTATAAAGACAAATCCCAGAAATTTACATTGGCTGATTTCTGCAACCTTGCTTTTGGTTGCATTTACTGTCAGTTTCAATTTCTGGGTAAGAAATCGGGTTATGCTTTGCATTACCCTTTCTCCGGCACGTTTACTTTTAACGAGAATGATAAAATCATCTGCGTAACGTGCAAACTGATGCCCCCGTTTCTCAAGCTCCTTATCCAAATCATCCAAAACAATATTGGCAAGAAGCGGAGATAGCGGACTGCCTTGAGGAACACCCTCTTTGGTTGATTGAAGTTTGCCGTCCACCACAACTCCAGCCCGCAGATATTTGCCGATCAGTTGCAGAACTCTTTTATCTTTAATTCGTCTTGCAAGGCGGTTCATCAGAATGTCGTGATTCACCTTGTCAAAGAACTTTGACAGATCACAATCTATTCCGATTCTTCGTCCTTTTCTGATTGTTTCTTTTACCTGCCTGACAGCTTGATGTGCTGAACGTTTTGGTCTGAATCCAAAACTGTTTTCCGAAAAACTCGGGTCAAATATTGGATTCAAAACCTGAGCAATCGCCTGTTCAATAAGTCTGTCCAGTACAATAGGAATTCCGAGCGGCCTTGTTCCTCCTATAGGTTTGGGTATTTCTACCCGCCTTGCAGGAGATGGCTCGTATCGGTTTTCCATAAGAGCAGAACGAATCTTTTCCCAATTGGCTTTGGCAAATTCAGGGAACTCCTCAATAGACATTTTGTCAATTCCTGGAGATCCTTTGTTCGCTTTTACCTGCTTCCATGCAGCTTGCATGTTTTCACGGGATAAAATCTGTTCCATTAGGTTTGCCTGGAAGGTTGGCTGTACGGCTTCACGCTGATAGAGTACTCCCCTGTTCTGGTTCATCGTATCTTTCAAGTGTTCCATATCCTGTTAATCCTTCTCCACAATGTTCAGCCCTTCACCCTGTCCTTCCCATTACGAAAGGCCTTTGGCTACTATGGCTTCTGCTGACTCCTTGAAGAGGTCAAAGTTGGTTTCCCTTCTCTCCAGCGACTCGGTGGCAAGCCACAACCCGTCACATATCTTCGAGGTCTCCCCAGATAAGACCATTAACTTTCGTCAGACAAACGCCGCATTTACCCCGCCCCGTAATCACACGCCATCGTCATCTTGTGCTGACTCGGCTAAAGGCTAAGCCTTGTATGCGGTTCTTGTTCATCGCCTCCTGACTTTGCTCCATTCTTCCTTCAGACCATTTCTCACGAAATCGCCCTTGAATTTTGCTAGCGGTTCGCGTATATTCAACCTCGAATCTACGGTGATTTTCCCGCAGGGACTTTCACCCATTAGTTAATACCCATGCTGAGCGTACACAAACGGCTGAAGAAGGACTGGCAAATCCACTGCGCTCCTTTGCCAGCCTCTTAGCCTTGACGTTGTGCCTATAACAAATTGAGCTATGTGATATGAGTGCAAAAATAAATAATATAGTAGAAATTATTGAGGAAGTTCGAGATAATTATCGGAACAGACATTCATCCTCATCTGTCAAACAACTTCGTATCAACGCAGGGCATTCGGTTGCTTCTCGGAGGGGAATTTATAATCAATCCGTACTTGATACATTCAGAAGACAATTAGAACCAGATATCGAATCTACCTCTCAATTTGATAATCTACTCCAAAACTGGCTTCTCCACGATTCAACCGAACTTAGAGATATCCTTCTAAAACATAAGTCCAATAAAAGCGATGAAATACTGATAAAAAATGCTTTTTATAAGGCACCCGAAGAGGAAATATTATTAGCTGAAGAATTTGGAGTAGATCCAAATGATGCTGAATTTAGAGAGGGAAAAGAAAAACTCAAAATTCATTTGGTCAAAGAAAGAAATAAATATTTAGTCAACTTAGCAAAGCAGCAATGGCTTAAAGAAAATAACGGTACCGTTTCTTGTGCGATAGGCTCCTTTTCATTTGATGATACTTATGGTGACGTCGGTAAGGGTTATATAGAAGCACATCACATTTTACCTATTTCTGCCCTTACGTCAGACACCATAATGAAAATTAAGGATTTGTCGCCTGTGTGTTCAAATTGTCATAGCGTCATTCACAGATACAGACCTTGGCTTACAATAAATCAGCTCAAGGATAATATTAGAATCAGAAAATGATAGAAGAAGGTACAACTATGCGCTGCACATGAACGAGTACCACAGGACGCTTTTTAGCTTGCATTGGGGATCTCTTGGGGTCTGACCTTGAATATAGAATATGAGAGAATAAAACAGGTTGATATGAAGGTTCTTGCTGGTTCAATTAGATTGAACCAGCACATTTTGGCCTGAATGTGAGGCTGAAACAGTAAGGGTTTTTGGATATTCCCAAATGCCCTGTTTCAGGCTGCAATCCTGAACCAGCGAGTGAAATTAAACATAGCCATGGATGTTGGATAGAGTCACACAACCCAACCCCAACGAATTTTAAATGCCATAAATAGTTGATGTTGGGTTTCGCATACGCCCTACAACTATAAAACGATAATTCCCTCTTTCTCAGCGGCTTGATTCAATTTTTCATCATTACTTGAAAAATATACCTCTGACCCGATTTTGCTCTTTAGATTAATGGCTGATGCCAGGTGAATGGAATCAAAACCTCTGAGGAGGTGCTTTTCTGCAATATCACCTGCTAACCTTATCAATCCGTCAGTGACCTCAATTAAAAAATAGCTTTCCCATTCTCTATTGAAATCCTCTACGATT
>Ga0082335_1004559_pt1 | contig 20565 bp, 17 predicted proteins | sample Subgrocontami58m_FD_72375 | JGI IMG/M metagenome (GOLD analysis project Ga0082335, IMG submission 72375) | Subsurface groundwater microbial communities from S. Glens Falls, New York, USA - GMW37 contaminated, 5.8 m (SPADES assembly) (version 2) ... | reverse complement strand
GGGGCGGCCTTCGTCAAGATCGACCCGCTCGCGACGATCGGCGGGCCCGAGTACGTGGCGAACGTGCGCCGCGCGCTCCAGCACCTCCCGCTCGTCGCGACCGGCAACATCGAGCTTGCGGAGGTGCCCGCCTACCTCAAGGCGGGGGTCGTCGGCTTCGGCGGCGGCGCGCCGCTCACCCGCCCCGACCTCCTCGATCGCGGCGACACCGCCGCGGTGGTCGCGAACGCGCGAGCCTTCCTCGCCGCGACGCGGCGCACCTAGCGCCGTGCCGCGGACCGTGCTCGCGGCCGCCGCCATGATCTGCGCGCTCGCGCTCGCCGCCTGCGGGGCCTCCCCCTCGGCGCGACCCGCCGCCGCTGGCGCCGGGCTGCGCGCGGCCTTCATCCTCGCGAACCCGGCGGGGCTCCTCGCGCTCGACGAGAGCGCGCGCACGCTCGGCCGGATCGTCGACCTCCCCGCGAATAGCGCGCCGGCCACCCCGGTGCTCCACCCGAGCGGGAAGAGCCTCGCCTTCGCGATCACGCAGGTGCCGACGAAGACCACCGGCTTCGGCTCCGACATCTGGACCGTGAACCTCGACGGCACCGGCACGCGGCCGCTCGTCGAGCACGAGGGCGACACCGTGTTCTACGCGAGCCCGCGCTTCGACCCCACCGGCAACGTGCTGTACGTCCACCGCCGCGCCGCCATCATCAAGGGCGGCTCTTTCGTCGGGAACGAGGACGCGATCCTCCGGATCGACCTGCGGACCGGCGAGCGGAAGACGCTCCTCGCCGACGGCGCGGACCCCGCGCTCTCGCCCGACGGCCGCACGCTCGTCTACGTCCACCTCAAGGACGGGCAGGGCGACGGGCTCTGGACCGCGAACGCCGACGGCACGGGCGCTCGTCCCCTGCTCAAGGGCAGGGACACGTTCTGGTACCTGCAGTCGCCCCGGTTCGATCCGGCCGGTCAGCGCATCGCGTTCTCCGCCGCCGGCCACTCCGCCACGGCGGTGGATCGTATGCTCGCCCGCACCAGCGCGGGCGGTAAGCCTGCGGCCGCCGTCAACGGTGCGCGCCTGGCGCACCTTGGCGTGCCCTCGGAGATCTTCCTCGTGCCGCTCGACGGGTCGAGCGTGAAGTCGATCGGGCAGACCGGCGACGACGTCACCCCGGCGTGGTCGCCCGACGGGATGCGGCTCGCCTATATCGGCACCGGCGCGTTCTACACCCTCGCGCTCGCCGACGGGAGCGTGAAGAGCCTCGCGCAGGGCAACGACTTCTTCTTCGGCGACCTCCTCTGGATCAGGTGACCGTGGACGAATACGAGCGGATCACCGACCAGCTCGAGTACCTCGAGGACTCGCTGACGATCGCCGCAGGGCGGCTGCGCGACACCCCGGACGCGCAGCCGCGGAGTCTGGAGGAGGTGGAGCGAGACCTCCGCTTTCGTGGCCGCCTACCGCGTTGACCCGTCACTCGGGCGCGGAGCGCGACCTCGAGCGGCTCGCGCCCATCCTCCTCGATCGGGTCCTCAGCCGCCTCCGCGCGCTCGCGAGCGACCCACGTCCACCCGGCGCTGAGAAGCTCGCGGCCCATGAGGGCTACCGCGTCCGAGTCGGCGACTGGCGCATCGTCTACGAGATCGACGATCCGACCCGCCGCGTCCTGATCCGGCGGGCCCGCCATCGCCGTGACGTCTACCAGCGCGGCCGAAGGCCGCTCTAGCAAACCGACAGCCGAGCCGAAGGCGAAGGCTGGCTGCTTATCGCCGTCTGTAAGCCGCCAGTGCCGAGAGCCGGACTTGAACCGGCGCCACATGGTTCTTCAGGAGAAGTCACAACGCGCACCCTGAAACCCGAGTGATTCCGGGCCCCTCGACACATGGTTTACGCCTGGCATGGCGACATCATCTCCAATTGCTGGAGCCTCCACCATCCCCAGGGCGATTCAGTTGGTGGAGGTAGTTATCGCATACCAAAGACGCACGAAAGCGTGGAGGAAACTATTCGAAAGAGAGGCTCCGAAGGGTGGCGTTTAGTCTGCGCCCCTCCTGCCTGTCGATCCCGGCCTAATCCTCTTCTGGGAGAAGCCGAAGCAGAGGTAGGATTGTCGGCGATGGTTAGACCCTGACCGGGCCGACCAGCGCTACGCTCGCCCACTGGCGTCGCCAAGTGATGTGGACGGCTTCGCGCAACAACACGCTCCGAGCGGCTTCCAGGCTGGAAGGTGGACACCAATAACACAGAGAATCGCACGAGCGACGACGCACCAGGAGCCCGCCTATTCCTACGACGTTGCCCTGTCCTTCGCAGGTGAACAACGTCCGTACGTCGAAGCCGTTGCCGAACATCTCAGGGAGAGCGGCGTGCCCTTGTTCTACGACGATTATGAGAAGGTGGAGCTATGGGGTAAGGACCTGTACGAGCACCTTCATGAGGTCTATTCGAAGATGGCGCGTTATTGCGTCTTGTTCGTCTCAGCGGAGTACGCAGCAAAGGTCTGGACGACGCATGAGCGCCGCGCGTCGCAGGTACGTGCTCTTAGCGAGAAGCAGCGTGAGTACATCCTCCCCGCCCGTTTCGATGACACTGAGGTACCTGGTCTCAACACCAACATCAAGCACGTCGACTGCCGGACGACAAGCCCCCTGCAGCTAGCAGACATGATCATTGAAAAGCTCGGTGGGTTCCAGCGGCGCAACTTCCTCCCAAACGATCTCGACCTGCTCTACGTCGCCATGGGGGTGAAGACCAAGGGCGGGAGGGAACACATCGACGTTCAGGCGAGGCGATTCTTCCAGTCCTTCGTGCGGATGGACACGAACGAACGGAAGGTGGTCGCCGCCGTGCTGCTGAACGGATGCATCGCCGAGTTACCCGACAACCTTCACATGTCGCTTGATCTCCTCCGCCGCATTACGGGCTTCCCAACGGTGCGCATTCAGGAGCTCCTAACCGGCGTTCAAGCCCTGGGCATCGTCTGCGCAGAGCGCGCAACTCAAGCAGAGCACGACCACGCTTGGCATCCGCAGGACTCTCAAGTGGTTCTCGAGTTCCACACATTCCTAGCGGGTCCGCACGGAGGTCCGGCTACTCACCTCGCTCAAGTAATCCTGAAGACCGTGGCGCAGAACTACTGCGAGGAGCACACCGCCTTCCCCGTCGAAAACGCGGACTTCGGCACACTCTCGTCCAAAGTCAGCAGCAGGCACCGACACGACGACACAGTGGCGGCTTCCGTCCCCAAGGCCGCGCCACCAAGGAAGGCCAAGAAACGGCGCCGGTGATAAGCGAGCCGACGGCTCATGGTTACGCACCCGTTGAACTATTGGCCAGCGCGGGCGCATTCGCAGATTCGCTAGGAATTCGTTCTGTGCCGAGAGCCGGACTTGAACCGGCGACACATGGTTCTTCAGGAGATGTGACAACCCACACCCTGAAACCCTAGTGATTTCCGGTCCCTCGACACGTGGTTACGCCCGAGAGTGCTTGGTTACGACGCCGCCCCGAACACTCGGTCGAGCGTCGTCGGGTACTGCTTCAGACGCGAGAGAGGGATTCTGCCGAGGTACCGACGGAGCATCGGCAGACTCTTCCAGCCGAGCGCTTCCATGATCGCGGTGTCCGGCCAGCCGGCCTCGTGGAGCTGTCGAGCCCTCGTGGGCCGGAGCCGGTGCTGCTTGAACGCAACGCCCGAAGCGGCGATTCGCCGCTTCAGGCGTTGCGCCATGCCGTGCCAGCCGCCGGCGCTGAATGGTCGGCCTTCGTCGGTGAGGAAGAGCGGTTCTTCCCCATCACCGCGAAAGCCTGGACGTTCGAGCCGGAGATAGTTGCGGATCGCGTCGCGGGCGAATCGTTCCATCGGAACGGCGCGTACGCCGCCTGAGCCGCGCTTCGTGCCTGCCTCTTCCTCGATGAGGAAGTTGCCTTGGAGCTCGTCGTGACCTGGCATAGTGACGTTCCGCAGCCGCATGAGCCGTACTTCCTTCGACCGGAAGCCGTGGAGCTCGACCGCGACGACCGCGACACCGCGAAAGCGATTCGGACCCTCGTCGACCGCGCGAACGATGGTCCGCAGCTCGGTGTCTTTGTATCCGGGCAGCCCCTTGTCGGAGGGTCGTGGCTGCTTCACGTCGCGCAGCACCGAGAGCGGGGCGTCCTCCGTGCCGGCAAACCACAGCTTGCGACGTGCGAGGTAGCCCGCGAACGAGCGGAGCGCGATTGCCTTGTTCATCTTGGTGTTGCCGTTGTGCGTCGCTCGCAGGAACCCTTCGACGTTCTCCGGTTCGACAGCTGCGAGCGTCCGCCGTTCGGGTGGCAGCCAGGCGCAGTACGCGTTCAGGTGCGAGCGATAGGTCGCGTACGTGGTCGGCATGATCTGGTCCCGGTAGTCAGCCAGAAACCACGAAACGGCATCGGCAAGCGGAAAGTCAGGCCGTTTCACGCGTCGGTCCTCGTATCTGTTTGTGAAGGTTCGGGAGCCCAAGGTGCCTCTTTCCCTGGGCTCGCACTGGCCGCGTCGGAGTCTAGCGGCGACTCGCGCACTGCCCTCGGTAGCCGCAGCCTCTTGCGGTCCACCTCGTCCTCGAACTGACGACCATGACCGACCGCCGCAAGGTGCTTCGGCAGCTCCCGCAGAAGGCCCAGGAGGCGCCGCTCCCCCTCGATCGCGCCAAGCGACGTCAGGTAGCCGAACAGCGCCCTGAGAAGGCGCAGTCGGTCGCCTCGGACCACGACGTACGGAACGACCCCGGAGCGCGGGAACGACGCATAGCCCACCGACTGGACCGCCCGCCACTCGTCGCGGACCTGCCACCCCTCACGCGGCCCGCTCGCCGGCACCCGCAGCTCGGAAAGTCCGCGGTGCCATACCGCCACAGGTCACCGAGCGAGGCCAGCGCTTCGGTGACCGTCCCGATGCCGAAAGCCCTGAGGCGTTCAGATCCGACCTGTAGCTCAACACGCACGACCGCGCCGCTCCAGCCAGACCAGAACACCGGCGCATGGCCGCCGCGCTCCCGCACTTCGATGTCCTTGCGGTACAGGCGGACAAGAAATGGCGATTTGCCGACCTGGATCGTTTCGACTTCATCGGTGCCGGCGCGGAAGTGCGCACGCAGGTCCGCCTGCGTGATCAACCCGACGCGATCACTGTGCACGAGACGCCAGTCGGCGAAATCCACGTACAGGTCCACCCGCGACGCATGCGGTTCGCCAATCGCAGCGCCGACGAGGCCTTCGGCAACCTTCACCGAGGCCGCGATCGCCTCGGTTACCCCGACCTCGTGGATGAATGCCGAACGCAGCTGGACCCAGACTGTCGGAAACCGCCTCGACTCGGTGAGATGCACCCGCAGCTCGTGGCAGTCAACCACGAATGGGTAGCGAAACGCCCCATAAGGCAGCACCGAGAGGGAGAACCCATCGACCGAGGGCAGTGGCACCGCGCTGCCGATGGCGATGGCCTTGGCCTTCGTCGCTTCGAGCTCGCCAAGCCCTGTCGTGAGCTCGACACGGCTCGACCAGTAGAGGGAATCGACGCCGACGCTCAGCAGAGCCGGCAACAGACTGGGTGAACGAACGCTTTGAGAATCCACTAGGCCCTCCGAGGTGCATTCGCCGACCGGTTCGGTTGTGGTCGCGGCAGATGCACCGGCACTACTGTTGCTCGGGCCTAGGGCTACAACTTAGTCACGCTGGCCCCCTCGCGTCAACAGCGAAGGTAACCATGCGCCATCCAACGTCCGCAGCGGCTGCGCCTATTCGGGCTCCCGATGCTTGGAGGGCACTGTGTTACAGGTCACGTGCCCTTTCGGGGCCCGCGGGCGGCCGCGGCGACAAGCTCCAGTATCCGACCGATCAACTGCTCGCGCTCTACGGCCGATGGCGCTATCCCAGCTTCCTTGAGGTACTGGAGGATGCGCTCCCGGTCTCCAGAGATTCCAGCCAACAGGTAGCCAAGGAAGAACAACGAATGACCGAGTCCGATCTTCTTGATCGTGCTTGGCCCCGTCGATGCCGCCCAACCCTTCATGAATTCTTCGAGCACGGTCTCATGTGTTCGAAGCGCTCGGTCTACTTCTCCGATACTCCGAAGCCCGACCGCGAGCAAGTTCTTTGAGCGCCTTCCGGTATCATCCGTCCATAACGGGTCGTAGTCGCGACCGTATGCAACAGCCCAGACCTTATCAAGGCGCTGGACCCGTTTGCTGGACGCGGCGAATTGGATCACCGTCTCCGCATCGATCGGTGTTGTTTCGGGGGCCTCCACGACCGCCGATGCCGCCTCTTTGCTATAGGCTGCCAGGTCATCACGAATTCGCCGGAATTCGTCGTCCCCCAGCTCAAGAAGTCCCGCCAACCTTGAGAACTGCCGTCGCGCCCTGGCGGGAATCACTTGTGCCTTGTAGCCAAGATCGTGTTCAATCTCAGCCCACGCGTGCTGCAGGATCGATCGAATCTGCACTTCGAACACCACGCCCGCGAACCGTCGATACTCCGGCAGATCACGCCGTGACGCATCCACGCGCGCTATGTAGTGCAGTGATAGATACCCAAACCGATCCGGGTCTAGCGAAGCGCGCTTGTCCGTCGACCGCGCGCCATCAACTTCCGTCTCGGCCTGGATTACCATGGCGACTCGATCAACGTCATCTGGGAAATAGGTGATCACCCGTAGGCCCAGGAGATCCGTCACCGAATCCAAACTGTCCAGCCCGTCTGCGTTGGTTAGCTTGCGCTCGAGGCTTTCAGGTTCCTTCACGCGGTGAGTCACCGAGTGCACCCGGATTCCGTTCGCAGCTAAGCACTCGTTGAACAACGCCTCCAACTTCAGACCTAGGGCCTCAAGCAGCGGACGTCTGACCTGGTACTCCACGAGCATGGTTGAGACTGTGTCCGGCATCCGGTAGAGCGTACAGGCCGCACGCTCACCATTCTGGGCGGAGGCGTCATGGTTACGCGTCCCGCAAGTGGTGGCCAGTGCGGGCCCAGTCGTTCAGTAATGGCGCATTGCGAGTGATTTCGTTCTGTGCCGAGAGCCGGACTTGAACCGGCGACACATGGTTCTTCAGATCATTGCTCTACCGACCGAGGCGCCTCGACGGACGCGGGGGATCGGGCGAACCTGCGCGAGGCGCACGCTACCTCGTCGGGAAATCGAGGTGGCGGCCGATGAACGGCAGACGCTCGCCGACCGCCAGGAGGATCGGCGCGGACACGCTCGCGAGCAGCGCCGGTCGCACCGTCCCCTCGTAGAACGCCAGCGTCTGGTCGAAGGTCGCCAGCTGGTCAGCGGGGATCGCCTGCTTCGCGACCTGCGCGGCCAGCGCGTCGAGCATCGACGGATCGACCATGACGGCGAACTGCGGGTTGGTCGCGACCGCCGCCCGCAGCGCCGCGACCGCAGCCTGGTCGACGGTGGCCTTGCCGTGGAACGGCGCTAGGACGTTGTCGAAGCTCACGATGGCGACGAGCGCGAGGTACGCCGCGACGACGCCGGTGAGCGCGCCGAGCGGCACGCCCAGCACCTGATCGGCGCTCCGCAGCACGCCCACGCGATGGACGAGCGACGCCAGGAGGCCGCCGAGGCGCCCGACGAATGCGGCAGCGAACCCGATCACCAGCACGCCGAGACCGAGACCGGCGGCGCCCGACGGCACCACGCCCGCTCCGGGTCCGGCGTAGATCGCGTAGAGGCCGAGAAGCGCCAGGGCGACGGCGAAGAACGGCGCGATGAAGCCCTTGCGCCAGCCGGCGAACGCTGAGAGCAGCACGACTGCGGCGATCCCGAGGTCGAACACCTGGCGAGTCTACTGGCGCTCGGCCCGGAACTCCCGGAGCGGCCGGACGCGCGTCAGCGCGTAGAGGCCCACGACCCCGACGACCATTCCGCTGATCCCGAGCGCCGGGCTGATGCCGACGATCGAGCCGAGCGAGCCCAGCAGCAGCGACCCGAGCGGCGTGAAGCCCTGGACGGTCGTGGTGTAGATGCTCACGACGCGACCGCGGAAGCCATCGGGCGGCAGCGTCTGCAGCAGGCTGTACGACACACCCGAGAAGCAGAAGTGGTTGAAGCCGGGCAGGACCGCCAGCACGAGGGCGGCGGGCAGCGAGCGCTGCAGGGAGAACAGCACGAGCGCGGCACCGATGCCGGTCACGTTCGCGGCCAGGACGACCCCGCGCCGGCGGACGCCGCCGAGCGACGCCGCCGCCACGGAGCCGGCGAGATTGCCGGCGCCGGCCGCGCCGAGCAGCCACGAGAGCTCGACGGCGCTCGCGTGCAGGGTATCGTGCGCGATCGCCGGCATGAGGTCGCTGAACGGCCGGGCGCCCAGGCTCATGAGCGCCGACAGGCCGATGACCCAGCGGACCACCGGGTCGTGCCGCACGAACGCGAAGCCCTCCCCCATCGACCGAAGGACGTTGCGCCGCGGCACCGGCGCCGGCGGCGGGAGCGGGCGCATGATGAGGAGCGCGACGATGGTCCCGAGATACGAGGCCGCGTTCACCGCCATCAGCCCGCCGACGCCGAGCGGGCCGATGAGCACGCCGCCGATGAGCGGGCCGATCAGGGCCGCGCCGTTCATCGACGCTCCGTTGAGGCCGATGGCGCTCATGAGGTCGCGCGCGGGCACGAGGCGCGGCAGCATCGCCTGCCGCGCCGGCCGGTCGAACGCGTACGCCGCCGCGCCGAGACTGCTCAGCGCCATGATCGGGATGATCCCGATACGGTCCGTCAGCGCGAGCGCGGCGAGCGCGATGGCGACCAGGGCGCCGCAGCTCTGCGTGACGCCCAGGAGGCGCCGGCGGTCCATGCGGTCGGCCAGCACGCCTCCGAACAGGCCGAACACGATCGCGGGGACGGCGCGCGAGAGGCCCACCAGACCGATGTAGAGCGGCGCGAGCTGTGGCACGCCGTCGCGGATGGCCAGCTGCACGACCAGCCAGCCGAGCCCGAAGGACTGCATCGAGTCGCCGGTGCCCGAGGTCCCGAGCCCGATCCAGAGCAGCCGGAAGTCGCGGTGCCTCAGGGCCGCGAACGTCGAGGGGCGGCCGGTCGGTCGGGTCGTCAGATCGTCACGGGGTCCAGTCGAGCGGTCTCCCCGGCGGCTCCGGCCGCCTTGTCCGGGTGGAGCGAGTCCAGATAGGCCAGCGTCGCCTCCAGCGACAGCACGTCGCCGTACTTGGCGTCCATGTCGAAGAGGTTCACCAGATGCGGGGTCAGCGCGCGATCGAAGACGCACTCCTCCACGATCGCGTTCTTGTAGCCGTGGCCCGCGGCGGCCACCACGCTGGCGCGCACGCAGCCGCTGGTGCTGCAGCCCGTGTGGATGATCGTGTCCACGCCCCAGCGCACCAGCTCGCGCGAGAGCGGCGTCCCGAGGAAGGCGCTCGCCGACGGCTTCGTGATCACGAGCTCGTCCGGCAGCGGGGCGAGCTCATCGACGATCTGCGACTCGAGCCGCGGCGTGCACGCCATCGTCGGCGTCTGCGCGCCATGGGTGTAGGCGACCGGCACGCCGTAGCGCCGGCAGCGGTCCAGGAGGCGCGCGATGTGCGGGATCGACCGCCAGGCCATCGGGCCGCAGCTGTTGTGGTACTTGGCGATGGAGTCGAGGATCGGCTCCGAGACGTCGCCGGTGAAGCCGTACGCGACGTCGACGATCAGCAGGGCCGGCCGCGTACCCAGGCCGTACACCTTCTGATAGCCCGCGCGCCGGTAGACCTCACGCTCCTCCTCGGGGATGAGCCGGTGCCAGGAGCGTTCGCCCTCCCCTGTCACTGCCTGCGCCAGATCAGCTCGGACCGGGCGTAGTGGTAGGGGGCCTGCAGCAGCCCGCCGATGACCCCTTGCGCGACGTCGATGTTCGCGTAGTCCACGAGCGGGAACGTCGGGAGGTCCTTGGCCAGGATCGCCTGGACCTTCGCGTAGGCGGCCTTGCGCGCCGCCGGGTCGACCGTCGCGCCACCCTCGGCGAAGGCCTGGTCGACCGCCGGGTTGCTGTAGCGGGAGCCGTTGCCGTTGTTCACCTTGATCGAGCTGGTCAGGTAGAAGCGGGAGATGCCCAGATCCGGATCGCCGAGGCTCGTGAGCGCCGCGACGAACAGGTCGAAGTTGCCGTCGGTGAAGATCTGCTTCGCGGAGGTGGCGGCCTCGAGCGGGTCGAGGTCGATCTGGATCCCGACGTCCTTCAGGTTGTCCTTCACCACCGCGGCGGACTTCGCGTCCGCGCCCACGCTGGCGAGGAACGAGAGCTTCGCGCGGAACCGCGTGCCGTCCGCGCCTCTCTTGTATCCGGCGTCGTCGAGGAGCTTGTTAGCCAAGGCGACGTCGTGTGCGGGCAGCTTGACGCTGGGGTCGAAGAACGCGGCCAGGTCGGCCGGGATGTGGCTCTTGGACGGCTGCGCGCCGGCGTTCACGTAGCCCCGCTCGACCACGGCCTGCTGGTCGATCCCGCGCGCGATGGCTTCGCGCACGCGCACGTCGTCGAAGGGCTTCTTCGTCAAGTTGAACTCGAGTAGCTCCTCGCCCGGGTAGCCGCCGTGCTGGTCGATCTGCACCCCGGCCACCTTCTGGAGATCCGGGAGCTGCTCCCGCGCCACGAACTGGCCGCGGATGTAGTCGATCTCGCCCTTCTGGAAGGCGATCGTGCGCGAGCCGGGGTCCGGGATGATCCGCGCGATCCACTGGTCGAGGTACGGCAGCCCCGGCTTGAAGTAGTCGTCGTTGCGCAGCAGGGTGATGTGGTCGCCCTTGACCCACTCCTTGAACTTGAATGGACCGCTCCCGATGACGCTCGTCACGTTCGGCACGCTCCGGGGGTCGGCCGCGCCGCTGAACTGGCGCTTGGACAGGATCACGACCGACGAGGTGTTGAGCGACTTCAGGAACACGGCCGAGGGCCTCGCCAGCGTCAGAACGATCGTGTTCGCGTCCGGCGTCTCGATCCGCTGGACGTTCTTCAGGATCGGCGCGGCCTTGGCCTGGTACTTGGTGGCGACCTCGATCGAGTACTGGACGTCGGCCGAGGTGACCGGCTGCCCGTCGTGGAACCTCGCGTTCTTGTTCAGCTTGAAGTCGTAGCGCAGGCCGTCGGGGCTGACCGTCCAGCTGTCCGCGAGGTCCGGAACGACCTGCTGATCCTTGGTCAGCGCGATGAGCGAGCTGAAGAGCGGCGTGAACGCGTCGGTCGCGTTGGTGTCGGTCGTCACGTCGAGGTTCGCCGTCTGGGGATCCGCGGTGATCGCGCCGATGAGCGCGCCGCCGCGGCGTGGAGCAGCCGACGCGGCCGGAGCGGCGGCCCCGCTCGGCGCCACGCTCGGGGCGACGCTCGGCGCCCCGCACGCCGCGAGAAGCAGTCCCGCTCCCGCCGAGAACGCGAGCAGCGACCTCACCGTCTTGCGCATGGTCCAGCCCTTCTCCCCCACCCACCGAGGGATCCCTCGCCCGCTGACGACACTAGCATCGGCGTGCCTTGCGCCTGCTCGTGCGGTTCACCGCCGATCCAGAGGAGCTCGACCCGCACGATGCGCGCACTGGGCGGCTCAGGCCGAGGGCGGGAGCGGGTAGCCGGCGATGGTCGGCTCGCCGCGAAGCCTCCCGAAGCCCGGCTTGATGCGATCGTAGATGAGGGCGACGCGCTCGTCGTAGCCGACGAAGGCGCTCTTCATCGCGTTGATCGTGAGCTTCTCGACGTCGGCGAGCGTGAGCTCGAGCGCGCCGGCGAGGCGGTGGAGCTCGTCGGAGAGCGTGACGCCGCTCATGAGGCGATTGTCGGTGTTCACGGTGACCCGGAACTTCTCGGCGAGGAAGTGACGGATCGGGTGCGCGGCGAGCGAGGCGACCGCGCCGGTGTCCACGTTGCTCGACGGGCAGAGCTCGAGCGGGATCCGGTGATCGCGCACGTACGCGGCGAGCCGGCCCAGCTTCACGACCCGGCCGGTCTCGGCGGCGCTCCCCGTGCCGGCGCGGCCGGCGCTCCCCGTGCCGCCGGCGGCGACCGAGGCGCCGGCGATGGCCATGTCCTCGACGAGGCGCACGCCGTGACCGATCCGGTGCGCGCCGCAGTACTGGAGCGCCTGCCAGATCGAGGGTGGGCCGAAGGCCTCGCCGGCGTGGATCGTGATGTTGAAGTTCTCGCGGCGGCAGAGCTGGAAGGCCTCGAGGTGCCGCTTCGGCGGGTGCCCGGCCTCCTCGCCCGCGATGTCGAAGCCGACGACGCCGCGCTCGCGGAAGGCGACCGCGAGCTCGGCCATCTCGAGCGAGTCGGTGCGGTCGCGCATCGCGCAGACGATCTGCCGGAGCACGATCCCGAAGGCACGCTCGGCCTGCACGAACCCGCGCTCGATCGCCTCGATGACGCTCTCGAGCGGCAGGCCGCGGGCGGTGCTCCAGAGCGGTGCGTAGCGCACCTCGGCGTAGATGACCCCGTCGCGCGCGAGATCCTCGCCGCACTCGTATGCGACGCGCTCGATCGCCTCGGGCGTCTGCATGACCGCGATCGTGTGCGCGAAGCCGCGCAGGTAGAGCGCGAGCGAGCCTCCAGCCGCGCTCGCGTGGAACCAGCGCTCGAGCTCCGTCGGGTCGGTCGTCGGGAGGCTGTCGTAGCTCGCCTCGCGCGCGAGCTCGATGACGGTGGTCGGCCGGAGCCCACCGTCGAGGTGATCGTGGAGGAGGACCTTGGGCGCGGCGCGGATCGTGGCGAGATCGAGCATCCCTCGCGATGCTACGCGCGGGGCGTACCTCGCAGGTTCGGCGCGGCGGTCGATGAGCCTGTGGTACAACGCCAGTGCACTGCCTTCGGCCGCGGACCGACACGGCGCTGCACGCTCGGGCCCGAAGTGGACGGGCCGACTGGGAGGTCGCACGGTGGCGGAGCAGCCCTGGAACGCCGCGGGTGTCGCGAAGATCAGGCCTCGGATCGGCCGCTGGGACGTGGCGGAGAACGGCGAGGTCAGCCTCGTCGGCACCCGCTGCACCTCCTGCGGCGAGTCGTTCTTCCCGGAGCGCCGCGTGTGCGGCAGGTGCCGGAGCGAGGCGACCGAGGAGATCCGATTGAAGGGACCGGCCAGGCTGGACAGCTACACGGTCGTGCACCAGCTGCCCGCGGGATTCGCGGCGCCGCTCGCGATCGGCTACGCGGCGCTCGGGGGCGACGTGCTCGTGCTCGCCCCCATCGACGCGGCGCCGGACCTGCTCCGCGTGGGCATGCCGCTCGCGCTGCGCGTGGGGGTCACGAGGATCGACGACGACGGCGAGCCGATGACGTCGTACCGGTTCGCACCGACCGGCGCGTAGGAGAAGAGGGATGCGCGACGTCTTCGTCATCGGCAGCGGGATGATCCGGTTCGGGCGCTACCCCGAGCGCCTGCTGGAGGACTTCGCCGGCGAGGCCGTGCGGGCCGCGCTCGCCGATTCGGGCGTCGACCCCGGGCGCATCGGGATGGCCGTGTTCGGCCACTCCCAGGGCGGGCGGGTGGCGGGGCAGCGCGTGCTCCGCGAGCTCGGCCTCACCGGCATCTCGATCCTCAACGTCGAGAACGCCTGCGCCGGCGGCGGGAGCGCGCTGCACACGGGATGGATGGCGGTCGCCTCGGGCCTCCACGACGTGGCGCTCGTCGTGGGCATGGAGAAGATGCAGAAGGGGCTCATCCCGCCGAACCCGGGGGAGTACGAAGCCGTCCTCGGCAAGACCCTGCCCGCGAAGTACGCCCTCCGGGCGCGAAAGCACATGGCGCGCTACGGACTCACCGCCGCGCAGCTTGCCCTCGTGTCGGTGAAGAACCACCGCGCCGGGGCGCTCAACCCCAACGCCCACTACCAGAAGGAGGTCACCCTCGAGGAGGTGCTCGCCTCGCGGCCCGTCGCGGAGCCGCTCACCCTGCTCCAGTGCTGCCCGACCACCGACGGGGCGGCGGCCGTGGTCATCGCCGGTGGCGAGCTCGCTCGCGGGGTCCGGCAGAGCGTGGTGCGGATCGCCGCCACCACGCTGAAGTCCGGCATGTACCGGAACGCGCTGAAGGACCCGCTCTCGTCGGACGACGACGTCGCCACGCGCACCGGCGCGGCCGCCTACGAGATGGCCGGTCTGGGACCGACCGACGTGGACGTGGCCGAGGTGCACGACGCCTTCACGATCGGCGAGATCCTCGCCTACGAGAACCTGGGGTTCTGCCCGCGGGGGCAGGGCGGCCGGCTCGTCGAAGAGGGCGTGACGAGCATCGGCGGGCGGCTGCCGGTGAACCCGAGCGGCGGCCGGCTCTCCCTGGGCCATCCGCTCGGCGCGACGGGTGTCGTCCAGGTCGTGGAGCTGACCCGCCAGCTCCAGGGACGCTGCGGGGCGCGCCAGGTCCCCGGAGCGAAGGTCGCCCTCGCCTACGTCGTGGGTGGATCGACACCGGGCATCGGCTCCGGCGCGAGCACGGTCCACATCCTCACCATGTAACGCGCCCGCCGCACGCCGGCGGTGCGAGGCACGCGCTCCGGCACGACGCTCTGGATCTAGAGGACGACCGCCTTGCCCACCCCGCCGGAGACGCCGAGGGTCTCGCCGGTGATCGCGGCGGCGCGCGCCGACGCGAGGAACGCCACGAGCTCGGCGATCTCGCGATGCTCGACCGGACGCCGGATCGCGTTCTGCAGCGCGCGTCCTTCGACCTCGGCCACCGGGATCGCGAGGCGGCGGGCCTTGAGCGCGTTCAGCGCATCCGAGGCCCGCACGTTGCCGGGGTGGACGAGGTTCACGGTGATCCCGAACGGGCCGACCTCCAGGGCGACCGTCCGCGTCAGGTGCGCGAGCGCGAGGTTCCTGATCCCGCCGGTGTAGTTGCCGGCCTCGCGCCCGGAGAGGCCGCCGACGTTCACGATCCGGCCCCAGCCCCGCGCCTTCAGGTGCGGCACGACCGCCCTCGTGCAGCGGAGGTAGCCCATGAACTTCGTGTCGAAGTCGATGAGCAGGTCGCCGTCCGAGATCCGCTCGAGGGGACCCTCGGCCGTGCCCCCGGGGTCGCCGGCGTTGTTCACCAGGACGTCGAGCCGGCCGAGCGAGCCGACGACCTCGGCGACCATCCGGTCTACCGCGTCGCGGTCCCGGATGTCCGCCCGCACCGGGAGGATCCGCGCTCCCGTGGCCGCGAGATCCCGTGCCGCGGCGGCGAGGGCCTCGGCGTCGCGGCCGCAGATCGCGACGCTCGCACCCTCGTCGCGGAGGACCTCGGCGATCGCGCGCCCGATCCCGCGGCTGCCGCCGGTGACGAGCGCGACCCGGCCCGCGAGCCCGAGGTCCACCTCGGCTACCCCTTCGCGCCCGGGCCGGAGCGGCGCCGCGCGAGGTACGTCTCGACGTCGTACCAGCCGAGCAGGCTGCCGCCGTCGACGTCGAGCGCGACCCCGTTCACGTAGTCGGCGAGGTCGGAGACCAGGAAGAGCACGGCGTTCGCCGTGTCGTCGGCCGTCGCGAGGCGGCCGCGCGGAATGAGCTTGACCCGCTCGGCGAGGTAGCCCGGCGGCGCGACGCGCGCCTCGAGCGGCGTCTCGGTGGTGCCGGGGCAGATCGCGTTCACGTTGACGCCGAAGCGCGCGACCTCGTAGGCGAGGTGGCGGGTGAACGCCAGGAGGCCCTCCTTCGACGCGGTGTAGCTCGCTCCGCCGTTGTAGCTGATGCGCTTCGCGCCGTTCGAGGAGACGTTCACGATCTTCCCGGCGCCCTTCGCGCGCATCGTCGGCAGCACGGCCTTGGAGCAGAGGAAGGGCCCGGTGAGGTTCACGTCGACGACCCGCCGCCAGTCGGCCTCCGGCATGTCCTCGACCATCTGGGTCGTCACGGCGCCGGCGTTGTTCACGAGGATGTCGACCGTGCCGAAGCGCGCCAGGCACTGCTCGACCATCGCGCGCACGCCGGCCGAGTCGGCCACGTCCACTTCGTAGGCGATCGCCTCCCCGCCGGCCTCGCCGATCTCCCGCGCGGCGTCGGCGGCGGTCGCGCCGTCGATGTCGGCGGTCACGAGACGGGCGCCGTGCCGCGCGAGCGAGCGGGCGATCCCGCGACCGATGCCCCGCCCCGCACCGGTGACGATCGCCACCCGGCCGCTCAGGTCGATGTCCACGAGGGGCCGCCTGCGGCCCGCGCCTACTTCTTCGCGGCCTTCAGCAGCGCGCCGAAGGTCTCGTACTCGGCCTTCCACTTCGCGGTCGTGTCGGCCGTGCCGAGGTAGATGATCGGCTGGAGCGCCTTCGCCATGACCGACTTGTACGGGTCGTCGGCGAGGCCCTTCTTCACCGCGTCGTGGATCGTCTGGACGACGGAGGCGGGCGTGCCCTTCGCCACGGCGAGCGACCACCAGCCAAGGAGCTGGACGTCGTAGCCCTGCTCCTTGAACGTCGGGATGGTGGCCGCGGCCGGCTCGCGCTCGGCCATCGTGATGCCGAGGGCGCGGAGCTTGCCCTCCTTGATGAGCTGGATCGTGGCGCCGGTCGTGCTGAACGCCGCGTCGACGTTGCCGCCGAGCGCGGCCGCGACGCCCTCGGCGCCGCTGGTGAACGGGATCGCGGTCGCCTCGAAGCCGCCGACCTTGGCGAGCAGCAACCCTGCGAGGTCGGGAGCGCTGCCGACGCCGGAGGTCGCCCACTTGACCTTGCCCGGGTTCTTCTTCCCGAACTCGACGAGATCCTTGGCGGTCTTGAACGGAGACTCCGGACGGACGACCAGGACCTCCGCGTAACCGCCGACCTGGATGACCGGGATGAAGTCCTCCAGCGGCTTGAAGGTCACCTGCTCGAGGTGCGGCAGCGTGATGATGCCGAACGCCGTGAAGAGGACGTTGTAGCCGTCCGGCTTGGACTTGGCGACCTGCGTCGCGCCGATCGCGCTGCCGGCGCCCGGCACGTTCTGCACGACGATCGGCTGGCCGAGGTACTTCTGCGAGGACTCCGCGAGCGCGCGGGTCCCGATGTCGGAGGCCGAGCCGGCGGCCCAGCCGACCACGAAGTTCACCGGCGCGGTCGGGTACTTCGGCGGCGCGGGTGTCGGCGCTTGCGTCGCCGCGGCGACCGGTGCCGGCGTCGCGGCCGGCGCCTTCGACGCCGCCGGCGCTTGGGTCGCCCCGCCGCACGCGGCGCCGACCACGAGGACCGAGGCCGTCAACCATCCGAGTGCCGAGCGCCCCCAGGCAGTGCCCACGATGTTCCCTCCCGCGTCGAGCTGTCGAACGACACTCTACCGGACCGTGGGCGCGGACCGTGTCGGACCGGCGTCGCCTGTCACGCTGCACGCCGTTGGCGGTCGGGCCGCACCTTGGGAATGGGCGCTCGGCGGCCTACCTGACGTCCGACTCGAGATCCGGGACCAGGCTGCCGCCCCGCTTCCGCAAGAGGCGGACGAGCGGGAGCAGGAGCACGGCTGCCGCGGCGAACATGAGCACGCCCGAGAACGGTCTCGTGACGAAGATGAACGGGTCGCCCGACGAGATGAGCAGGGACTGCCGGAGCGCGTTCTCCATGATCCGTCCGAGGACGAACGCGAGGACGAGGGGCGCCGCCGGGTACTCCGCTCGCCGCAGGAGGTAGCCCGCGACGCCGGCGATGACCATGACCCAGAGGTCGAAGACGCGCGCGTTGATGCTGTACACGCCGACCACGCAGAACATGAGGATGAGCGGGATGAGCTTCGCGATCGGGATCCGGAGCAGCCGCACCCAGATGCCGACGAGCGGCAGGTTCAGGACGAGGCAGATCGCGTTCCCGATGTACATGCTCGCGATCACGCCCCAGAAGAACTCCGGCTGCCGGACCATGAGCAGCGGGCTGGGCTGGAGCCCGTGGAGGATGAGCGCGCCGAGCATGATCGCGGTGATCGCGGAGAACGGGATACCGAGGATCATGAGCGGGACCATCGCCCCGGCGGTCGCTGAGTTGTTCGCCGCCTCGGGCCCGGCGACCCCCTCGATCTCGCCCGTGCCGAACCGCTCGGGATGCTTCGAGAGCTTCTTCTCCATCGCGTAGGAGAGGAACGAGGCGATGAGCGGACCACCGCTCGGGAGCATCCCGACGACGAACCCGAGGATCGAGCCCCGCCCGATCGGGGCGACCGATGCCCTGAGCTCCTGCCGGTTCGGCCAGAGGTCCCGGAGCCGGAGCTTCGCTTTCAGGACGTCGAGCTCGATCGGCGCCTCGAGCAGGAGCAGGATCTCGGCGACGCCGAAGAGCCCGATGAGCACGGGGACGAGCTCGAGCCCGCCGAACAGCTCCTGGACGCCGTAGCTGAATCGCGCACCGCCGGTGATGATGTCGATCCCGACGGTGCTGAGGAGCAGCCCGAGCACGACCATCGCGAGACCCTTCAGGACGGACCTCCCGCCGAGGTAGGCCGCAGCGAACACGCCGAGGATCGTGAGCGAGAAGTACTCGGGCGGACCGAAGCGGACCGCGACGTCGGCGAGCGGGACCGCGACGAGCGTGAGGGCGATGACACCGAAGGTGCCCGCGACCCAGGAGCCGATCGCGGCGACGGCGAGGGCGGCGCCGGCCCGGCCCTTGCGTGCCATCTGGTACCCGTCGAGGGTCGTCACCACGGAGGCCGCCTCGCCGGGAACGTTGATCAGGATCGAGGTCGTCGAGCCGCCGTAGAGCGCACCGTAGAAGATGCCGGCCAGCATGATGAACGAGGTCGTCACGTCCATCCCGTACGTGAACGGGAGGAGCGCCGCGATCGCCCCGGCGGGGCCGATCCCGGGCAGGACGCCGATGAGCGTCCCGAGGGTCACGCCGATGAAGCCGAAGACGAGGTTCTCGGGCTGGAGCGCCACCGCGAAGCCGTTCAACAGCGCCTGGCCGGCGAAGACGTCCATCCCCTACCCGTGCTCTCCGGCGGTTCCCGGCACTCGTGACGGTGGCCGCGCCTGCCCGCGCCCGGGGTCCCTCATCGGAAGAGCCCGACGGGCATCGGCATCTTCAAGAGGACGACGAGGAAGAGGTACGCGCCGGCCGAGAGGAGGCCGGCGAAGCCGATCAACGAGATCTTCTTCGCCGGCTCGAGAGCGACCAGGAGCGCCGACAGGAAGACGAAGGTCGAGAGCACGAAACCGAGCGGCTCGAGGAGAAGCGCGTAGGCGATGAGGGAGCCCAGCCCATAGGCCTGGCTCCGCAGCCCCGACCGCGCGGGCCAGTACCCGCCCTTCGGCGCCGGCCGGGCGTCCCGCGCGACGACGCTCCTGACGAGCGCGACGCCGCTCACGACGACGAGCGTGAGGCTCGCGAGCGTGGGGAACATGCCGGTCCCGGGGCTCGTCCCCCTCCAGAACGGGAGCTGGAGCGCCTGGGAGAGGAAGGTGCCTCCGACGAGCAGGAGGACGAGGCTGAACCAGCGATCGACCCGGCTCACCGGGCTCGGCAGCTCCGGCTCATCAGTGGATCCGCCGCGTTTGGCCCGCCCAGAGCGGCTCGCGGGCGGCCTTGCGCATGATCTTGCCGGAGGCGTTCTTCGGCAGCGACTCGACGAAGAGGACCCGGCGCGGTCGTTTGAAGCTCGCGAGGCGAGCGGCCGCGAAGTCGAGGAGCTCGCGCTCCTCGAGCCGAGCGCCCTGGTGGAGGACGACGACGGCCGCGACGGTCTCGCCCCACTGCTCGTCGGGCGCGCCGACCACAGCGGCCTCAAGCACGGCCGGGTGCTCGTAGAGCACCTGCTCGACCTCGTTCGGGTAGACGTTGAGGCCGCCGGTCACGATCATCTCGTTCTTCCGGTCCACGAGGTACAGGAAGCCCTCGTCGTCGAGGACACCGATGTCGCCGGTGTGGACGAAGCCGTTCCGGACGACCGCGGCCGCGAGCTCCGGCGGCTGCTTCCAGTAACCGCGCATGTTGTGGTCCCCGCGGACGACCACCTCGCCCGGCTCGCCGGTCGGCACGTCGCGGTCGTCGTCATCGACGGTCCGGACGTCGGCCATCATGATCGGCCGTCCCGCGGAGCTGAGGCGGGCCTCGGTGTGCTCCTCCTTGCGCAGCACGGTGATCGTCATCGGCGACTCGGCCTGCCCGTAGAGCTGCACGAACACCGGCCCGATCCTGTCGATCCCCTCGCGGAGGGCACGGATCGACATCGGCGACCCGCCGTAGACGATCGTCCGAGCACGCGACGCGCGCCAGGCGTCGGGCATCCCGGGGATCGCGAGGACCCTCGTGAGCACGGTCGGGACGGTCTTCACGATGGTCACGCCGAACCGCCGGATCGCGTCGAGGCCGGCCTCCGGATCGGAGAAGTCCTTGATCACGGCCATCGGCACGCCGCGCAGCCAGCAGGGGAGCGCGAACCAGCCGGCGCCGTGGTAGAGCCCCTGGAGCGCGAGGAGGACGTCGCCGCTCTGGAGATCGGCGGTGTAGTCGAGGAGCAGGTTCCGCGTCACGGCGAGGATCGTCCGTTGGTCGTGGACGACGCCCTTCGGCCTCCCCGTGGTCCCGGACGTGTAGCGGATGTAGCCGGCGTTGTCCATCGAATAGCCCGGCACGACCGGCTCGCTGGACGAGGCGCGCGCGAGCTCGCCCTCGTAGTCGATGAACGGTCCGGGGGCCCCGCCGCAGGCAGGCA
>Ga0082335_1004558_pt1 | contig 20575 bp, 22 predicted proteins | sample Subgrocontami58m_FD_72375 | JGI IMG/M metagenome (GOLD analysis project Ga0082335, IMG submission 72375) | Subsurface groundwater microbial communities from S. Glens Falls, New York, USA - GMW37 contaminated, 5.8 m (SPADES assembly) (version 2) ... | reverse complement strand
GCATTGGTGGCGTACTTGAGGTCGCCGTTAGTATCGTCATAATAGCTGATGTACACAGCACCGGATGTCCCCACGTCTATTGAGCTATATTCACCTACATCTTCTACACTGTCCACGGTGCTTGTCACCCATGAGCCGGAGACATTGGTGGCGTACTTGAGGTCGCCGTTAGTATCGTCATAATAGCTGATGTACACAGCACCGGATGTCCCCACGTCTATTGAGCTATATTCACCTACATCTACTACGCTGTCCACGGTGCTTGTACCCCATGAGCCAAAGACATAGGCATGGACAAGGATGTGTATGAGAAATGCAATACATAATACGGGCAGTACCTTTCTTGCATACCTTTTATGCCACACCTTTTCTTCTCCTTGTTTCAAAGAGTTGTCATTCATGGAAATAGTTTTACACACCCCTTCAATGTTTGACTGCATTTCGACCTCAGCGTTAAATATAACTGAGTTAACAACCATCCTAATTTTCTATCATATATATTAAAGCAAAGTTACAATTGTTTATATTGTGGGTATCTGAAATTTCAATTTTGTGATAATGCAACACACATGCCGTGTTTGTTGTTGTGGTGAGACGAAGCAAAATTAATAAGATAATTGTCTCTAAACCTCAGTGAATTATTTATTTATCAATATTGATATAAAAATATTTATTTAGAAAATATTTTACTATGGAAAGTAGAGATATAAACTTTAGGTACTTTTTTCCTGGTGAAGCAAGCAATATTTTCTGTATTGAGTATGGAAACTATTTCAGAATTGCCTGTTACCCAATGTCTGTCGGAATAAGACGGACGCCGAAACGCAATCTATTGCTAAAGGTGGAAAACGTCGAACAGATGCTCAAAGGTGAGGTATTTAGGATTTAGTATTGAAGTGTTTCTGTTATTTGGTTGGCTACAAATTGAGAATAGCGCCTCATAGAAAGTAAGATAAGCTTCCAAATAAAGCGCTTTTTTGATGCGTACTTTCAAAGTATTGTTTTACAAGTTCTGCAACCTCATTTTCATTGCTGTCAAACACGCCATCCGCACTCCAGACGACCGAACCGGTATCTGTTGAAATCATACCTACTTTGACGCCGAGTAGCATAGGTTCATAGGGTCGGTAGTGGGTTATGTTCCCAAATATAATAGCATCTACATCATATTTCTTCTTTAAGGTTACAAGGGTGTTTATATTGACAGATCCCTTGACTCATATTTCATGTTCTGGGATTATTGTTGCTTTGTTACCAGTTGGTACAATAACCTCAAAACTGCCTATTTTTCTCAGTTCCACTGAATGGGTACTATGTCAGCACAGTGGGTTTGGATGAGGCAAAGATAAGGGAATACATCAAAGACCAAGAAGAGAATGAATCAATAGAGGACAAGTACGACACAGACCTAAGTAACCCCTTAAGGAGTTGCCGGTAACAATGCCCTTTTAGGGCTAATCAAGCCACCAGCTACGCTGGTGGTTCTGACTAAATATCGGTATTTTTAAACAAAACTTTAGGCCAATAAAGCATGAGTAATGTATTGATAAAGGCAAAAAGGTCTTATTCCATAAATTTAATCCTTCTTCTCCCAAGAGCACTTCTAAGATTTTTTTGCCTTGCAATTCAAAATCCATTTCTTTACTATACCACAACAGTAATTAATTTCTGGCAACTAACTCATGCCACGAAGACACTAGAGCACAAAAGGACTCTTTGTGACTCAGTGACTTTGCGGCTGCGGATTACAACATGACACAAGTGGCGCAATATCCCCTTAGACTTCTTCGTGATCTCAGTCGAACAAAAAGGGGACAAGGGGGTTGTAAAATAACTCCGGAAAAACACAACCCCCTCAATCCCCCTTTATTAAGGGAGACGTACAATGACTAACTGGAAAACTACTATTTAAGGAGGAATATTACGTGGAATTTAAAGATAAGGTAGCAATTATTACTGGTGGCACAAGAGGCATAGGTCGGGCAATAGCGCTGGAACTGGCAAAAAACGGTTGCAACATCATCTTTAATTACAGTAAAAGTGCTGATGCAGCTAACACACTGGCAAAAGAAATCGAATCCTTGGGCGTGAAAGCCCTCTCTTTTCAAGTAAATGCAGCCAGTTTTGAGGGCGCCAGGAATATGGTGAAAGAGGTCAAGGAAAAATTTGGGAAAATCGATTTCCTCGTAAATAATGCCGGTATTACCCGTGATAAACTCCTGGCCTTAATGGCAGAGAATGATTGGGATGACGTCATCAATACCAATCTCAAAAGTGTTTATAATTTTTCCAAAGCAGTTATTACACAGATGATCAAGCAAAAGGCTGGCAGTATCCTGAATATAACCTCCGTAAGTGGAATAATCGGGATGGCTGGCCAGGTCAACTATTCTGCCTCCAAGGCAGGCATGATTGGTTTTACAAAGGCGCTCGCCAAGGAGGTCGGAAAGGTAAACGTTACCGTAAACGCCATTGCCTGCGGTTTTATTGAAACAGACATGACGGCAGTCCTGCCCCAGGAATATAAAGATAAGGTAATCGAAATGATTCCCGTGAGAAGATTTGGCAAGCCAGAAGAGGTAGCCAAAACAGCCCTATTCCTGTTGTCTGATAATGCCAGATACATTACCGGGCATGTGATTAACGTAGATGGCGGTTTAGCAATATAGGAATATTGATATTAGTTCACCGCAAAGACGCAAAGAACGCAAAGGAAAATCAAGAATTGCTTAGATGGAATAAAAATAATTACCATAAATATAAAAATTCAAGGAATACGGATAATAAATTATACTCCTCGTTTTTACCCGGCTTTAAAACTTTGCGTCCTTCGTGCCTTTGCGGTGAAAAGAACTTTTACAATAAGGAAAAGTAAAAGACATGTTATTTCTCTTAAAAGTCGAAGTAAAACAAATGCCCCATATGCCTGTAAAGGACTTTTTGGGATATGTAATACGGGAGTGGGAATATTTTTCACGATTCCAACGGCGCGGTAAGATATTAGCTGGTGGAAAGCTTTCAGGCCGACGCGGAGCTGCCGCCATTATCGATGCTGAGTCCAACGAAGAAATGGAAGAGATCGTTTCGAAACTCCCCCTCTTCCCGTTTTTTACTGATATAGAGATTACGCCCCTTGTGCCGATGGAAAAGGCATTGCTGGATACCAAGAGAATACATTCCCTCATGAAATAGACCTTGCAAATGATAAAAGTTTGCTGTATAAGAAACGCATGAAACGTATGGGAAAGACCTATGTTATGGTATAGGCACAAAGATTGCTCACTCACTCACTCACCTATTCCCTCTATTAATCTCTTTCTCCTTGAAGATAAACGTTAATATGGAATGTTTGTCTCTTGCTAATCAAATATCAACAAAAGATCACAAAGGCTGGCAGGCGCTATTGACAGATTTTTTTACCTATATAGATCGGTTAACCATTGGAGAACCTGGCAAATGACCCGATTCTTGAACCCAATTGCGATTGTTATTATCACACTGCTGCTCCTCACAACAAAGTGCGTATACGCGCAAGAAATAAGTGAATCAGAATATCTGCAACTAAAAAACAGACTCAAGGCAGAATTCATGCAAAAACTAAAGGAGGAGATTAAAAAAGAACTAATAGATGAACTGAAGTCTGAGTACACGATAGAACCAAAGCAAAAGCAGGTAGCTGAAAAACCAATAACTACAGTAAAAGTAAATGATCCGAAGAACGAATCAAAAGAAGTTTCCACAAGGGAAGAAGAGACAGTCAAATATACTGAACATCAAAAAGGGGCAGAGGAACTGGAATTAGATAAGGCGCGATACAGATTGGGCGAAGGGCTTACCTTTGGTGAACAATTATTGGTCATACGGGGCTTTGGAAACGTGGATGCACGGTATATAGATCATAATGTCAGCGATGATATGACAAGGGGTAATAACTTCTTTTCTCTCGGTGAATTTGATCTATTCATGACCTCAAAGCTCAGCAACCGCATATCCTTCCTTAATGAAACCGTATTTGAGTTTGAACGATCCGGAGATGTTGAAATAGACATAGAACGCTTGCTGATTCATTACGATGTTAATAACCTCCTTAAAATTGATGTGGGCAAATTTCATTTACCTTTAGGGTACTGGAATCTTAACTATCACCATGGGCTCTGGCTTCAGACGACCATGGATCGACCTGCTATAGTCGAATTCGAAGATAAAGGCGGTCCTATTCCCATGCATGACACAGGAATACAATTATCGGGTAGCGCTTTGCTAGAAGGTTTTGACCTGAATTATGCATGTGCGATTAGCAATGGAAGGGGGGTTAACACAACTCAACAACAGAATTTTGACGATATGAATGAGAAAAAGGCCTTAAGTTTACAATTTGAAGTGCAGCCTCATATAGTAGAAGGATTAAGGCTAGGTCCGAGTGTTTACTATGATGTAATACCAGAAGACGAAACCAACCCTAACAGAGAAAACGAAATAAGGGAGATTATCTACGGTGGGCATATTGTATATACCATGAGAAACATCGAGCTTTTGACAGAGGCATTTGTGATAAACCACGATGAGGTTTCGGGTGATGTATTTAATACTTTTGGTGGATATGCTCAATTTGCATATACAATTAACAAATTCAAACCATACTACAGATATGATTATATTGATTACGATAACAGCGATACATTCTATCGCGAAAGTAAATTTGATTTCTTTGATACAAACACGCACACGATAGGATTACGATACGAACTATCGCACTTTAATGCCATAAAATTTGAATATTCACACGGTGTATTTGACGATGAAGACGTAAACATTATAGGACTACAAACGGCATTTTCGTTTTAAATCATTCAATGAGACTTGTTTTAGTCATAGTGTTTGTGACCCTTGTTATTTTTGTAACAAATGCCTATGCAACCACTGCCGTTATCGTCAATAAAACAAACCCTGTATCAGATATCTCTTATAATGAACTCAAACAAATTCTGGAGGCAAAGAATCAATACTGGGACAATCGTGAAAAAATTACCCTCATATTCAAGCCAGTTGCATCCAATGAGACACGTACCTTAATAGATAAGGTATACAAAATTAAATACGAGGATTTCGATAAATATTGGTTTTGGAAGATGTATAAAAATGAAATTATGGAATTTCCCAAGATACTCAATTCTTCTGGTACAATAAACATACTTGTTTCAGAAATGTCAGGTGCAATAGCCTTTATTGGTGTAAACGATGTATCTAAACGCGGGAATATAAAGATCCTAAAGATTAATGGAAAGATGCCTGATGAAGACGGCTACCCATTTAAATAATTAGTAGGGGCGAAGCATTTGCTGGTATAAAAAACAAGAATACACCCATGTTAATTCCAGCAAATGCTTCGCCCCTACGCAGGCAGGACGGCAAAATCAGGTTTTGGTGAGGTTTTTCAAATTTTCTTTATAATAAAGATATGCGCATAGGACAACGGTTATGGATGGGCTTTGGTGTTATTCTGTTATTAACAATAGGAATATCCACTTTTATATTCTTCTCCTTGCACAGGATTCATAAATTACAAAAAGTGGTTGTTGTCCATATTTCCAACATAGAAAATGTTGAGGAGTTAAATCTCAGTATTCAACGATGGCTTATGACAGTGGAAGATTTTTTGAAAAAAAGAGACTTATCTCAATCGGATTACCATGAGATACTCGAGGTAACTATTGAAAAATATTTAGGTAAAATAGACTGGAACATTTACGGAGATACAATTGGAAACCTTCATGATGAAATTACACAGGCCTTTAATAGCATTGAGAAATTAGACAATGCCGTTCAGATGTATATTAAATTAGGAAGTAAAGTATCTGAGGCGATAAATATAGATGATGCTCTGAATGTATTTGAAGAAAATGCGACCCGGCTTGCAAGGATATTGGATAATCTCAAGGAAACAGTTACGGAGTCATATAAACAGACCATGTCTCATACAAAAAGAATGGTAGGGAATTGCTGGCTTACTATATATATGGTGGGATCGACAACAATCATTTTTAGTATCATATATGCGTATATTACAACAAAGTGCATTACAAAACCGTTGTACTTATTAAGCATGATGACGAAACAGATTACAGACAGTCCGCATGAAGCGAAGCTTGATATAAAAATGAAATCACCATTTGAAATAGAAAGACTCATAGATGATTTTAACGATATGTCAATGAAATTGAATGAGTCGAAAAACAAACTTGCTCATTCATATAAGATCATCGAAGAACAAAAGAATTTTTACGATACCATTCTTTCAAACACAATGGATAGTATTTTTGTAATGAACAAGGAAAACATAATTGAGTACATGAACCATGAAGCATCAAGGATACACGGGCATGCAATAGGAAAGTATTGTTGCAAGGTAATATGCAACCAGGAAACTGCATGTCAGCAATGTGGAATAAAAGAGGTTTCAAATGGACTAACATTAAAGATAGAAAGAACCATTAAGGGAAAGGTTTATGAGTCTCATATTATACCTTTTAAAAGTAGTGGTAAGGATATTTCAAAGATGGAGATCCTGAGAGATATAACGGAAAGGAAACAGTATCAGGATGAGCTTGAAAGATTGTCGATAACGGACAAATTGACTGGTTTGTATAATAGAAGATACTTTGACGAGGCTTTAGAAAAAGAGGTGTTGAGGGCAAGACGGTTCAAACACGATCTGAGCCTGATGTTTATTGATATTGATAAATTCAAACACTTCAACGACAGCTATGGGCATACTGAAGGTGATGCGGTATTACAACGAATTGGGCTGTTAATGAAAGAACAGGTAAGAAACGAAATTGATATAGTATGCAGGTATGGAGGTGAGGAATTTACCGTATTATTACCTGAAAGTTCAAGCTGTGGCGCCATTACTACTGCCGAACGTATACTCAAGGGTTTCCGGAATACTAAATTTCATATCCCATTAAAGGATGAAATAGTTCAAAAGACAATAAGTATTGGCATTGCAGACATCAATTTATCAAATGGCGCAAAGGCATTACTTGACAATGCAGACAAGGCAATGTACGAGGCAAAAAAACTGGGCGGAAATAAGGTATGTGAATATCGAGCGTAAAGTATCTGTTACCATTTTATTAAATTTATTGGTTTATAGCATCAACCTAACGACGGATTTCAGCGGTGGCTTTTACGTCGTCCACTGGAACGATTTGTGAGGTGTGACTGTCTTTGACTTAACCATTTTTTGAACGAAACCTGACTCTCTCCTGATGGTTTGCCCGCTAATAATCCTTTTACATTTATATCTTCATCAATATCTTCCCAATGAATACCATGACCTTTGCCTATGAGTCTCCAATTATTTCGCTCCTCTACCGTGGCATGAACCAAACGTGGAAACCACTCAAGGGGGGCGGATATTGTTCTTCCATCGCTCAGATCAACGCTCAAAGTATTATCGGTTAATTTTACGTTTTCAGCTTTTGGAATATCTGTTTCTATCGCCGAAATATCCATTCCATGCCTCCAACAATTTTGAATAATATTCGTTATAAATTGTCATTGCGAGCAACCGAATATGGCGTGACAATCTTACGCAAGGATCATTTCGAACGACCTAAATCAGCGGCGGTGTTTTACGCCATCCTTTGGAATGTTTTGTTAGGCGTTTAAGCCACTAAAATCTCTCGGAGACTGATTCGAGCAAACGTTTACCGTGGATAATAGCTACAATAAGAATTCTTTCCTTTCCGATTCGGTATATTACTCGATAACTGGAAACAAATCGCTCTCTCATATTTTCATTATCAAGTTCAGGGACTACTCGTCCCCTCAATGGAAATTTGTTCAGGCCTCGGGACAGATCGACAATCTTTGTCACTATTGCTCTGGCATAAAATTCAGAATCTCGGCTAATGTATTCAGCTATCGATTCGAGATCCTCTACTGCCTCTGGAGACCAATCTACTCTGTAATCCATCTTTTCAAGCGTTTTTCTACTTCTTTTTGAGGAATCGCTCCTTCAGTTTCTGCTCTTTCAATTCCTCTTTGTATCTTTTCTAACACATAAAGATGATATTGTATATCTTCCAGAGTACAATCATCGGGTAACTTTTTTAGTAATGACACTATTTCTTTTTTAACTGGGTTCATTTGTATTTCCTTTTATTTTTATCTTTATTCTATAAGTGGATCTCAGATTATTATTCGGTTTTCTCTTTATGCTGCGAATGGTCGCTGTGATGGAATATGCCAAATAATTTCTTTATGGTCTCCACATACCGGTAACCGCCGCCATTCTTTGCCTCTTGTTTGGCTACCTTTGCGGGATGATGGAGGAGTTTGTTGATGGTGCGTTCCATGGTATATATGACCTGCTCCCAGTCTCCGTTATCTACATTCTTTAATTTAGGTTTTAAGCGATCCAATTCTTCCTTCCCGATGGTATGGAAATGATTGCGTAAGTGGGTGATCGCCGGTTCTATCTTCATCTCCTCAAGCCGTGCCATGAAGTGTTCTACCTCTTCATCAATAAGGACACGGCATTTTTCCACCTCTCTGTTTCGTTCGTCTATGTTTTGGCTGACGACAGATTGTAAGTCGTCGATGTTATAAAGATACACGTTGTCAATATTGGCGACATCAGGTTCAATATCCCTGGGAACTGCAATATCGATGAGGAACATGGGATTGCCTCTTCGGTGTTTGATGGCTTCCTTCACCTGATCGGCATGGATTACGTAGTGGGGGGCAGAGGTGGAAGTAATAACGATATCGGCTTTTTCGAGATATTCGCCAAGCAATTCATATTTGATAGCCTGACCATGATATTCGTTGGCGAGTTCCTCTGCACGTTCATAGGTACGATTCGCCACGATAAAGGTACGCGCACCTTCCTCATAGAGGTGTTTGAGTAGAAGCTCACACATTTCACCGGCGCCCACGACAAGGACTATCTTACCGGCAAAATCCTGGAATATTTTTTCGGCGAACTCCACGGCTATGGAGCTTATGGAAACCTTACGCTTTCCGATGGACGTCCTGGTATGCACGATCTTGGCAGCATTGAGCGCCTGCTGAAATAGCTGGTTTAAAATTTTTCCAGTAGCCTCTTCCATGGCTGCCGTGGTGTATGCCTCTTTGACCTGTGAGAGGATCTGCGATTCTCCGAGCACCATAGAATCAAGGCTGGATGTCACAAAGAAAAGATGATTCACTGCACGGTCATCTTTATAGTGATACATATAAGAAGAAAAGGCAGTTAACTCAATCTTATGAAAATCAGCAAGAAACGAAAAGACATCTTCAACCTTAATAGCGCCGTCCTGCGATGATATGTACAGTTCGACGCGGTTACAGGTCGATAAAATAACAATCTCCGCATTTTGATCTTGATATTTTTGGGAAAATAGAGATAAGGCGGTATTGATACTATTGGGATTAAAAGCTAGTTTTTCCCTGACCTCTACCGGCGCTGACTTATGGTTCAATCCTACAACCAGGATACTCATAATCTACTCCTTAGCTCAATCAAGCCGAAACAAAAACATTTTAGATTTACGAATTACCCTCCCCCTTTTATCCCCCTCCGTGAGGGGGATAAAAGGGGGAGGTAAATCCCGAATCGTAAATCTAAAATCGTAATTCGTAATTTTCAACTAAAATTACAGCAACTTACGGAACGTATAAAGTGTCACTGAACATTCAAAACCTCAGTATGCGTTTGTTCACTCACCCGCTGAAAGGCATGTTTTGACCCCATAAAGAAGGTGCCGATAAAAGTAAAGAGTACCAAGCAAAAACCCACAATGGTCAAGCATGCAATCTTGGTTCCATGAAATGATGCGACCAGACGCATATGCAGCAATGCCGCATATATCAACCAGGTTGCCAATCCCAAGATAACCTTATAATCAAGATACCACATCTCACCCAAAACATTTTGTGTCTTTACCCAAAATGCGCCAAATACAAGGCCGAGGGTAAGGAGTGGAAAGCCAAATGAAATCGTCTTCCACATCAATTTGTCAATCCCTTCGAGCGAAGGCAATTTGTTAAAAAGAGAACCAAACAGTTTGTGTTTCAATTGCCTCTGTTGAGTTAAATACATAATGCTTAGACTAAATGATATAGTAAAGGCAGCATATCCCACGAATATAGGAATAATATGCGCTATGAGCCAAAAATTCGGAAGGCTTACGGTAATTAACAGATTTCCTCCGTCAAACGTAAGAGCCCATATTGAAAGCGCAGTAACAACAGGCAATAAAAATGTATCTAAAGATGGTAACTTGTAAAGGTAGTCCAGATTTATGTAAACGAAGAGAATACACCAGAGCAAAGATACGAAGGACTCATACACATTTGTTATGGGAATGTTACCTGATTCGAGGCCGAGGAATACAATAAAGCCGCTGTGGACGAAAAATCCCATCATCATAGTCCATTTGGCCACCTTTTTATCAAAAACACTGGGTTTTATGATGTAGCCAATTGACCAGATGGAAGATGTGAAATACAAAATTATGGTAATGATAAAAGGGATATGCGATAACTGTATCATAATGGATAATGTTAAGAAATAATTATTCATTAATCAATGAAAATTTCAAAACGTCCTTCTTTGCGTTTTTAGTTTTTTAATTGACAAAAGCTCCTTTGTCCGATACCCTACATCGTAGTTAGTACATACTCATCTAAAGATTCAGATAGGAGGTATGCGTTTATGACGGAAGAACTAAAAATAACAAAGAAAACCAGTATCGGAGATGTAATTAAGCAATACCCAGAGGCAGAGGCTGTGATAAAAAAATATTTTGGGGCGGGCTGCTTTACCTGTCCGGGTTCAAAAACGGAGGATATTGCCTTTGGCGCTACCATGCACAATGTATCTCCCGATATTATTATTAAAGAGTTGAATGAGGTTATTAGTAAGAAAAAAGGTTAATCATTTTCAAGTCAAGGAGAATTTCCATGAAAGAAAAAATAGAAGAAGCTTTGAAACATATAAGACCGGCATTACAGGCTGATGGCGGAGATATCGAACTCGTAGATGTGCAGGGTGGTGTTGTGAAGGTCCGTCTCAAGGGGGCTTGCGGTTCGTGCCCCAGCGCTCTCATGACGCTGAAATACGGCGTTGAGGAACGTCTCAAAGAGGAGATTCCTGAAGTTGAATCCGTGGAACTCGCATAGTACATTTTATGGTTGATTTAAATACTGAGGAGTTTCTAAATGAGTTTAGTATTAGGTCCTATCCATTACTGGATGTACGGAAAAATAAAAACCACTGAGTCTAGGGAATCTGCCATAGTCTCTGCATTTAAAGCAAAGTACGGCGCTGCAGATACGGATAAAGTACTTGATCAGGTGTATAAGAAATATCCAAAAACGAACAATAACAAACCCCTTGAAGAATTGCTGGCCAATAAGTCAATACATCAGGGAATTCAAAGTCTCATCGTAGAAGTAGAAACGCGGGAAGCTGCTGTAATAGCCGCCTTCTGTGCCAAATACCCTGACGCAGCAAAAGTAGCTGCGGAGGCTGCACGCAAACATGGCGTTAGTTGTGGAAAAGAGGCCGTTAAAAGCAAAGGGCTGTCATCGGCTGATTGCGACAATACTTCGAAGGCATTTGAGATAATGGGTGACTTTCACAGCGACGGAATGCCATGTGACCGTGGTGCACAGGTAGTAGCGGAGTCTGAAAAATGCACGTCCTGGGATCACGAAAGCTGTGTTCATGAGCCATACTGGAAAAATGCGGGTGCAAACTTTTTAACGATGTGCGATATCATCAATGAATGGATTGCGGGATTCGGTGAGGGAGTAAATCCCAAGATCAGTTACAAGCGCTCGAAAACCCTTGCTGCAGGAGACCCTTCGTGTTTAGGTAGTTTCGAAATAAAAAAATAAGCATGTCAGATCGTTATGCACGGCAGGTACTGTTCTACGGCATAGGTAATAAAGGCCAAAAGATACTTATGGAGAAGACTGCCGTGCTTGTCGGCTGTGGTGCACTAGGTTGTACCTCTGCCAATCTCCTTGTCCGCAGCGGAATCAAATGTCTCAAGATCGTTGACCGTGATTTTATTGAAGAAAGCAACCTGCAGCGCCAATCCTTATTTGATGAAGAAGACATAAGTAAAAACCTCCCAAAAGCTGTTGCCGCACAAAAGAAACTTCAGAAAATTAATTCCCGTATACAGCAGATCGAGGCAATCGTTGTTGATCTCAATCCGTCCAATATTGAAACTATTCTGGAAAATGCAAATGTCGTTATTGACGGCACAGATAATTTCGAGACACGCTTCCTCATCAATGATTATTGTGTGAAACACGGGATACCATGGATTTACGGGGCTTGCATTGGGAGTATGGGGTTAACTATGAACATTGTCCCACCAAAAACTCCCTGTCTGCGATGCGTACTCGATACTATGCCACCTTTTGGTACAACTGAGACATGCGACACAGCAGGAATTATCGCACCCATTGCCAGTATGATCGCTTCTATCCAGGCGGCAGAAGCGCTAAAAATATTAACTGACAATTACGATGCCGTGAGCAAAGGGCTTCTAAAGGTAGACCTCTGGCGCAACGAAATAAAAAAGCTGCATACCGAGGATATTAAGGAGAAATCCGATTGTATAACGTGCAAACAACACCAGTATGAATTCCTGTCCAAAGATAGGTATTCAATGACAACCTCCCTCTGCGGCAGAAATGCCGTACAAATTTTACACCCTAACGGATCGAAACTTGATCTTGAAAAGCTTGCAGCACGATTAGAGCATGTGGGTGAAGTATCTTTTAATAGCTTTCTTTTACGGCTGAAATTAGACAAATATGAGTTAACGGTATTTCCAGACGGGCGGTCAATTATTACCGGTACAAACGATGCCTCTGTGGCAAAGGGACTTTACGCAAAATATATAGGAATGTAATATGATCTATCTCGATAACGCAGCAACAACGTTTCCAAAACCAGAAATTGTATATAAAACAATGGACACCTTTTACCGTACTCTGGGCGCAAACCCTGGCCGTTCAGGGCATAAAATGGCAGTAGCGGCTGAAAAGGAAATTGAAGATACCCGCATGGTTGTCACAAAATTATTTGGTATCAAGAATAGTAATCGATTTGTTTTTACCTTTAATGCTACCGATGCCATTAATATGGGAATTAAAGGTCTGCTTAAGCCCGGCGACCACGCCATAACGACCTATCTCGAACACAACGCCGTATCCCGCTCACTCCATGGACTAGAGAAAAGAAAAGTAATTACAGTAACAAAAGTAAAAAATTCGCAGGACGGTTTTATTGAACCGGATGATATCAAGAATGCCATCACATCCAAAACCCGCTTGATTGTCATGGCGCATGCCCCTAACGTCCTCGGCACGATCCAGCCGATCAAGGAAATTGGCAGAATTGCAAGGGAAAATAATATCATATTTTTTATTGATGCAGCACAGACAGCAGGGGTATGCGAAATTGACGTTAACCAATGCTTTATCGATATGCTCGCTTTCACAGGACACAAAGGTCCGCTGGGCCCAACGGGAACAGGGGGGCTGTATGTGGGAGAGCGCGTAACCTTAGAACCGTGGAGGGAAGGGGGGACAGGTTTCGAGCCTGCCTCATTATCTCAGCCGGAAGAATTACCCTTCAAGCTGGAGAGCGGCACACCCAATACGGTCGGTATCGCAGGACTCAGGGCAGGGGTAGAATATGTTCTATCCAGAGGAATTCAGACGATCAGAAATCACGAACAAAAATTAACCGGAAAACTCATAAACGCTTTAAAGGATGACCGGCGATTCATTTTGTACGGCACTATGGATATCTCCAAAAAAGTTGGTATCCTCTCCATAAATATCAAAGGATTTAAACCCGCAGAAGTCGGTGTTATTCTCGATCAATCCTTTGATATTGCGGTACGTCCCGGTCTCCATTGTGCCCCCTTTGCCCATCAGGTGCTGGGGACATTTCCGGACGGTACTGTCAGAATCAGTCCGGGGTATTTTAATACAGAAGCGGACGTAGACCAACTCCTAACCGTACTGGATAAAATTGCAAGTGAAAAAATATAATTAAATATTCCGTCTTTATGTATTGCAGATACGAAAATCGCGGCCGTTGTGAATTGAATAAAAAAGAGTGTGTTCCTGCTTCAAAGGGATGCGTTATAAAAACCGTTCCGGGTGTTACTTTGATTGATGATACAAAAAAGCAGTCACCCAGGAAAGAAGATACATCAGTTAAGCATAGGACAGCAAGCCGCATACATATAGTAAACGTTAAAAGAAAGTTGTCATTGCGAGGAGGAACGACGAAGCAATCTCAAAACAGGGATTGCTTCGCTGTCGCTCGCAATGACGTTTTATGTCAACTTATTTATTTCGTTTACTATAGAATCCCTCTTTGCAAGTGGGAGGAAGTAAGGCGAACTTAAGTTCATGTTCATGGAAAATATTTTACCCTCCCTTAATCCCTCCCATCAAGGGAGGGAAAGTCTCCTCGCCCCTTGTGGGAGAGGGTCTGGGGTGAGGGGTATTTTAGTGTCAATACTATAAGTAATCGGATCATCGACCCCTGCTTCTTTAAATGCCTTTAACCGTAGGAAACAGCTATGACATACACCGCAAGCCTTATCGGTGTTTTTGTAACACGACCAGCTTAGATGGAGTGGGGCATTTAATGATATACCCATTTTTACAATCTCAGATTTGCTCTTGCTAATAAGAGGGGTTTCTACCTCAATGCAGGTTGTGGGTCTTGTTCCTACTTTGATGAGTTTATTAAAGGTTTCATAATAAATTGGCCTGCAATCGGGATAACCAGGGCTGTCCTGCTCCACAGCGCCAATAAATACCTTCTTCGCCCCAACAACCTCTCCCCAGGAAATGGCAATGGTCAGGAAAAGCGTGTTTCTAAAGGGGACATATGAGGTGGGAATTTCTTTACTATGCAACTGTGCATCCTGAATGTCCATGCTCAAGTCCGTTAGACTCGAACCACCAATCTTGCGGAGAAAATCAATATTGGATATGAGAATCCTGTCTTCTGGAATGTTGTAGAATGCTGCAATATCCCGAAAAGCCATAAGCTCTCGTGATTCTGTGCGCTGACTGTAATTAACGTGTAAGAGCGATAGCCGATAGTGTTCATTCGCAATAGCCGCAGTTACACAGCTATCCATACCACCGCTGACCAGCACAATAGCTAAATCCTTCATTAGTATCCTTATCCGAATAAATTGAGAAACATTTTAGATTTACGATTTGGGAGTTACGATTTATTTTTCAGTCTTTAAATCGTACATCGGACCTCGCGAGTAGCAGCTATACACCCCTTGTGTGTGGCTCCCAAATATATTTGTGGAGCTGAAGCTGAAACCGCACATCGAGATTGTCTTCCAAAATCCATTGCACAACCATTTTGGGGGAGATTGCGCCAAAGACGGTTCCGATCAATATATTAGCAACTTCGGATAAATTATATTTATATATCACGGCCTTCGTCCAGTCATAATCTTTCCTCGAACTTAAGACAAATTTCACCTCATCAAATTTTGTCAGATACTTAATATTCTGCCAATTCATTAAATGACTCATATTGCTGTCGGGGCACTTTATATCCATGATTTTAATAACTTCTTGAGGTATTGTGCGGATATCATAACTCCCGTTTGTTTCGACTAAAACAGTGTAATTTTTAACCAGTAACTCTTCAAGTAAAAACGGTGTGTCATTATTCGACAGCGGTTCACCTCCAGTAACACAGACTATTTTTGTCTTGAATCCTGCAATGCATTCAAGAATAGCACTCAAAGACATTTCATTCCCTTCTTCATAGGCGTAAGTGGTGTCGCAATAATTACAGCGTAAATTACAACCCGTTACTCTTACGAAAGCGCAAGGGAGGCCGGCATAAGATGTCTCTCCTTGAATACTCTTAAAGATTTCGTTAATTTTCATATCAAGAGCTCAGTGTAAAAATATTGGTAAAAGTCATAAACGTAATTTTATTAAATATCATAAAGTAAAGCAAGCTCCGTAATACGGTATATTTAAATTATGAAAATATTTATTGAATAATTTCATTAATTATGAGATATTATGTTCAAATCTAATTTTAGATTCTTCGCTCCGTTCAGAATAAATATAACTATTACCCTGCGGATATTTTCGAAACAAGAAAGGGAGGAACTATGGCAACAATATTGAAAGAAGATATTTTGCGTAGGAAAAATAAGGAAACCAGCAGCAAAGAAAAGGTCGACAAGATAATGAGAACTATAGTTGAACTGCCCGTGCAATCAAACCCGCCAAAATCAGAAAGTAAAGAAACGAAGCCAACCTCAGAAACAGTAAAACCTACAGAAAGTACCGCAAGGCAGTATATCTTTAGCAGCGAAATATTAATAGAAGGGGAGTGCGCATCTGAACTTGACGAGATCAGAAACAGGCTTTTAAAAGAATTAAAACCTTCTGGTGAAATAGAATCAATTCTTGTGGATCGAATCGTTTCTAGTATTTGGAGATTGAAACGGTGTTTGAAGATAGAAAGTCAAATAATAGAATTTGAGTCGTCTTGCATTCAAGAGTACGAGCGGGGATTTTTTAGGACTAGAAAAAGGACAAATAAAGAACTATCTCAATTAAAGGCATTAAAAATAACTGAAGGTAAAAACAGGCTTGAGGAATTATCTAAATATGAGACTATTCTAGAAAGACAAATATATAAGGCATTAAGTGTACTGGATAAACTCAGACAACATGGATCAGAAAAGAGGGCACCAAGGAAGGCAAAATAAGTGTGTTGCGTTTTGATGAAGGGTGAGTTTTGACACATAGCCAAAAAGATACGAATATCCAGGGTTTGGTAAAGCTGCCTTGGATTGCAACATAATATATATTATCAGACGTTGTAAATTTGGTTAGGTTCACTACTCCCCATTTTCATGAGGACATGTCTGCCGATGAAATTTTTGCAGTCGTGAGGTTTATGGATTTTTAAGTTTTGGTTGCAATCAGCATGAACCCACTCCTCTCAATTTAATTTCGATACTCAATAATTTCTTTTCTATCAAGCTAAAGAATATTATTGACAATATAAATTATGTCTGCTACCATGTTTTCGTTGTTTTCAAAATTACTATGAGTATATATGTGTCTTTTGTTTAGGTAGTTTAATAAAGGAGGATAATTTTGAACGCTGGAGAGATTGAAAAAGGTGTAACCGCTATTGTTGCAGAGGTTACTGAGTTAGACGAAAATGAGATTTGGGACAAAAGAGATGCAAATTTCTTTAAAGACCTTGAGATAGATTCCCTCTTAGCCTTAGAGATTCTGGCACTCATTGAAAAGAAGTTTAAAGTGCAGATACCTGAAGAAAAGCTTGTAGATATTACCTCATTAAGTGCGACAATTGATTTAACAAAATCAGTATTGGCAGAGAGTGGCAAACTCACCTCATAAGATGCTTAATACGTAGCGCAGCAAGACACAAACCAATTACCCCCCTTTACTTACCCTTCTTAATAAACGGTAGATAAAGGGGGGTAAAACTTTATTCAAAATTTAAAAATAAATTTAGAGCGCCATATTATTGTGCAGCAATATTACCAAGTAATACTTTATATGATTAACACAAAAAAAGCATACTTACAATGATACTATTTGAGGAAATTCGATCTCTTCTTCCTCAAAAATATCCTTTTCTATTTATCGATAGGGTTGTTGAGTTAGAAGAGGGGAAGAAAATCGTTTGTGTAAAAAATGTCTCCGGCAACGAACCCGTCTTTGTCGGACACTTCCCTGATTTTGCTATCATGCCAGGGGTCTTGATCATCGAAGCGATGGCACAGGCTTCCATTATATTATTCAAGAAGAGCCTCCCCACCCAGCAAAACGACAAGAATACCGTTTTTTTATTGGCATCCATTAATAATGCACGGTTTACAAAACCTGTATTCCCAGGCGACCAACTCTTTATAGAAATAATCGTGGAGAAAATTGTCTCCAAGGGAGCTATTGTTCAGGCAACGGTAAAAGTTGAAGAAAAAACCGCTGCGAAGGCATCGTTGACTTTTGGCATTGCAGAAAAAAGTGCTTTGGTATAATTTATGAATAAACGTGTTGTTATAACAGGCGTAGGAATGATCACCCCTATCGGATCAGGCAAGGACACATTTTGGAATGCCCTTATTGCCGGGGTATCCGGTGTGGACGACGTGACGTGCATTGATACTTCAGGCTATAAGGTCCACAAAGGATGTGAAGTTAAAAATTTTAATTATTCGGACTATATAAAAATTGGCGTCCTCAAAAAAATTGGCAAAGGTTCTCAGTTTGCCATAGCAGCCGCAAAGCTTACCTTAAACGATGCCAGGCTTGATTTGAATAAAATTGATTTAGAACGGATTGGGGTTTCTGTAGGTACAACCGCAGGTGAAATACAAATTCTGGAGAAAGTCAATTATATCAGGCACAAAGACGGCGAAGACAAGGTCGATCCTGACCTGTTTCTGATGCATCCGTGTAATAATATCCCGGCTAATATTGCTATTGAGTTTGGCTTGAAAGGTCCTAATACGATTATCACCACTGCTTGCGCCGCGGGTAATTATGCAATTGGATATGCCTGTGACTTGATTAAATTTGGAAGGGTGGACATGATGCTTTCCGGTGGCTCGGATCCTTTTTCGAAAGTTGCCTATACGGGATTCGCCAGACTGGGCGCTATTGCCCCTGATATCTGCCAGCCCTTTGACAAAAACAGAAAAGGCATGATGGTGGGCGAAGGTGCGGGAATGCTTCTTCTGGAATCGCTTGACCATGCAACAAAAAGAAATGCGAATATTTATGCTGAAATTATCGGCTATGGGCTTAGCTGTGATGCGTACCATATTACTATACCACATCCCGACGGTGAAGGTGTTGTCTCTGCCATGAAAAAGGCTTTAAAAAACGCAAACCTGAGTCCTGAAGATGTCCAGTATGTTAGCGCACATGGAACGGGAACTCCTGCCAATGACAAGGCTGAAACGATTTCAATTAAAAAGGTGTTCGGGAATAAACCCAAGAACCTTGCAATTAGTTCAATAAAATCCATGATTGGGCATACCATGGGTGCGGCCAGTGCAATTGAGGCAATTACTTGCGCATTAGTTGTCCAGAACGATATCATTCCTCCTACAATAAATTATGAAACGCCGGATCCTGAATGTGATCTGGATTATGTACCTAATGTTATGAGAAAACAACAGGTAAATATTGCTTTGAACAATGCCCATGCATTTGGCGGTAACAATAGCTGTCTGGTTGTAAAAAAGTTCACAGGATAAAAGAAGGTTTGTAATGGAAAAAACAAGAATAGTTATTACGGGTGTTTCAGTTATTTCGCCTCTTGGGGCAGACAAGGATGTTTTTTGGAAAAATCTAACCGAAGGTGTATCGGGTATAAAACCCGTCACCCTGTTTGATGTAAGTAAATTCAATAGCAAACAGGCGGGAGAAATCTCTGATTTTGATGCCAAGATTTATCTAGGGCAAAAAGGAATCCGACATATCGATAGAACCTCCCTCCTTGTATCATCAGGAACGGTTCTTGCCATCAAAGATGCGAACCTGGAAAACAATACCTATAGCGGTGATGAACTAGGCATTGTTGTTGGCTCTACCTATGGAAGTATTGACAGTATCAGTTCCTTTGATTTCCAGTCTTTGCGTGAAGGTCCTAGTTATGTCAATCCCATGGACTTTCCTAACACCGTGTTGAATGCGCCAGCAAGCCGTGCCTCTATTTTCTGTAAGGCCACAGGACTTAATACCACCATTTCAAACGGAGTAACGAGCAGTGTCGATGCGATTATTTATGCCTCTGATTTCCTTCGGATGGGCCGTGTAAAGGCAGCAGTTGTAGGCGGTGTACATGGATTAACCCATGACATATTTTGGGGTTCACATAATTCAAAGATACTGGCTGGCAGCAAGAATGGAACGCCGGAAATTTGCGCTCCATTTGATAAGAGGCGCAATGGAATGATTATTGGCGAAGCATCCGCATTGCTTATCCTTGAAACTTTGGAAGACGCATTGAAGAGAAATGCGCACATATATGCTGAGGTTAAGGGTTACGGAACTGCATTCGAGCCTAAAATGGCCGTCAGCAAAGAATATCAAATAGACGGAAACAAAAGAGCCATTATGAACGCCCTTAAAGACGCTAATTTGACACTGCATGACATTTCTTATATCGCTGCCAATGCCTATTCCGGTGTTCATGGTGATGCTCTTGAAACCAAAGTTATCAAAGAAGTCTTTGGCATGCGATCAAAACTCATCCCTGTATCAGCTATCAAATCTATGACAGGTGAATGTTTTGACGCCTCGGGTGCATTACAAACAATAGCCGCATTGATGTCCATCAAAACACACACAATTCCGCCCACTATCAATTATAAGGAACCTGATGTAGAGTGTGATTTAGATTACGTGCCAAACAACAGCAGGGCTGTACCAGTCAAGAACGTCCTTATAAATTCTTTCTCCCGATTGGGAAATAATT
>Ga0082335_1004557_pt1 | contig 20578 bp, 22 predicted proteins | sample Subgrocontami58m_FD_72375 | JGI IMG/M metagenome (GOLD analysis project Ga0082335, IMG submission 72375) | Subsurface groundwater microbial communities from S. Glens Falls, New York, USA - GMW37 contaminated, 5.8 m (SPADES assembly) (version 2) ... | reverse complement strand
ACGAGCCCCTTCCTCCAAATCACAGAAACTAAAATTGAAATTTCGTTGTCATTTATACGCGTAAGCTGAATCTCGCGTCTGAAAATTGTATCTGTACCAGAAACATAACCATAAATTCCACTTGTTGAATCCTGTTTCAGTAGTGGGCACGATCCACTCCCCCCAGAACATCTGACCATATTGGGACTCGGAGAAACGGCGGTAGGGTCTATGATACATGTGTTACCAAAATAACAAGGATCAGATGAGTTAGAAGATATCCCCGTAAGCCAGAATTGCCCATTTAAACCATTGTTGTCTCTAATGTTTCTAATGAATTCAACACCATCTTGAGCCAGATAAAAAGCTATCACTTGATTCTTGGAGTAAGTAGATGTGGTGATGCCCATTTGAGCAGCAGAAAATGCACCAGTAACAGCGAGAACCAAAACGCCTATGGCTACCAAGGTCTCAACCAAAGTGAATCCTCCCGATGTTTCTTTGTTATTTATTTTTATCATAGACCATTATCTAAAAGTCTTTGGGAAACTTCAGTCTGAAGAGTAAACCCGGACTGACTGCTTGCCTTGGTACCTGCTTCTCCCTTGATAACAATAATCACTCTCGGTTGCAAAGTATCTCCGGGTGGACCTGAAGCTCCAGAAACATAAAAAGTAAGGTTCTGAATATTCACTTCTGGGGCAGTAACTGAAATCTCTGGGCCGTCATCAACTGATTTAATTATATTGTTTGAAGAACCTCTGTGATAACTGATTTTTCTACCGTCATTCGCATAAAAGCTTAATCCATCCTGGCTACCGGCCAAGCAGTTAGTTGGTGTAGGTGGCACCGGTTCTATCAAGCCACAGTCATATGTAGTACCGAAGCGAATTTCCCTGGACATAGTCTCCACCGCTAGGTTCAAGTTATCCATCGTGATCTTGAGCGTCCCCACCTTATCGTTGGCGTTAAATATTCCGAGGATAGCACCCATGCTGATGGTCATGACGATTAGAAAAACAGAGACAGCGGTCATTAATTCAATTAGAGTAAAGCCCCTCGACCGTACTTTGTAGTAGGTTTTTTTCATGTCAGTTTACAGATATTTGACCAGTATCATAAACTCTAACCGAGCGCGTTCCACCAGACACCGAGGCTAGGTTTATTTCCACCCCCTTATAACTCGTGGTGGGGATTTGTCCTCCATTTGAAACAAAAAGAACAATATTGGCTGATGTTTCTGGACGAAGGAAGGTTATATTTGCACGCACAACTCCTTCTTCACACACAGACACACCGCCATTGTTAATGGGGCAAAGACTGCTGATAATATTACCGGTAGAAGTCGTCATCTTTTGCAAACATTCAGAAGTCCCTCCAGTTGGGCAGCCCGCCCAATCCCCGGTGTAATTATAATAGCCGTCTTGAACACCTCTATCAGCAAAAAACAAATACATTGTATTGTTACCCGAACCGCTAGTTAGATTAAAATCAATACCAAAGGCACCTGTGAAATCTTCTGTGTTTGGTAAAGCCTTAACTGAAATACCATAAATTTGAGCTTGCCGTAGAGACAGACCAATATCATTGGCCAGATTCTTGAGAGAAGCTCCCTCGGTATAAGTGTTTTGATTAGAAAGAACCATAGAGATAATACCGAGCATGATACCGACGGACACCACAAGCTCTAACATAGTAAATCCCTTGGTCGTACTATGAGTATAATCTTGTGTTTGTTTAGAAAAAAGCGAATACATGAAAGAGGTCAGGATGAAAGATTAAGCTTATCCAAACGCCCAAAATAATAAAGGGAGCGAAGGGAATCTCAGACTTCATTGTAAGTCTTTCTTTCTCATTAAACAATCTGAAAAATAGCATGATAAGGAGAGAAACTGCTGCCCCAATCCAGAAAGCCAGGGTTATGGCCGAAAGGCCCTGCGAGAATCCCAAGAGAAGCCCCCCAGAGAGAGCAAGCTTACCATCCCCAAGCCCCATCGCTCGACCTCTCGATAGGAACCAAATAGAAGCAAAGAACAAAAAGAGAATCGGGCCCGCAAACCAATCAATCAAACTGGAATCACCCAAACTCAAACGATAAATAACAGCGAGAACAACGGCAGAATATGAAAGAGCGTCTGGAATAATCTTGTGCCTTAAATCATAAATAGTGATTACTACGTAAGTACAGAAAATCGGAATAGCGAGGAGAGGAACTGTGATAAAAATTAATCCAGTCCAAAGTTCAACCAATGGATATTGCCACGATATTTTCGTCTTGCACTCCGAACACCGCCCACGCAGGCCCATGAAACTCACTACCGGTACAAGTTCCCACCAATGTAACTTTTTCTTGCAAACCACACAAAACGATCTGCCACCAATCGAAAGTCCAGAATTCCACCTCAACCCCAATACATTTAAGAAACTTCCGACAACTAGACCAAGTATAAATAAAAATAGTGTGATCACCTTTCTATTATACCAAAAACCCCGCAGATGCGGGGCTTTTGAAAAACCTTTGACAAGCAAATCCTAGTTGGCAGAACAGACCGTCGTTCCAACAGCAAGAGCTGTGCCCCTAGAAGCACCTGTAGAGTCAACACACCAGTGTTGAGAAGTGCCCTCCGCAACTGATAGCGGGACAGACATGGCCCAAGCAGAATTTGAACCACCACTAGAAAAACAACTAATCGTAGGAGTGCCTGGATAGTTGCTTGAAGTGGTGTACTGATTCATACCAGAGGAGGAATCCGCAAACATACCCGTGCTGCAAGTGTTGGCAGCAGGACCATAACTACCAGCATTGGTGTCGTAATAAATGGCCGCCGATGCTCTAGAACCTGCAAGTTGAGCTTTAATCTTCGCATTGTTACCCTTGCCTCTTGCGGCATTGAGCGATGCAAGCACAACTGAAGAAAGAATACCGATGATGGCAATAACCACCAAGAGTTCGATGAGGGTGAAACCTTTATCTCTTTTGTGCATAATTTACTTAAAAGTTATTAATTAATTGTAAAACCTAACTTTTTCAGGTTACCGATACATTATACGCTTCTATCAAACAACAAACCAGAGAGTGTGGACAATCCCGCTGTTTTTAAACCCCAGCCCCAGCAATATTGTATATAGGAATAAGTACCGAGGCGAGAAGTGTGCCCACACCAAGACCCAGAAGCACAATCATAACCGGCTCAATCAAACTAACCAGTGTGTCAACGGCGTTTATCACCTCTCGTTCATAGAAAGCCGCCATGGTCTTCAAAATCGAACCCAATTCTCCGGTTTCTTCTCCAACCTTAATCATTTGGATAAGCATGCCCGGGATTTCTTCGTACTGAGAAAGAGATTGAGAGAAAGAGCTACCGGATTTGACCGCCAAAACAGATTCATCGAGAATTTCTCTATAAACATCGTTACCCACAACCGAAGCTGTCACTTCTATAGCCCGAGCAATAGGGATACCAGAGATAACCATAGTGTTCATGTTGTCTGCAATGATAGAAAGATAAAGCTTTCTGTACAAACCACCCAAATATGGAATAGAAAGTTTAATCCTTGCGAAGTCTCTTCTTCCTTCATCAGTACGGACAAAACGAATACCAAAAAAGGTGAGCACAACTAATCCAACCATGAGGAAAATACCATAATTAATCAAAAAACCAGAAATAGCGAAAACTATTGCAGTATAAAACGGCACGGGCTGACCAGAATCAAGGAGAATGATGCTAATCTTTGGAATAATCACCGTGAACATTAAGATCATAACCACCAAAAATACAGAAATAACAAAGGCCGGATAAACCAAGGCATTTTTGGCCTTTGAAACTACTGCGTAAGTACGATCAAGGTGATCGGCCAAATAAACGAAGGTGTCATTTAGTTTTCCTGTTTCTTCCCCAGACTTTACCATATTCACATAAAAATCAGAAAAAACATCTGGATACTTAGAAAGAGCTTTGGAAATAGAACTCCCAGCTTCTAGGTCGTCTGTTATTCCGACGAGAACTTTGCGGAGATAAACATTTTCTACTTCAGAAGAGAGAAGGGAGAAAATTTTCAAAGCCGAAACCTGAGCATTAAAAAGAGTGGCCATCTGACGACTCAGGATAACAATTTCTTTGTTAGAAACTTTGTTCCCAAAAGAGATACTGGCGAGCCACGAATCTTTTTCAGCCGGTTCAATCTCGGTAATAATAAGCGACCTTTTCTGCAAAGAATCGATTGCTACTTCTAAGGAGACCGCTTCAATAGAGCCTTCTTTCTTCGCACCAGAACTTTCGATGGCTTTGTAGAGATATAGCATTGGGTTTATAGCATACGTTCTAATCCGTGAGGATTGGTAGAATACAATACAGCATTTTCAGCTGTAATCTCGCCTGCTCGTACCAAACCAGCGAGACAGCGATTGAGATCTATCATACCCTCCTCTGAACTAGTTTCTATAACCGAATCAATTTCGTGAGTACGCTTTTCACGAATAAGATTAGCCACAGCATTATTATTTATAAGTAATTCGTAGGCAGGAATAAGGCCTCCAGAAATACGAGGAATGAGACGCTGAGAGAAGATGCCAACGAGACTAACAGAGAGTTGTATTCGAATTTGATCTTGTTGATCCGCGGGGAAAGAATCAATGATACGGTTAATTGTTTGGCTCGCAGTGTTCGTGTGAAGAGTAGAGAGTATAAGATGCCCAGTCTCAGCCGCAGTCACTGCGGTAGCAATAGTTTCTGGTTCCCGCATTTCTCCAATCATCACAACATCAGCATCCTGACGGAAAACTCCCCAGAGAGCCGTATGAAAATCTGGAGTATCTGTCTTCACTTCTCGCTGATCAATCATAGATTTCTTGGGCTCAAAAATATATTCAATCGGGTCTTCAATGGTTACTATGTGTTCCAAACGAGACTGGTTGATACTCTCAACCATAGTAGCGAGAGTGGTTGACTTGCCATGACCCGCCGGCCCCACTACTAAAAAGAAACCCTGCTGCTTCGCAGCAAAAGTTTCAAGGGACTGGGGTAAATTGAGTTCAACGAAAGTTCTAATACTGGATGGTACGAGGCGAAGAGCAATAGAAATTTTACCGAGTTCCTGGTAAGCATTACCCCTAAAACGATTCTTTCCGTCCGAGGTATAAGCAAAGTTCACTTCTTTTTGAAGTAAAAATTCTTTGTGATTTTCTGGAGTTAAAAAAAGTGAGAGATACCCTTCTATATCTTCTTTGGTAGGCGAAGCCATCTTCACCAAAGGAATAAGAAATCCTGAAACTCGGATAACTGGAGAACGTCCCTCGGAGAGATGAAGATCTGAGGCCCCCTCTTTCACCACAATGTCTACAAGAGCTTTGATATTTGTTTCAGCAGATGACATAAGATAATTATAACGTATTTACTTCCTCAAATGGAATAATTCTCTGGAAAGCCTTGAGGATCGCGTCTTCCTTCATCGTGAGCATTCCTTTGCTTCTCACAACTTTAAGAAGTTCTATTTCAGTTGGATTTTTCAAAATAACAGCCTCGACGTCTTTGTCCATAGCCAAAACTTCCATGACCGCAATACGTCCTTCAGTGCCGTTAACACAATCCGGTGTACTTTCTATCTCATAAACCTCCTTACCAACAGGGAGACTCTTACGAAATTCTGGAGGCAAATCAGCAAACTCTTTCTCAAACATCGCCCTGATACTATCCTCAACAGGGATTGGTTTACCACCTCCTGGGCACAACTTGCGTACCAAACGTTGAGCCATAGCCAAAATTAAAGTTGGAGCAATGAGGAATGGATCAACTCCCATATCTATAAGACGAGGAATAACACCTATGGCATTGTTGGTGTGAATGGTAGAGAGCACGAGGTGACCAGTGAGGGCCGCCTGAATAGCCAGCTGGGCGGTCTCCTTGTCTCGAATTTCTCCAACCATAATAATGTTTGGATCCTGACGCAGAGTAGTACGCAGACCGTTGGCAAAAGTATAGTCAATCTCTGGCTGAACTTGAGACTGTGAGACTCCATCCATGTTGTATTCAATAGGGTCTTCAAGTGAGAGGACGTTTTTGTGCTCCTTATCAACCTCGTTCAACATTGAATAAAGTGTTGTAGATTTACCCGAACCCGTTGGACCAGAAATTAAAATAATGCCGAATGGGCGTTTGATTGCTTTCCTAATCAAATCCAAATTCTTCTCCGAGAGACCTAGGTCGTCGAGCGACTTCACTCCCCTCGCTTGATCCAAAATTCTCATCACTACCTTCTCTCCGTAGTAAGTCGGGAAAGTAGAAACACGAAAATCAATTTTTCTCCCCTCTATCTTCGCCGAAAATCTCCCGTCTTGAGGTTTGCGCTTCTCGTCCAAACGCATGTTGCACAAAATTTTTATACGGGCGACCACAGCTGAATGAACCTTGGAAGGCAGTGAGAGCGAAGTATTGAGCATACCGTCCACGCGGAAACGTACCCGAACGTTATCGTGCATAGGTTCTATGTGAATGTCCGAAGCATTCCCTTCTGAAGCATGAGATAGAATAGTGGCCACAATTTTTGTAACCGGAGCGTCTTCTACGATCCTGGATTCTTGCTGGGCTTCGGCTTCGTCTTCAGCCTTCTCTTCGGCCTGGGTTTTCTGACTAGAAAGTTCTACGTCTAATTCAGAAAGGGCTTGGGTTACTTCCCCAGAGATACCTTTGTAGAGTTCAAGGCCTAGTTCGAAATCCTCTAGGGTGATAAGAAACAATTTATAAGGCATCCCAATCTTCGACGAGATAAAGTTTAGAGCATCTCTGGCTTCTATATCATCCGGATCAACGATACCCACCTCGAGAACCCCGTCCTTCACCTGAACAGGTATCATGTGGTAATGCTCGGCTGATTCTTGGGGAATGTATTCCAATATCTTTCCTGCAATGTTGACATTCTTTAGACTTTTGGTGGGGATGTCTAGAGATAAACCCTTGGCCTCGAGAATTTGTTCAGGAGAAACACCCTTCGAAATTAAAATTTGTTCAAACGAAAGTCCTTCTGATTCGGCTTCTGTTTTTATAGAAGTTGCATCAGCGGGCTTGATAACCTTCTTTTCTACTAGAACGTCTAAAATACTCATGATTATTGTGCGCCTATGAGATCAAAGGGGTTGCGTCTCCCTTTGGGCTGATCCTGAAGAACCGTGCTGAAATCTACAAGATTTTTATAAGCTGGAGTAGTAAATAGATTCTGATCCAAATCCACAGCCTGGAGAGTCGTGTATAGAGCGACAACATCTTGGCCGACATTCTGATCTACAGAACCAGAAGCTACCGAGTTAATATTCGGTTTAAAAAAACTTTGATAGACAAAGAAAAGAACTAAGAGAACTGCGATTGTGATCAGGGCACCCATGTTGTTTTTGAGAGCTTTCATAGTTTTATTTTAGCCAGTAGGTCTCGATGGAAACCTTGTACTGATAAAGACTGTTCTCTGTGGACTGAAAATCTACGGATTTGATGTTGACGATGCGTAGACTGTTCTCTATGTCATGCATAAACTTTCGGAAATTATCATAAGAAGATACGAAGCTAAAAGAAATGATCGTGCTGTCGTAAACTTGTTCAGCTTGGTTAACAACGATAGCAGAATTGTTCGAACTGTTTCCGTTCTTACTCTTATCTACTTGTATTCCTTTGATTGAGAGGCCGTAGCGACTAGCAATAGAATCAAAATCCATGGTCAACCTCACAATATCAACATTGTCTGGAAGGACTTTGGTCACGCTCTCAATGTTCTGCTTGGGAATGTTTCTGTATTTGGACAAAAGTTCCTCACGCTTAGTGCTCAAGTCCGAAGCATTGTTCAAAATATTGGTATAGGTTTGAGAAACCGTGCGCAGATCGCCGATCTTTTTATACTGAGGACTCGTAAAGGTATAGAAAAGTCCGAGGGAGATCATGAGAATGATAATGGCAGTGGAAGTTTTCATATTAGTTTTTTGGAGGAGTAGTTGTCGCTCGCGTAGAAGTGGCAACCACACTTGAAGTAGAAGTTGCGACGGGGGCCACCGGTGGAGGAACAACAACTGCTTTAGATTCTAAAACTCTTTTATAAGAAACAAGGTTTGGGCTCACCACAGCATCAACCACAAACACAACATTTCCTCGTTCATCCAAATCCAAATTAGAAAAGTTAGTAGATTTCAAATCCTTGCTCTTGTTGAAAATGTCCGCTTGAAGAGCGAGGGCAGCGTAGCCACGAGCCTGACCACGCATAGAAACCGTGAGTCCGTCGGAAGTTTCCTTGAAAGTAAATTGAGTGAAGCGCACTGTCTTTAAAGTATTGCTTTCTAAGAAATCAAAGAGGGGTGAAAGTACGGCGTGATTCGCAAGCAGTTTCTCCGTCCCCACAATGCGGGCATCCAGGCGAGCCATCTCTCTAATGGTTTCTGGTTCAAGGTTGGCCCTCGCGGCCTCGAGGTCTCCACCCATCTTCTTGATACTTGAATTCAAATAAAATCCATAACCAAAGGCTACGAGCGCAGCCAAAATAGACAATATAAAAATCCACATAGTAATAAGGCCGAGGAGAGTCCCCCGCTTCGCCGGTTGAGACTTGAACACAGCACTAGAGGGGACAAGTGGTCCTTTGGGTATAAATGATGATTGAAATTTCGGATCCATCTTCTCCAATTATAGAACACAAATAAAGCAAACAAAAGAGAAATAGGTGGATAATTACTCCTCTTCCGCCAATTTGCGAAGAGCTACGCCGACAGAGACGGCGAATTCGGGACCAGTCTCTCGGAGAACGCGTTCGAGGAAAGCCGGAGTAGCAATCTTCCCAAAGGGATTACCGGCCACCGCTTCGGTTTTGAAACTATTTTTTGCTAGATCGGCCAAACCTTTGAGGGCCGCTCCCCCACCGATAAGAATTACTTTCGAAACAGCTTTGTTATATTTCTTCTCAAAGGCCAAAAGAGTTCTGTTCGCTTCCTCAAAAATAAAATCGAGATTAAGAGTGATAATGTCAGTCAAATTTTTATCTGGACCAAGTGCTCCCGCCTCGCGCTTCATTATCTCGGCTTTCTCCAGAGAAATGCCCATCGATTTGGAAATTGTCGTGGTGATGTCTTGAGAACCGCGATTAATTGTATGTGAAGATTTGATAACTCCCCGTTCAACTACATAGAGTTTGGTCGAAGCTGAACCCATATCCATTATCATCACGGGCGAAAGCGTCTCATCCAAGACCGCGCGCATGGTGCTGAAAATTTCAATTTCAAAAAAACCCGCATCAAGTCCGGCCCGAGTTACAATTTCTTTGTAGCGAGCGAGAGTGTCGTTGTGGATGGCCACCACGAGCACATCGATCTTCGGAACATTCATGTTAGCTAAACCACCTTGAGCTCCAGCGAATCCTTCTGGGTGATCCTCTATCTTCACTTCCGTTCTAGGAATGATTGACCAATCAAGCATCACTTCAGAAATTGGGACGGGAATATATTTGCGAGCTTCAAGAGGCACCATGACGGCGAGCTGTTTCTGACTGACTTGAGGAAACTCAATCACAGTCATTAAACTTGAGGAGAATGGGATAGAAATACCACATTTGCTGGTAGTAATGTTCACTTCCTTCTCCGCCATGAGGTCTGTGAGTGCGGTCGCAACTTTGTCTGCTGGGAGAGAGACCGACTGACCAATAGTCGCTCCGGCGTAGGGGCCGAGAGCCAGTTCTCCATAAGTTTCAAGCACTGCCTGGCCATTGTGCTTCTTGATTTGGACAATTTTAATGGCCGAAGAGCCAATATCTATGCCCAAAACAGAAGGTTCACTGCGATTAAAAAATCTCGAGAAGAATGACATATAATGAAATTATACCATGTTTGCATCTTTCGCCCAGAATTTAATTGACTTTATCTTCCCAAAAAGCGATGAGGTTTATCACCTCGAATCCCTTTCGGCCGGAGAACTCGTAGAAAAATTATCTAGAGCCAGAGAAATAGAGAGCGAAAACTTGATTGTTTTGTTTGATTATAAAGACCCGATGGTGAAAACCCTGATTTGGGAATTGAAATACAACGGCAATAGAAAAATCGCACAGAAATTCGCTGAAATACTCATGGATGTCTTGAACCACGACCTCGCTGAGCGGGCCGTATTTGAAAACTTCATAAATCCCCTGCTCATACCTATGCCCATATCAGACAAACGTCGACGTGAGCGTGGATGGAATCAGACAGAAATATTGGCTGAAGAAGTTGTTAAATTAGATACGGGGAAATTATTCGAATATTCACCGAAAATTTTAATCAAACATATTCATACCGATAGTCAGGCACGTACTCACGCCACCAAACAAGAAAGAATTAATAATTTACAAAATTCAATGTCCGTTCGTGATCCATCTCAAATAAAAAATAGATGCGTAATTCTCCTCGATGATGTCACCACCTCGGGCGTCACTCTGGCGGAAGCTCAACGCGTTCTCAAATCCTCTGGAGCGAAGAAAATTCTCTGTGTCGCCCTTGCACACTAGATCTGATTAACTTTTTGTATATTGGCTTTACTCAAAAGTTCTGACTGAAGTTTCAGAGCGAGTTCCTTGTCCATAACTGGGATGATGCCTTCGGATTCGGCGTGGTTCGCGCCCCTCGCTACATCTTCATCTTCCTGTCCAGCGGTGAGGATGACTAGTTTGGACGTGCCGGCTAGTTGATAAAGCAGTGGACGTTCAATATTTACGGTTTGAATCTGCCGATAAGGTATGGCCACTTCATCTTTGTGTATCACTCCGCGCTTCACCTTGAAAGCATCTGCACCCATAAGGTAACCGTAGCTTCTGTATTCAATCCAAGCAATGAGCACCGTCACGATCAAAACCAGAAGAAAAGCCGCAGCCACATATTGAGCAAAAGGTATTCCAAAGAAAATAAATATCACAGTCACAAGCCCGATTATCAAAGCCCCCTTCGTCCACTCAGCCAGAAAGACCCAAAACGTTTTCCATCCTAATTTTTGATATTGTTCGGTTTGCATAGACTTAAAGTATAGCAACAAAAAGCTTTGTTGGAAAAATAGGTTAAATATGATAAATTGGCTCGTATTGGAGACGTGTCAGAGTGGTCTAATGTACCTCTTTGCTAAAGAGGCGTGCCCCTTATAAGGCACCGATGGTTCGAATCCATCCGTCTCCGCAGAAAAATAATCTACAAATATGCCATTAAATTACTCTTTACTGATTCTGGTGGTAGTCGTTGTTTATGTATTACAGAAAACCACCTCTGTTCTTGTTCGTATCTTGAATGATAAAGTAGGTCAATTTATTAAGTCGACGAAAGCGAATGAAAAGTTTGAAGGAGCTGAGTTTCAGAAGGAAGTTGTAGGTTTTGAATTAGTTCAGATTAAAAAAGATCATTTAAGTTTTGTAACAAAAATAGTCGGATATTTTGAGAGTGCATTTTTTATTGTATTAACCGCTATTATTTATGAACATGGTAGGGACTACGATTTTGTTTTACAAGTAGTTGGAGTGTGGCTTGGCCTGAAAATATTTGGTAGCTATCAACAGTGGACCGGTGCTGTTCTTGGGCGCGCTTTGTTTTATATATTCCTGATTGGTAGTTTATTCAATATTTTGTTTTCTATAGGCTTGGGAATATTCTATTCGTTTCACTCTTGAATAATTAACATATAATAAGAATATAAAAAATCATGACAAATAATCTTTTCCCAGAATTAGATGGCTGGGATGAAATAAACTCTGATCCGGGCACAATTGGTGCGGGTATAAATAAGGCAATCCATAAGCTAGTGATTTCTATTGCTAATTTAAGATCCGGAGTATCTTTACAGCTGGGCTATCTTCAAAATAAGATGCAACGGTTGAATGACAGCGCCAACCAGTTGAACCAGTCCTTTATACAACTAAATGAGGCAATTAAGAGAGCAGATGAGTCATCAACCAAACTGGCAGCAGCATTAAATCAATTGACTTTGTGGGGAGTAATAATTGCTGGTAGCGGAATTTTTCTGGCTCTTGTCCAGTTTCTTTTTGTAAACGAAATATGGCCTTTTTCCTGGTGCTAAGCCACACCAATCTTGCACACTAAACGAGGAGGTTTACTAGATATATAAATCTTTTTATGTACGATATAATGAAATTATGAATGAAGTGAAAGAAAACAAGAACAAGCTCATACTTTTTGTATTTATCGGTGTTCTATTAGCAGGCGCTTTCTATTGGTATGAAGTAAGGCCGAGCTCCACCAAGAATGAATGCTCAAAGATAGCGGAAGAAAAAGTATCCAGTACAAAGTTTTATAGTTTTGGTGAAGATGCAGAAAAAGCTAGAGATTATAATGCTTTCTATCAAGAATGTTTGCAGAAGGGGGGTTATAAAAATGAATCATAAAAACTGATTGCTAGTCGTGTTAAAATGTGAGGATACTAAATTAAAAAATAATTAGAAACTTATGAGAAACGTCATCATTATTTTGGTCATAGCGATAGTAGCATTCTTCGTTTGGAAATTTATTCCAAGAAGCGAAACAGCCGTTTATAACCCAAATATAATAACCGAGACTGGTTCAGAGCAAGCAGCCAACAACACTCCGAAAATGGAAGACGGCACGCTACCCACATCTACAAACACAGTGACCTACGACGGTACCGCCTTCAATCCGGCCATCGTCTCCGTGAAGCAGGGTGACTCGATCACATTCATAAATAATTCAACTGGAGGAATGTCCGTCGCTTCCGATCCACATCCATCACACTCAATTTATCCAGAATTTGATCAATACAAAACAAGTTCGAAGGGACAAAAAACTTTCACCTTCGTTTTCGACAAGGTCGGCACCTGGGGCTTTCACAATCACCTGAACTCAAGCGCTGTTGGTTCTGTGACAGTCACTGCGAAATAGATTTAAGCACAAACCATTTCTGTTTCCTTGACCCTGTGGTTCTCCGATGCTAAGTTTGATCATAGACATCAAGCTCCGAGGTCACAATGATATCTTCCCCGCTCAAACATGAAGTCACTGTGGGCAAAGATAGCAATGGACTCGATACCATCTTTTGCCATTCCTGTCAGACCTTCAAAACGAGACATCCGCTTATGACGGATGATGAGATTTGGGAATGGAAAATGAGAGAGTTCAACTGGCTCCACAAGTCAATCGTCACCGTAGATACCAGAGACCAACAAGGATAGACAACCGCCCGAGACGTTCAATGATTCGCTCGCCCTAAACATAACTTTTGGGCGAGTTTTTTATTACATAGGATAATCCTATGTGGTGAAAGAAAAAGAGAGGGTAGGTTGTATTAAGGATAGAAAGATCAAAGAAATCTAAAATCTTTCTTAATTTAATCTTTAACCTTAAAACATGAAGAAAACGACAATAGGATTAACCCTGGCGACTTTCGTAATTGGGCTAACGGCTATTTCAGCCAGTACAGCGATGGCTTATAGAGGAGATCCAGCCGTAAAGGGACCAAATTATTCAGCAGAACGTCATACAGCGATGACCAAAGCGTTCGAAGCCAAAGATTATACAACTTGGAAAAAACTCATGGAGAACCGAGGTAGAGTGACGCAGGTAGTCACCGAAGCCAATTTCTCCAAGTTCACAGAGGCCCACAACCTTGCCCTACAAGGCAAAATGATCGAAGCTCAAAAGATTCGTCAGGAATTAGGGCTAGGACTACAAAATGGTTCAAAAGGAAATAGAGGAGGTATGATGGGTATATGGAAATAGGAGAGATAGAAAAACTTTCTGACGAGGAGATAGTAGAAAAGGTTTGTTTGAACGATCGAGACCTTTATTCTGTCATAATCGAAAGGTACAAAAACAAGCTTTTGAGGTATACGACGAACCTGGTTCATGATGAAGACAAAGCGAGTCACATCACCCAAGATTCTTTGGTGAAGGCGTATATTAACCTCAAAGGTTTTGATACAAAAAAGAAATTTTCGAGCTGGATATATCGCATTGCTCACAATGAAGCAATGAATGTGGTTAAGAAATATGAACGAGAGATTTCAATCCCAGATGATTTCGACTACGGGAGTGAAGAAAATATCGTAGAAGATTATGAGAAGAGAGAAACTGGAGTGTTCGTAGAGAAATGTCTAAACTCGATGCCCATAATTTATTCAGAACCACTGAGTCTCTATTATCTAGATGACAAATCGTATGAGGAAATAAGTGAGATTCTGCGTCTTCCTATGGGCACAGTGGCCACGCGTATTAGCCGGGCAAAGAAATTAATGAAATATATATGTCAAAAGAAATAAAAAAAATCACAGACAGCATTATGGATCAAATCCACAATGAGAAAATCAAAATGCGTCCAAAAATATATTTTGTTATTGGCTCAATCTTAACTTTCGTAGGGTTGGTGTCTTCTGTGGTTTTCTCTGTCTTCTTGGTTGGATTAACTAGGTTTTCTCTCCGTTCACACGGACCAATGTCGAACTACAAACTAGACCAAATTATCTCAAACTTCCCTTGGTGGGCGCCCGTGCTCGCGATTATTGGTTTAATCATAGGAATACAACTACTTCGTAGATATGACTTCTCCTTCAAAACAAATTTCAAGTTAATAATCGTGGGATTTATTTTCTCTATTTTTGTTGGAGGGTGGATTGTGGACAGTATTGGATTAAATGACACCCTTGCTCGCCGTGGACCAATGCGTGGAATGATGAGGCAGTATATGCAGGAAAATTATGATCAAAATAATTTGGAGTGGAGACGTTGATGTAAAATAAAAAGAGCCACCCTTTCGGATGACTCGTGGTTTATACAACAATCTCTTTGGCTTGCAGACCATACACCTGCCACAATTCTCGAAATTCTGCACACGTAGCTAAAAGTTCCGCTAGATTCCCCGAGGCAACGATTTGTCCTTGGTGAAAATAGTAGATTGTGTCGAAGAGTGGCAGGAGGTGCAGTCGATGAATCGAAGAAATTACTGTCTTGCCTTGAAACTCTTCAAAGATGTTTTTGTAAATCTTCATCTCTGTAGCAGTATCAAGACTCGCTGTAGGTTCATCGAGCAAAACAATGTCCTTGTCATGGCAAGCGAGAAGACCCCTTGAGAGCGCCAGCCGTTGCTGTTGCCCACCAGAGAGATTTACTCCTTTTTCCTTGATTGAGGACTCGAATCCTTTCGGCAAGCTATCCACCACGTCGGTGAATCTGGCCATATCGGTAAAGTGTCTGACCACATCTTCGTCATGTTCAGCACCCAACGTGATATTCTCACGAATAGTGGTACTGAAGATTTCAGGATTCTGTGGTACGAGAGCAATAGCTCGACTAATACCACCGAAACCATCAATGATTTCTCGACCATCCGCAAAGAGTTTCAGACTCATTGGATGATAGAGATCTCTCATGACTTTCAGAAGTGTAGTCTTTCCACTTCCGCTTTCTCCAACAAGCGCGATGCGCTCGCCGTTGGCCACAGTAAGCGAAATATTCGACAGGTGAAGATCGTCTTCCTCGGTGTGATATGAGAAATTCAAATCTTCAATCCGCAATGTTCGCCAATTCGATGGCAACACATGATTCGTGAGACATTCCGATTTGAAATCTTCGGAGAGTTCTTCAGAATTCATGAGCTTGGTCTTGCGAACAACTATTTCGCTATACATGCCGGTAAATCTGAAGAAAACTTGCCCTGCATTGCGTAGGTATCGATCGAGAATGAAGACACTGCCGACCAGAACGACCTCATGATTCTTCCAATGTAACCAGAAGTAGAGCATGAGGACCATAGCGCCCATAAGCGAAGTGATAATATTGGTAATACACCACTTCGATTCGTTGAGCACGTTGTTCCTACGAAACAGGCCCTTGGGCTTTTCAATCCTTTTCACGATAGCGTTGTAGACCAACCTCTCGACTCGAAGAATAACTACGGTTGAAATGTTGGTAAGCATGTCCGAAGTACTTTCCGAAACTTTGTTCTCGAATTGATTAAGCTCTTTGTAGTGAGGAATCATCACTCGATCAAATCGGGTGGTGACCAAAACAGAAAGAGTCAACATCGCGAGCACAATCGGTGTGGACCACGGACAGAAATACGCCAACATAACAAAACTACCAACTAATTGAACAATGGCATACAGGATTTCGAATGAATCACTAGAAAAACCGAACAGAGCGCTTGTGCCCTTTTCAATCTTGTCTATCGTGTCACCCGAATGATGCTCCGCATGCCACTCCATCGGACGAGCAATGATGCTACTAAGCAGACTCTTGCGATAATTCGCCCGCACCTTGAAAGCATTGATGTTTTCCATCACCCTGGCCGGCCCGTGGAAAAGCCAAAATGCTAGACTCACCAAAATCGGTAGTGACGCCCAGAAACAAAGCAACTTCAGATTACTCATACCGTGGGCCTGAACTTCATTGATCATCTTGGCCCCAATGAACGGAGGCAAGAAAATATCAAAGAAGGAAGCCGCAGTGAACATTCCGTAGAAAGCCATCACATTGCGACGGCTCCCTTTCGAATACTTCCACATCTTTTGGACCAGATAGAGAAGCGGGTTAGACTTCTCTGAATTCAGATTGGACATCCGCTTCTCCTTGAGAGTTGTTGTATTTTAAAGAACAAAACATCGTGCGCTCGGCACGATGTTTTAAAAATTCGATTGTGTCACCCTATCAAATACTTATAACATCACGCCAGCCAAAAATATTGGTTACGCCAAGAGCGCCCACGAAAATACGTGAGCCCTTGTTTATATTCGGATTGGACATGATTGAAATCATGATTCAAGTATCATAACACAAGTAAGTATATTTGCAAGGTCTAAAGATAATTTAACTAAAAAGGTAGAATGGGTATATGAATTTATTTGACACTCTCTCATCTACCTTTCGTATTCTACCCACACAGGAGAAAGCCCTAAAGAAGCTTGGGATTTTGACCATAGAGGACTTGCTCTATCACTTCCCCGTTCGCTATGGGAACACGGCTGACGTGGTTGGAATTGGAGATTTGAAGAAGGGAGATACGGCAGTAGTCTTTGGACAAATATCTGGATTGAAAACCAAGAAAGGATTCCGTTCACACATACCTATGAGCGAGGCGTGGGTGGAGGATGAGAGTGGCCGGATAAAAATTGTTTGGTTTCATCAGGCCTATTTGGCCAAAATGCTCATCGAAAATTCTTTCGTCCGAGTGGAGGGCAGGGTCAGTCAGAAGAAAACAGGAGAACTTTATTTTTCTAATCCAAAGATAGAAGAGGGGCAGACCTTGCTCAATCCAAAGGGAGATGAACATGTTTTATACCCCGTCTATCCAGAGACCCGAGGTCTCACTTCGAATTGGATATTCCATAAAATTCAGAAGATTTTCACTACAGAATTTTTAGACAATCTTGTTGACCCAATACCTACAGAAATTCTCAAGAAATACAATCTCCCCTCTCTCCGCACCGCCCTTGTTTGGATTCATACTCCACACAAAGTATCCGACGCTGAATCTGCACGCAAAAGGTTCGCGTTCGAAGAAATTTTCTTCATTCAACTAGATAAACAAAAAACTAAACATGAATTTCTAGAGAAAAACGCATTCGTGATTGATAAATCTTCTGAAGAAATGGATAAATTTATATCTCGCTTCCCCTTCAAAGCCACAGACGCGCAACTCAAATCCATAGAACATATACTTTCTGATTTCAAACGCGGACATCCTATGTCTCGTCTGCTCGAGGGTGATGTGGGAAGCGGAAAGACCGCCGTGGCTGCGGCGGCGGCCTATGCTGTAACCATGTCTAGGCCGAAAGGCCAGACCTTTGGAACGTTGCAAACCGCGTATATGGTCCCGACTGAAATCCTCGCTCAACAACACTTTGAGTCCTTCATAAAATATTTTAAACACCTACCCATAAACATCGCCCTCATCACGGGCACGGGGTGTAGAAAGTTTCCTTCCAAAGTAAATCCGGAAGGTTGGACAAATATTTCTCGTTCACAACTTTTGAAATGGGTGGCCTCGGGTGAAATTGCTATTCTCATAGGCACACACGCCCTCATCCAAAAAAGTGTGAGGTTCAAACACCTCGCGTTCGCCATTATCGATGAACAGCATCGATTCGGAACCGCACAGAGACAGGCCCTGGCTCAAAAACATGATTTGAGTCCGCATTTATTGAGTATGACCGCGACACCAATCCCCCGCACCCTCGCCCTCACTCTCTACGGAGACCTCGACCTTTCCCTTCTGGATGAAATGCCAGCGGGCCGCAAGAAAATTATTACCGAGATAGTTACTTCGAATGGCAGACCCGCCGCCTACAAAAAAATCAGAGACGAGTTGGCATCGGGCAGACAACTATATGTGATTTGTCCGCGTATTAATGAACCCGATCCAACCAAAGAGATGGCCGTGTTGGTCAAATCAGTGAGCGAAGAGGCCAAGAGACTCAAGAAAGAAATTTTTCCTAAATATAATATCGGAATTCTGCACAGCAAGATGAAGCCGGCGGAGAAAGATTCTGTGATGTTTGATTTCAGAGATAAAAAAATTGATGTTCTGGTCGCCACTTCTGTGGTGGAGGTCGGTGTAAACATCGAAAACGCTTCTCTCATCATTATAGAAGGAGCAGAGAGGTTTGGACTTGCTCAACTTCACCAGCTTCGTGGACGAGTTCTTCGCGGGACACATCAACCATACTGCTTCGTCTTCGCTGAAACTAAATCTGACAAGACAATTGAAAGGTTAAAAGCCTTGCAAACTGCCAAAAACGGATTCGAACTCGCCGAATTCGATTTGAAACAACGCGGAGCCGGAGAATTGTACGGGCGCAAACAGTGGGGACTCTCCGACCTCGCGATGGAAGCGATAAAAAATATAAAAATGGTCGAGGTAGCTCGCACAGAAGCCACGAGAATTATTGAAGAAGATCCAACTCTCTCCAAATACCCAGATTTAAAAATCCGCATAAATTCTGCTGAAGATAAAATCCATTTTGAATAGTGGTCCACCCGCCACGATTCGAACGTGGGACCCTCGAGGTATAAGCTCGATGCTCTAACCAACTGAGCTACGGGTGGATATCGCAAGTACTATAACAGAAGTGGATAAGTTTTTCACATTTCACTTGCTGGCTTGATATAATATTTAAGTAGTTATAAGTCAATTAATAAAATATGAAATTACACAGGCTTGCGTTTTGGTTACTTATTATCGGAGGTTTGAATTGGTTGCTCGTAGCCTTTGGTTATGGTCTTGATACTTGGGGAATCTCAGCAGGAATATTGAGAGTAGTTTATATCCTCGTTGGTCTTTCAGCTCTCTATGAGATTTTCACACACGGGGGTCGATGCAAGGCTTGCGAAGGCAAAATGGTCGGTCAACAAATGTAATATGGACGGCGTAAAGAAATAAAAAAATAAAAAACCATTTTTCGTGCCTTGAGGAAAGCTTGGCTTGAGCAGAGAAGTTTTCAACAGAAAACTATCGTGCAAAGAAAAATGGTTTTTTTATTTGTAACTATGCTTGATGTTCAATATCTTTTTTCTTCTTCGGCGTCACTCCGTTCGCAATTAAAATTTCTTCAAACTCTTTCTGTTCAATAGTTTCAACTTCCACTAAACGTTTGGTGATAGCATCAAGGAGTTTGCGGTGTTCAACAACGGTCTTGTGAGCAATCTCATGGGCCTCCTTCATAATCTTGGAAACTTCCGCATCAATCTCTGCACTGACTTTCTCCGAATATTCTTTGCCAGTAGTAGCCACACCATAAATCGGTCGTCCACCCTGTTCCTCAAGCGCGATTGGGCCCAATTTATCAGACATCCCATACTTCGTCACCATATCTCGAGCGAGTGCTGTAGAAACTTGAAGATCGTTCGATGGACCGGTCGTGATGTCATTGAACAAAAGTTTCTCTGTGACATAACCACCGAGTGAGACTGCGATGTCCGCGAGGAATTCTTTCTTGGATTGAAGTTTAGTATCTTCGAGTGGAAGCTTGAGGACATAACCAGCCGCCCGACCACGCGCAATTATAGAAATTTTGTGCACCGGATCAGCGTATGGAAGAACAGAAGCGATAACCGCATGCCCAGCTTCATGATAAGCAGTTAGTTCCTTCTCTTTCTTTGACAATATATGCGAACGTCGCTCCGGACCAAGCATTACCTTCTCTATAGAACGAATAAGGTCGAATTGTGCAACCTTCAAACGATTTTCTCGGGCAGCGAGGATAGCCGCTTCATTCATAAGTGAATACAAATCTGCCCCGGAGAAGCCGGGCGTACGTTCAGCAATGGTTGCAAGCACGACATCTTCAGCAAACGGCTTCTCTCGAGAATGAATTTTCAAAATTTCTTCGCGATCTTTTCTGTCTGGGAGGTCGAGAGTCACTCGTCTATCGAATCGTCCAGGACGAAGGAGTGCCGGATCCAAAACATCTGGTCGGTTCGTAGCTGCCATCACAATCACCTTCTCGTTCGGTTCAAATCCGTCCATCTCCACTAATATTTGATTCAAAGTTTGCTCACGTTCATCATTTCCTCCACCCACACCCGTGCCTCGCACTCGACCAACTGCATCTATTTCATCCACGAAAATAATCGCTGGGGCAGACTTCTTCGCCACATCAAATA
>Ga0082335_1004556_pt1 | contig 20582 bp, 11 predicted proteins | sample Subgrocontami58m_FD_72375 | JGI IMG/M metagenome (GOLD analysis project Ga0082335, IMG submission 72375) | Subsurface groundwater microbial communities from S. Glens Falls, New York, USA - GMW37 contaminated, 5.8 m (SPADES assembly) (version 2) ... | reverse complement strand
ACGGAAACAACCTATGAGTTTTTAGACCACCTGGATGCGGCGCTCTTCCTCATGAGCGCCGACGTTCCCATCTCACAGGTTGAAAAAGAACTCCTCGATACGATAAAAGGTTCTACACAGAAGATATTCTTTGTGTTGAATAAAATTGACAATCTAACCCCTAATGAGATTGAGGAAATTTCCGCCTTTAATAAGCATGTATTGGAAGAGATGGGGTTTACCGTACAGGAGATATTGCCTATCTCCGCAAGAGAAGCGCTCAAAGCGAAAGTGACCAATAACGAAGTCCAGCTTTCACAAAGCGGTCTATTGAACCTGGAAGAGGCGCTGAATCGTTTTCTTTCTTTAGAAAAAGGGAACATTGTCCTCAATACGGCCATATCTAAGATAAACCGCATTACCACACAAAAACTGTCCCAAATAGCCATTGAGAAAAAGACATTATTAGCCTCCGGGGAAGAATTAGAAAACAAGCTCGATACATTTCATAAGCTTGTCGTAAACCTGAAACAGGATAGAGAAGATATCGTCTATCTGCTTAAAGGCGAAGCCGACAAACAATGCCAGAAGGTGGAGGAAATGCTAAAGTCCCTTGAGGAAAACGAGGTTCCGAGAACAAAACAGTGTCTTCAGGATTTTTTTGAGAAAAATCCTGACGCCAATCCCACCGCACTAAGGGACGAGATGCAGCAGGTTATCAAAGAAGAAATCGTCAAGTGTTTTGACATATTCAGAAAGGATACCGAAAGGATTATTTCAAACAACATTCAGGAGACCTTTAGCCGTTTTACAAAGCGCTCGAACGATATTATCCGCGAGTTTAAAACAGCCGCGGAGATACTTTTTGAGGTGGTCATGGATCTATTTGAATTTTCTGTGGAACTGACTAAGGACAAAGGTTTTTATTACATGGTCCAGGAATATACGGCGCCAACCGACGAAGAGGTTAAGTCCATTTTACGCACCTTTCTGCCGAAATCGATGAGCAGGAAGATGGTTCTGAATGAGATGTTAGAAAGGGTATCTTCTGATGTAAGCCGGAATTGCGGAAGGGTACGATACGACCTCACATCGAGGATTCGCAAGACTATTGACCATTATGCAAAACAACTGCAAAATCTCGGAAGCGACCTTATTTCTCAGATTGAACACGCCATTCAAAAAGGCCAGGAAAGACGAAGAGCAGGCAGTGATTCCATACGGATTGAGCTGGATTTGCTTGCAAGCAAGGCTAAAACCCTGGCAGAACTTAAGGAAAAACTGACACATGTTTGGAATGCCGTTAATCTGGCGGAAGTAAAGCATGAACGATTTAATTAATGGTTAAATGGCTGAACGGTTGGATGGCTAATAACCATGTAACCATTGAACCAATCTGTGATTTGTAGTTTTTATCCAGATATTTTCTTAAAGAATCTATAATGTATTTCTATTGTTATCACTGCTGGTCTGACTTTGAAGAAGCACGCGATTACTGCCCAAAATGCGGGAAGGAATTGTCTTCGTTTTCAGCGTTGAATTTTCATGAAAAACTTATCCGCGCCCTCGATCACCCGGAACGCCTGACTTTACAACGGGCCATCTGGATTATTGGCAACCTGCGGTTGGGAAAAGCTGTACCCAGGCTGTCTATTTTATCCAAAAATTGTCAGGACTTTGTAATAGTATCAGAGATTATAAATACTTTAATCAAAATAGGCGGTGCTGAGGCTGTTAAGATCGTGGAAGAATTATCAACTCATACTTCCAGCATCATCAGGAAATACGCCTCAGAGAAACTGAATTATTATTTAACTCGCAACTATACTGAACGTCTTAAATAAGTGGACATGCAATAGTCATTGCGAGCGACAGCGAAGTAATCTCAGGCACAGATTGCTTCAGGCTAACGCCCCCGCAATGACAATTTTCTTCTAGCGTTCAATATAGATTTCCCACTCATAATTTCAAACATAATAAAAGGTACAGATTTTCCCTTGCGTTTTCAGGTTTGTAACCTGAACCCCTGTTTGAAAAACCCCGAAGACTTGCGACTTGAAAGTCGCGTTACAGTGTTGTCGGAAACAACGCCTGTTGGCGATGTTATTTGTAGAGACGCAATGCATTGCGTCTCTACGTTAAATAAGGAATGAATAATCTATTGTTTCAAGGCTCTCTTCAACACTTTACCTGTAGGGCCGTGGGGCAGTTCCTTGAGGAATTCATAATATTTGGGGACTTTGTAATGTGGTAAACGCTGCATACAGTAATTCTTGATTTCTTCTTCTGTGCACGCTACGGACTCGCGCAGTGCTATGAATGCCTTTGGCGTCTCGCCGCGAAGCTTATCCGGCACGCCAATAACGGCCACCTCAAAGACCTTCTCATGCCCGCTGATTACCTGTTCGATCTCATTTGGTGATACATTTTCACCGCTGATGATGATTAACTCCTTTTTTCGCCCGGTAATCCACAAAAATCCTTCGTCGTCCAGTTTGCCATAATCGCCTGTCTTCAGCCAGCCATCAGGCGTAATGGTCTCTGCCGTCTCCTTGGGTAACTTGTAATATCCCTTCATTACGTTGGGGCCCTTTACACATATCTCGCCCTCTTTGTTTAAAGGCAATTTTTGACCGTCGTCGTTTAATATCTTCACCTCAAGATTACTCAGTGGCGGGCCAACACTGCCGGGCTTGCATTTTTCGGGAAGATTCACGGAAACTATCGCCGTGGACTCCGTCAATCCATAACCCTCTGTTAAAGGGACAGGGAATGTCTTATTAAAAGCCTCTAAAACATCGCCTGGTAATGGCTCTCCTCCCGATGTGCAAAGTCTCAAGGTGCTCAAGTCGTGTTTGACTGACTCGGCGGCTCTCAAAAGTACTCTGTACATAGATGGAATGGCAAACAATGACGTAATCTTATATTTCTCTATTAATTCCAATACTTTTGGGCCGGAAAACCGTGCGAGATAGACCGTCGTAGCGCCCATATTAACCGGTAATATCAACGTGGTAGTTAATGCATAGGTATGAAAGAGCGGAAGGACGCCAAGCAATACGTCCTTCTCTGTGAAGTTGAAGGCATGTATACACCCATCCAGGTTGCTCAGGAAATTTCTGTGGGAGAGCATTACTCCTTTGGGATTTGCATTTGTTCCCGATGTATACAGTAAGGCAGCTAGGTCATCCTCCATTCCCTGCGTTATTTTATTTTCTTCAGCAGTTGGACAAGTACTCTTCTCTTCTGCAGAGAGGATATGTCTTATTTGATTCCCTAAGTGTGGTTTGAACAGGCTATTTGTGAAGACGGTGTCTATCCCTGCATTCTGAATTACATATAACAACTGGGCTGGCGAGAGCAGATAGTTCAGTGGAACCGGAATCTTCCCTGCCATCAGGATTCCGTAAAATGTCGTTACAAATTCCTTGCAATTGGGAAGAAGTATTCCGATATGGCTTCCCGTGTTTTCCGACAATAGCTGGGTTGCTTTGCTTATAGCTTCTATGCGGAGATCATTGTAGGTAACTGCGCCCTGTTGATCAATAACGGCTGTTTTTTGGGCGAGTCTTTTGCAGGTATTTAAAAAAGTTTCAACCAGAGTCATGAGTTCGCGATAAGGAATTTTAAAGTTGACACACAGCCACCGATACACCAAGCTTCATCGCTGGTTCAATCGTTCGACTGAGCGCTCACGACGAAGTCTGCGAGATTGAACCAGCCTTGGAAGAACAATTTAGCGCCGACCCTTGTGTAGCGCGAACTTCCGTTCGCAGGACAGCAACATACATGTCGCGCTACAATGTTGCGACTCATTCGGGTTAGGGCATTATACTAATTTTTGCTGTCATCAAATTCCAATTCAGCGATTTTCCTTCCGGAATGCTTTTTATTTATCTCTTCCATTTCGCCGTTTTCTGAGCCGCCAATAGTGCTTTCCCAATCATATTTTGTCTGAGCAGACTTATCGCCGCACTCCTTTTCCTCCTCTTCCTTGCAGCTTACACAGAGCGTAGTAAAGGGAATGGCTTTTAATCGCGCCTTTTTAATAGGCCGGCTGCACTGCTCACAAACCCCGAAATGCCCCGCCTTGATCCGCGCAAGGGCGTCTTCAATTTGCTTCAGCTCTCTGGCATCTTCTTCGGCAATTATCCTCTCCACGTCTCCGTCCGAAGCGCTGGATGCAATTTCAGCAATATCTGTCATTTTCTCGCTGTTAGCATCCCGATATTTTTTGACTCTCTCTTCCACTTCCCGCAGCAATATATTTTTTTTAACTAAAAGGAGACTCTCCATTTGTTTTAATTCTTTTTTCAGCATGACACCATAACTCCTGCGTAAAAACTAAATGTCTAAATTTCTTACTTCTAATGAATGTTTCTCTATAAACTCTCTTCTCCGCTGAACGTCTTTTCCTGCCAAAGTGCTGAAAATTGAATCCGCCTTGGCAGCATCTTCCACTTTCACCCTTAACAGGGTTCTGGTGTTAATATTCATCGTGGTCTCTGCGAGTTCCTCTGCGTTCATTTCACCCAAGCCTTTATAGCGCTGGATTTCCAGTCCTTTTCTGCCGATCTCGCGTATTTTAGCTAAAACTTCGTTCAGGGAATACGCATATATTTCCACATCTCCCGAAAGCAATTTATATCGTGGTTCCTTACCGCTGTTTCCATTAAAATATTCGTCTATCGACAAACCATAACTTTCTATCATTCTCGTTGTTTTTTCGATTTCCTTGCCTTCGTGGTACTCTATAACCTTTATAACTGCCTCGGCCTGTTCCTGGTCTACTGCAACAGTATCGTCCTCTTCTAATATCTCCGGTTCCCTTCCCTCTGCCTCTTGTTTCTTCTTTATAAATTTTTCCAGTTCTTCCTCTGAATAAAGGTACGATGTTTCACCCTTATACGTTACTTTATATAATGGGAAATTCCCGCTTTTTTTATCCCTTAAACCTATAAATTTATCCAGCGATATCCCTTTCTTCCTTAGCATTTTTGTATATTCTTCCATTTGCGCCAGGAGTTGCAGTAATTTCCCCAGTTTTGAATTATCCAGCTTTTCTTTTTTATTATTCTCAAACTCCATAACAGTATCATCTGTTCCAAGCGTAATTAACTTCTTTTGTAACTCCCTGTCGTCATAAATATATTCCTGTTTTTTGCCTTTTGTCACTTTGTATAAGGGCGGTTGTGCAACATAGACATGTCCCTTATCTATTAATTCTATCATCTGTCTGAAGAAGAACGTCAACAACAATGTTCTTATATGCGCCCCATCAATATCGGCGTCGGTCATAATAATAACCTTGGAATATCGCAGGTTCGCTATGTTGAACTCTTCTGTCCCAATACCTGTCCCCAAAGCGCATATCAAAGTCCTGATTTCCTCATTGCCCAGCATCTTATCAATGCGCGCCTTCTCTACGTTCAGGATAACCCCTTTTAGCGGTAGAATGGCTTGAAACGTACGATCCCTTCCCTGCTTCGCCGTTCCCCCTGCAGAAATACCCTCAACGAGGAATATCTCAGAGGTCTCGACATCCCGGCTGGAACAATCTGCCAGCTTTCCGGGCAGGTTTCCGCTGCTTAGCGCGCCTTTTCTTCGAGTCAGATCCCTGGCCTTTCGTGCCGCCTCCCTTGCCCTGGCGGCTTCAATCCCCTTATTAATAATAGCCTTTGCTGTCGGTGGGGTTTCCTCACAATAAATTCCAAGTTGTTCATTTATCACTGCTTCAACAAGACCCTGCACTTCGCGGTTGCCCAACTTTGTTTTTGTCTGTCCCTCGAATTGAGGATCGGGTAGTTTGATGCTTATTACGGCCGTGAGTCCTTCTTTGTAATCATCTCCTGTTGGCGCTTTTTCTTCGCTGAGAATCCCTTTACCCTTTGCATAATTGTTAAATGTCCTCGTAATTGCGGCCCGAAATCCGCTGAGGTGGGTGCCGCCTTCTATGGTGTTAATGTTATTTGCAAAAGAATACACGTTCTCGCTATAGCCATCATTGTACTGCATGGCAACTTCGACTATGGTTCCATTCGCTTCTTTTTCGAAGTAAATTATGTCGCGGTGAATTACTTCTTTCCCCTCATTTAGCTCTTTTATGAACGCCTTTATGCCCCCTTCATATCTGAATGTCTCGCTTTTATCGGTTCTTTCATCGGTCAGCGTTATTTTCAGTCCCTTGTTTAGAAAGGCATATTCACGCAGTCTTTTTGCTATCGTTTCAAAACAAAACGTTGTGTCCTCGAATATCTCGGAATCGGGTTTGAATATTACCTTTGTTCCCCTCTTTTTGGTTACCCCGCGCACCTCAACAGGCGACTTTACCTCTCCTTTTTCATACCTCTGAAAATATACATGCTCATCCCTTCTCACCTCCACTTCCAGCCACTCACTGAGCGCATTTACAACCGATACGCCAACTCCATGCAGACCGCCGGAAATCTTATAGCTCTTATGCTCGAATTTTCCTCCCGCATGTAACACCGTCATAACCACTTCCAGCGCGGACTTCTTTGTCTCTGCATGCGTGTCTACAGGAATACCCCTGCCATCGTCTATGACTGTCAGACTGCCATCCAGATTTATTTTCACACTTATGTTTTCACAAAAACCTCCGATAGCTTCATCTACACTATTACAAACTACCTCTTCCACGAGGTGGTGTAAACCTCTGGCTGTGGTATCGCCAATGTACATGGCGGGCCTCTTTCTGACAGCCTCTATGCCGCCCAACACCTTAATGGATGTCGCATCGTATATATCTTGTTCCAGCGCTAAATTACTTTCTTCTACCATTGTAGTATTACCTTCATGTTAAGAAATTACAAATCTCCATTTTGAGGTATAATTTGAGATTTACGAGGATACGATTTGAGATTTAAATCGTACTTCTTACTACGTAACTCCTGCCTTAAATCGGATATCCTCAATGTATTTCATACCCATCACGTTATTAATTTTGTGGATTATAGCGTACTTCTCAAAATTAGTCAAATGATGAATCATTGCCGATGATTCCACGACTACATACATAATTCCATTTTTAATCCCTGTAATCCTGGTACTCCTGTAAATCTCATTACCGACTATTTCACTCCATACGCTCATCACCTTCTGACAATTCTTATCAATAAGGGTTTTCTTTGGAAATGCTTCTTTTAACAGTTGACTAAGTCTTAAAACTTTTTTCTTATTAGTAAAATATCTTTCTGGAAGTTCTCTCATTATATACTCTAGACAGGATTAACAGAATTTACAGGATAAAACAAAAAAAGAAATCTTGTAAATCTTGTTAATCCTGTCTAACTTTAATCTTTTATCTTTATAATTATCACTTTAACTCAATAGGCATTATTACGCTTAGTTGTTCGTGACCTGTTCTGAATAATGCAGCGCTGCTATTGTCTTTAAGCTCCATAACGACTGTCTCACTATCAGATACCTTCAGGGCGTCTAAGACATATTCAGGGTTGAAGCATATTTCGAAATCTGGTCCTTTATAATTAGCATCAATTTCCAACTCGGCTTCTCCTACCTCTGCAGCCTTCGACATCAGCGTCAATCTGCCATCCTTAAAAACAAATTTTACAACGTGGTACCCCTCGCTCGTCATAAATGAAGCCATTCTCACTACCGTTATTAACTCATCCCGTTTCACTTCTACTCTCTTGTCATTGTCTTTTGGTATAACGTCCTCATACTTTGGGTATTGCCCATCTATTAACTGTGATACAACCTCACCTCTTTCACCCATAAAAAGTATCTGAGACTCCCCTATTCCCACTCTAAGAGACCCTTTGCTCTCTGATGAGAAACGCTGCAAGAATGTTAAACACTTCACAGTAGCTATCCCACTCATTGAAACCCCGCCAGGATTTTCTACCTTCCGCTTTACCATAGATAACCTGTTCCCATCCGCTGCCGCCACAACAATTTCCTCATTGTCTATTTTCACAAATACGCCGCACAGCGTGCTTCTGGCTCTCATCGTTGACGCCGCATGAATGACCTTTCCTATCATATCGCCAATAATCCCGCCGTCAACTTCAACAAAACCCCTAACGTCCGCTACGGGTATCACAGGAAACTGGCTGGAATCTTCTCCAGCAATCCTAAAGCGACCCTTTCCAGACTTCAAAATACAACCACTACCGTCGAAAGACACCAGTACCTCTTCATTTCCTGCCCATTCTCTCAATATATTGTTAACACGAACCGCCGGCAAAACAATACTGCCGTCCCCCACAATTTCCTTGGCCGAAAGCGTATATTTAACCAAAACTTCCAGATCCGTTGCCGTCAATGTACAGACAGGTTTAGAACCTGTCTCTACAGCCTGGACTTCAAATTTTATCCCCTGCAATACGTGTTTAATCGTCGAAGATGGAACAATACTCGTAACTAAATTAAAGCCTTTATACAACTCATTTCCATTAAAGCTTAGGTTCATACTTTATTCCTCATTCCTTAAATCTTCTAGACAGGATTAACAGGATTTACAAGATTTCTTGTTTTGTTTTATCCTGTAAATCCTGTCTAACTTTAATCTTAAATCTTTATGCCTTGCGTCTCTATTTTGTCTTTTTTAGACGCACTGCTGTGCGTCTCTACAAACATGTCCTCATGAAAATGGGGAATTGAAATTACTGTACTTAATATTATATTGTATAACTAAATTTATATCATAGAAGTACTATACATTGTTCATAATTCATGAGCGCCTGTGTAACCCTCTTTTTATAAAGACCTAACGTCGTTTGCTATACTGTCAAAAACATGTAGATACTTTGTGGAAAAAGAATGGAAACTTTTTATGATTTTAAAAATCAGATATTAGAAGTAAAAGTAATTTACATGTTATGAACATATTATCTCTGTAGTTCACTTTCTATTTTTTGTAAAACAAAAAGGAGGTTTTTATCTTTCTTTAGCAACTTCGTTATTTTTCCATCTGCGTGGATTACTGTGGAGTGGTCCCGTCCCCCTATAAATCCTCCTATTTCCGTGAGTGACATATTTGTTAGTTTTCGGGAAAGATGCATTACTATCTGTCTAGGTAATATGAGGCTTCGTGTCCTGCTCTTTGACTGGAGTTGAGATATACTTACGTTAAACCTTTCCGAAACAGCACGAAGAACTGCTTCGATACTTACTGATTTTTTAATTCCTGTTACTTCACGAATGACCTTTTTTATAAAATCCAATGTAATGGTATTTCTCGTAACCTTTAGTTCCTTGCCTAACCGCACAATTGCGCCTTCGATATCGCGGATGTTGCCATGTATGTGTTCCGCAAGATAAGAAGCGAAGTCGTGTGTCAGGTTTATGTTCATGAGCGATGCTTTTTTCTCGATAATCGCAACGCGTGTTTCTATCGTGGGACTATCGACGCTGCATAATAGCCCCCATTTGAAACGAGAGATGAGTCTGTCCTCAAGGGAGCTTAAAGATTCCGGCGGGCAGTCGCTCGTGATAACAATCTGTTTCCTGGCATTATAAAGCGCATTAAACGTGTGGAAAAATTCCTCCCTGCAGCCTTGCAGGTTTTCAAAGAATTGTATATCGTCGAGCAGAAGCACATCCAGGTTCCTGTAAAGATTTCTGAATTCGTCCCAAGTATTCGATCGTATCGTAGAAATAAAATGGTTTACAAATTGCTCACAGGATAGGTAAAGAGTTCTTATCGTGCGCCTGGACAGGAGCACGTTATTTATGGCATGCAAGAGATGTGTCTTTCCGAGCCCTGAAGCGCCGTGTATAAAAAGAGGGTTATATGCGAGACCCGGGGACTCAGAAACGGCAACCGCAGCAGCGTGCGCTAATCTGTTGCAAGGCCCTACGATGAAATTTTCAAAGCGGTAATATCCATTTAGAGAATTCATACGCCCTTCATATGCGGGTAATTCACTGAGAGACGTATGAGTACCATTTGAAGCGATGGATGAAGTTGTTGATTGTTTAAGAGCTTCATCCTCTGCAAGGAAGATCACCTCTCGCGAGGAATTCAACACCCTGTAAACTACGCCAGAGAAAGTGTCCTTATAATTACCATAAAACCATTCCTTTATGAAATTATTTGGTGTAATAAATGTAATACTGCTTTCATCAACAGAGGAAATTTTAAGACAAGAGAACCACATATCGAACTGCTGACCAGGAACGGACTTCCTTAACTCAGCTAATATTTCCGGTAGTATGGAGCCACCCTCGTTATCGGAAGGCGTTGCCTTGCGTTGGGGAACCTTTAATGTCGTGCTAGATTGTTCTAAACCTATAGGCATGGGTGGCGTAATTTTAGAAAAATTCTAAAAGAGGAAACCTAATTTAATGTATAGTTTTTGGTAGGAGCCGTCTCCTGACAGCGACTGGCAATACTCAATGGTGAGTAAGCGCCCATCGCTCCTACCAGGTTGCCACAGGCCTAATTTAATGTTCAGGAATTTCAATTCTGGGAGGGGCTGAAGACTTCGTCGTGAGCTCAGTCGAACGATTTTCAGCCCCTATGATGAAACGGTTTATCCAGAAAAAAGTTGCCGAAGGCATAATCTAATGTTAGGCTAGTATCAATGTAGCGAGATGATAACAAGGCGGTAACGAGAAGTCAAAACAAAAAATTAACAGAAAAACCCTGTAACCTTATACATATAAATATAGAGACGCATGCAATGCGTCTCTACAAAAATTGAAATTCCCATGCATTCATTTATGCGGATTTTGGTAATGACAGACAAAAAATCCCCCTTAAAAAAGGGGGCTAGGGGGTTGTAAACTTGTCCTCGTGAAAACGGGGATAGCCCAGAAAAAACACAACCCCCTCAATTCCCCCTTTTTAAGGGGGATTAACTCGAGCCCTAGTATCTTTACCCCCCCTCCCCCCTGCCAAGGGAGGAATTAAGAAGTCCCCTCTTGGGAGGGGGCAGGGGGGGTTTTATAGCGTAGAGACAGCTTTCAAACCAGTCTCTACACTCCAATGATTATTTATGTCGTTGGAAAACAGTGTAAATCAGCGTTTACCTGCTTGCGTAACCTGCAGGCAAGTCTGTGTCCGAGGCAATTATTAAGAGGTAACAGCTCAACACTCCCACCTGGCCTCCCCCTCCCCCTTTCTCCCCCTCAGCGAGGGGGGGACAGGGGGAGGAAACGTTTTTCCCCCGCCCCAGGTGGGAAGGGTTAGGGGAGGGGGGGGACTGCTACATTAGGAGCTATTTAACCATTCACCCATCACCCAATCTGTGGTTTGTCGTTTTTAGGTAGTACTGGAATTTGTCAAAAAACTAAACTATTACCAAAAATTTTTAATTTTTTTGTTGACGGGAAAACGTTTGCATGCTATATTTCCACAGGTTAAAAATAGCAGTTAGCGTATATCATTAAACATTTTAGATTAAAACATACTGCATTTATTTAGAAGAAAGGAGGAAATATCGGGAAAAACAACGCTTAGTTTTTTCCCATCTCTTGCCTGGCCATTTCTCGAAGAAGGAGGTGATGGAGAGGTGAAAAGGGGTTGAAGTTGATTGGGAGATCAAAGGTATTTTTTGTTGTAGAGACGCACTGCGGTGCGTCTAAAAGCGTAGAGACAGGTTTAAAACCTGTCTCTGCTACAGTTGGATTTTTAAAGAATAGAGAACTTAGTATAAGAGAGTTTATCTTTAATTCAGGTCTTATTAGTTTCAATAGAAAAAAGGAGAATTGACGGTATGAAAAGACCGAAAATAAGTAGTAAAAAAATAAGTTGGTTTAGCATTGTCAGCGTGTTTATGCTGGCAATAGCCCTTGCGGTGGGTGTGTCTACGAATGCACAGGCCGCAACGGGTAGTTTAGACAGGGATAATTATTTCCCATCCTATAGTGACACAAATGATTTTGATCGCGCATGGATCTCTGTAACGGATTCATCAGGCAATACAACCAATAGTCAAGACACGATCACCGTAACCGTAAAAGCAGGTTCAAACTCCACGTCTTTTGTCTTAAAAGAGACGGGCGGTACGACTACTGTATTTACTACCACAGGTTCAACGCAATCAGTAATTTATCCTGTAGGTACGACATCTGGCTATGTTGAGGATTTTAATGCCGGTAGCCACAATTTCCCTGCCTTGGGTACAACCGTATTAGGTGTAAACCTGAAAGAATTAGTAGCAAATACCGGCGGTGATGCGACAACAGGATCAGATGCATCCCTTACCGTGTCATCGGGAAACACGCTTGAATTGCTATATGGCGGGTCTACCCTTGATACTGCGCTTATCAAAACGAACAGCGGCTCATTCAGTTTTACACCAAGCTCTGTAAGCGCTGTGACAACGGATTCTAGCGTTTCAACAAATCTCATTTTAAGTATTACAGATCAGGATGAGAATTTGAACCCGGTTATGAAGGATGTAATTGGGTTTGCTGATCGAAGCGTACTATTATCAGGCTCTCCTGGGACAGGTTCATCCAGGGTGCAGATTGAGGCTATTGACCAGACCACTGGATCGACATTATCACTTGGTGGCACAAGCATTGTAGCGCGGAATGTTATGCTGGTTGAAACGGGTAATAATACGGGTGTATTTACAGCGAATGGTAAGGTGTTTGGTACCTCTACAACAGTAGGATCTTCTGATCTTAAAGGTAACGTAGTGGTTGGCTCTAGCTCTACAGCCGTTTATACAGGCGGAGATATTACTTTAGGTACTACTACATTAGGCGCTGTAGGATGCACATTTAAGATTATTGAAACAAATGCTTCGTCAGGCAGGATTGGTTTATATGAAGCGAGTACAGCAGGTACGGCTACAGGTAATTCACCAGTACCGGTACTTGGTTTTACTACAGGAAGTAATTTTTCATCAAAAGGTACCGATACTTTTGGTATAGCTGGAGTAACATCTGGAATCACTACGACAAGAGTAGTTGCCATAGGCACTACAACTACTGCATTTGGCAACCCTGCTTCTACCTCAAATCAAGGTACAAATACGTCTGGTTTACTTAAGTTGGTAGAAGGTACTAACTATTGTTTGGTTGCAATAAGTAGATTTGTTGGAACCACCACTATCACTGCTGGAGGTACAGGAACTACTTATAATGATATAGGTAACGGTGGCTCTGTAACGGTTTCTGTTGGCACTTTCCAATTAGCTGGTCCACGCAGTGGAGATACATTGAAGGTGTCTTACCTGGATGAATTAAATGCTGGTGGCACCTCAGGCACAGTAACAGGAACATTGGCATATGGTGTTTCCGGTGAAACAGGTACCTTAGCTAATGATGGCACAGCGCCGGATATTAACGACCTCGTAACTATTACCGTTGTTGATGGAAACTTGAATACGAGTTCTTCGTCAAAAGAAACTGTTGGGGCTGGTACTAGCTTATGGGGTGGCACAACAACCAACAACAGGGGTGATCGTTTAACGGCAAAAAGTTATTCTACAAGCAGTAAGCAGCTAAGTTTATCACATCCAGATGGTTCCCGTGTTGGTACTCAAACCGTAAGGATTTCTAGCACTGACAATACTTACGTATGGATGGTGCCAAATTCATTAACGGGTACATTCCAAGACCCTCTTACTTCAGGTAGCACTACGTTCAGTTTGGGTACACAATCAGTAAGTTCCGTACCTCTGATAAGGGGTACTTCTTCTGGCGCAGACAGCTTCCTGTCTTCGGCGTCAACCTCATCGTTTGTTGCAAGACTTGACGGATTGGATAACACGGTAGAAATTTCGCCGGATGGAACACGTTGGATATCCGTTCCGATAGTGGAGACAGGCGCAAATTCTAGCACGTTTGTGGGAACGATCGGGTTTGATTATACGGCAGCCCGCTTGACAACAGATACATCGCTCTCCGTTACCAGCGTGATATCTGACTTTACAGGTACCTCGACATTGGTATTTACAAGTGCGGGTTATAGCGATCTTTCTAGTTTTATTGGAACGGGTTCAGTGGTAAGGATTTTTGACGGGTCGGTTCAGGAGTTTGCCGAGGTTTGCAGTCCTGGTGCGACAACGCTTTCAGTAACAAAGCTTTCCAATTCAACGGCATTCACCCCAAAGAATACATGGGTACAGGTTATTGGAAACGACATGATGACTGAGAGGCTAGATACTAACGCTGCTGGTACCGTATACTTCCGTCTCGGCGGTTACTATGGCGGAACCTATCAGGTCCGTTACAATGATGCTGTGGGTGCAAGCAATGCATATCTGGGTGGTGATACACTTGCTATAACTACCACCAATGTGGGCTTTACGGCTTACACCGGGTCGTTATCGACGGACATAACCGGGACGTCAGGTCCAGATACCTTTGTAGTTGTTACTCTGGTTGATCAGGATCTAAACACCTCAACAGGCAGCAAGCAGACAACTTTTGAGGAAAATGCTACAACAAGTGGTACCGGAATTATTATTTTCCGGAATGAGAATGGCTTGGGATTGCCTTCTGGTTCATCAACCGGAAACGTAAACAGGGCATTTAAGAACGGTGGCACAGCAAAGATTTTATATGCTAGCACCCTGAGCAATATTCTCAGTTCTTCAGTTGATCAGGCTTCTGGTGGGAATGCAATTGATTTTACGCTCACAGAGACGGATAACAACACGGGAACGTTTAAAGGTTCCTTCCAGTTATCCAGCGGATCAGCAACGACAAACAGCACTAATATATTAAAGGTTTCTAATGGTAGTAACGTTTATGTATTTTACAACGATTCACCAAATGCAACAGCAGCTGATAACTCAAGCAGTTACACAGCTACCAGCCCTATTGCCATCGTAACATCGTTGGGAGTTTTAAGCTTGAGCAAGGACACGGCTTACCTGTCTGGTGATACCATCGTTGCTACGGTTGTAGACCTTGACAGAAACACAAGTTTAACTTCTACGGATACGTTGACCACGGCGCTCAAGGTAACGGGTTCAAATTACTCCGTTGGAACAGATTTGACGATGAACTTTGTTGAGAGCGGGGTAAACACGGGTACGTTCCTCGCCACAATTACAACAGGAACAACAACCTCAGGTGGTGGACCAGGTGCGAGCAGTGGTACGATAAAAACAGTCCAGGGCGGTATCGCTAATGTCGTATACACCGATACTTCTCCTTCTGCATCTTCGGCTACGAAGAATCTATCGTTCAGCGCATCTGATGCAACCTTGGCTTTTGGTGCCGATTCATATACCTTGGAAACATATGCGGCGGTAACGCTAGTCGATGCAGAGAGGAATACGAGCAGGACTACAGCTCAATCTCTCTTAAGCGATGTATTCATCCAGACATCTTCGGTAAATAGTACGAAGGTAAGGATGGTTGAGTCTGGTGTGGATACAGGTACATTCTTAGGTTCGATTCAAGTTGCGTCGAGTGGAGACACTACGGAATTCAGCAAAATTAAGGCTGCTGAAGGTGATACATTGAAGATCAATTACATTGATGAAGTTAACACAACTGGATCTTCAAGGACGGTGACGGATACGGCTACGGTAGCGGCTGCGGCTGCAACGCCAACACCAACGCCAGCTCCAGCAACACCAACACCGACGCCTGGTCCAGCAACGCCAACGCCAACGCCAGGTCCAACGCCACCGCCAGTAACAACAGGTGTTATTGTGGGTACTGTTTCGACAGGTGGAGTACCTATACCTGGGGCGACGGTATCTACAGACACGGGTGGATTTACGGCAACGACAGGGCCTGATGGTACGTATACGATTGCGGAGGTAACGGCAGGCGATTACACGTTAACCGCGTCAGCGACAGGCTTTGATTCCGCTTCACAGACTGTTACGGTGGTAGCTGGCAGTGCAGTAGTGGCCGATTTCAATTTGGTACCATCGACGGTTGTTACACCAACACCAGCAGTAACACCAACACCGGAATGCGTCGAGCCTGAGGCAATTTCAGTGTCTCCGACCAGCTTGTCGCTCAAGAGGAACAAGAGTGGTGATGTGACTGTGACGGTGACATGCGACGATGAAGGCTTGGAAGGTCAGGATGTAACGGCGACGATCAATGCGGCTGGTAAGAAGCGCATATCGATAACGCCAAGCGCTACAACGGACGCAAGTGGTGAGGCGACATTCACAATTACTGCCAAGAAGAAGACCGGTAGCGCAAGGGTCACGTTCAAGGCAGGAGATGCGAAGAAGTCGATGACCGTGAAGGTTAGGAAGTAAAATAACGTATCCCTGGTCGCAATGTACAGGGGAACGTTGAGAAGTCAATAGAAGTTAAAGAAAAGGGGTGTCATGCCGGGAGGTATGACGCCCCTTTCTTTTTTAGTAACAATTCACCGCAAATGCCTGCCCTCATGGAAATGGGGGGCGCAAAGAGCGCAAAGGTATTATTTTTTAGTAGAGACAGGTTTCAAACCTGTCTCTACTAAAAACCTTAATAAAAACCGGGTTTTACCGTCTGTGTAGCGCGAACTTCAGTTCGCAGGACAGCGACATAAATGTCGTGCTACATGCTCCGACTCGCTCCAGTTTGGATGTTTTTTCGTAATAGTTCACCCCCACCTAAACCTCCCCCTCCCCCTTTCTCCCCCCTCAGTGAGGGGGACAGGGGGAGGAATACAAGGGGGCAATGAGTATTCCCCGCCCCTGGTGGGAGGGGTTAGGAGAGGGGGTGAACTGCTACGTTTTTTCTTTGCGTCCTTTGCGCCCCCCATTTCCATGAGGGCAGGCATCTGCGGTGAACTGTTACTTTATTTCCGTGCTTCCGTGGTTAATATCTTATGCGAAAGAAACAAGGTTTTACATTAATTGAATTAATTGTCGTTCTGGTGATCATTGGCATCATAGCTGCTGTGGCGGTTCCCAGGTTTACAGGTTCCCTTGATTCTATAAGATTCAGAAAAACGATGAACGAGCTGGTATACTTTCTCAGGGAGGCGCGTATTAAGGCGATGTCAAGCGCTGAGGCGACCAATGTTGTTTTCGATTTACGGGGAGGGTATTGCTATAATGAGGATAAAAGAATATTCATAATGCCCCGTGAAATAGAGGTGTTTACCGATAAAATTGAAGCGAAGGATGAACAAACAAGGATTTTGACGTTTTACCCAAATGGAACTGCCCTGGAAGACAAACTGGGGTTCGTTTGTGATAATATGGTGGCTGTGTTGCATGTAGAGCCTTTGGGTGCGATGGCCTATTATAAAATCAATGAAGAGATGGAACAGGTCGTTCGTTATGCAAGGGATGAAGAAACCCCTGATGAAGAGGAAATCAAAAAAAATATTGATAAATCAAAAGATTCTGTTAAATTAACAGAAGACGTAGAAATGGATGGATTAGACAATGTCATGAGTGCGGATGACGAATTAGATGAGGATGACGAGGCTGACGAAGATGAGTGATTACTAAATCTAATACTTTATGGTTAAATGGCTAGATGGTTGATAACTATAGTGAACGACAAAAGAAAGTTGTCATTTCGAAGGAGCAGAGCGACTGAGAAATCCTAAGATTCCTCGCGGGGTTTACACTGAACGAAGTGAATGTGCTCGGAATGACAAGCATTCAATGTCAACTTATTTAAGTCGTTTACTATAACAACCATCTAGCCATTTAACCATCCAACGTCTAAAACTCGATATTCAGGAATTTCAATTTTGTAGAAACGCATTGCTGCGCGTCCAAAAGGTAGATAAAATAAAGACGCGTGCAATGGAAAGGAGGCATGTATGCCGTCTGTGAAAGACAGAGTTGACAATCTTGAGAAGGTGCTTGAGGAATACATCAGAAATGTTGGTAATTCTCAGATGCAGACGGAGAAGGAGCTTCGGGAGTTTAAAGACGAGATGTGTGAATTTAAGGATGAAATGAGGGGTTTTAAAGATGAAATGAGTGATTTTAAAGATGAGATGCGTGCATTTAAAGAAGAGATGCGGGAAGACAGGAAAAGGGCATTCAAGCAGTGGGGTGAGATTGCCAACAAAATGGGAACGCTGGCAGAGGGGTCGGGTGTGTGTCTTCCGCCGTGTATATCCGTAGGGGCAGGTTTGAAACCTGCCCCATTTGAATTGTAAAATATTTTGGAATAATAGTAAATGGAGTGACAGGATATGGGAAATAAGCGGAAGCTGCGATTGTTGGGAACGGGTGGTTTCACATTACTGGAATTGCTGATTGTGATGATTATCATTGGGTTGCTTGCCGCATTGATTGGCCCGAAGATGATCGGCCGGGTGGGCGAATCCCGTCAAACGGTTGCCAAGCAGCAAATTGAGGGCTTTTCGAGCGCCCTGGAGATGTATAAACTCGATACCACGAAGTATCCCACGCAGGAACAGGGCTTAGAGGCGCTTGTTATACAACCGCAGGGGATTACTTATTGGAAGGGGCCGTATTTAAAAAAGAAGTTTATCCCAAAAGACCCCTGGGGGAATAATTATGTTTATACCTATCCGGGTGAACAAGGGGACTACGATATCGTTTCGTATGGCGCGGACGGCAATTCCGGTGGGGACGGAGAGGATAAGGATGTGTTGAGCTGGGAGTGAGAGGGCTGTCCGAAATGTCAGGCTGGTGGGACAATATTCCTAACCTGGACGGATTGGAAGAGTCCCTGCATGGGAATTTGCGATTTTAGACTTCGTCGTGAGCCCAGTCGAACGATTTACGATTTGGGATTTACCTCCCCCTTTCTCCCCCTCCAGAGGGGGACAGGGGGAGGGTAATTCGTAAATCGTAAATGTTGTTAAACATGGGCAAAATATTTTTGCTAAGCACCTCTGAACCGAAACCTTTTGATTCAATTGCGGACGAGTGAACCAGCAAAGGGGTAACAGTTTAGTTTTTTGAAAACATCAATAGTTGAAAAGCATGTGTGGCAGTATGTAGGGGCAATTCATGAATTGCCTCTACATTGTATGATAACAGCATTATTGCTGGAATTTTTCAAAAAACTAAACTGTTACGCAAAGGGAAATTCCTAACATGTACGTAGGGGTTGAAGATTTTCAACCCCTACATTAAATGTTCAAGGAATTTCAAACAAAAGCGCCTCCCCCTTAATCCCCCTCTGGAGGGGGAGAAGGGGGTGGCCCTCTGTCGTGAATATTTGTATTTAAAAGTCGCTGAAGGCCGAATTTAATGTTCAGACTTTCAATCTTTTTTAATTAAGCAATTAATAAACACACCCCTACCCCTCTCAAGAGGGGAATTTGAGAAGTCCCCTCTTGGGAGGGGACTTCGTCGTGAGCTCAGTCGAACGATTGAGGGGTGGGTAAAAAATAAAAGTCGTTGGGTTTTTGTCTTTTAAAACCCAACCCAACTTGAATTTCTGTAACAGTTTAGTTTTTTGAAAAACATTAACAGTTGAAAATGCCTTTGTGACAGTATGTAGTGGCAATTCATGAATTGCCACTACGGTGCATGATAACTGCGTTATTACTGGAATTTTTCAAAAAACTAAACTGTTACAAATTCCTGAACATTACTTGTTGTGTGAATATATTATGGATCAAACAGCAGTTTATACTATTGGCGATGTGTTAGCGGAAATTGGCAAGGTGACCCGGGCCGATTTGGATCGTGCCATTGAGGTACAGAAGCAGACAGGTCAAAAATTGGGGCGCATCCTGATTGATTTGGGAACGGTTTCCGAGGAAGACCTCAGGCTTGCCTACGGTAAATTGTTACAGATACCGATTTGGGAGAAGAAAAAGGAAGACCGATATCCTTTGATAGAGGGCGTACCCAAGGTATTCTTTGTGACAAATCGTGTGCTTCCGCTCAGGGCATACGATGGTATGTTAGATATTGCCCTGGCAGATCCTCAGGATTCTCTGCTGGTAGAGACTATCGCCTCCGCCACAGATAAACAAATAGGGGTATATGCAGGTTGTGAAAAAGACATCCTGGCCTCTCTTGAGAGCCTGTATGAGGGCGATATTAAAGAAGAGGATACCGTTACTTCCAGTATTGAGGTAATGGAAGACGTCGAACAGTTGCGGGATATGGCCTCTGAGGCGCCTGTTATACGGCTTGTGAACAGCGTATTGACGAAGGCAATAGAGGTCGGGGCAAGCGATGTGCATCTGGAGGTTTTTGAAAGAAACGCACGGTTGCGGTATCGCGTAGATGGAGTTTTGCGGGAGCTTGCACCGCCGCCCCGTGAAATTTATAATGCCATCGTTTCCCGTATTAAAATCATGGCTAAGCTGAATATTGCCGAGAAGCGGCTGCCTCAGGACGGACGAATCAAGATGAAGGTGGCGGGCAAAGAGGTGGATTTGAGGGTCTCCATTATCCCGATGAGCCATGGCGAGGGCGTGGTAATGAGGATTTTGGATAGAACTGCGGTTATGCTCGACTTGGAAAAACTGGGATTCAACCAGGAATTTTTGGTTAAGTTTCGACGTATGATAAATAAGCCGGAAGGCATGCTGCTGGTGACAGGGCCAACGGGAAGCGGTAAGACGACGACCCTGTACGCCGTGCTCAAGGAAATAATTTCACCGGAGATAAAGATTGTAACGGTGGAAGACCCTGTGGAATACAGTATGGATGGCGTGAATCAGATACAGGTAAATCCACAGATTGATTTGACCTTCGCATCAGGGTTGCGCTCTATTTTGCGACACGACCCGGATG
>Ga0082335_1004555_pt1 | contig 20584 bp, 17 predicted proteins | sample Subgrocontami58m_FD_72375 | JGI IMG/M metagenome (GOLD analysis project Ga0082335, IMG submission 72375) | Subsurface groundwater microbial communities from S. Glens Falls, New York, USA - GMW37 contaminated, 5.8 m (SPADES assembly) (version 2) ... | reverse complement strand
GTAGGCAGAAGGATCATCCAGAGCGGGCAGATCATCAGTTCCGTAGATGATGGTTTCGATTACAGTGCCAGAGGCATCAGTCAAGATGATAGTATCTCCATCATTGTTTAATTTCCCCGTAGGTTCAGAGACAAGATAATAATTTTGTGCAGTTACGGTTCCCTCAAGCGTAGTGATTTTTCCGGCAGCATCTGTGATTGTGTAACCGGTGAGATCAAGAGGAAGATCTGAATTGTTATAGAGCTCGATAAACTCGACCTTGCCTTCGGAGGGATCAGAGACGAACTCGGAGATGAAGAGAGGAGAGACAATAGTTTCTGGTTCAGAGGGAAGTTCGATCACAGGTTCCTCAATGACTTCAGGAATATCATCCGTGATTTCTTCAGATAGGACTTCTGCCACGGTCGTCTCAAAAGAATAAGAACCCGGGGTTGCAAGATCAACAACCCCTTCTTTTATTCCTATTTGAGCAGTGGCGGTTGTCCATGCTTCGGGAAGGGTGCCGTCATAAAGAGGATAGATGCGCTGCATGGAGGCATAAGCTCCTCCCAGTGAAGTTCCTCCTGACGTTCCAGCAAGAGGAAGTTTTCCGTCCCCGATCATATCTATGATTTCTCCTTGCGCGGTTGAAAGAGTGATTTGAAGAGCAGAATTAGAGAGAGAAATACTACTGGTGACATAAGAAGGAGTTACGGACATCGCCGCATTTTCATGAACAGTGTCGTAGTTTGAGATCAGAAGAGTTGATTGCGGAGCGATCAACGATCCTTCAGGTAATGTGAGAATATTTCCAGAAGAAGCAGCACCCGAAATCTGCCAACCAGAGAGATTTAAGGTTTCATCGGTTGGATTCGCAAGTTCGATCCATTCATCTGAAGCGCTAAGAGAAGATCCTGCCCAAGCGACTTCGGAGAGAAAGACATTGGTTGGTGTTGTGGCTTGTGCAGAAGGAGAAAAGAGAAGGCTGCACAGAAAGAGAGAGGTGAGCCAACCTGAAAATAATTTTCGTCGTTGCATACATGAGAAAAGTGAAATGAATAAATCCCGGGATGCCTACCGCGCGGCCGCAGCGGTAGGCAACAAAAGAAGAACCCCTTTGCGGGGGTTCTTCTTTTGTTAGCTCCATCACACCAATTTTTTTCGCTTTTGTCAATCGTCATTGTGGGGACAACTTTACGTTGCGAGAAAATTTTTTAATGTTTCGATATCATGAAACAGATGCGTTGCCATTCCAAACTGTTTTGCCGCATCAATATTTTCTTCCTCGTCATCAATGAGGAGAATTTGATCTTTGGTAACACCTTGATCTACAAGTTCGTAGATTTTTTGGAAGAATCTTGGATCTTTTTTCTTATACCCGACTTCTGCGGAGATAAATAATCCATCGAAAAGATTGTTGAAATTCATTTCCTCTCGTAAGTATTTACCTCGATGGATTTCTTGATTGGTTGCTAGATAACATTTTATCCCTTGTGCCCGAAGTTCTTCGATGAGATGAAATATTTTTGTATCTGGTTTGTTTTCGAATACAAACCATTCTTGCAACATTTCATCCACATTCTTTTTCCATCCCCAATCTCCAACAACCTTTGCTAATTCCTCTTTGAGATCAGCACGACCAAACAGGCATTCTTGAAACACGCCTTTGAAAAAGGGAAGCATCTTTTCTTTGGGGATGCCGTAATCTCGCTCTAGTTTTTGTGAGAACATCATTTCATAATGAATTGTTACACCATCTGCATCAAAAAGAATGATTGTGTAGGACATAGGTTTTTATTTTCTCGATGTTTTCTATCGCTCAAGATCAATGACATTTAGATGTTCGAAGTTTGGAAAAGGAAATTCAGATCGTTCATTTATTTCATTTTGAATAGAAATGGTGGCCTGCCACCCGTCCGCCCGGATAAGACTGTGGCGGATCCGCCTCTGGCGGAAAGCTCCGAAGGACTAACAGTTTCAAAGTCCTCCTTCGTCCCGCCGATGGCGGGACTTCGGAGGGACAAAAAATTTTATAAAATTTTTTGGTGGGCGAGGAGAGACTCGAACTCTCACGGGAAAACCCACATGGTCCTAAGCCATGCGCGTATGCCAATTCCGCCACTCGCCCACGCGACACTATTTGTAACACGATCCACATCTTTCTTCAACGAAAAAACGCCCGTTTGTGGGCGTCCGCAGAGAGATTATATTAGATCTCTTAATAGCGCTGAAGCGTATTTTGGACTACAGCATCCATTCCTTCATAACAACTTTGCGGGTCTACCGCTAGATTTGGAATTGCAATAGTGACAAACAGAGGAATCCATTGAATCTCTGGATAATGATTTGTGAATTCCATAACTCCCTGCAAGAAAGGAATGTGAAGGGCATTGTGAAGATCAGGCACTGTGATTTCTACAGAAACATTTCCATTTCTTTTTGTTTTTACCTGAAAACAGAATCCAAATTCACCCGAGGGATCAAGAGTAAAGAGATCTATTTTCCAAGCAATATCTTCAAAAGGAGTCGGATGATATACCTCTACACCAAATCGACGCAGAGATTGAATAAAGAGAGCAACTCCTAAGGCTCCTTGGCAGCAAATCTCCCAAGATCGTTGATGCCATCTTTTTTCTCCAAGATACATCTCTCGAGAAAGATGGCGGCTACGCGATCCGGTCAATCCACGGTAACACTCGGCAAGGTGCATGAGCATCATCGCCCCAATCTTCCCCATATTTGATCCATAGAAGACAGTTCGTTCCGTGATGTCCACTTCCTCTAGTGCCAAAATAAATCCATGGAAAAACGAAGCATAAATGATGGGTTGTAGATCAGGGACACAAGAAGGGAATAATTCTTGAAATACAGCAACAAACAGGTTCTTCTGAAAGTATTTTTCCTTGAACGTTTCTCTTATTTTTTGCCCTTGTTTATATCCGGCTTCTCTGGCCTCGCACATTTCTTGCGAAAGGGAACCCGGCAGTTCGTGGAGAGGAGTTCGTTCTCTCGCATGAGAATGATTTGATCTAAATCTCTCTATGTTTGTCAAAGAACACCTCGCAAGGAGCAAGACAAGTCATCCTAAAGAAAGGAGGGGATGAAGTCAATCAGCAATGAAAAAAGAAAAACGGCTGAACCAATTATTGCGTGATAAAAGGTCTAGCCGTCACAGGACATCCAATAGAACTATGGTCGCACAATGAGGGTCCATCTTCTCTCTGTCCGAAGCCACTGGAGCAAAGCTTGAATATCACTCATTGTCACGCGTTCAAGATCGTTCCTCGCTTCTGCATTCGAGACGATCCGTTGGTAACGAGCAAGGTCATCGAGTGCACCTCGGCAGATATTTTTGCCAGTTGTATCAATCATGAAGTCGCTCGCAAGATCACGTCGTTTGATTCGTTCGAGCAGATCCCTATGATTTCCAATTGAAGTGATACAGAACTCGATGCGTTCTTCGATTTCATCAAGCGCTCTAAGTGCAAGCGAGTCACAGTTAATGGAGAATTTGTGGAAGTGTCGAAAGTCGTGTCGAGAACAATGGATTCCATATGTCCAAGCGCGCTGTTCTCGCACTTCTTCATTCAGTACTTCATCAAGCATCTTTTTTACAACACCGACGGTTCTCCTATTGAAAACACCTGGAATTTTTGTAACGCTCCTATAGGCACAGGTATTAAAGTGGAGATTGACGTATTTTGACATCTCGATGACACGATGCGTTTCTGAAGGCAGAGCAACATCCGTGGTCGGAGTTGGAAGAGGTGTTCGTATTCCTTGCTTACTTGTCATAAAGGGACTTTCAGAAAGAAGCTCGATAAGTTCTTGGAGCTTCATACCCCCGACGCAAATAATACTCATGTTTGCAGGTGTGTAGTGTGCATCATAGTGCGACTGCAACTCATGTTGTGCGATCTGTCCGATTGCTGTGAGACGACCGAGTGGACTGTAAGACCTCTCAAGCCAGTAGCCAGTATAGAGCGCCTCGTGCTCATAGATATCTAGATCAAGCTTGAAAACGGTCGGATACATTTGAAAGAATTCGTTGATAATGATTTGCCGTTCTCGTTCAATACATTTTTCAATCCTAGCTGAAAGTAACATAGGACCAAAGATTGAAAAAGCTTTCGCGAGCGTTGTTTTATCCGCTGGTACAAAGAATCCGTAATAGGTATGCGGAAAGTTAGTTGTACCAAGACGAACCGCTCCGCCACAGTCTTCAAAAAACGCATATATCTCTTTATTGGAAATATCGGTATTTGCCGAGACCAAATGTTCAACAAAGTGTGACAACCCTTCAAGTCCGACCGGATCGTGTTCAGCTCCGCTGTGAATAAGGAACCCTACGGCTTCCCATGGGCGTCCTGGCCAATGAGCTGCATGTACGGTTAGACCGTTTGGGAGTGTTGCTGATTGAAATTCAGCGTATGGATCCCACATGAGGAATTCTCCTTTCTATTGTTTTGTGGTTTTGGAAAGAACCTTTGAAAAACTTCTTAATGTGAGAGTTTTCACAGAGAGAAGACATAGCTTTGTATCAGTTTTAGAGATCTTGTCAATCGTTAAATCTGGTAATATTTTTAGTAACGTTTCTCGACAAAACAAGGAACCTTGTTTACGATAACGCCATATGCGCATCATTTTGGTTCACGGGTTCAAAGCTTCTCCACAAATGAATTTTCATCCTTGGCTTGCGGGGGAACTTCGCAAGGCAGGGTATGAGGTGGTGACTCCCACTCTTCCACTTTCTGATGGAGAGACCTTTGATTTGACTGCGGTGATGGAAAAGATGAAAGAACAAGTGGGTTATCTAAAAAGTGATGATATTTTACTTGGGCATTCGCTCGGTGGTTTAATTGCCCTGCGCTATTTAGAATCAATTGAGATGACGCAAACCCCTCACGCCATGGTATTGGTGGGGGCCCCTTGGAAAGTGTCGCGACCCGAGCTTCGACCGCTTTTTATAGCAGATCTGGATGCTGATGTTTTAATGTGGAAGGCGCGGGAGTTTGTGATCATCCATTCTAAAGATGATGCTTTAGTTCCATTTGAACATGGAGAACGATTGGCCGAAGCGCTCAAAGCACGACTGGTGGCGACTACAGGCGACGATCATTATATGGGAGAGCGTTACCCAGTACTCTTAGAAGAGATCAATCGCCTTATTTCCATCCCACACATTTTTGAACCAGGCGGGGGACTCCCCGATGATTTTTCTTAAAAGAAGAGACGCCCGTAGGCGTCTCTTTTAATAGTGGTAGGTCTTGCACTTCAAGATAGTCACAGCTCGATAGAGTTGTTCGAGGAGAATTGTTTGGGCAAGTTCATGGGGGAATGTAAGAAGTGAGAGGGAAAGGATGGTATGAGCTTTTGTGAGAAGATCAGGATTCAGTCCCAAAGGTCCTCCTAATATGAAGACCAGATGTTGGGTTTCATTTTGTGACCAGGAAAGCAGTTGAGCGGCAAATTCGGGAGAGGTGTAGGATTTTCCTTGTTCATGGAGAAGAATAAGGAACGCATCTTGTGGACAAGCAGCGAGAAGACGTTCAGCTTCCCTTTTTTTGACTTGAATTTTTTGGGAGGGGGAAGTAAATGGCTCCTGTTTCACACAAAGGGTCTGGATTTTGGCATAAGGAGATAGCCGAAGGAGATAGTCTTTGGAAAGATCGGCAAGGCGCTTATCCTTTGTTTTCCCAACCGTAAGAATGGTGATGTGAAGCATAGATTTTCTCTAGAATATCAGAAAAAAGAGAGGATTCAAAAGAGGGTTTTTCTTTGTGGATGAGGAAGGGATAACCTGGGCTAAATACCGTTGACACAAAAAGAGGGTTGGGATACTATGGCCGCGACTTAGAAAAGAAAAATACATGTTTAATTCAGGGAAACAATAGGTATCCATTGCGGGATAGTGGATATCTTCCCCAGAGTAAGCACCCGCGCATTTGCGCGGTTTTTAAATCCTTTAGAATCAGAGAGGAGTGGTCGTACAACCATTCGTCCCTGATCCCAAAGATCAGGAAATAGATCCTTACAACTAAAGAAGAATCATACAAAAAAGAAAGTAAGTAAAGTCATTGAAATTAGAAAAATATAATATCGAAATATTATATTGGGTCCACTGAAGGAAATGGTCTTTCAGTGGTTGTAGAGCATCAAGTGCATATGGTGGATGCCTTGGCAGAATGTGCCGATGAAGGACGTCGCAGCCTGCGATAAGCCTCGGGGAGGTGGCAAGCAACCTTTGATCCGGGGATTTCCGAATGGAGCAATCCCATGCGGGGAATGCCGCATGATCCCGTACTGAATATATAGGTCCGGGAGGGGCACCTGGGGAAGTGAAACATCTCAGTACCCAGAGGAAAAGAAAAAGATCGTTCGTTTTACGTTCGTGTGCACAACATGTAGCACGCGAACGAAAAACGAGCACATTCCCTAAGTAGCGGCGAGCGAAAAGGGAAGAGCCTAAACCTTACAGATGAAGCTATGGTGTTTATGTGGACTTCGGTTTGCATAGCGCGGTAGTGAAAGATGGAAGTCGTTGTCTGTAAGGGGTTGTAAGTTGATCATGTCGTCTGCTTCCAAAGACGGGTGATGATAATTGTATGACCTATAACAGAAGTTGCTGGAAAGCAACGCCAAAGAGGGTGATAGCCCCGTACGTGAAATAGGTTTATACCATCACGATGATTTTCTTGAGTACCACGAGACTCGTGAAATCTTGTGGGAATCTGCCGCGACTATGTGGCAAGGCTAAACACACATTCTGACCGATAGTGAACAAGTACCGTGAGGGAAAGGTGAAAAGCACCCCGATGAGGGGAATGAAATAGTATCTGAAACCGTATGCTTACAAGGAGTCAGAGCCCTAAGAGCAATCAAGGGGTGATGGCGTTCCTATTGAAGAATGAGCCAACGAGTGTGCTATGTGTCGCTTGGTTAAGTCCTATGGGACGGAGCCGAAGTGAAAGCGAGCGTTAATCCGCGTATTGTGATCTTGTTCGATCTATTCGAGTAATCGAATTTTTCGAACATGATCACATGGTGGCACATACACGACCCGAAACCGGGTGACCTAGCCATGACCAGGTTGAAGCGGGTGTAAAAACCCGTGGAGGACCGAACCCACGCGCTGTGCAACACGCGGGGATGAGTTGTGGCTAGCGGAGAAATTCCAATCGAACTCGGTAATAGCTGGTTCTCCCCGAGATATGTTTTGGCATAGCGTCAGTAAATACATGAGTGGGGGTAGAGCACTGGATGGGACCGCCGCCTTCGGGTAGGGGTCCTAACCAAACTCCGAATACCATTCGTGGTTCCTGGCAGTCAGACGATGGGGGCTAAGCTCCATTCGTCGAAAGGGAAACAGCCCAGATCTCCAACTAAGGTCCCTAAATCATCATTAAGTGTAAAAGGTAGTGAAGAGGCTTATACAACCAGGAGGTTGGCTTAGAAGCAGCCATCCTTTAAAGATAGCGTAACAGCTCACTGGTCAAGCTTTTTTGCGCCGAAAATGTACCGGGGCTAAATGATGTACCGAAGTTGAGGACACCTTCCATCTCGGAAGTCTGTGGTAGGGGAGCATTCACATGGCGTTGAAGTCGTGTCGTGAGGCACGGTGGAGCAATGTGAAGTGAGAATGTTGGCATAAGTAGCAAAAAGACAGGTGAAAGTCCTGTCCGCCGTAAACCTAAGGTTTCCTGGGCAACGCGAATCGACCCAGGGTTAGTCGGGAGCTAAGGCGAGGCCGAAAGGCGTAGTCGATGCACAGCAGGTTAATATTCCTGCACTTCGTTATTCACTGATGCGGGGACGCTTCTTGTCGTTTCCTGCGTTCTATGGCTATGACGCTGGGGGTGTTTCGGTGATGGGTAGGCAAATCCGCCCATCAGAAGCCGATGACATCATCGCGAGTCTGCCGCAAGGTGGACAAGAGGAAATTAAAAGGAGCCAAGAAAAGCCGCTAAGGTTAATGAATAGCGAACCCGTACCGTAAACCGACACAGGTGGGTGGGCATAAATGTGCTCAGGCGTACGAGAGAACCTTCGTTAAGTAACTCGGCAAAACAGTGGCCGTAACTTCGGGATAAGGCCTGGTTGTCCTCGGGAGAGGGCGACCCACAGCAAACGACTCCAACCGACTGTTTACCAAAAACACAGGTCCCTGCTAAACCGTAAGGTGATGTATAGGGGCTGATGCCTGGCCAGTGTCCGAACGTTAAGGAAGGGGGTCATCCTGCCGCAAGGCAGGGGAAGCTTCCGACTGAAGCGCGGATGAACGCCGGCGATAACTATAATCGTCCTAAGGTAGCGAAATTCCTTGTCGGGCGAGTTCCGACCTGCACGAATGGCATAACGAGTTGGAGACTGTCTCAACGAAGGACTCGGCGAAATTGCAAGATGAGTGAAGATGCTCATTACCCGTGGTTAGACGAAAAGACCCCGTGAAGCTTTACTACAACTTGTTCTTGAGTTCATACTTCACATGTTCAGTATAGGTGGGACCTCGCCGCAAGGCGGGGGCCAGTGAGATACCACCCTTGTGCTGCGTGAATCCTAACCAGACACCGTGAATCCGGTGTCAGGGACAGGAGCTGGTGGGTAGTTTGCCTGGGGCGGGTGCCTCCCAAAAGATAACGGAGGCGTCTACAAAGGTTGGCTTAGCGCGGATGGAAATCGCGCTGGACGTGTATACGCACAAGCCAGCTTTACTGCAAGACCTACAAGTCGCGCAGTTGCGAAAGCAGAGGTAAGTGATCCGACCGTACGATATAGGACGGCGGAAGCTCATCGGATAAAAGCTACTCCGGGGATAACAGGCTAGTCTCCCCCAAGCGTCCACAGCGACGGGGAGGTTCGGCACCTCGATGTCGGCTCATCGCATCCTGGGGCTGGAGAAGGTCCCAAGGGTTAGGCTGTTCGCCTATTAAAGCGGTACGTGAGCTGGGTTCAGAACGTCGTGAGACAGTTCGGTCTCCTATCTACCATGGGCGTCGATGACTGAAGGAATTCATCCTTAGTACGAGAGGACCGGGATGAACAGACCTCTTGTGTACCAGTTGTTTTGCCAAAAGCACAGCTGGGTAGCGACGTCTGGCTCGGATAAACGCTGAAAGCATCTAAGTGTGAAGCCGATCCTAAGATTAGTCATCATTTGAGACCCCTGCGAGACGAGCAGGTTGATAGGCCGTAGGTGTAAGCGTGGTAACACGTTGAGCCGAGCGGTACTAATCGGTCGAGCTCTACAGCCACTGAAAGGTTGTATCCTGTATGATTCTTCTTTGTAAGGAATCTTTTTATTAAAAGGGTTTCAATGTCTCGGTGCCATTTCCAAGAGGGCCACACCTGTTCCCATCCCGAACACAGTCGTTAAGCCTCTTTGGGCCGATGGTAGTGCGTATGCGCGAGAGTAGGTGGGCGCCGGGACATTGGAACTCTTTTTTGTTTTCTGAATAAAAGAAAACCCGCTGTTGTAAAAACAATAGCGGGCAGGTCGCTTTTCGTGTGAGGGGCGATTTTTTTATTTATCCCCCTTCGCTAAAGCTTCGAAGGGATTTCGCTCTTCACTTATCAGTGCGAAGAACCAAAGGTTGTTCAAGGAGCTTCACTCACAACTGACACCCTGATCATCTGCAAGACGGCGGAAGGTTGGAGATTTTTGATAAGCTTCCTCAAAAGAACAAGCAATCAGTTCTACCTGCGGATTACCATTTTCAAGTTCATCTATGGGGCGTAGAATAACAATTTTATCGCAGAAGCGCAGTGTATCGAGACGATGTGCAATGATAAGAACACTACACTTTCGACGCTGAATAATTTTTTCCAATGCCCATTGCACTTTTTTTTCTGTCGTAGAATCAAGACTACAGGTGGCTTCGTCAATAATGAAGAAAGAAATGGGGCGAATCATTTGCGCTCCAATCATAAGGCGCTGCTTCTCTCCTCCAGAGAGTTCGATTCCTTCTTTTCCGACTTTTGTATCAAGACCATCCTTCAGACGTTGGCCAAAATTAATTTGGAAATCTTGCATGAGTTCCCAAAGTTGTTCATCTGTGACTTTTGTCCGTTCCTTTGGACTGAGAGCATAGAGAAGATTATCACGAAGAGAACCGGCAAAGACTTCTGGTTTTTGAGCAATACACCCAAGTTGTTTTAACCAGGATTCGAGTTTGATTTCCCGAAGATTTATTCCATTGATAGTAATGGCACCATCTATTGGATCCATTGCACGCAAAAGAAGTTGGGTGATTGTTGTTTTTCCTGCACCACTTGGGCCAATCAGGGCCACGGTTTCTCCAGGATGCACACAAAAACTTACATTTTGAAGAACTGGTTTATGACCAGGGTAGGCATGTGTGACAGATTCAAAACAAATCGTCAGTGGTTGCATTTCATCAATAATTCTTGGATCATCGGCTTCTTTGATATCTGAGGGAAGAGTGAGTGCATGCATCATGGAGCGAACAGCAGGAAGACTCCAATTAAGTCGATGTTCAATATCTCCTATTCTCCAGAGTTCGTTTGCAATAAATTGGGTCCAGGAAATAATGGGGATGAGAATACCAATATCCCATTTTCCTTCCCAAATGCTCCAGCAAGCATACCCCCAGATTGCAAGGAGTCCGATATAGCGTCCACCAGAACGGAAATTGTTTACATTGATGAACCAGAGCCAGAATTTTCGATCAACCGTAAGGACTCGATAAAACCAATCACTGATAAATTCAGTCTCTTCCCTTTCTTTTCCATGCACTTTTACACGTGTAATGCCATCCCAACGATCAACGCGATATCGATTGATCGCGCGAAATTGTGTATCAAGCGGTTCACAAACCTCTACAACTTTAGGATTGAGATAGAGAGTCCAGACGATGTAATGCAAGATCACGAGGCTCATAATCGATCCTGCAACAGGGCTTATGATCCAAAGGAGGAGATAAGAAAAGAAGAGATTTAAGAGAGTGGGAATCCCATCAAAGAGTAACATCATCTCGAGTTCAAAGACGCGTGCGCGTCCTTTCTCAACATTTGCTGAAGAAAGAATCTCGGTTTGTGTATGATATTGTCCAAGGGATTTATTGAAGAACAGCTCACAACTTTTTGTTTCTAGCTGCCAGATCATTTGTCCGATACTATATTCACGGAATCGATCCTGCATCCATCGACAGATCATTTCTCCAAGAAAACAGAAAACAGTTCCCGCAAAGCCGATCCAGATGAATATTGTTGTTTTTTCCACAACACCACTTACGACTTTTCCTATACACCAGGGTTGGATCACGTGGAAAATCATGGAGATGACCATCAAAATCATCATACGTTTTGTCCATTTTTTCCCCTGGATATCGAATAGCTCATTCCATACCCATTGATAGACCTTGAGGCTTTCTTTGAAGTCCTCGATATATTCTCTCCATGAAGTGAAGGAACGATGCGATTCTCGACTCATGGCCATTCTCCTTGTGTAGATGAAAAGAACAAAAAACACCTTGCGTTAGGCAAGGTGTGCAAAATCCCGACGAAGTAGTGAAAATTCACTTACACACATTGCCTAACAGAAAGAAACATTTTTGGAGCAAGATTGATTCGCGCATCAAGGCACGCAGAACCAACTGCCACAAAAGTAGTAACTTTGGCACATCCGAAATTAATAGTGTAGGCATTATTCATAATAGTATGTTTACGGGACAAGCTATCAAAGAGCTTAACATCTGTCAAATCTGTTATACTAAAAAGGGATGAATTTATAGCGGATTTTTTCTTTCCTACGGAATAACAGGACAACATAATGTTTGAATGACACAGGTCTAAGCCGAAAAATTAAAACAACACACAATACGTTCTATGGAAAAAACATCTTGTCATCTTTGCCCTTTTGTGACCCACGCGGTGATGCTTGGGATAGGGCTTATTTTAGGGAGCCTTTTTCTCTAATAGACGACCTTGTATAAACCAACTCGCCTGCTATGATAGAGGCGATTTTTATGACATTTCGATTTGTTATTTTGGCTGCAGGTATGGGGTCTCGTATGGGGGGAGCGATTCCAAAGGCCCTTATTCCGGTTGGAGGAAAGCCTATTTTGCAATGGCTTTATGAATCTACCAAAGCTTCTGGAGTTGATGGGATTCCTATCATTGTTGTAGGACATGAACGCGATCAACTTTGTCAGTCTTTCAATGGACTATGTGAATATGTCGTGCAAGAGCAACAGCTTGGGACAGGGCATGCTGTGATGATGGCCAAGCAAGCTGCCAGAGGATCTGATGCAATTATTGTGCTTTATGGAGATCATCCTTTTATTTCTCCTGTTTCGCTTCGTCGATTAAGTGAGCAACATATGAATCAGCAGAATACGATTACCATGATGACCGTGACCGTTCCTTCTTTTGAAGGGTGGCGAAAAGTTTTTGCGCATTGGGGACGCATTCTCCGCAACGATCAAGGAGAGATTTTGGGAATCAGGGAATACAAAGATACCAGCGAGGGAGAGCGTCAACTTTTAGAAGTGAATCCTGCGTTTTTTTGTTTCAAAGCTGATTGGCTTTGGGAAAATCTTAAAAAACTTAAAAATGATAATAAGCAAAAAGAATATTATTTGACTGACCTGATTGCCATGGCCGTTACCCAACAAGAAAAAATTGCGACCATGTCAATTGCTTCAGAAGAAGCAATCGGGATCAATACCCCTGAAGAGCGAGAGATCGCGGAAGAAATCCTTCATCAACAAAAACAACCCGAGTAAATCGGGCTGTTTTTGTTTAACGCACATCTCCACTTCCTCCCAGAGTTCCGCGTTCCTGACGTGAGGATAATTTTTCAATATTATCTTTGGCAACTTTTTCAAGATCAATATGAAGTTCAGTGGCAAGAGCCGCCATATACCATAAAACATCTCCTAGTTCTGCTTTGCATATTTCTCGGTAGTCATCCGTGACAATACCTTCGTGATCCCGTATGATTTTTTTGATTTTATTAAGCATCTCACCAGCCTCTCCTCCGAGCCCTAAAGCCGCATAATAAATGTTTTCTCCTGCTTGAGGATATTTGGCTGTTTTCCAAGCAGCCGTTTGATAGTCAGAAAATTGCATAGGCGATTATTAAGAATATTGTTATGATAGCACACATATGCGCCTTATTGTTGACTGGCATATCCACTCAAAATACTCCCGAGCTTGCTCAAAAGATTTAGAGCTCCCTACGATCGCCAAGTGGTGTGAACACAAAGGAATTCATATTGTGACGACAGGGGATTGGACCCATCCTAAGTGGTTTGAGGAAATTTCTCGGCTCCTTGAGGAAACAGGGCAAGGCATTTATGAGCTGCGCGATCACTCAAGTTCCACCCGTTTCATGTTAACGCAGGAGGTGAGTCAGATTTACAAGCAAGGAGAAAAAACCCGTCGTATTCACAATCTTATTTTTTCTCCATCCATAAAGGCATGCGAGAAAGTGAATACCATGCTAGGAGAGCAGGGATTTAATGTGAAGTCTGATGGCCGTCCCATTCTTGGAATTGGGAGTGAAGAATTATATCAGCGTCTCAAAGAGATTGATAAGCACATCATCGTTGTGCCGGCTCATGCTTGGACTCCTTGGTTTTCTGTGTTTGGCAGCAAATCAGGTTTTGATTCGCTTGAAGAATGTTTTGGATCCATGACCCCGTATATTTACGCGATCGAAACAGGACTCTCTTCCGATCCCCCGATGAATCGCCGTTTATCAGCCTTAGATCAGGTAACAATAATCTCCAATTCTGACGCACATTCTTGTCGTAAACTCGGGCGTGAGGCCAATGTGTTCGATCTTTCCAAAGAGGAAGTCTCTTATGATACCTTTGTTGAAATTTTGAAAACCGGAGACGCAAAACGTTTTCTCTACACGATTGAGTTTCATCCAGAGGAAGGAAAATATCATGCGGACGGATGTGCGGATTGTCAATTTTCCTGCTCCCCGCAGGAATCCAAACGCTTGGGGTTCCGTTGTCCTTCTTGTAAAAAGTTCATGACGCTTGGAGTGGAACATCGCGTGGAAGCACTTGCCGATCGTTTGGACAAAACCCCTCGAGGCATTCCTCATAAATATATTGTGCCTCTGCAAGAAGTATTAGCAGAGGCGTTTGGTGTTTCCTCCACTGCATCCAAAAAAGTGCAAGAAGAATATGATCGTCTGACTACTCACGTTGCCGATGAGTTTACGTTATTACTTGATACCCCACTTGAACAGATTGCTATGCATACGAAATACCCTGATGTGGTTGAATCCATCCGTCGCATGCGAGCAGGCGAGATGTATATCAAACCTGGGTATGATGGCATCTTTGGAGTCGTAAAGATTTTCGGTCCAGATGAAAAACGAACACCCAAACAATCTATCTTGTTATAACATCAAAAAAACCTCCAGGCCTGTGGAGGTTTTATTGCACATCGACCGGGGTTCCTACCTCGGCCCAATCATAGATCCACAGCATATCTGTAAGAGACACATTGATGCATCCGTGGCTCATCGGGTCTCCAAAATTATTATGCCAATAGGCATAGTGAATATAGATATGCGGATAAATGCGCAGGTTCCACGGTACAAGACCCAGACTATAATTGTTTGGATTTTCTGATCCGTAATTCCACGTGTAATCCACCCAAGGAAGTTTTGCGAGAACCTCATGATTTCCCATAGGTGTTGTCCACGGCCATTTGGCTGCGGAAATAGGGAAAGTATTCGCCACAATACCAAACTCAAACGCGTAGAGTTGTTGGGTAGAGAGATCCACAACAATATGTTTTTGATCCCCAGGATATCCCATAGGACGACCAGAAGCGGTGATGGTTTCCAAAGATCCATCTTGATCAAGATCCGCTTGCTGTGACTCCTTTGGAATAGACCACAGCACTTCATCTGTTGCAACAACCGCTTGATAATTTTGTCCTTGTGTTTGAGGTGAAGTGAGGAGTTTTTCATCTTCAATACGAACGAGTACTCCTCGTGTATCATCCGCGTTTGAAGAAAAGAATTCCTGTTCCATGAGCATCTGTCCTTTTTGCCAAGACCAAATTTTAACATGCGGTCCACCCGTAGGTCCGGCACCGGTCACCAGTTCCATCTGTCCATCCCCATCCATATCTCCACAAGCCATATTCACTCCCCCTCGAAAGAGTTCGTCATAGGCAAAAAATCCTGGGCCCATGGGGTGACCATAATTGGTAAAAAGTCGCACATGAGGCCCTCCTCTATATTGTGCACTTGTCACAATTTCATTGACTCCATCTCCTGTAAGATCACAGGCTTTCACATTTATTCCACTTCCCATGTCAGAGGCATAGGCAAGAAAACTTCCAATCAAAGATCCGTCTTGTCGCAAGATCGAAACACGCGGTTCATTGTGAACTCCATTGCCTGCAATAATCTCTGGTACACCATCCCAACCGAGATCTGCCACAGCCAAGGAAACTCCTCCGGCCCAATTTTCCATGACATACTCAATCGTCTGTAATGAGTTTCCTTCACGATCGGAAATCAAAAAAGAGATCGAGTTGATTTTTGCAAGGGTGATGCTTGGGAAGAGAAAGTATATCCCAAGACAAAGAAGGGGAAACCATTTCATATGAACTTTTTGTTGGTTGTTTTATCTTTTTGGCTTAGGTTCGTGATTGTGGAAAGAAAATTTCCAATTTCTAATGAAGGAATAGTGATATTTATTTCAAAAATCGCCGCTAGGCTCAATCATTGGAAATTACCGTGAAATGAATGGGATTCCTCGTCGTTTTACTCCTCAAAATGACAAGAGAAAAAAACTCGTGCTTAGGTTTTACATATTTCCATTGTATCGTGTTTTTTCTTTTCCGTCAGACAAAATAAAAAATATCTCCCAACACGTCTTGAAAGATATTTTTTATTTGTGAGAGAAAAAGTCTACTTTCTCTTCTTGGCTTTCTTGGCTTTCTTTGCGACTTTCTTCTTGGCAACTTTCTTTGCCTTTTTTTTTGCAGCCATAATATTACCTCCTTCTGTGAGTGTAAGCTCACGGTTTATGTTTATGCTCGACCGAGCTCTGCAACACGTGAAGGAATATACGCGTTGCAGACAAGGTCGCGATGATGGACGTGCATCATCAACGACTTATCTCTATTATAGAGCATTCATGCTGTGCGACAAGGTGTAGAAGAGAAAAAAAGATCATACTGTGGATAATTTTTTTTGAGAGAAAAATATTTTTTTCAAAAAAGATGACGGCCATCATCGGACACAGACACGATAAGAAAGAAAAAGAATCACAGATGTTTTTTTATTTTTGCACTTTTTTCCATTTTATTTTTTCTTCTTGTCTGTCGAGTGTGTAAGATGAGAATACTATGTGTGGCATTATTGGATACGTCGGCACACGTCCGGCACAACCGATTCTTTTGCAAGGTCTTCGTAGAATGGAATATCGCGGCTATGATTCCGCAGGTATGGCCATTTTTGATTCCCAAGGCGTTTTTATGCAAAAACACCAAGGAAATGTGCAAAAATTAGCTTCTCTCCTTCCATCAACCCCAGTGGGAGGAAAGCGTGGAATTGCTCATACACGCTGGGCAACACATGGTGTTCCAAGTGATGCAAATGCTCACCCACACGCTGATTGTCAGGAACATATTTTTTGTGTGCATAATGGGGTTATTGAAAATCATACCGAACTTCGCAGCGCACTCATGAAGCATGGACATCAATTTCGCAGTGATACAGATTCGGAAGTTCTTTCACATTTGATTGAAGAAGCATGGAGACACGAACAATCATTGGAAGACGCGGTGGCCTATGCTCTCAAACAAGTGAAAGGAACCTATGCGGTTGTGATTTCTGCGCGTGATAAAGAAGATCTCCTGATTGCGGCACGACAAGGAAGCCCTTTACTCTTTGGCGTTTGTGAAGATCATTCTCTTGTAATTGCTTCTGATCTTTCTGCGATTGCTGATGAGGCGCGGGACATCATCATTTTAGAAGACCAAGAGATGCTCATAGGAACACAAGATGCTTGGTCCATACGTACCTTAGCCGGAGAGAAAAAAGAGCGAATGACACAACGTCTTCTTACGGATCTGACAATCGTTCAAAAAAATGGATATCCCCATTTTATGATGAAAGAAATAACCGAGAGTCCCGATCTTCTATATCAGTCCATCACGCGAGAAAAAACTGCACAGGAGATACATACACGTGTGGAGTCGCAAAGACATCGTTGGCTTCACACCACACGTTTGATTGCTGTGGGATGTGGAGGGATGTCCTACAATACCCTGATAGCCTCCCAAGGTTTCGAAGCTATTGCAGGCATTCCATCTCAAGCGATCACAGGTTCTTCCTTTCGTTATAATTCGTTGATATTGGATGCACAAACAGTCGTTCTTTTTCTTTCTCAATCCGGAGAAACGGCTGATACGATTGCGGCTTTGCGAAAAGCAAAAGCGCAGGGAGCCTACACGATTGGTATTACCAATGTGTTGGGTTCCGCAATTGCACACGAGGCAGACGAAACTTTTTTGATTTCTATGGGGCCGGAAATTTCCGTTGCTTCCACAAAGGCCATGTACGGCACCATCCGAGTTCTGTCAGAATTGATCCATGCGGTTGCGTCTATTCGCGGAAAAAACCATCCAGAAATTTTGAAAGCCTTAGAACAAATTCCAGATCAACTCGCTGAAGTTGTGTCCAAGCGAAAAGAGATTGCTGATTTGGCAAAAAACTATCTTGCGTGTTCTCATGCCTTGGTGATGGGGAGGGGATATGAGGAAGCAGCAGCCAAGGAGGGGGCACTTAAACTCATGGAGATTGCTTATCTTCCTGCTCAAGCATTTCATTCCGGAGAATTGAAACATGGTCCTTTGGCTCTTATTTCTGATCAAACATTTGTAATATTTTCGATTCCCAAAGATGATGTCTATGAAAAAAATCTTTCCAATATCGAAGAGGTGAAGGCACGACAAGGAAAGGTGATTGTTTTTACAACCAAAGAAGCGGATGAAGCACAAGCGATTGCTGACGACGTGATTCTCATTCCCCAAACTATTCCATTGTTACAACCAATTTTATCCATGTGCGCACTTCAATTATTCGCCTACGCTTTTGCCATGCACAAAGGATATCCTATTGATCAGCCGCGTCATCTTGCGAAATCCGTAACCGTGGAATAACGTTCTTTAGGGAGAAACCCATGAAGTTTCATCTTGTTCTTTCAAGACATACTCAAACCCATTGGAATGCACAATACCGCTATTCGGGTCAGGCTGATGTTTCCCTTGATGATACGGGGATTTTGCAAGCACACGATTTGGGAGAGAGACTTTCCTCACATCTTCTCTCATTCATCTATTCTTCTGATCTGATCCGAACGGCTACTACATCCCGATTGATTGCAGAAAAACAAAAGCCGCAGATACAGGTGAGAACTGATGTGCGATTGCGCGAAGTTCATGTGGGAGAGATGACCGGGCTTACAAAAACGGATGCTGATCTACGTTTTCCAGCCCCACATTTTTCCACTCACCATCCGGAATTCGATTTTCGATCTATTGGCGGGGAGTCTGCTTTACAAGTCCGAAGTCGTCTCCACGATTTTCTCTATGACCTCGCATCTTCTCATAGCGATTTTGTGACGACTGGTCCACACATTCTTCTTATGGGTCATGGATCTGCGTTTCGCCATTTCCTTACCCATCACGGACATATTTGGAATCTACCTCAAGGCGGTTTCCAAATTGTCACCCTTGATCTCCCCCCACGCAAAGAGCTTTAACCGGCTCTTTTTTCTGTACTAAAAAAACACCCTTGAGGCGCTTAGATTTTACTATTTCGTTTGCTATCCATCCGTACAGATAGAATTTTGGTGGCCCTTCGGCGACTTCCTTGGAACCATTTTGCTGAAGAATTGAAGGGATGGGTGATATTTCGGGAGATGTACTTAGCAGAAGTGTGATAGATGGAGTTGGATTACCACATGATTTGTACTTTATTATTTCTTTATTTATCTTTTTAGTTGAGTGACAAAGGACTTCGGTGGTAAACATTGAACATCGATGATTTTTGATTGATTCAATTTCGACATCGCTTTTCTTAATGCTTCATCTTTTGTCACAAAGAAATTACATTTTGATTTGGATGCCGTATGAATATGTAGGGCATCATAAAATCCGATGTCAAACTCAGCCTCAAGTCTAAGCACCTCCTCAATTTCTGACGAGCTAAGATTTTCAGGGGATAATGTGTTGACATTGTCCTTTGCTTCTGAAATTGAAAGAATCTGGGCATCTATTTCCTCTTTTTCAGCATCGGTTAATCTGTAATTTTTTCTTTGTGTTGCAAATTCCCTATAGGAAAAACCATCAGCAATTATTTTTCTCAACAAATACCAATCTCTGAGATGAGCTGAAATTTCGCTAATTAAAAAAACAGTGAAAACTATTTCATACTCACTGTTTCCCTCAAGAAGAGAAATGATGTTGGAAGAATACTGATTTCGAGTCTTATCTGGTCTTTTAGCTCTATTTTGCCATAAATAATCTATCCAAATGTTTGTATCTAAAAACACCCTTTGCATACCATTTATTTCCTTTTTGTCCCCACACGACCTAAAATTGTCCCTTTGTTCCCAGCGCTTGTCGATCGAACTCTAAGACTGTAGTAAGTTTTTGTTACAGGATTGTAAATTTTCTTTGTTGAATCAGAGCGTTTCGATGTCATACTATTATTTTAGCATCAAAATGAAATACACTAAAGTGAAGTATTATTTGTCCATGTGCAAAACTCACATTTTTTGGAGGCCTCAGGCGCTATGTTTTGATCAAAACATTTCTTTGCATCACAGATGGCTTTTGGAATCCATCGAGTTGATCCTTTCACAGGTTCAATGGTCAGATTAAAAGTGAGCTTTCCTTCCTTAAATCCTTGATCCTTGTCGGCACGAGCAAAAAGGAAGTAGCCGATTAGGAGCACTTTCCTTTGATTCTTTTTAACTCGCTAATTCCGCGCAGCTTGCTGCGCGGAGGTTCATCGAGCTTTTTTTCTCTACTAGACTTGTTGCCAAATAATTTCATGCCTGCAAAACGTCATATTCGACTGCAATCCATTTTCGAAAATTTTAAAATAGTTCTGCTATTCCTTCAGTTTTCTCAAATGGCTTTCGTTCGAATCTGATATTTTTCGTTTATAAGCTTATTTGGCAATAGATCTACTAAAAAAACACCCTTGAGGCGCTTTGATTTCTACGAGGCGATTTAGCTTTACCCGATCAGTTCCATTCAAGCAAACCGACAGAATTACATAGTGGGCCAGCTAAGCTGGCCGTCACCTCGCTCAGCATATCCGAGATGTTGGTCTCCGGGCCAAAGCTGAGCTTTGGCTATGCACGACCAACCGAGCTGAGCTCGGTGGTGTGTCTATTGTACCAAACTCGCACCTATTTCCAAAACAAATGATGTCGCACGCTCCGTGTGTGTGGTGACTTGAAACTGCCCCGTACGCTCGGAGAAAGCCCCACGCACTGGCGAGTACGCCAGCAACCCCGAAAGAAAAAACACTCCTTGCATTTCTGATTTGGCGGGGGTGAAATTTCTTTTGAAAAAGGAAAGGGTGTTT
>Ga0082335_1004554_pt1 | contig 20585 bp, 17 predicted proteins | sample Subgrocontami58m_FD_72375 | JGI IMG/M metagenome (GOLD analysis project Ga0082335, IMG submission 72375) | Subsurface groundwater microbial communities from S. Glens Falls, New York, USA - GMW37 contaminated, 5.8 m (SPADES assembly) (version 2) ... | reverse complement strand
CGGCGCCGGGAAAGCCGTGGATCTCGGCGATGCCGATCTGCTTGTAGCTGTTGGGAAAGCCCGCGACCGCCTGCCCGTTCGTGAGCAGGAACGCGATGCCTTGCGCGATGCCGAGCATCGCGAGGGTGGAGATGAACGAGACGACCTTCAGCTTCCACGTGAAGAACCCGCTGATCAGGCCCGCCAGGACGGAGCAGCCGAGCGCCGCGGCGATGCCGACGCCGACGGGCAACCCGTACCGGATGATCAGCACGGCTGCGATCGAGCCCGAGAGCGCCTCGATCGAGCCGATCGAGAGGTCGATCTCGGCGGCGACCAGCACCACCGTCAGCCCCGCAGCCACGATCGCGATGTTCGAGGACTGCAACAGGATGTTGTAGAGGTTGTCCTTCGTCAGGAAGTACGGCGACGACACGGTGAAGTACGCGCTGATCCCGGCGAGCGCGAGCACCAGACCGCCGGTCCGCACGTAGCGGCCGAAGTGGTACTGCGCCGTCACGCGCAGCGACGCGCGCTCCGCCTCGTCGATGTTGGTGGTCGTCTCCATCTCTCAGTCGATGAACGCAGCCCGGCGGGCGGCACGGATGCCGCCCGCCGGGCTCGGCCCAGTTACTTGGGACAGTTGCCGCTCTGCGCCTTCTTGAGCTTGTCCACGATCGAGAGGCCGGCCGGGGCCTTCGCCTTGCCCGAGAGAAGGTCGTTCGCGTACTTCGTCGTGACCTTCAGGATCGGCGCCGGCGTACGCGCCGGGAGCGTCGTGCCCTTGAGCGCGGCGAGGGCGCTCTTGACCATCAGCGACCCCATGTACTCAGGGAAGAACACCGTCTCCTGGTAGATGTTGCCCTTGATCACCTCGGCGAGGTTCAGGCAGTTGCCGCCGAAACCGGAGATGCCGATCTTGCCCGCCTTGCCCTTGGCGCGGGCGGCCTCGAGCGCCGACAGCGCGCCCTGATCCCACCACGAGTAGATGTAGTTCAGATCCGGATTGGCGGTGAGCATGTTCGTTGCCACGTTCAGCGCCTTCTGCGGGTCGTAGTTCGTCGGCTGAGCCGACACGACCTTGATGTTGCTGAACTTCTTGATGACGCTGCGCATGCCCTTCTCCTCGTCGGCGCCGGACTGATCCGCGAGGATGCCCTCCACGATTCCCACCTTGCACGGGTTCTTGCCCTTGCAGTACTCGGAGATCGCCTGACCGATGAGCACACCGCCCTTGAAGTTGTCGGCTGCGATGAACGTCGCGACCTTCCCGGATGCCGGCTGCGCCTGGATCGCGATCACCGGAATGTTCGCGTCGTTGGCCTTCTTGACGGCCGGGACGATCGCCTTGCTGTCGATCGAGTCGACGCCGATTGCGTTCACCTTCGCGCCGACGTAGTTCAGAAACGCGTTCGTCTGCCCCGCCGGGTCGTTCGTGCCCTTCACGAGCAGATCGACGCCCTGCTTCTTCGCCTCTGTCGCCGCACCGTCGCGAAGCGCGGCGATGAACGGGTTGGCGAGGTCGGGCAGAACGTAGCCGATGCGGATCTTGGCGGCCGCCCGATCGCCGGACGCCGTCCCGGCGCCGGCTCCGTAACCCGCGACCGCCGCGACTGCCACAGCGGCTCCGAGCATCAGCAGCCTTCTGTACGAGAGAAGACGCATCTCGCTGCACCTCCAGGAGAGATCGAGTTGTCTGCCGCCACTAGCACCCCCGTCCCGGTCACGGGCGACATTGGCAACCGGTCATGTGCGTGGTCGTCAATCCCACGACTCCACCTGCGTGTCGTTGACGAGCTGGGCGGGCGATGAGTAGAGCTCACCGATCCGTTGTGTACGGATGTCTTTGAACCCTGGGCCGCGCGTGTAAGTCCAGTGCTCCGCGGCCGCGGCTTCGACCGCCTCGGGCGACTGGCTCTTGACCGCCGCATACAGCGCCCGATGGGTCTCCACGCGCCATCCGCGCGGATCGTCGAGCTCGATGCCGCTGGGCACGAGCGACGTCGCGAGCATCATCTGCTGCAGTGGAAGAATCAAGATCTCGAGCGCGGGCAGCCTCGTAGCGCGCACGAGCTCGGTATGGAAATCGACGTGGCGGCGAGCGGCCGCGACGGGGTCTCGTCGGTCGACGGCCTCAGCAAAGGCGTCCAGCGCAGCGGCTATCCGCTCGACGTTCTCGTCCTCGCGGTTGCCGGCGGCCAGGACGACCAGGTTGCCCTCGAGGGCGGCGCGTGCGTCGAGCAGGTCGCCGACGGTGAGCGCGGAGCGGATGAGCAGCATTGCGGCCGCGTTCACGTAGGCGTCCGCCGTCGTCGCACGTACCCGGGTGCCTGCGCCGCGCTTGATCTCGACGAGCCCGCGCGCTTCGAGGACACGGAGGGCGTCGCGCACGACCGTCCGGCTGACGCCGAGCTGTTCGCCGAGATCGACCTCCGTCGGCAGCCGGCCGCCGGCAGCGAAGCTGCCGTCGAGAATGCGGCGTTCGAGCAGCTCGATCACGCGGTCGCGGAGGTTCGTGGCTCCGAGCCGCGGCAGGGCACGGAGGGCATCCGGGGAGGGATCGGGCACGCCCGCTGTGGCCGAGGAGCTCACCTGGATGAGTAATATGAATGATGAATTACGTCTGTCAAGAGCGGACGCGCCTCGAGCGGGGCGGCGCGAACGTTCTTCGTCAGTCCGTGTCCGGCGCCGGCGTACGAGCCTCGAGTCGGTTCCAGGTCTCCTTGACGAGCCTCTTCATGAGGAGTGCCTCGTCCCAGCGGTCCGAGAGCTCACGGCCATCGGCGCCCGTGATCGCGTACCACTCCGGCAGGAGCTCGGTCACGAAGATCAGATCAGCGGCTCGCGGCGAGCGCTCACGCCACCCCTGGAAACCCTCCTCCCACCAGCCCAGAAACAGATCCAGCCATTGCTTGTGCTGGGGAAAGCCGAACGGGATCTGCACTTGTTCACGCGACGCCACGCGCCCGTGAAATCCGCTCGCTCTCGCAAGGATCCGCCGGATCATGGCGTGGTTTTCCTCCGAGACCGGCCAGGCGAATTCTTGACCGACGAGGAAGTGCGAGAGGTCTGCAACGAGTTGCATCGAGGGCACCGCGTCGATCAGCTGCAGCGTGTAGCAGAGATCGGTGGTCATTCGATCGCGATGGGTTTCGAAGTACACCGTCAGTCCCGCGTCTCTGGCGACGTCCAGCCATCCGAGGATGTAGGGAACGGCCTCGAGAACGGTGGGCGGCCGGACATTGGGCTGGATGTTGATGTGCCGAGCGGCCGTTCCGGCAAACACGTCCGCGATCTGCTTGAAGTCGTCCACGGACGTCGGAAAGCACACGATCGACCAGTCGAGTCCGCGCTCGCCCGCCAGCTCGATCGCCTCCTTGCCGAGCGGAACGGCAGGCGTCCACGCGACCTCGATCCCGTCGAAGCCTGCGTCGACGATCTTGTCGAGCTTCTCTTCGAGCGACCAGTCCCCTTGACCGTTGAACGGCAAGCCCCGCATCGCTCCAAATGATTGAAAGACGTGCAGGCTCATCGTGCGGACGCCTCCGTTGTCAAGGGCAGACGAGATGTGCGCCAGTTTCGGCAAGCGAATAGTGCACCAGCAAGCGGCTCTATCGCTCATGGAGCACCGCCGCTCAAGCGGAGTCGCGGAGCGACGGCCTTGCTCGTAGCTGCGCTGGTCACCGACGCGGCCGCCGAGCCAGAAATCGTCGCGCTCGAACGCCAGCTTCCCGCACGGCTCGCAGATCGCGTCGCCGAATAGGCAAGCCGATGCCTCGGCCTCCTCGACTAGGTCGGCGCGCCGCCGCTCTGGGTCGGCCGCCGAAGCCGACCTCCAGCTGCGAAAACTGACGCTGGGCGAGTGTTCATTGGCCAGTGTCCCTGTTTCGGCGGGGCAGGCGTCGTGGACGTGGCTGGTCGGTCTGGCCGCGGGCGGGGCTGTGTGGCCTGCGCTGCTTGCAGGGTCGAGCCGGTGTTGCAGGGCCTGGAAACAAAAGGTGGCCGAGCGGACATCCTCCCTTGACTCTGCAAGCGGGGTATGACATCTTGCAAAACTCTTTGCAAGATGTCCATTATTGCAACATAGGAACGCAAGCCCCTTGACTGCCCCCTCGCCCGCCAACATCGAGAATGGATCCGCAGTCCGCGTCGACGGAACCAACAGGCAGGATTGGTTGGGCGAGCTCGTTGATGCCGCGAAGCTGACGCCGAAGGGGCAAGAGCTGGCGCACTTCCTGGCGGTCAACCCGCGGCTCGCGATCTTCGGTTCCGCGTCCGAGGTGGCGGAGAAGTGCGAGATGAACGTCGCCACGGTCGTGCGATTCGCACAGGCGCTCGGGTTCAGCGGCTGGCGCGAGTTCCAGGTCAACTTCCGTGGCCGTCACCTGAGTGGGTTGCTGCCCTCCGACGTGATGGCGGCGCAGGGAACCGGTTACGCGCGGTCGTCGATCGACGAAGCGCTCCATCGCGACATCCACAACTTGCACGGGGCGCTCCACTCGCTCGACCGGGCGGCGGCGGAGTCGGCGGCGCGCGCGATCGCCGACGCTCCTTACACGCTCTGCATCAGCTCGGGGAGCTATTCCTCGGTCGGCCTCGTCCTCACGCATCTCGCGAGCTTTATGGGGTATCCGATCGTCTTCGAGAGCCGCGGCGGCCCGCACATCGTCGCGGCGATGTCGCGGCTGAAGCCGGGCGACTGTCTGGTCGCGATCAGCTTCTGGCAGCTCGTGAAGCATGTTGTCCTCGCGGCCGAGCACTGTCGCAACCAGGGCATCACGACGATCGCGATCACGGACTCTGCTTTCTCGCCCCTCGCGCGCGGCGTGGATCATCCGCTCGTCGTCCCGACAGAAAGCGTCTCGTTCTTCCAGTCGATGACGGCAGCCACGTCGGTTGTGTACGGGCTGCTCGCACGGCTGCAAGAACTGGGCGGCGATGAAGTCACCCGAACCATCAGCTTGGCACAGGCGATGTACGCCGAGCTCGACGTGTTGGTCTAAAGGAGGAAGAACATGATCGAAAGTCGACTCGAGCGCCTTCGCGCCGAACTGGCCGCTAACGACATTGATGTGTTCGTCTCGCTGAAGCTCGTCAATACGTACTACCTCAGTGGGTTCACGAGTCTCGATACCGCACGTCCGACGAGCTACGTCCGTCCGATCGCCGTCGTCGTCGACGCCTCGAGCGCGTGTCTGATCGTCCCACTACTCGACGAGGAGGCTGCGGGGCACGCCTCCCACATCCGTGACATTCGCTGTTACACGGCCTCGCCCGCTGCTGCGGCCGCGCGCGACCTCGTCGCCGAGCGGCTGCGCGAGCTCGGCGCTCGCCGTATCGCTGTCGAGGAGGACGCGATCAACGCGGAATGGGCGGACTTCCTGCGCGGAACGGTTCCCGGCGGCGAGCTCGTGTACGGGCGCAGGTGGATTGAGGCGCTCCGCCTCCGCAAGGACGAGACCGAGATCGAGACGCTCCGTGTCGCCGCTGGGCTCGCCGATACGGCAGTCGCTGCGAGCCTCGCCGCGAGCGCCGCGGGCGTGGCGGAGATCGGGGCTGAGACCCAGGGCTTGACTGCCCTGCGCGGAGCGGCCGCAGCTACGGGCGACGAGTCGTCAATCGTCGACGCGATTCCGATGGTTCTCTGCGGCCCCCGGAGCTCGATGCCCCATGAGTTCACGACCAGCCGGGCGATGGAGCACGGCGAATTGATGTGGCACTGCTGGCTCGTCAGCTACCGCGGCTACTGGGTCGAGAACATCCGGACGGGCATCGTCGAGGAGTCCGCTGCCAGCTTTGCCGGCCCCTTTGAGGTGCTTCGCGACAGCCTGCTCGCCGGCCAGGAGGCCGCCAGGCCCGGCGCGACGGCCGACGACGTCTACCACGCGGTCATGGGTGTCCTGAAGAGCCGACCGGTTGAGGGAGGCGTGGTCCTGAACCGCAGCGGCCACGGCATGGGACTCGAGTACCACGAGCCGCCGTTCATCGAGGAGGGCGACGAGACCGTGCTCGAGCCGGGCGTGATCATCACGGTCGAGCCGGGGATCTGGATTCCGGGCACGGGTGGCCTCGCGCTGTCGAACACGCTGGTGATCCGCGACGGCGATCCCGAAGTTCTGACTCGGACACCCGTCGACCTGTACGAGGCGTGGGGCGACCGGTTGGAGCCGGCGGCCGTCACCGCGAACCCGTAGGAGGACTCTGGTGATGAGGAACGAGAACGGAGGTGGGTACACCGTCGGCGTCGACATCGGCGGGACGTTCACCGACGTGGTGGCCGTCGCCCCCGACGGGAGCGTGCAGATCGCGAAGGCGTCGTCCACGCCCCCGAACTATGCCCAAGGCGTCCTCGACGGGCTGGCGAAGCTCGGGCTCGCTGGGAGCGATATCGGGCACTTCGCCCATGGGACGACGGCGGCGATCAACGCGATCCTCACGAAGACCGGAGCGCGGACGGGGCTTCTGAGCACGAAGGGCTTCCGTGACGTCCTCGAGATCAGGCGCGGCGACCGCGGCGACCTCTTCAACTACTGGTGGAAACCGCCGGAACCCCTCGTGCGTCGCGACAACCGCCTCGAGGTGCACGAGCGGATCGCCTTCGACGGCAGCGAGGTCGAGCCGCTCTCCGAGGAGGACGTGATTCGCGCCGTCGACGTCTTCCGAGCGCGCGGCGTCAGCAGCATCGCCATCTGCTTCCTCAACTCGTTCGTCAACGGCGAGCACGAGCGCCGGGCGAAGGAGATCGTCCAGGAGCTCTGGCCCGAGGTCTACGTGTGCGCGTCGTGCGACATCGTCCCGGAGATCCTCGAGTTCGAGCGAACCTCGACGACAGTTGCCAACGCATACGTCGGCCCGATCATGCAGGGCTACCTGGGCGACCTCCTTGCCAGTCTCAAGGGACTGGGATACGAGCAGGAGGTCCTCGTCATGGCCTCCGCCGGGAACGTCATGACGATCGACACGGCGCTCGAGGTGCCGATTGCGACCGCGACCTCCGGGATTGCGGCCGGCGCGATGGCGGGTGCCGCGATCGCAGCGAGCGTCGGCCGCCCGAACTTGCTCACCCTCGACGTAGGCGGCACGTCCAGCGACATCGCCCTCGTCTGGGAGTCGGAGCCGCGGCTCACGACCGAGTGGTTCATCGAGTTCGGCGTGCCAATCACGCTGCCGTCGATCGACATCCACACGATCGGCGCGGGGGGCGGGTCGATCGCGTCGGTTGACGCCGGCGGTGTCCTCAACGTCGGCCCGGCCAGCGCCGGCGCCGATCCAGGACCCGCCTGCTACGGGCGCGGCGGAACGCGTCCGACGACGACGGACGCGCAGATCGTGCTCGGCCGGCTCGACCTCGCGCTCTGGCGCGAGCTGTACGGCTGGGATCTGGACACGGATGCGGCCGAAGCGGCGCTCCTACGCGACGTCGGCGAGCCGCTCGGGTTCGATGCGATCCGCGCGGCCGAGGCGGTGCTCGACGTAACGGTCAACAATCTCGTCGAGGCGATCAGGCTGGTGAGCGTCCAGCGCGGCTACGACCCGAGGTCGTTTGCGCTGGCGGCGTTCGGCGGCGCCGGCGCCATGTACGCGGTGGACGTCGCACGGGCGCTCGAGATCCCTGAGGTCGTCGTTCCTCCGGCTCCAGGTGTCACTTCGGCCCTCGGGCTGCTCCAGGTCGACATCGCCGTGCGCGCGCAGCGCTCTGCGCTCATGCGCGAGAGCGACATCGACATTGCTCTAGTGAACGAATCCTTCCGGCAGATGGAGACAGAGACGATTGCGAAGCTCGGTCGCGGCGGCTACGACGGCGCAGCCGTCGCGCGTCAGGTCGACGTTCGCTACTTCGGCCAGAGCCGCTACATGACCGTCGAGGCTCCGACCGGCGACTGGACGCCGGAGTCGACCCGCCTCGTCATCGATGCGTTCAACGCCGAGCACGAGCGCGAGTACGGCTACACGATGCCGCCCCACATCAGCGAGGTTGAGCTCGCGAACCTGCGAGTGATCGCGACCATCCCGACCGCGAAGGCCTCCATTCGACCGTCGGGTGCGCAGCAAGGGAAGCCGCAGACGCGCAACTGCTACTTCAAGGGCGCGGGCTTCACCGACGTCCCCGTCCGCGATCGGCACGAGCTCGCCGTGGGCGCGACGGTCGTCGGGCCGGCCCTCATCCAGCAGATCGACACGCTCACCGTCGTCCCGCCTGGATCGAGCGGGACGGTCGATGAGAACGGCAACTTCATCATCGCGGTGGAGGAGGCGGCATGACCCAGCACTTCGCGCAGGCGCCCGTCGATATCGACCCGACTACCCTTGCTGTTCTTCGCCGGTCGATCATCAACGTCGTCAATGAGATGGGCGCGACGCTTCAGAAGGTCGCCTACTCGCCCGTGATCTCCGAAGGACGCGATTTCGCCGGCGCGCTCTTCGACGCCCAGGGTCACCTGGTCGCGTGCGGCGACCACGACCTGACAGGGCTGCTCGGAACCCTCGAGCCGACCCTGGCGCTGATCTTCTCGACATTCGGGATCGACGAGCTGCGGGACGGCGACATCATCGCCTGCAACTCGACCCACGAGGCCGGCAACCATCTGAACGACATCCGGATGGTCAAACCCGTGTTCACCGACGGGAAGCTGCTCGCGTTCGTCGCCGACGTCGGCCACTGGACGGACGTGGGTGGATCCACGCCCGGATCGATCAACCCGATGGCACGCGACGCATACGCGGAGGGCATCCGGATCACGCCGGTGAAGTTCGTCGACGCCGGGGTGTACCAGCGCGACGTCGTCGAGATGATCCTCGCGAACGTCCGCCTTCCCTACGAGTCGAACGGCGACGTCTGGGCCCAGATGAAGGCGCTCGATGCAGGCGAGAGCAGGCTCCACCAGCTCGCGGAGCGCCATGGCGCGGACGTGCTCCTCAGCGTCTTCGATCTGCTGCAGGAACACGCTGCGGCGATCTTCAAGCAGGCGATCGCCGAGATGCACGACGGCACCGCCGAGTTCGAAGACTTCATCGACGAGGATCCGCTCGACCCGGAGCGCCGCCCTGTGCGCGTCCACCTGAAGCTGACGAAGCTGGGTGACCAGCTGTCCTTCGACTTCAGCGCCTCCGACCCCCAGCCGAAGGCCGGGATCGGGAGCACGAGGCCGCTGACGCAGTCCGGCGTCTACGTCGCGACGCTCAACCTCTTCCACGACATTCCGTTCAACCACGGGTTCATCCGCAACCTCGAGATCGTCACGCGCCCGGGTACGTCGGTGCACGTCGAGTTCCCGAACCCCGTCTCCGGCTGTGCCGCCGGCGGATTCGAGAAGGTCATTGCCTGCGTCCTCGGCTGCATCGGTCAGCTGACGCCCACGAAGGAGGTAGCCGCAACCTACAACCTGATCAACGCAACGCTCGGTGGCACGGACCCGCGGTTCGGCCGTCCCTACGTGATGTACATGTGGAACGAAGGGGGATTCGGCGGGGGGCCCGATCGGGACGGCGGCGACGCGCCGACGATGGCGATGTACGCGACGGGCTCGAGAAACCAGCCGATCGAGGTTCACGAGCGCTTCTTCCCGGTGCTTTTCACCGAGCTCGAGATCGCGCAGGACTCTGGTGGCCCCGGGAAGTGGCGTGGGTGCCCGGGGATCCGGCACTCGTACCGCATCCTCGGCGGGGACGCGGTCGTCGGCGTCTTCGGCGACCGCAACAAGTTCAAGCCCTGGGGCGTACAGGGCGGCGCGGCCGGCAGCGGCCAGACCGTCTGGATCAACCGCGGGCAGCCCGACGCCCGCGAGCTCGGCATGTCGGCCTCGGACGTGCCGGTGGGTGCCGGGGACGTCGTTGAAGTGTGGTCTTCGGGCGGCGGTGGCTACGGCAGCCCCCTGGAGCGGGATCCCGCAGCGGTCGTACGGGACGTCGAGCTTGGCTTCGTGTCGCCGTCCGCCGCACGTGATGTCTACAGGGTCGTACTCAGCTGTAAGGACGAGCTGGCCGGGGAGTGGCTCGTCAACGAGCAGGAGACCGAGCAGCTTCGCTCGCGTCTCGCTGCAGGAAACCCGACCACGAAAGGAAGCTGACCATGGACGTGGAAAAGCCGCTGTCGCGGCGAGAGATCCTCAAGCGCGCCGGCGTCGCCGGCGTCCTGCTCGGCGGCGGTGGCGCGTTCGCTCGCGTCGCCGAAGCCGGTACCTACCGCGGGGCGCACCATGCGATTCCGAAGGCCGTGACCGGTGGCAGCGTCGAGTTCTTCACGTATGCCGTTTACTCCGACCCGAAATTGACGAAGGCGTTCACCCATCAGACCGGCATCTCGGTGAAGCCCGACAACTTCGGCGAGCTCTCCGAGATGCTGTCCAAGATGCGCGCGACGCGCGGTAAGGGCTTCGACACCATCTCGGTCGCGAGCAACCTCGTCGGGCAGCTCGCCAGTGAGGGCCTGATCCAGCCGATCGACACGAGTCGTTTGAAGAACTGGAAGAACGTCTACGCGAACTTCAAGAACGCCGACTTCGTGCACTACAAGGGCAAGCTCTACGGCGTGCCGACGGTCTGGGGACCCGAAGGGCTCATGTACCGAACGGACAAGATCCCCGAGGGCGTGAACAGCTGGGACATCCTCTGGGATCCCAAGTACTCGAAGCAGATGTCCGTGATCGACTACGACTACGAGATGGTGCTGATCGCGGCGCTGAAGCTCGGGATGAAGAAGCAGCTCGCGAAGAACCCGATCTCCTTCTCGAAGGCCGACCTCGCCCAGATCAAGAGCGCGTTGCAGGAGCAGATCAAGCTCGACTCCAAGCTCTGGAGCGACGCTGCGGTCGCCGAGTCCCTGCTCGCGAGCGGAGAGTCGGTCGTCACGGTCGGGCGCGTGCTCTTCCTGACCGATCTCCGGAAGAAGGGGATCCCGGTCAAGCTCATCAACCCGAAGGAGGGAACGCAGGGCTGGGTCACCAGCACGGTCCTGTCGGCCGGCTCGACCAACGTCGACCGGGCGTACAAGTTCCTCGACTACGTGATCAGCCCCAGCTACGGGGTCCCGCTCGGGACGAACTTCGGCTACCCGCTCACCTCCAAAGTCACCATGAACAAGATCCCCGCCGCGCAGCGCCGCGACATGTTCCTCCAGGATCCGAACCTCGTCGAGAAGATGGTCTTCTGGAAGCCGGCGGACAAGCCGGCCGAGTGGACGAAGATCTGGAACGAGGTCAAAGCGGGCGCCTGATGGCTCTCCCCGCCGCAGATAGCGTGCCCACACGGGCGCGAAGCGAGCGATTGCCGCGCGGCCTCGGTGGCCGCGCGGCAAAGCTCACGCCCGTCAGCCTCTGGTACCTCGTCTTCTTCATCGTGCCGCTGGCGTGGCTCCTGCGCGTCGGCTTCGCGGTGGTAGACAACTTCCAGCTGCGGTACGTCTGGTCGGGGTCTGCGTACGGGAGCCTGGTCCACGACCACCTCACCTGGCAGCTGCTGCAACGGAGCCTGCTGCTCGCGCTCGTCGTCACGGTGCTCTCGCTGCTGATCGGCTTCCCCGCCGCCTGGCTGCTGGCCCGTCAGCCGCTCTCGCGGCGGAACCTGCTGCTCGTGCTGCTGATCGTGCCCTGGTGGTCGTCCTACATCGTCCGCGTCTTCGCCTGGCGGATGGCCTTCGGAGAAAAGGGAATCATCAACCAGTTCCTCAGCTGGACGGGCGCGGCCTCGCACCCGCTCGGCTTGTTCAGTTTCGGCTGGTTCGGCGTCGTGATAACCGAGGTCAACCTCTACCTGCCGCTGATGATCGTGCCGCTCTACATGACGCTCGAGCGGCTCGACGTCGACGTGATTCGCGCCGCCTCGTCGCTCGGGGCCTCTCCATTCAGGACCTTCACGCGGGTCGTGCTGCCCCTCGCAGCACCCGGGATCGCGACGGGCGTGGTCTTCGTCTTCATGCCGATTACGGGCGAGTTCGTCGTGCCGAGCCTCGTCGGTGCGCCGGGGAACTTCCTCTACGGCAATCAGATCCAGTCGCAGTTCAGCACCGACTACAACTGGCCGCTCGGCTCAGCGCTCGCGATCGTACTCCTCATGTGCCTGGCGCTCATACTCGTCTCGCTGCGGTTCGTGACCGGTCGCGCGACCCGAAACCTCAGGGAGGTGTGAGCGTGGGTGCGACGCGCATCGGCTCGATCGCCGGCCAGGCCTACCTCTGGCTCGTGATCGCATTCCTCTTCGCTCCGGCGCTGGTGCTGGTCGCCTTCTCGTTCAACACTTCGCCGTTCTTCAACCTGCCGTTCACCGGCGTGACGACGCACTGGTTCGGTGTGGTGTTCCACAACCCCGCCATGATCTCGGCGCTCGAGAATTCGTTGAAGGTCGCAGTACCAACGGCGCTGATCGCCACGGCGATCGGGCTCATGACCGCGCTCGGCCTGCGTGGCGCCTCGCGCTGGCTGCGGCGCGGTGTCGACGCTGCTGTGCCTTTGCCGCTGCTCGTCCCCGGGATGATCTGGAGCATCGCGCTCCTGATCCTCTTCACGCGCCTGAACATCCGGTCCTCGGTGTGGACCGTGCTCGCCGGTCACGTGCTGCTGGCGTTGCCCTTCGTCGTCCTCCTGATCACGACGAGGCTGGGCAACTTCCAGCGGGACTGGGAGGAGGCGGCCGCGAGCCTCGGTGCGAGCAGACTGATGTTCGTCCGCCGCGTCTTCGTGCCGCACATGGCGCCCGCCCTAGCCGCCGGCGCCCTGATGGCCTTCACGATCTCGTTCAACGACTTCATCGTCGCGTTCTTCCTCACCGGCGGCGGCTTTACGACGCTTCCGATCTACATCTACTCGCTCGTCCGCTGGCAGTCCGATCCTTCGATAAGCGCTGCCTCGTCGCTGATCTTCGTCTTCGCGCTCGCATCGTTCCTCGTAGTCGCGAAGCTCCAGGGGCGCGAGGTCAAGGCTGCGGGACGCGCGGCATTCGCCGGAGGCACGTCCAACACCAAGGAGCAGGAGTGACGGGGATCGTGGAGCTGCACAACGTCGAGAAGTCGTTCGGTGACTTTCGCGCGCTACGCGGCGTGACGCTGGAGATCGAGGAGGGGGAGTTCGTGTCGCTGCTCGGGCCGAGCGGCTGCGGCAAAACGACCTCGCTGCGGCTGATCGCCGGCTTCGAGAGCCCGTCCTCGGGTGACGTCCGCATCGACGGGCGCTCCGTCATCGGCCTGCGCGCCGACAAGCGGGGCGTGGGGATTGTGTTTCAGAACTACGCGCTCTTCGCGCACATGAACGTCTTCGAGAACATCGCGTTCGGGCTGCGTGCGCGCCGCGAGCGAGGGGCGGGTGTGGCCGCTCGCGTCCGCGAGATGCTGGAGCTGATGGAGCTCCAGGAAGTGGAGCGCCGGCGCGTTCACGAGCTCTCCGGAGGCCAACAGCAGCGGGTCGCGCTCGCCCGCGCCCTCGCGATCCGCCCGCGCGTCCTCCTCCTCGATGAGCCGCTCGGGGCGCTCGACAAGAAGCTTCGCGAGCAGATGCAGAGCGTTCTGATGGACCTCCACCGCCAGCTCGGAATGACGATGGTCTACGTCACGCACGACCAGGAGGAGGCGCTCTCGATGTCGCAACGGGTCGCCGTGATGCGGCAAGGGGAGCTCGTCCAGTACGACACGCCTTCCGCGCTCTACTACGACCCGGGCAGCCTCTACGTCTGCGAATTCGTTGGCCGGACGAACGTGCTCTACGACCGCGTTGCCTCGGTCGAGCATGGAATCGTCCGCACCGACACCGGGCTCCTCGCCGCCGCACGCGAGCCGGTCGCGGCAGGCTCGGCGTGTGCCGTCTGCATCAGGCCCGAGCGGCTCGAGCTCGTAGCCGAGGACAAGCTGCGGCAGAACGCGCTCCGTGGCGTCGTGCTCGAGCGGATCTTCCTGGGGCAGACGACGAACTACGTGATCGAGCTGGAGCGCGGAGGCAGGCTCGAGGCGAGCCTCTTCAGCGACGCCGATCGCGAGGGCGCATCGCCGGGCCAGTCGGTCGCGCTCAGCTTCGCTCCGGAGTACGGCCACGTCTTCGCCCGCCAGGGCTCCGTCGAGGTAGTCGATCACTCGCCCGCCGCCGCCGCGGCCGTGATCTAGGGGAAGCCCGCATGGTCGTCGACACCGAAACGCACGTGCTGCTCTTCGCGCGTAACGCGCGCCTCAACCCGAGGCTCTCGAGCCGGCTCAAGCACTACACCTGGCACGAGCACGACGCCGAACTGCTCGTAGAGCACCTGGATGCGGCCGGTGTCGACAAGACGTTCCTGATCTCCTACGACGCCGAGGACACTCGCTGGAGCTCAGAGCAGCGCGGCTATTCGCTCGAGGACTTCGCCGGCGGCCGCAAGTACACCTTACTGGGCGTGCGGCAGTTCCCCGAGCGCTTCTGGTGGTTCAACACGCTCAAGAACCCGGCCGTCCACCCGACGGTCGAACTGGTCGAACGCGATCTCGAAGACGGGGCCTCCGGATTCAAGCTCTTTCCGGCGTTCCTCCAGGCGACGCTCGACGACGACGCGTGGAAGGCGGTCTTCGCCAAGATCGCCGATCGCGGCAGCCGGCTCCTGATCTCGTTCGAGGTCGTTCGTCCGCCGCTGACACATGCGCTCGAGGACTTCCTCGCCCAGCTCTCCCGTGTACTGGACGAGCTCCCGGGCCTGCGCGTGGCGCTGCTTCATGCCGGCTGTGCCGACCCGCTCACCGAGCGCGGGCGGCTGGTCGCGGACGTCTGCGCACGCCATCCCAACGTCTACCTATCGTGCTCGATGCCTGGCGAGGTCTGGGACGACGGCGTCGAGTACCCCTACCGCAACCTGCTCGCGCGAGTCGAGCGGCTGCGCGCCACGATCGGGCCGGAGCGGATCATGTGGGCGACCGACTGGCCCTGGTTCGACGACAGGTTCCTCTACCAGCAGGGGATCGACTGCTTCCGCAAGCACGCCTCATTCTTCGAGGAAGGCGAGCTGGATCTCTTCCTGGGCGACAACGCGGCTCGCTTCATGGCCCGTGACTGAGAGCGCCGTTCGGGTCGGCGGCGTTTACGACCCAGCCGCCGCTGAGCTCCGCCCGCCGGCGACGATCGTGGTGCGGGACGGCCGTATTGTGCGCTTCGATTCGAACAGTCCGGCAGACCTATTCGTCGAGGACTTCTCGCACGCCGTCGCGATGCCCGGGTTGATCGACGCGCATACGCATCTTTCGATCGCGACGCCGGGGAACGAGCGCGAACAGGTCGCCCGGCCGGTGGAAGAGCGCGCCCTTCGCGCGCTCCGGTATGCCGACGAGATGCTCGCCGAGGGCGTGACCTCGATCCGGATCCTCGGCGAGCCTGCCTGGTTCGACCTCCGCCTCCGCGACGCCTTCGCCGCCGGTCTCTTTCCGGGGCCGAGGATCTTCGCGGCCGGACGGATAGTCGCTCCGTCCCACGCGAACGTTTCCCTCGTCGATGCTCCCGCCGACGGAGCGGGCGTCGTCGAGCGCGTGCGCCAGAACCTCGCCCAGCGGGTCGACTGGATCAAGGTCTACGCGACGCCGAGCAGCCTGCTCGGCGATCCGACCGAGGCGTACTACTCCCGCGACGAGATTCGCATCATCGTCGAGACCGCGAGTCGCGCCGGTGTGCCCGTCGCCGCGCACGCACACGGCGGCAACGCAGTCGACGATCTGGTCGGGGCGGGAGTGGACACCATCGAGCACGGCCGGTACCTCGAGGAGCGGCAACTGGAGCTGATGGCCGCCCGCGGCACCGTGCTCTGCTCCACGGTCGGGATCGGAGTGTTCTCCGACGTCGCCAAGAGCGGCTGCAGTGTCGGCGAGGCGCTCGAGCGCAGCGCCCAGAGCGTGGCGCAGGCGCTCGCAGCCGGAGTGCGCATTGTTCCGGGCACCGACGCCGTGCACGGCCGGCTCCGCTTCGAGCTCGAGGCGCTCGAGCACTACGGGGCGTCGCGCGCCGACGCGCTGCGTGCAGCGACCGTCACCGCGGCAGAGGTCGTCGCCCGCAGCCACGACCTCGGCCGGCTCGAGGTCGGGTGTCTCGCGGACTTCGCCCTGCTCGAAAGTAGTCCCATCGACGCCGAACGGCTCCCCGCCGTCTGCGCCACCTGCGTCGGCGGACGCGTCGTCTGGCGCGCCGGCGAACGGACACGAGAGGAGTTGGTCGTATGACGGGAGCCGTACTGGCGCCCGAGCAGGCGCACATCGAAGCCGCGCTCGTCCGGTGCGCGGGCTACGCCGCAGCGCCGCTCCCCGACCGGGAACGGTGTTCAGCCCTCAGGGCGGCGGCAGACGAGCTGCTGTCGCGGACCGACCTGATCGCGCGCCTGCTCGTCGACGAGATCGCCAAACCGGTTGCGCTCGCACGCAGCGAGGTCGAGCGCAGCGCCGAGGTGATCGCCTGGAGCGCCTCCGAGTGGGAGACCATGCGCACGGAGGTCGTCCCGACGAGAGCCGCAGCAGGCGGGGAAGGACACCTTGTCTATACCCGCCGCGTCCCGCTCGGGATCGTCTGCGCGATTACACCCTTCAACTTCCCCGTAGGACTGACGGTGCACAAACTCGCGCCGGCGCTCGCCGCCGGTAACGCCTGCATCATCAAGCCGTCCGAGTACGCGCCGCGGAGCGTGCAGGCCGTGGCTGATGCCTTCCTGGCCGCAGGTTTCCCAGCCGGCGCCGTCGAGGTCGTCCCGGGCGGGCCGGAGACGGTGGATGCGCTGCTGGCGAGCCCACAGCCCGGCCTCTATTCGTTCACGGGCAGTGCACGTGTTGGTCAGAAGATCAAGGCGGAGAGTGGTCTCCGGCCCGTCGTCCTCGAGCTGGGGTCGAACGCGGCGACGATCGTCCACTCCGACGCCGATCTCCCGCGCGCCGCCGCGGCGCTCGCGCGCGGCGCGTTTTCGTTCGCCGGCCAGGCGTGCTTCTCCGTCCAGCGGATTCTCGTCCACCGCGACGTGGCCGCCGAGCTCGTCAATCGGTTGCTTGAGGAGATCGGCGCCCTGGTCGTCGGCGACCCCGAGGACCCGGCTACGACGGTCGGACCAATGATCAGCGAGGCGGCGGCGGTCAGGGTCGAGGACTTGATTCAGGACGCGGTGGACAGGGGCGCACGCGTCCTCGCGGGCGGCACAAGGACGGACGCGCTCTTGCAACCGACGCTCGTGACGGACGTCACGCACGACGCGCAGCTCTGGAACGAGGAGGCCTTTGGGCCCGTTGCGATCGTCGAGACGTACGACACGGCCGACGAGGCGTTCACGCGCGCAAACGATTCGCGCTACGGGCTGCAAAGCGGCGTATTCACGAGCAGCGTCGACTTCGCCCTCACCGCGCTCGACTCGCTCCATGCAGGTGGCGTGCTCGTCAACGAGACGTCGAGCTGGCGCTGCACGCCGATGCCGTTCGGCGGCATCGGCGAAAGCGGGTTCGGGCGCGAAGGCCCCCGGCACGCGCTCGAGGCGATGACCCTCCTGAAGACCGCGGTAATGTCAGCGTGAGCGACGGCGCACTCGCCGCGAAGCTGAGCTCGTGGGCCTTCGCGCACCGCGGGCAGATTCTCGGCGACCTCCAGGATCTCGCGGCGCTCGACGCGCCGAGCGGTGACGTCGAGTTGCTCGACGCGAACGCCGCAGTACTCGAGCGGCGCGCCCAGGCCATCAGCGGGCGTGTCGCTCGGAGAGTGACCGGCGCCGGCACCCACCTGGAGATCCGCTTCGGGCCGGACGAGGGGCGGCCCGTCCTCCTGCTTGGGCATTACGACACCGTTTGGCCGCGCGGCAGCGCGGCGACGCGGCCGCTTTCGATCGACGGTGGTGTTGCGCGCGGGCCCGGAGTGTTCGACATGCGCGGCGGCGTGGTAGCGGCACTCAACGCGATCGCGGGCCTGGCCGACGTCGGCGCGCTGGCCCGTCCGGTCATCCTCCTCCTCACCGCGGACGAGGAGACCGGCAGCACCACCTCAGAGGAGCTGATCATCCGCCTCGGCGACGAAGCCTCCGTGGTACTCATCCCCGAGCCACCGCTCGCCGACGGCGGCATCAAGACCCAGCGCAAGGGGGTGCTCACCTACCTGGTCTCGATCCGCGGGCGTGCTTCCCACGCAGGGCTCGATCCCGAGCGCGGCATCAGCGCCATTCACGAGTTACTGCTCGTGGGGCAGAGTGCGAGGGCTCTCGGCAGCCCCGCCCGCGGCACGACCGTCAACATCGGCGTCGTGGCTGGGGGCTCCCGTTCAAACGTCGTCGCGGCAGAGGCCTCAGCCGAGATCGACGTGCGGATCGCGACGATGGAGGAGTACGTGGCCGTCGAGTCCTGGTTCGCAGCGCTGGCGCCGGCCACGCCAGGTGCAGCGCTGATCGTCGAGCGACTGCACGCACGGCCGCCCATGGAGCGCACGCCGGCGGTCGCCGCAGCCGCGTCGCGCACACGCGACGCGGCGCGCCTCCTCGGGCTCGAGCTTTCTGAGGGCGGGGCAGGCGGCGGGAGCGACGGCAATTTCCTAGCCTGTCGCGGAGTTGCCGTGGTGGACGGACTCGGGCCGGTCGGCGGCGGCGCCCATGCTCTCGACGAACACATCATGCTCGACTCGCTGGCCGACCGGGTCGCACTGCTCGGGCTCCTCGCGGCCGTCCTGTAGTGCGCAGCTCTCGCGGAGTCTCGATGGCCTACATCGTCGCCGCGATGACGCTTGCAACGCTTTCCCTGTTCGCGCTCCCCGCATTCGGCGACAGCGTACGACGCGACCTGGGGCTCTCGGCCTCGCAGGTCGGCCTGCTCACCACGGCACTCGTGGGGCCGTACGCGCTCGCGCAGATCCCCGGCGGCCTCCTTGGCAGCATGCTCGGGATCGGCCGTTCGTTCGCGATCGCCTGCGCGCTGCTCGCCGCCGGCTTCCTGGCGGCAGCCACGGCATCGAGCTACCCTGTACTCCTGGCGGCGAGGAGCGTCGCCGGCCTCGGGGCGGGAATGCTGCTTCCGCTCGGCTCCGCTCTCGCACGTACAGTTGCCCCGGCCGAGAACACTCGCGCCCAGGGAATCCTCGGCAGCGGCTGGGGACTCGGCTACCTCGCCGGGCTCGGCGCGCTGCCGCTGATCTTTTCCGGCTGGCGCGCCGCCTTCATCTTCGTCGGCGTGGTCGCAGCTGCTGCCGCCTCGTGCGCGCTCATTGCGATTCCTGCAGGCTCGGTCGCGAGTCCGTCGACGGTCTGGAGGGAGACCCATCGGTCGCTGGCACGCCGGCGCGTCTGGTTCTCCGGCACCATCCTGGCTGGGATGACGTTCGTAAACGTCGGCCTCGGAGCCTGGGTGAGCACTTTCCTCCGCGACGGCCGCGGCCTCTCGGGCTCAGGCGCTGCATGGCTGACCGGGCTGATCGGCTGCGGCCTGTTGCCGGCCTCGATCGCCGGGGCTGCCGCGGCGCGCGGCGGGCGCGAGCGGCAGGTCGTCCTCGTCAGTTGCGTCGGCCTAGGCATGGTGACGCTGGCGATGGCGATCGGGCGCCCCCTCCTGCTGGTCGGCTTCGCCCTCTTCGCACTCGGCTGGTTCTCCGCATTCCCGTTCGGCGTCATCCTCGCGCACGTGGTCGCGTCCGGCGAAGCCCGTGCCGAGACGCAAGGCATCCTGACCGGCGCCGTCAACGGGATGGGCTTTGTCGCCGGCAGCATCTCGCCTCCGCTGATTGGATTCGTGCGTGACGCCACGGGCAGCTTCGCGCTCGCCTTCCTTATCCTGCTGGTCGGCCCGGCGGTGGCCCTCGCGGCCGCTGTCCGGGCCTTCGACGCCGAGCCAGTCCGAGGTCTTGCCCCAACTCGCTGACGCCGGTCTCGCGTCGCAACGGGGCTCCGTGGAAAGGGTGCGGAAAACGTGCCGGCGCCGCGGCGGCAACGCCTTTTCAACCGACGCCGGCGTCCTCGACGAACCTGCACAGCGCGTTCACCATCCGCATCTGCTCGATCGTGCTGCACCGGATCTCGAGCAGCTTCGGGCTCGCGACCAGCACGGCCAGCGACTGCGCGCGCGAGATCGCGACGTTCAACCTGTTGCGTGAGAAGAGGAACTCGACGTTCCGCGGCAGGTCCGCCCCACTCGACGTCGCCATCCAAGTCGCGATCGGCGACGACACGATGAGCCTCGAGCGCGCCCATGCGATCCTCCGCGCCGCAGTTGCCCGGCTTCTGCCCCACACGTAGCCCGCTTGTGAGATCTTCCTCAACCTCTGGAAGCGGGACCGTCGCAGTTTTCCGGATTCTTTCCAGACCAAGCAGTCCACGGCGAGCGAAGCCTTACTGCCGGAATAGAAAAGCCCCGTCTCCGGGGCTTTCGTGAATGGGCGGTACTGGGCTCGAACCAGTGACCCCCAGCTTGTCGAGCTGGTGCTCTCCCAACTGAGCTAACCGCCCTCTGGAGCGGGGATTGTAGCGGGCAGCAGCGGGGCGGGGTCAACGGCCGTGCCGTCCTCCCGCAGCTCGAAATGGAGATGCGTGCCCGTGCAGTAGCCCGTGCAGCCGGCGAGGCCGAGCAGCCGGCCCGTGACGACCACGTCACCCTGCGCGACGTTCACCTGCGAGAGGTGCGCGTACAGCGCCTCGAAGCCGTTGCCGAGGTCGACGAGGACGATGTTGCCGTAGCC
>Ga0082335_1004551_pt1 | contig 20590 bp, 21 predicted proteins | sample Subgrocontami58m_FD_72375 | JGI IMG/M metagenome (GOLD analysis project Ga0082335, IMG submission 72375) | Subsurface groundwater microbial communities from S. Glens Falls, New York, USA - GMW37 contaminated, 5.8 m (SPADES assembly) (version 2) ... | reverse complement strand
GGGGGCGGGCCGGGGGGGGGGGCGACCCGGGGGGGGAGATTCGAGTGCGTGTACGGGCTGCGTGCGCCGATCGCGAGGAGCGACACGGCGAGCGCGGCCACCGCCACGCCGGCGATGCTCGGCACGAGGCGGGTCCGCGCGGGAGGCCGTTCGAGGGACCCGTCACGCTGGTTCGGCGGGACCCCGCGGCTCACCACGGACCGGCCTCGGCGCGCCCGGCGTCGGGTTGCCGACCGGCTTCGGCCGCCGCGCCGCCCGCCACGCGGAACACCTGGGCCACGACGAACAGGTAGAGCGACCAGATCACGAGCAACGTGGCGGCGATGGGCCAGCCGCTCATGCCCGGCCACATGCGTGCGATCAGCGGGATGATCCCGGCCGACGGCGCGCCGAGCATGACCTGACCGATCCGCGGCGCCTCGTTCAAGCCGGGGATGCGCACGCCCGCCTCCTGCGCATACAGCTGCCGCGATGCCCCGACGGTCAGCGGCGTGCTCGCCTGCGCCGGGGCATAACGCGCCGTGCCGCGGAACGTGGCTCGCGCGACGAACTCACCCGTGCTGCGGATCGCGAACTCGGTCGTGGCCGTGCCGGTCCGGTCGGTCAGCTCCTCGGCGATGACCATGTCGCCGCCGGCATTCAGGAAGGTGAATCGGGTCGTGAAGGTGACCGTCGCGCCGGCGATCGGCGCACCCGCCGCGCTCACCAGGCGTGCCTGGACGATCACCGGCTCGCCGAGCGACGCGCTCGGCGGCGCCACGATCGTGAGCGTGGTGGCCTCCGGCGCCGCGAGGGCCGGCGTCGCCGCCAGCACCGGCAGCAGCGTCGCACACAGCGCGAACACCGTCACGCGGAGCACCCCGTGGAGCACGCGCAGCCGCCTCATCGCGCCGGCCGCCCGGCGACACCCGGTCGCCCGCGTCGCGACCCCTCGTTCTCCGCCCGCGCGCCGGGCTCCGGCCCGCGGTGCTCGACGACCTCCCAGATCGAGATCACCGGGAAGAGCTTCGCGAAGACCGAGATGAGCAGGGCGAACAGGGCGAACGCCCCGGCGAGGATCGAAAGCTCGACCCAGGACGGGAAGTAGTCGCGGGGTGCGTACGGCTCGAGCGGCACGCGCAGGCCGGCCACGACGATGAGGTAGCGCTCGATCCACATCGCCAGGAGCACGAAGACCGCGGCGCAGACGACGCCCGCGATCGTCCGAGTTCGGCGGACGAGCATGATAATCGCCGGCGCCCCGAGGCCGCCGAAGATGTAGAACCAGAAGAGCGCGGCGAACGGCCCGACCATGAGCTGCTCGAAGTGGAAGGGCACGCCTGCCTCCATCTTGTAGCCGTGCACGGCGTACTCGGAGACGTTGAAGTAGGTCATGATCAGCGAGAACGCGGCCATCATGTAGCCGAGGTAGAGGAACTGCGTGCGGGTGATGTACTCCTCGAGGCGGAGGAGCTTGCGCAGCACCGCCATGAGCAGAACGATCGCGGCGATGCCGGAGTAGATCGCTCCCGCGACGAAGAAGGCGCCGAAGATGCTCGTGTTGAAGGCGACGCGCAGCGTCATCGCGAAGATCCACGACACGACCGTGTGCACCGACACCGCCACCGGGATGATCACGAGCATCATCACCGTCATCGCCCGCTCGAGCGCGCGGCGCTGCGCGGCGGAGCCGTTCCAGCCCACCGCCGCCGCCCTGAAGAACGCCCGCTTCCAGCGCGGGGCGGTGGGACCCAGCCGGTCGCGCGCGAGCGCGAAATCGGGGATGAGCGGCAAGTAGAGGTAGAGCGTGCTCCCGGTGAGGTAGGTGGTGATCGCCAGGATGTCCCACATCAGAGGCGACTGCCAGCGCCCGTACTCGAGGATGTTGAGGATCCGGTCCGGGCGGCCCATGTCGATGAAAGGGAAGAGCGCGCCGACCATGAGCGCGACGACCGTGATGAACTCGGCCATGCGGGTGACCGAGAGCTGCCAGCGCGCCCGCGTCACGCGCAGGATCGCCGAGAGCAGCGTCCCGGCGTGGCTGATCCCGATGAAGAAGACGAAGCTCGCGATGTAGAGGCCCCAGGAGATGCGGTCGCGCATCCCCGTGACGATCAGACCCTCGTCGAGCTGGCGGGTGTAGGCGAAGATCCCCCAACCGAGGACCGCGAGGAGCGCCCCGATCCAGGCGTAGTAGCGCCAGCCGGTGCCGGCGAGCGGCGCCAGTCCGCGCCGCTCGAGCCGAGCGCGCCACTCCGGCGGGACGGCCAGGATCTCATGCGCGTCCGCCGCGGCTTCGGCACGCCCCAGGCGCAGGGTGTCTAGCGCGTCCACGTCGTCGTCCCCGGCCCCAGGAGCTTCTGCCACGGCCACTCGGTCGGCCGACGGCCCTTCTTGAGCGGGTTGCGACCGACCGCCTGCCCGTAGCCGGGGATGTAGAACACCCGCGGCTCGGTGCCGAGGTCTTCCTTGTGGCGGTACGCGGCGCCCGTCAAGAGGAGGCGGGACAGCTTCACGACCTCGACGCCGTTGGTCGCGACGTCCTCCTCGAGGTCGCCGTAGTAGATCGCGCCGTTCGGGCAGCCCTGCGCGCAGTACGGCAGCCGGCCCGCGCGGGCCATGTCCGGGCAGAAGTCGCACTTCATGACCGTGCCGCGGATCGCCGGCGACTGGTGTTCGGGGCTGTACTCGAGGAGGAGCGCCTGCGGCGGCTGGGGCGCCGTGCCCCAGTTGAAGAAGCGCCGGTCGTACGGGCAGGCCTCCATACAGATCCGGCAGCCGATGCAGCGCTGCTGGTCGATGAGCACCGTTCCCTCGGGCGTGGAGAAGGTCGCCGCCACCGGGCAGACGTTCACGCACGGCGCGTTCTGGCACTGCTGGCAGGGCATCGGGAAGAACTGCGTCCCGCCGCCCGGGAGCGATCCCTCGTAGACCTGGATCCACTCCATCGGCTCGGGCGCGAAGTGGCCCTCGATGCAGGCCCGCGTGCACTGCGGCGGCTTCCCGACCGACTGGCAGCCGTCACAGCGGCGCAGGTCGATCGCCATCGCCCAGCGCCGCAGCCGTTCGCCGTGCCGCTCGGCGGTCGGCGCGTGCGGCGTGGATCCGACGACGCGCGCGACGCCGAACGGAGCGATGCCGACGACCGCGAGTCCGGCGCCGACGAGGCGGAGCAGCCCGCGACGCGAATGCCTCACCGTGCGTAAGAGCCAGGCGTTCCTCACGGAGTGGCGTCCAACCGTGCGAGCATGGCCGGGGGCCACGCGAGGCACCACCTGCGACGGGGTGGGGCTAGCGCCGCTCCTTCGAGTGGCCCGGGAGGGCCGTTCGGCCCGGGTCGCCGCGCCGTTCGGCACCGTTGCTCATCGGGGATTCACCGGACGACGCTGACGCCGGAGGCGGGCGGACCTCCCCTCGCGCGGCGGTTCGAGGCGCCCAGCCCGCCGGTGAAGATCCAGGCCGCGGTGACGACGAACCCGACCAGCGAGGCCGCGAGGATCGGCCCCGCCCAGGCCGGGTTCCTCGCCGAGTCGAAGAACGCCGCGAACCCCGCCAGAGCGGGTAGCGAGCTCGCCTCCACGGCGAAGGTCTGCGGCACGAAGTAGAACGTCGCGCCGAAGACGAGCAGGGCCGTCATCAGGCGGTGCGTGCGCCCGCCGTCGCCCCCGCGGGTACGAAGGCGCGCGGCGAGAGCCCAGAACAGGAAGAGCGTGGCGAGCGGCGCGGTGAGCGGTAGATCGAGCTTCAGCACGAGATCGGGCATCAGGAACGTGACGCTGACGCCGAGGGTCAGGACCAGGACCGCGTCGCGACCGATCACGTAGGCAAGCCACCAGAGGTCGGCGCCGAAGCGAAGCGATAGCTTGCCCAGCGTCCGGAGCACGTAGGGCCGCGCGAGGTGCAGCAGGAGCGTGAGCGCCCAGAGCGCCGGCGCGAGGGCACCGATGGTCGAAACGAGCCAAAGTCGGCCGCCACGCGCGAGGGCGAGCGCGACCGCGTCGGCGATCTGCTCCGGCGTCATGATCCGACCTCGTGCGGGAGGTCGGCGGGTGCGCGAAGGTTGAACCACACGGCCACGACCCCCATCGCGCTGATGGCCGCGACCGAGACCCACCAGAGCGCGATGGCCAGCGCAGGATTCGTCGAAGTGACGAGCGCCGCAGCAAGCCGGTCCCAGGGATCGCCGAGCCCGAGCGCGCTCGCCTGGACGCCGACGAGGGTGGGCCCGACGTAGAGCAGCGCCCCCGCGCCGAGCAGCCACGACACGATGGCGAACGCGCGTGGATCGTCGTCCGCGTCCGCGACGAGCTTCGTGAGCAGGACGGCAAACAGCGCCGCCGTCGCCAACGAGCCACCGATCGGCAGCGCCTCGGCGACGAGCACGTCCGGGAACAGGTACATGAAGCTCATGACGAAGGCGAGCGCGACCAGGCCATCGCGGATCGCGAGATAGAGGATCCACCAGATGTCCGCGGCGAGCCGGAGCGAAAGCCCGCGGGTCGTGTCGAGCACGTACGGCCGGGCGAGGTGCAGCGCGAGGACGAGCAGCCAGACGGCGGGGAGGGCCGCCGCCAGCGTTCCCTCGAGGAAGGCTTCGCCGCCTTCGACGAAGGCACGGATGATCGCGTCCGCAAGCTCTTCACTGGTCATGCGGACCTCCCTGCGGACAGCGCCGGCGCGGGGCACCCCGCCAGGACGTCGCAGCGCAGACAGCGCCGCGCCTCGCCACCGGCGGCCAGCTCGCCGAGACCGAGTGCGACCTCGGCGGTGCGGTCCGCCCCATCGGCGCCGACGCGCCGCAGCGGCACCACGGCGCGCCTGCGGTTCGCCAGATCGACGCCCACCGGGAGCGCCACTCGGTCCGGACGTCCGGCACGCCACGGCGGCAGGTATGGCGCGGGCGGAAGCCCACGCAGGTAGCGGTCGATCGCCCACGCCGCACGCTGACCCTGCGCGATCCCTTCGATGACGCTCCGGGGACCGGTCGCGACGTCGCCCGCGGCGAAGACGCCGGGCTGCGCGGTGGCCAGGCTTCCGGCATCGACGACGACGCCGCCCCAGGCGCTGACCTGGATGCTGGACCCCTCCGGCAGGATCGAGGGATCCGACGCCTCCCCCACCGCGACGAAAAGGCTCGTGCCGTCGACGGTGAACTCGCTTCCGCTGATCGGCGCGACGACGCTCCGCCCGTCCTCGTCGCGGCCGGCCGGCGCGAGGCGGGTGCAGCGGAGGCCGGTGATCCAGCCGTTCTTGTGCAGGACCTCGATCGGCGCCACGAGCGTCTCGATCGCGACGCCCTCGTGCTCGGCGGCTCGAACCTCGTCGGCCTGCGCGGGCATGTCCTCGCGCGTCCGGCGGTAGAGGACGCGCACGCTCCGCGCACCGGCGCGCCAGGCGCTGCGCGCGGCGTCGATCGCGGTCGAGCCGCCGCCGACGACGAGCGCATCTCCCGCGAGCTGGATGCGCCGCTCGCCCACGTTCATCTCCTTCAGGAAGAGCGTGGCCGGCCAGACACCCTCCGCGCCCTCGCCCGGCAGGCCAAGCCGCTGGCTCTTCGAGGCACCCGTCGCGAGAAGGATGGCCTCGTTGCCGCCGGCCTTCAACCCCTCGAGCGTGACGTCCCGCCCGAGAGCGGTGTTGAGGCGCAGATCGACACCCAGCGCGAGGATCCGCTCGATGTCCGCGCGCAGGACCCGCCGCGGCAACCGGTACTCCGGGATGCCGATCGCGAGCATCCCTCCGGCGACCGACATCGCCTCGTAGACCGTCACCGCATGGCCCGAGCGAACGAGGGCGTGCGCGGCGGCGAGCCCGGTCGGTCCCGCGCCCACGATCGCCACGCGCTGGGGCGGGCGCCCCGCGGAGGCACGAGCTGGCGGGGGACCCTCGGCCTCGCGGGCGGGGACGAGACCGCTGAGCTCGCGGCGATCGTCCGCCGCGCGGTCGGCGACGAAGCGCTTGAGCTCGCGGATCGCGATCGGCTCGTCGAGGACGTCTCGGCGGCAGGCGACCTCGCACGCGGCGGTGCACACGCGTCCGCAGACCGCGGGGAGCGGGTTGAACTCGGACACGACGGCGAGGGCGTCGGCGTACCGGCCTTCGGCCACCAGGGCGACGTAGCGCCCGGCATCCGTGCCGATCGGGCAGGCCTCCTGACAAGGGGCGACCAGCGAAGCCGTCACACCGCGCCACGGGGACCATGGCGACCAGCTCGAGCCGCGCACCGGAACACGGGCGATCGGCTCCGGGCGCGTTGCGAGCGCCACCGGCCGCCGGGTCGCCCGGACGCTGACCACGCCGGTCGGACACTCGGCCGCGCAGAGCTGGCAGCCGATGCATTCAGCGACCTGCACCGGGAACTCCACGGACCCGGACTCCCGGGACATCTCGAGCGCCTCGACCGGACAGATGTCCATGCAGACACCGCAGTTGAAGCAGTCGGACCGCTCGACCTCGAAGACGTATCCCACGGATTGCCCTTCTCCCGGAGCGGAGCATCGAGAGCGCTCAGCGCGCGCGCCACCTGCCGCCGGGCGGGACGCTAGCCGCTCGTTCGAGTAGCCCCCGCGGCCGTTCGGCCCCCCCTCGCGGGCCGTTCGGCACTGACGGTCACCTCTGCCGTCACTACGGTTACGCCATGCCGACGCGTCTCCGCCGGCTCCGGGTGGCCCTTCCAGTCCTGGCGATCGGCGCGCTGGAGGCGGCCGCCGACAGCTATCTCGAGGTCCTGGTCCCCGGGCCGGCGCACCTGCTCGTCGACTCGGTCCTCTTCATGATCCTCGCGCTCGCGTTCGCGAGGCTCGCGTACCAAAGGATCGACCGACTCGGCGAGGCGGTCCGCGAGCGCAACGAGCAGCTCGAACGGCGCAACGCGTCGCTCGAGGCCCTCCGGCGCGTCGGTGTGGCGCTCACCGCGCTGGTGCGCGGCGAGGACATCCTCCACGCCGTCGTCGAGAGCGCCCGGCAGCTCCTGGAGGCGGACGTCGCGTTCATCGCCGTCGTGCTCCCCGATGGCACGAACCGCCTCGCCGCGACGAGCGGCCCCGCCGACGCCTTCGCCGCGCTGGATGCGCGCGCGGACGACCCGCGCGACTTCGTGCGTCCGCCGGCGCTCCGCGCGCGGCTCGCTGCCCCGCTGCAGCGCGGCGAAGCGACCATCGGCACGCTCGTGATCGGCAGCCGCGCGCGGGAGCGTCCGTACGAGGCCGCGGAGTACGAGGTCCTCTCGTCGCTCGCGAGCCAGGCGTCGATCGCGCTGGAGAAGGATCGCCTGCTGCGGGAGCTGCGCGAGCTGGCGATCCGCGGCGAGCGCGAGCGCATCGCCCGCGAGATGCACGACGGCCTCGCCCAGGTCCTCGGCTACGTGAACACGAAGGCGCAGGCGGCGGAGGAGCTGCTCGCGAAGGGTCAAACGGAGCGCGCCCGGCAGCAGCTCCAGGAGCTGGCCACCGCCGCGCGCTCGGTCTACGTGGACGTGCGCGAGGCGATCCTCGGCCTGTCCAGCCCGATCGCCCCGGAGCGCGGACTCGTGGGCGCGATCGAGGAGTACGCCACGCGGTTCTCCGAAGCCTCGAAGCTCGCCGCGCCGATCGAGGCGAGCGTTGCCGCTCAGGCCGTGCGGCTCGCCCCGGAAGTGCAGGCGCAGGTCTTCCGCATCGTCCAAGAGGCGCTGACGAACGTGCGCAAGCACGCCGCCGCCGGCCGCGCGCGCATCGCGCTCGACGTGCGCGACCACGAGCTGCTCCTCGCGGTCGAGGACGACGGTCAGGGTTTCGACGTCGGGGCGCGCCCGACCGACGGCTGGCCGCACTACGGCATGCAGGCCATCCGCGAACGGGCCGCCTCGATCAACGCCCGGGCGTCGTGGGCGGCGCGGCCGGGGGCGGGCACGGTCTTCACGCTCAGCGTGCCGCTCGGCGCCGCGGGCCGCAGCCGCTGATGCGGATCCTCATCGTCGACGACCACCCGCTCTTCCGCGACGGGGTCGCGGCGCTGCTCGGGGTCTGGGGCCACGAGGTCGTCGGTCAGGCTGCGAACGGCGCGGATGCGATCGCTCTGACCGAGAGGCTGTCGCCGGACCTCGTGCTCATGGACGTGCGGATGCCCGGCCTGTCGGGCGTCGAGACGACGCGGATCCTCAAGGAGCGGCGCCCCTCCGTCGCGATCGTGATGGTCACGGTGAGCGAGGACGAGGACGACCTGTTCAACGCGATCAAGGCCGGCGCGCAGGGCTACCTGCTCAAGAACATCGAGAGCGCGCAGTTCCGCCTCATGCTCGAGGCGGTCGAGCGAGGCGAGGCGGCGATCACACCCGCGACCGCGTCGCGGATCCTGCGTGAATACGTGCACAAGGACGAGGCGCAGCCGGACCCGGATCGCCTCACCGAGCGCGAGCGCCAGGTGCTCCAGCTCGTGACGGCGGGGCTGCGCAACAAGGAGATCGCCGCGCGCCTCGGCATCAGCGAGAACACCGCGAAGTACCACCTGAAGAACATCCTGGAGAAGCTCCACGCCGAGAGCCGAGCGGAGCTTGCAGGCCGCGCGGTCCGCGAGGGATTCCTCCCCGAAGGCTGAGCCCGAGAGGGCCCGGCCCTACGGGACGCCGACCGAGGCGATGCCGTGCGCCTTCGGCACCGGGATCTTCTGCACGACCGCGTGGGTCTTCGCGTCGATGACGTTCACCATCCCGTCTACGTTGGTCGTGACGAGCATGCGGTCGTTGACCGGGTCGTAGGTCGAGTGGAAGGGCTGCTGGCCGAGCTTCGTCTCGGCGACGACCTTCCGCTCGCGCCAGTCCAGCCAGAGGAGCCCCGGGAGGAGGTGGTCCGCGAGGACCATGATCGACCTGTCCGCCGGGAAGTACATGCCGTCCTGGTTCTCCTTGAGGGTGTGGAAGGGGTAGTGCCCGGTGAGCTCGATCTGCCCCTTGACCGTGTGCGTGTCCGGGTCGTAGACGACCATCCGGCTCGACGGCTTGCCGATGAAGCCCGACGAGGACGACCAGATCTCGCTCTGGTCCGGCGTGTAGTAGACGTCGTGGACGTCCTCGACCTTGATGCTGGTGATCTTCTTCGTCCCGAGGTCGTAGGCGCGGAGCACGTCGGTCTGGCCCGTGTTGGTGAGTGAGAAGTAGAGCTCGTTCGGTCGCTTCGTGCCGATCGTGAGCACGTGCTGCGGAACGCCGACGACGATCGGCGGGAGCGGCTTCCAGCTCCCGGTCTCGATCGGCTGGATGTAGGTGTCGCGCTCGTGCGCGATGAAGAGGATCTTCGAATCGACCGACCAGGCCACGCCGTGCGGCTGCTTTCCCACCCTGACGCGCGCGACCTCCTTGAGGGTCGCGCTGTCGATGATGGAGGTGGAGTCGGCGAGCCGGTTGTTCACCACGACCCACCGGCCGTCGGGCGACACGGCCATCTGGTGCGGGAGCTTGCCGACCGGGATCTTCGCCACGACCGAGAGCTCCTTCGCCCCTTCGAGGACCCAGACCTGCTCGGTCGATTCGGAGACGACGAAGACGCGGAGCTTCGCGTAGGCGGGTTTCGGCGCGACGGACGGCGCGGGCTCGGCGCGCGGGAGCGCGGCAGGCGCGGGCGGCGCGGGTGGGAGGGGCGCGCTCTCGACCTGCGCCATGCCGGCCGGGCCGTGCTCCATCGCCGCGACGTCGGCCGGCGCGGCCGGGGCGGCGCGGTCGACCGCCGCGCCGAGGGCGGCGGCGGTGACGACGAGCAGGAGCGCGAGCGCCACGGCGACGCTCGCGTACCGGCCGCTCCGGAGGTCCGTCAGCGCGGCCGTTTGCGTCTCTCGCTCACGCGCAGGCGGACGAGCGCGCGCTCGAGGGCGGCGCGGGCGCGCGCCTCCTCCTCGGCGTTGAACGAGATCGCGGCGAGCTCGACCGCCTTCGCGGCGGCGTCGCGCGCCAGCCGGGCCTGCTGATCGTCGATCTCCTCGGCGCGCTCGGCGGCGTCCGTGAGGACGGTCACCCGGTCGCCGCGAACGTCCATGAAGCCGCCGAAGACCGCGAGGACCTGCTCGACGCCGCCGCGCTTCACCCGGAACTCCCCGGCGCCGAGGCCCGTGAGGAGCGGCGCGTGGTGCGGGAGGATGCCGAGGTAGCCCTCGCTGCCGGGCGCGATGACCTCGTCCACGATCTCCTCGTAGACCCTGCGCTCGGGGGTGAGGATCTCGAGCCGGAGCGGCACCTATGAAGAATCCTCTCTCTGGCTCGCGGCTGCGCCGCTCGCTCTGCTCAGGGCTGGTCGGATTCGTTCGTCGCGGCGAAGCCGCTCCTCACTCATGATTCTCTCGCGAGCTGCGCGGCCTTCTCGCGGGCCATCTCGATCGGGCCGATCATGTAGAAGGCCTGCTCGGGCAGGTCGTCGTGCTTGCCGTCGAGGACCTCGCGGAACGACCGGACGGTCTCCTTCACCGGCACGTACTGGCCGGCGATGCCGGTGAACTGCTCGCCGACGAACATCGGCTGCGACAGGAGCCGCTGGACCTTCCGGGCGCGGGCGACCAGGAGCTTGTCGTCGTCGGAGAGCTCGTCGACGCCGAGGATCGCGATGATGTCCTGGAGGTCCTTGTAGCGCTGGAGCACGCGCTGGACCTCGCGGGCCGTGTCGTAGTGCTCCTGGCCGACGATGAGCGGGTCGAGCGCGCGCGAGGTCGAGGTGAGCGGGTCCACGGCCGGGTAGAGCCCGAGCTCGGTGAGCGACCGCTCGAGCCGGATCGACGAGTCGAGGTGGGCGAAGGTGGTGGCCGGCGCGGGGTCGGTGTAGTCGTCGGCCGGGACGTAGACGGCCTGCAGCGAGGTGATCGAGCCCTTCTTCGTGGAGGTGATCCGCTCCTGCAGCTCGCCCATCTCCGTCGCGAGCGTCGGCTGGTAGCCCACGGCGCTCGGCATGCGGCCGAGCAGCGCGGAGACCTCCGAGCCCGCCTGGGTGAAGCGGAAGATGTTGTCGATGAAGACGAGCAGGTCGCGGCCCTCGACGTCGCGGAAGTACTCGGCGATCGTGAGGCCGGTGAGCGCGACGCGGAGGCGCGCGCCGGGCGGCTCGTTCATCTGGCCGAAGACCATCGACATCTTGTCGATGACGCCGGACTCGCGCATCTCGCCGAGGAGCTGGGTGCCCTCGCGCGAGCGCTCGCCGACGCCGCAGAAGACCGAGTAGCCGCCGTGCTCGGCGGCGATGTTCCGGATGAGCTCCTGGATGACGACGGTCTTGCCGACGCCGGCGCCGCCGAACACGGCGGCCTTGCCGCCCTTGAGGAAGGGGCAGATGAGGTCCACGACCTTCATGCCGGTCTCGAAGATCTCGGCCTGGGTGGACTGCTCGGCGAACGTGGGCGGCGTCCGGTGGATCGGCATCCGCTGGGCGCCCACGACCGGCCCCTTGCCGTCGATCGGGTCACCGGTGACGTTGAAGAGCCGACCGAGCGTGCCGGGACCGACCGGCACGCTGATCGGGCCGCCGAGGTCGGTCACCTGCATGCCCCGGCGAAGACCGTCGGTGGCGGACATCGCGACCGCGCGGATCCAGTTGTTGCCGAGGTGCTGCTGCACCTCCGCGATGACCTCGGTGCCGTCCGCGCGCTTCACGGACACCGCGTCGTAGATCTTGGGCAGGTGCCCTTCCTCGAACTGGACGTCGAGCACCGGACCGATGATCTGGACGATCTGGCCGGCGTTCGCCGCTGTCACTACTGCCATCTCAGCATTCTCCTCATGGGTCTGCGGGACCCTAGCCCTTTGCCAGCGCTTCGGCGCCGGACGCGATCTCGAGCATTTCCTTGGTGATGCGGGTCTGCCGGGCCTTGTTCGCGGCGAGCGTGAGGTCGGCGATGATGTCGCGCGCGGCGTCGGTCGCGCTGCGCATCGCGACCATCTGCGCCGAGTACTGCGAGGCCCTCGACTCGAGGAGCGCCTGGTAGACCGCGAGCTCGACGAGCCGCGGCAGGACCTGCGCGAGGACGGTCGCGGCGTCGGGCTCGAAGAGGTACTGGAGCGGCGGGAGCGTGTCCAGGTCCTCGTCCTCAGGCACCAGCGGCAGGATCCGGCGGGTCGTCGGGACCTGGCGGAGCGTGTTCACGAAGCGCGTGAACGCCAGGTGCACCTCGTCCACGTCGCCGGCGAGGAACTCCTGCTGCACGATGCGGGCGATCGGGTTCGTGTCGGCCGTCGTCGGCCGGTCGGCGAGGCCGGCGAACTCGGCGACGACCCGCGCGCGCATCCGCCGGAGCCCGTTGATCCCCTTGCGCCCGACGGCCACGTAGCAGGTGCCCGGCCGCTCCTGCGCGAACTTCAAGGTCGCGCGGAGGAGGTTCACGTTCATCGGGCCGACGAGGCCCCGGTCGGTCGTCACGAGGACGACGAGGGTCCTCTTCACCTCGCGGCGCGCGAGGAGCGGGTGCGTCTCGGGGTCGGCGTAGGGAGCGAGGTCGTTCAGCACGGTCCGCAGCCGCTCCTCGAACGGGCGGGAGGCCAGGACGGCCGCCTGCGCGCGCCGCATCTTGGAGGCCGCCACGAGCTGCATCGCCCGCGTGACCTGCTGGATGTTCTTGATGCTGCGCGCGCGCTGGCGCAGCTCGCGCTCGGAGGGCATTAGGCCTGCGTCTCCGCGTAGGAGTGCGCCTTCTTGAACTCGTCGAGCATGCCGCGGAGGGCCTGCTCGACCTCAGGGGTGAGCTTGCCCTCTTTCTTGACGGCCGCGCCGACGCCCTGCGCCTGCGTGTCCATGAAGCGGTAGAGGTCGCGCTCGAAGTCGCGCACGCGCTTCACCGGCACGTCGTCCACGAAGCCGTTCGTGGCGGCGAAGATGACCGCGACCTGCTTCTCCACCGGGACCGGCCCGTACTGGGCCTGCTTGAGGACCTCGGTGAGGCGCTCGCCGCGGCGGAGCTGGGCCTGAGTGACCTTGTCGAGGTCCGAGCCGAACTGCGCGAACGCGGCGAGCTCGCGGAACTGCGCCATGTCGAGCTTGAGCCGGCCGGAGACCGCCTTCATCGCCTTCACCTGCGCGTCGCCGCCCACCCGCGAGACCGAGATGCCCACGTTGATCGCCGGGCGGATGCCCTGGTTGAAGAGGTCGGTCTCCAGGTAGATCTGCCCGTCGGTGATCGAGATGACGTTCGTCGGGATGTACGCGGAGATGTCGTTCGCCTGCGTCTCGATGATCGGCAGCGCGGTGAGCGTGCCGCCGCCGTTCGCCGCGCTGAGGCGCGCGGCGCGCTCGAGGAGCCGGCTGTGGAGGTAGAAGACGTCGCCGGGGTACGCCTCGCGGCCCGGGGGACGCCGGGTGAGCAGCGAGACCTGGCGGTACGCCCAGGCGTGCTTCGAGAGGTCGTCGTAGACGACGAGCGCGTCGCCGCCCCTGTCGCGGAAGAACTCGCCCATCGCGCAGCCGGAGAACGGCGCGAGGTACTGCATCGTCGCGGGGCTCGAGGCGCCGGCGACGACGACGATCGTGTGCTCCATCGCGCCGTGCTCCTCGAGCGTGGCGACGATCTTCGCGACCGAGGACTCCTTCTGTCCGATCGCGACGTAGATGCAGATGACCCCGGTGCCCTTCTGGTTGATGATCGCGTCGATCGCCACCGCGGTCTTGCCGGTCTGGCGGTCGCCGATGATGAGCTCGCGCTGGCCGCGCCCGATCGGGATCATCGTGTCGATCGCCTTGATCCCCGTCTGCAGCGGCCGGTCCACGTTCTCGCGCATGATCACGCCGGGCGCGACGACGTCGGCGGGGCGCGAGGCGGTCGTCGCGATGGGTCCCTTGCCGTCCACCGGCCGGCCGAGCGGGTCCACCACGCGCCCGACCAGCGCGTCGCCCACCGGCGTCTCGACGATGCGGCCGGTCGTCCGGACCTCGTCGCCCTCCTTGATGCCGGTGTACTCGCCGAGGACGATCGCGCTCACGGTGTCCTCTTCGAGGTTGAAGGCGAGGCCGAACACGTCGTGCCCGAAGTCGAGGAGCTCGGAGGCCATGCACCCGGCGAGCCCGTGCACGCGGGCGATGCCGTCGCCGATCTCGACGACGGTGCCCACGTCGGCGGACCCGGTGTGCCCTTCGAAGCCCTTGATCTGGGCCTTGATGATGTCGGTGATCTCGGACGTGGTGGCCATGCGGTTCTCCTTACGAAGCGAGCTGCGCGCCGAGCTCGGCGAGCTGCGCGGCGAGCGACACGTCCACCAGACGGTCGCCGACCTGGATCTTTGCACCGCCGAGGAGCGCGGGATCGACGGCGAACGTCGCCCGGACCGTGGTGCCGCTCGTGCGCTCCAGCCGGCGGACGTAGTCGTCGCGCTGCGCCTGCGTGAGCGCGACGGCGGTCGTGATGCGGGCGTCGGCGATGCCCGCGCGACGATCCACGAGCGTGCCGTACGCCCGCGCGATGTCGGGGAGGAGCGCGATGCGGTCGCGCTCGACGAGCAGCCGCATGAGGCTGCGGACGTCGGCGGGCTCCGCGGCGGTGGCCGCGGCGACGGCGGCGCGCCGGCGCGCGATCGGGATCCCGGGGTCGCGAAGGGCCCGGACCGCCGGGCCGGCGAAGGCCGCGGCGAGACGATCGAGGGACGCGCGGAACCCATCCACCGCGTTCGCGGCGAGCGCGAGGTCGAGCATCGCCTCGGCGTACCGCCGGGGCGCGGAGCCGCCGAGCGCCACGCCTAGTTGGCCTTCCCGAGCTCGGCGCCGGCCTCGTCGAGCGAACGCTCGATGAGCGCGCGGTGCTTCGCCGGGTCGATCTCGGAGCCGAGGATGCGGCTCGCGGCGGCCACGACCATGCCCGCGACCTCGGTGCGGAGCTGCGCGAGCGCCTGGTCGTGGAGCTGCTGCGCGTCGGCGCGGCCACGCTCGCGGATGCGCTCGGCCTCGGCCTTGGCCTCGGCCCGCACCTGCGCCGCCGCGGCCTCGGCGGCTTGGGTCGAGCGCTCGGCGAGCACGGCGGCCTCCCGGCGCGCCTCGCTCAGGAGCCGCTCCACGTCGAGCCGCATCTGCTCGCGATCGCGCTTCGCGGCCTCGGCCGCCTCGAGACCTTCGCGGATCTTCGCCGCGCGAGCGGCCAGCATCGTGAGGACCGGACCCCAGAGGAAGCGCTGGAGGAGCCAGAAGAGCAGGCCGAACTGGACGATCGCGACGAGCACCCAGTAGGGCTGGACGACGAGCCCGGGACCTTCTTCAGCGAGAAGGGGCGAGAGCAGCATCGCTTAGATCTTCGTCCAGAGCAGGATGCCGAGGACGAACGAGAGGATCCCGAGGCCTTCCGCGAGCGCGGCGCCGAGGATCATGTTCGTCCGGATCGCGCCGGCGGCGTCGGGATTGCGGCCGATCGCCTCCGACGACTTCGCGGTGAGCAGGCCGATGCCGAGACCGGGTCCCATGACGCCGAAGGCGACTGCGATGCCCGCGGCCAGTGCTTGATTCTCCATGCCTTAGTTGACCTCCACGCGAATTAGTGAGCGGCGCCCGCGAGGGTCGCTTGGTGCGCGACGGGATGCGGTTCCTCGGTGTGCGCGTCTCCGTGGTCGTCGTGCGACTCGAGGGCGAACACGAAGTACATGAGGACGAGGAGGGCGAAGACGAGTCCCTGGACGAGGCCGACGAAGACCTCGAGCCCGGCGAACGGCAGCGCGAGCCCCGGGATGACGAGCAGCGCGGCCATGACCCCCAGGGTGATCTCGCCGCCGAGGATGTTGCCCCAGAGACGCAGGGTCAGCGTGAGCATCCTGAAGATCTCGCTGAAGAACTCGATGAACCCGACCATGACCATGATCACGCCGATGAACACGCCGTCCTTGAAGCCGGAGAAGTTGATCCAGCGCTTCACGTAGCCGGGCCCGTTCGCCCGGAACCCGGCCACCTGGTACGCGGCGAAGCAGGTGACCGCCATGGCGAAGTTCACGTGGTAGTCGGCGGTCGGCGAGTGGAGCCAGGTGACCTGACCGACGAGCGGCACGACCGACAGCCAGTTCGAGAAGACGATGAAGAGGAAGAGCGTGCCGAAGAGCGGCAGCTGCTTGATCGCGGCGGGGCCGCCGATGCTCGTGACGAAGTCGGCGAGCCCCTGCACGAGGGCCTCGACGAGGTTCTGGAGCCCGCGCGGCTGCTCTTCGAGGCGGCGCGTCGCCGCGAACGCGAGGCTGCCGAGGACGGCGATGACGAGGAGCATCGTGAAGAGCGAGTTCGTGTACGGGATCGGACCGATCTGGAGGATCGGCTCGCCCGTGAGCGTCGGGATGTGGATGTCCGGGAATCGGAAACCCTTGGGGAAGAGGAAGTCCATCTAGCGCGCCGCCCTCATTCCTGCTCTGCCTCCCGTTCGCGCTCGCGCCGCTCGACCTCGACTTCCCAGCGCCGCCCCGCCTCCCGCGCTCTCTCGGACGAGGTCCCGACGGGATTCTCGTCCGCGAACCGCTTGATGAGCAACGCGACGCCGAACCCGGCCACGGCCATCCCCACGAAGATCAGACCCAGCAGTCCCCATGGCTTCGTGCCGAGTGCCTCGTCGAGCTTCAGACCGAGCCAGGCGCCGAAAGCGATAGGGACCGCGATGACGAGTCCGACCTGGCCCAGGATCGCCGCGTGCGAGCGCGCTCCACCCGGGGTGCGGAGTGCAGCCAAACCGAGGCCAGCATACGGGAGCCCGCGCCGGCACGCATGTCCCGCGAGCACGGCGCGGACGGCCGGATGGTGCGGGGACGTCCGGACGGTGCCCGGCCGCGGAGCGCAGCATGGTGTCCGACATGCCCATCCGACCCGCCGAGCCACGCGACGCCGAGGCCCTCGCCGGCCTCCTCGGCGAGCTCGGCCATCCCGCGGCCCGGGAAGCGGTCCTCGAGCGGCTCGCCGGGCTCGGCGGCCGCGACCCGGTCTTCGTGCTCGACGAGGAGGGCACGCTGCGAGGGCTCGTCGCGATGCACGTCGGCCCACAGCTCCACCGGGCGCGCCCGGTGGCCCGGATCACCGCCCTCGTGGTCACCGAAGCGGCCCGCGGCCGCGACCGCGGCCTGCTCCTCGTCCAGCACGCGATCGGCGTCGCGCGCGACCGCGGCTGCGAGCTCATCGAGCTCACCAGCCGCCTCCACCGCGAGTCGGCGCACGGCTTCTACGAGGCCGCCGGCTTCACTCGCACCGCGCACCGCTTCTCGCGCGATCTCTGACCGCGCCCTACAGCCAGCCCCGTCTGCGGAAGTACGCCACCAGCGCGATCGCCGAGACGACGAACGAGGCCAGCATCGCGCCGAACGCCTCGTTCGACCGATACGGGAGCTGGTCGAAGTTCATGCCGAAGAACGACGTGATCACCGAAAGCACCAGCAGCACCGTCGCGACCGAGGTGAGCACCTTCATGACCTCGTTCAGCCGGTTCGACGCGGCGGCCAGGTGCGCGTCGATGACGTTGCTCGTGAGATCGCGGAAGGTGTCGATCTCGTCGGTCACGCGCACGACGTGGTCGTAGACATCCTGGAAGTACGGCATCCGCTCGCGCTCGACGAACCCGCCCTCGGCGCGCGAGAGGACCGCGAGGACCTCACGCTGCGGCGCGACGAGACGGCGGACGCGCAGCATGTCGCTCTTGAGGCGGAACAGCTCGCGGAGCGACTGCTGGAGTCCGCGGCCGCCCGGGTCGTCCACGATCGCGCGCTCGAGGACCTCGATCTGTTCTCCGAAGGTATCGACGATCGGGAAGTACGCATCGACGATCCGGTCGAGGAGCGCGTGCAGGAGCGTCCCGGAGGAGGGCAGCCGGCCGGCGCGCCAGAGCGCCTCCACCTCGCGCCGAGCGGCGCAGTCGCCGCGGTGGACGGTGACGACCACGTTGGGAGCGACGAAGAGCGCCAGCTCATGGTCCCGCACCGCGCCCTGCTCGTTCAGCTCGACCGCGTAGACGACGAGGAAGTCGTGCGTCCCGTAGCGCTCGATCTTGGGGCGCTGATCGCCGTGGAGCGCGTCCTCCACCGCGAGCGGATGGAACCCGAGCTCCGCGGCCACGAGCGTGAGGTCGCCCGCGACCGGATCCTGGATGTCCAGCCAGCAGCCGTGGTCGCGAAGCTCCGAGAGGTCTTCCGGCGCCCGCTCGGTCGCGGTGCCGCCATCCAGGACGAGCAGTCGGGCGGTCATGGTGCGAGGAGCTCGGCCGCGAGCCAGTCCACGATCTTCGTGTAGACGCGCTCGGTGTTGCGACGCTTGGTGAAGCCGTGACCCTCGTCCTCGATCACGATGTACTCCACCCGACGGCCGAGGGCGCGGAGCCGGGTGACGACCTGATCGGACTCGTCCTTCGGCACGCGTGGATCGTTCGTCGCCTGGATGACGAGGAGCGGACAGCGCACCGCTTCGAGGTGGGTGGCCGGTGACCGCGCCATCAGCATCTCGCGATCGCGCGGGAGCTCGCCGATCCAGCGCGCGAGGAAGCGGCGCCAGTTCGGCGCGGAGTGCTCGATCATCGTGACGAGGTTCGACACGCCGAAGAGGTCCACCGCGCAGTGCCAGAGCTCGGGCAGGCGCGTGACGCAGGTCAGCGTGGCGAACCCACCGTAGGAGCCACCGTAGACGGCGAGGCGGTCGCGCCGGAATCCGGGCTCCGCCGTGGCCATCCAGGTCGCCACGGCGCGGAGGTCCTCGAGGTCCACACCGCCCCAGTCGCGATGGATCGCGCCCTGCCACGAGCGCCCGTAGCCCGTCGAGCCATGGATGTTGGGGACGACGACCGCGACGCCGCGGTGCACGAGCGCCTGCAGGTGCGAGAGGACGTGGTCGTACGCCGGGCGCGACTGCGTCTCGGGTCCGCCGTGGACGTAGAGGACGGCGGGCACCGCGCCGGCAGCGTCGGCCTGCGGTCGATAGACGAAGACGGGGATCGGCCCGCGTGGGCCCGGGATGCGGAGGGCCTCCGGCTCGACCAGCTCTCGACGCGGCACCGCGGCGGTCGTCGCGTGGACGAGCCGCGTCTCGCCGGTCTGGGGGTCGAGCGTCCAGAGCTGCGCCGGCTCGGTCGGCGAGGACCGCAGGTAGGCGGCGAGTCCGCCGCTCGCCGAGATGACCAGGTCCTCGCACACCCCGTAGAGCACGCGCTCGCCGCGTGCCCCATCGGCGGCGCGCCACCGCAGGGTGGACCAGCCACCCTCGTTCACCGACCAGACCTGCACCCGTCCATCCGCCGACGACACCGCGAGCTCGACATCGGCGTTGGGGGGAGCGTCGATGACCTCACGCGCGCCCGTCGCGGCATCGAGCGCCACGAGCGCGAGGTGCTCCCGGCCGAGGTCGGTCGTGAGGACGAGCCGGCCATCGGCGAGCCATCCCGCCGGCACGTGCTGCGCGCCGCCGGCGGCCGGCGTCACGAGCCGGGTCACGCCGGTGACCGCATCGACGAGCAGGACATCCTGATCGAGGTTGTCGCGGATGCGCTGGACCGCGACCTGCCGGCCATCCGGCGACCAGCCGCCGGCGAGGTGCCACGACGGCCCGGCGACCTGGATCTCGGCCCGCGAGCCGTCGCGCACGCGCACCGCGAGGTCGACGTCGGCGGCTTCACGGGCGTTCGACGAGTAGGCGAGCGCCGTGCCGTCCGGGGACCACGCGTTCCACGAGAGGTGGTGCTGCGCGCGGTGCTCCTCGCTCACGGCGAGGCCGGTCACCGTACCCGTCGCGTCGCGGAGCCAGATCTGCCAGCGCTCTGTGCCGTCGCGATCCGCAGCGGCGGCGAGCTCGCCGCGCGAGGACCAGGCGACGCTGCGGACGGCAAGCCCTTCGAGCTGGAGGAGCGGAAGCGGCTCACCTGGCCCGGCTACCTCTCGTAGCGCGGCGGAGGGAGTTCCTGCCTCCGGTGGCGCAGCGGAGGGAGCTTCTCGTAGCGTGATGCCCCACACCGCGTAGGTCCCGCCGCGATCGGAGACGAACGCGAGCGTGCGCTGGTCGGGAGAGAGCGCCAGCGCGGAAACGAGCGAGTACCGCCGGACCGTGCGGTCGAGGCGCCGCACCAGCTCGGTGGGTTGGAAGTCGGCGACCGGACGGGTCATGAGGAGAGCATCGCAGAGAGCTCGGCGGCGTTGCGGACCGCCTTGTCCCCGTAGCAGTTGTTCATGAGCAGGTGGACCTCGCGCGCCTCGGCGGCGAGCTCGCGCACGCGCGGCAGCCACTCCTCCAGCTCGGGGCGCGAGTACGAGTGGTCGAAGCGCTCCGCGGCGGTGAGGCCGGGAGCCTTCCAGGTCTCGGCGTTCCGGCCGTGGAACCGCACGATCGCGAGGGCGGGCGCGGTCACGACGGCGACCGGCGGGACGCTCGAGCGGAAGCCCTGCGGTCCGTCCACCGCCACGTAGGTGAGCTCGTGCTCGCGGAGGAAGCGGAGCGTCGCCGGCCGCTCGCGGTCCTCCAGCCAGGCGCCGTTCCGGAACTCGATCGCGAGGCGGTCGTCGGGGAGCAGCTCGCGCGCGCGGAGGACCGCCGCGCGCGAGTCGTGCGACGGTCCGACCCACTCCGGGAGCTGCAGGAGCACGGCGCCGAGCTTGCCGGCTCGGCGCAGCGGCTCGAGCGAGACCCAGAACCGCGCGTGCACCTCCTCGAGGAGCGCGACCGGCAGGTCCTTCGGGTAGACGCGCCGCTTCGCG
>Ga0082335_1004547_pt1 | contig 20602 bp, 16 predicted proteins | sample Subgrocontami58m_FD_72375 | JGI IMG/M metagenome (GOLD analysis project Ga0082335, IMG submission 72375) | Subsurface groundwater microbial communities from S. Glens Falls, New York, USA - GMW37 contaminated, 5.8 m (SPADES assembly) (version 2) ... | reverse complement strand
CCGGGCGGGCGGGCCGTCGGCTGGCACCAGGTGGGCAATTACGCGCTGCGCTTCGATTTCAGCGACGGGCACAACAGCGGCTTGTACAGTTTCGATTATCTGCGGCAACTCGCGGCGCAGCCGTAGCCATTGCGGCGCGAGCCACGCATCGCCCGACGCGCAGGCGGCGACGGAGCGCTCGCTTGCGCCTTGCCCCCCCGCGCGACGTGCGCAAAAACGACCCTTCATGTCCTCCTACGTTTTCCCGGCGCGCACCAGCACGGCCGAGATCGAACTCGGCACGACGCTGCAACCGAAGTTCGGTCCCGATGGCCTGGTCCCCTGCATCACGACCGATCACGAGACCAACGAGGTGCTCATGTTCGCATTCATGAATGCGGAGGCGCTGGCGCACACGATCACCTCCGGCCAGGCCACGTACTGGAGTCGCTCGCGCCACAAGCTTTGGATCAAGGGCGAGGAATCCGGGAATACCCAGCTCGTCCGCGAACTGCGCGTCGACTGCGACCAGGACGTGATTCTCCTCAAGGTGGAAAACGTCGGCGGCGCAGCGTGCCACAACGGCTACAGATCCTGCTTCTACCGCCAGCTCGCCGCCGGGGCGAAAGCGGACGATCCCGCCTCGCTGCGGCTGCAATTCGCCGCGCAACGCGTGTTCGATCCGGCGACGGTGTACAAGAAACCGAAGCCATCCGCGCCTTGACCGGTGCGGCTGCAGCGCGAGTGATCGTCGCCGTCCAGGCGCCGCCGCGTCCAATCCAACGCGGCAGCGGCGCCCCGCCTATCGGCCGCCGGGCGCGAGCCCGCGCTCGCTGGTTTGCGCGAAGCGCAGCATGCGCTGGAATTCGTCGCTCCCCGCGTGTTCGTGGGCCCCGAGTTTTTCCAGCGCCTGCGCGCGGTTCAGCCCCTCGCGGTAAAGAACCCGATGGATCACCTTCACGCGATCGACTTGCTCGGGCGCAAAATTCTTTCGCTCCAGCCCGACCTTGTTGATCGCCCTCACCTCCGCCGGCTGGCCATCCGCAATGAAGAACGGCGGCACATCCTGCACCACCTTCGCATACGCGGACACCATGGCGTAGGCGCCGACGCGGCAGAATTGATGCACCCCGGAATTTGCGCCGAGGGTGACGTGGTCCTCCACGATGACGTGGCCCGCCAGTCCGACGGCATTGCTCGCCACGATGTGGCTGCCAAGCCGGCAGTCGTGCGCCACGTGGCAATACGCCAGAATCGCGTTGTGGTCGCCGATCACGGTGAAGTCTCCGTCCCTGGTCGCGGCATGCACCGTCACATATTCGCGGAACACATTGCGCGCGCCGATGCGCACGCCGGGCGTGCCGCCCTTGTATTTCAAATCCTGCGTTTTTCCACCGAGGCAGGCGTAGGGGAAAACCTCGCACCGCTCGCCCAGCACCGTGTTGCCCTCGACCGTCGCATGATGGTGCACGCGCGTGCCCTCGCCGAGCGTCACACCGGCGCCGACGAACGCATACGCGCCGATCTCCACGCCGGCGCCGAGCTGCACGCCGGATTCGACGATGGCCGTCGGGTGAACCTTGGCGGGCATCGCTACTCTTCGCCCTCCTCCGCGAGCGCGAACATCAGTTCCGCCGACGAGACGACCTGGCCGCCCACCGTGCAGTTGCATTCCGCCGAGGCGAGTTTCTCCCCGCGTATCTTCACCAGCTTCGCGTTGATGATGATCTGATCCCCGGGCCGCACCGGCTTGCGGAACTTCACCTTGTCGGCGCTCAGGAAGAACGCGGTCTTGCCGCTGTTGCCCGTGCGCCGCAGCATCACGATCCCCGCGGCCTGCGCCATCGCTTCGAGTTGCAGCACCCCGGGCATCACCGGATTGCCGGGAAAGTGGCCCTGGAAGTACGGCTCGTTAATCGTGACGTTCTTGATCGCGACGAGTTCGTCGTTGCCGATGAACTCGACCACGCGGTCGATCATCACGAAGGGATAGCGGTGCGGAATCGTGTCCAGGATCCGCCGCACGTCGAGCGAGGTTTCGGTCGGCAGCACCATGGTCGGGCGGGGTTTCTTCTTCGGCCCCTTCTTCCGCTCCTCCAGCTTCGCGAACAGCGCCTTGGTCAGCTCCGCATTGATCGCATGCCCCGGCCGCGTGGCCACGAGGTGCGCTTTCAGCGGCAGGCCGAGCAGCATGATGTCGCCCACGATATCCAGAATCTTGTGACGCACGAACTCGTCGGGAAACCGCAATGGTTCCTTCGAGATGATCTTGTCCCCGCGAATGACGACCGCGCAGTCGAGCGAGCCGCCCTTGATCTTGCCCAGCTTCAGCAGTTCCTCGATATCCTCGTAGATCGTGAACGTCCGCGCCGCCGCAATCTGCGACATGTAGACGTCGGGATCGATCGTCAGCGACAAATGCTGGGTGTGAATCCCGCGGTCATCGGCCGACGTGCACGAAATCTTCAGGTGGTCCGCCGGCAGCGCGATGATCGAGGAGTTCCCCCGGGTGACGGACACCGGTGCGTCGAGTTCGAAGTATTCACGGTCCCCTTCCTGTTCGACCGGCTCGCCCTGCAGGATCAGGTTCACATAGGGCCGCGCCGAGCCGTCCATGATCGGCGGCTCCGATCCGTTCATTTCCACGTAAACGTTGTCGATCCCGCAGCCATGCAGCGCGCTGAGCACGTGTTCGACCGTGTGGATCTTGGCGTGGCCGGACTGAATCGTCGTCGCCCGCACCAGGTCCGTGATTTGGTCGACCCGGGGCCGCAGCTCCGGTGCGCCGTTGAGGTCGATGCGCCGGAAAATGATCCCGGTGTCACCGGGCGCCGGTTTCAACGTCAGCGTGACGGCGTCTCCGGTGTGCAGCGCATTGCCGGTGATCGAGACCGCCCGCGCGAGAGTGCGTTGTTTCATTGCGATTCAGCGGATTTCCGTCGCGCGGGGCCTCTAGCGCAAGCTTGTAGCCGAAGGCGTAAGAACTTGGCGGAAGCCCCGCCGGGGATTTCCGCCGCGTGGGGGCCTTGACAGTGGCCGCGCCGTTTCGCCACTCTCGACCCTTTCTACACTCAAATTCGTCCGTCCGAACCGACTCTTCGTCATGCCCGCAGCCAACGACATTCGCAAAGGCCAAGTCATCAAATTCAACGGCGAGCCGCACCTCGTCATGGAAACCCAGCACCGCACGCCGGGCAATCTGCGCGCTTTCGTCCAAATCAAGATGCGCAACCTCCGCTATGGGAAGGCGCTCGACCAGCGTTTTGCTTCCACGGATACGATTGAAGTGATGCCAACCGACCGCAAGACGCTCGAGTTCAGCTACGCCGATCGGGATGCGTTCGCATTCATGGATCCGAACACGTTCGAGCAAATCGAGCTCACGGAAACGCAGCTCGGTGACGTCAAGAACTACCTCGCCCCCGGCGGCAAGGTCGACGTGCTCTTCGTCGACGATCGCCCGCTGTCGGTCGATTTGCCCTCGACGGTGGCGCTGAAGGTGATCGAATCCGCCGACGGCATCAAAGGCGACACGGCGAGCAACGTGCAGAAACCCGCGAAGCTCGAGACGGGCCTCGTCGTGCAGGTGCCGCTTTTCATCAAGGAAGGCGAAGTCATCCGCGTCAGCACGGTCGACGGTTCGTACCTCGGCCGCGTGTAATACCAGCGGCTTGATTGTTTTGGACTATTCAGGTGGGGCTCGCTCTCCGAGCGGGCCTGGGTTTCGGCGTGAATTGCACCATGAAACTCAGGCCGGTTCGGAGAACCGGCCCCACCCCGGAGAAGTCAAAATGTCACCAGCCATTGGCATGATTCGGTTGATCGTCCCCGCCGGCCGGCGTCGCTGCGGCCGGCTGCTTGCTGGACAGTCCGGGCTGGACCCCGGCAACCACTCACTGCCAGGCGGGAATCACCTGGTCAGGATGCGCCAGGCAGCGCCACTGCGTCGGATCGTCGGATGACTTGACCATCTTCGCTTCGCATTTCGGGCAGCTCGGCGTCTGATAATCGCCGGTCGTCACCGCCTGCATGATTTCACTCCGCGCCGACTCCGGCAGCGCGTTGAGTTTCTCGAGGAAGATATCGCCGGGCAGCAAAGTGAGATGTTTCTCCTCGGCGTAGTCGCGTGCGGCGACGCCAAATTTCCCCGCGGTCACGACGTAGCCGCGGCGAATATCCTCCGCCGCGATCACCGCCACGAGCTCCTGCAGCGGCTTCGCGTCGATTAACCCCACGGGATGCGCGATGCATTGCACGCACGCGAACGGCCGCGGTTCGCCCTTCCACGAAATCTTGATGTTCACCGGGCTTGCCGGGCCGGCTTTCGTCCGCACCGCCACGACGCCGGTCTTCGCGTAATAATCGGCCACCAGCTCCTCGAATCGCTGCCATTCGAGTTTCGCCAGCAGTTCCGGCATGAACGCCGCGCCCCCGCTCCCGGTCCGCTCGGTCACGCCGATGAACGGCGAGTGCGAAACCGCCGTGGCGCTGAGCAACAACTGTCGCTGCCGGTTGCGCCACAGCAGGTACATCGCGCCGGCTCCCACGACGAGAAACGAAATGATCAGCGTGCGCGTCGTGAGAAAAGCCTCCGTCAACTCCGGCTCATCCGCCTCCCCTGCCTCGGCAATTCGGCGGCGCGCGCGGACCGCCTGCATTTTCTTCTCCTTCGCCTTCTTTTGCGAAACGGCGGCCTCCGCCTTCACTTCGTCATCGGTCTTGGCCGGTGCGACTTCCTCCGGCACGGCCGGATTCGTCGCAACCTCCGGCATTTTCACGACCGTCTCTGCCGCCGGCTTTGCCGGCACCACGGTCGGTGCGGCCGGCGTCGTGCTCGCGGGCGTGGAGGTCGCGGCCGGCGCCGGCTGGTTGCCGGCTGGTGCGGCCGTCGCCGGCGGCGGTGAAGCCTTCGGCGCCGGGCTCGATGTCGTCGGCCGCGCGGGCTGCGGCACGACTGGCCGGGGCGAATAATTCGCCGAGGGCGGGCGCACGGATTTGATTTCGAGGGTCGGCTCCTGCTTCGGCGCGGACGGCGCCGGAGCCGGCGGGTTCGGGTCGAGCGTTTCGGTCGGCGTTCCGGCCGGCGCGGTCGTGGGCGCCGGTGCCGCCGGGACTGCTCCCGCCGCGCCCGTCCTCTCGGCCGGTGGCGTCGGCGTCGCGGTCGGCACTGGCGCGGCTTCCGGCGGCGGGGCCGGAGGTGGCGCCGATGCCGCTGGTGCCGCGGGCGCAGCGGTCGCACCGCGTCGCGGCTCAGCGGCGAGTCTTTCCACTTCCACCACCACCCCGTCGCGCAACACGAGGCGCTCGCGCGCAAAAAACATGATCAATCGATTGCCAGCCACGATCTGGCTTTTCGGTTCGCCATAGCGGGTGATCACCTGGTCGCGCGTGAGCCCGACCGGCGACGCCTCTTTCGGCTCGGCGGCCTGCGCCACCGCGAACGCGAGGGCCACGGCCGCAAAACACACTCTCAGTCCGTGGACAAGCGTCGGTGCCATTTCGCCGCAAGCCTTGCGAAAACGAGTTAGCTACAGCAATTCCGAACTTCGACCCGTTGTCGGAGGAATTCACACCACCCGGGCCCAAAGCACCTTGAGGTACCGGCTCTCGAGGCAATTCGAATAGACCGGATGATCGGGTCCCGGGCCGGTGCGATCGAAAAACTGCAGCCGCCGGTTCTGCCGGTGCGCCGCCTTGATGACGTGGGCTTCGAAATCCTCCAGCGACAGAAGGCCCGAACACGAGCACGTGACGAACACGCCCCCGGGCCGCACGAGCGAAATCGCGAGGAGGTTCAAATCCTCGTATTTCTGCCGGCCCTCCCAGTTGCCGTGCTCATCGCGCGTGAAGATGAATTTCGGCGGATCGAGGATCACGAGATCCCACTTCTCCCCATTCGTCTGCATCTGCCGCGCGTACGCGAACGCATCCGCGTGCACAAACTTGAGCCGCGCCTGATTGAGGTTGGCGTTGCGCTTCGCCTGCGCGATGGCCGCCTCGTCGAGATCGACGCTCGTGACCTCCGCCGCCCCGCCGATCACCTTCGCATTGAGCGAGAATCCGCCGGTGTAACAGCAGAGGTCCAGCACCCGCGCGTCCTTCGCGAAACGCGCGACCACCCGCCGATTGTCCCGCTGATCGCAGAAGAAACCGGTCTTGTGGCCCTCGGCGAAGTCGACCTCGTAACGCACGCCGTGCTCGCGAATCTTCACCACGCGCGGCGCGGCGGCGTTGGTTTCGTTGAAGGTCGACGGCTTGATCCCCTCGAGGCTGCCGAGGTCGTGATCGACCTGGACGCGCGCGAACTTCGTGCCCGCCAGTTCGTGCAACAACGGCAGCCATTTCGGCAGCCGTTGCGCCATCCCGAGCGAATACAGCTCGCACAACAGCGTGTCGCCGTAGCGATCGATCGTCAGGCCACTCAGTCCGTCGCCGTCGGAATTGATCAGCCGGTACGCGTCGGTGGTCTCGTCGAGCTGGAACAGCGTGCGCCGCAGTTCCACCGCCCGGCGCAACGCGGCCTCGAAGTAGCTTTCGTCGAGCGGCTCGCTGCCATGCGCCACGACCCGCAGCGGGATTTTCGCGCGCGGATTGAAAAGCCCGGCGCCGGTCAGCGCGCCGTTCTTGTCGTACACCTGGACGAAGTCGCCGGGCCGCGCATCCGGCGAGACCGACCCGAGCAGCCGCGGGAAAATCGCCGGCTGAAACGTGAAATACTTCAGCTGCGCCCACGGCCGCCGCCAGCCCGAACGGTCGACCGCACGGGTCACCGGCGGCGCGGACTGTTCCTTCGGCATCGGCTCGGGCATCCCGCCTAATTGGCCCCGGGTCTTCACCGCCCGCAATTTTTATCCGCGTGCTTGAATGGCAGGCGGGGCCATTCCGCGTGGCCTGCCACGTTCCCTCCTGCCATTAAACGAAGCCCAATCCGCGCAGCGTTCGCTTGGCTTTGATGCCCCGGAGTTTGCTCCGGGGTTCCAAGCGCAGGGCGGAGTTTTCACTCCATACCGTCCGCCGCCGATCCTCACCCGCGCAGCCGCCTGGTGGCCGGAAATCGCACGCCATCACTGGCGCAATGCTCGCCGCCGCGGCGTTTGCCCGCCGCGATCGAGTCACAGCGGAGGCCGCCGTCGCTTCACCAGCGCCGGCGCCCGACCCGCGCCACGATCTCGTTGCTCACGCGCGGCAAAGGCTCGTCGCGGCGAGTTCGGGCCAAGTGTATCGCAAAAAAGCCGACCGGATTCGGTCGGCTTTCGCGAGAGGGATTGGACGGCGGCGCGATTAAGCCACGCGCTCGACGATGAGCGGCGGGGGCGTCGGCCGCTTCGGCGCGAGCCGGTAGGCGTTCTTGAAATACTCCAGCGCCTGCTCGAGCTTCGCCTCGTCGTTGTAGTGAATCATCATCAGCGGCTCGCCCTGTTTCACCTGCGTGCCGACCTTCTTGATTTCCGAAACGCCGACCGAGTAGTCGATTTTCGAGTGACCGTGATTGTGGGCGTGCGCGTGATTGCTATGCGCGACGTTCGGGGCGGCGTCGTGTCCGGCCCCGAGCAGGTGCACGCCGCGCGCGATCATCGCCGCGTTGATGGTATGGACGTAACCGCGCTTCGGCGCCGGCAGCTTCCGGATGTGCCGCGCCGCCGGGAATTTTTCCGGGTGATCGATGTAGGACACGTCGCCGCCCTGGGCCTTGACGAGATCCTTGAACCGTTCGAGCGCCGAACCGTCGGTGAGATGCCGCTGGACGGTCTGTTTCGCCGAGAGCGTCGAGCCCGCGACACCAGCCAGCCGCACGATTTCCATGCCGAGCTTGAGCACGAGTTCCTTCATATCCTCGGGGCCCTCGCCCTTGAGGAGCTGAATCGCTTCCTTGACCTCGAGGCCCGTGCCGACGGTGTCGCCCAGCGGCTGATTCATGTCGGTGACGAGCGCGACGCAGCGCCGCTTCATCGACCGGCCGACGCGCGTCATCGACCGCGCCAGCTGTTTCGCCTGCTCGAGATCCTTGATGAAAGATCCGTTGCCCCACTTCACGTCGATCACGAGGCCTTCGGAACCCTCGGCCAGTTTCTTGGAAAGCACGCTGCCCGTAATCAGCGGAAGGCTCGGAATCGTCCCGGTGTCCTTGCGCAACTCGTAGAACTTCGCGTCCGCCGGGGCGAGATCCTCGGTCTGCGCCACAATGGCGCCGCCGATTCGCGCGAGTTGGCCGGCAAATTGCTCGTTGGTCTGATGATACTTGAAACCGGGCACCGCGCCCAGTTTGTCCAGCGTGCTGATAATGTAATCGTGCTCGACGCCGCACATCATGGGCACGACGACGCCCGACGCCATCGCGAGCGGGACCAATACCAGCGACGTCTTGTCGCCCACGCCACCAGTCGAGTATTTGTCGATTTTCGGCTTCGCAATGTGCGACAGGTCGATGACCTCGCCCGAAAGCATCATTTCCTCAGTCAGATCCGCGGTTTCCTGCGCGGACATCCCTGAAAAATAAATCGCCATCGCCAGCGCAGCGAGTTGATGCTGCGGCATTTCCCCGTCCAACGTGCTGTCGATGATGTAGCGAATCTCCTCCTGGCTGAATTCGCCCCCATCACGTTTCTTTTCGATCAAAAAGTTGAACGTTGGCTTGATGAAACGACGGGTCGGGATGTTTCGTTTGCTGGTCATGAGTTAGGTTGGAATAGCCCCGGCGGCAACACCTGACGACCGACGGGCGGAAAAGTTTGCGAGCCAATAAACTTGCCTAGAAAAGTCGAGCCTAAACCGGCCTCCAGCCAGGGTATTTTAGGGAAAATTCCGTGGAAAACAAGTAACCACTTGGTTCATTCCCAGAACCCGCAGCACCTTGACCAGCGCGCACTTGAAGAAGTGCGTCGCTATTTCGGTGGCGTGCCGGCCGTGACCCAGGCCGCGAGAACGGCGCGCTCCTCATCCGTCATTTGGGTGACGTTTCCCAGGGGCATCATTCGCGTCACGACCACCTGCTGATAAATCCGCTGGGCGTTCTTCACCAACCCGTCGGGCGTCTGGAGCGTCACGCCCGCCGGCGGCTGCGCCAGGCCGGGGAAGGTGGGCACGGCCGAATGGCAACCGAGGCAGCGCTGCCCCACGATCGTCCGCACGCGATCGAGCGTGACCGGACCCTGGACCGGCGGGAGCGCCAGCACCCGCGGCGCCGTCCACCACACGACGATGCCGAGGAGCAACGCGGCGCAGGCGGGGTATTGCCATGCGAGCACTCCCTGGTGCCGCCGGTTGAAGAAATGCCGAATCGATACGCCGGCCGCCGACATCAACACCAGCACGGCCCACGCGTGACGATGGCTGTAGGTCAGCGCGTAGTGATTGCTGATCATGATGAACAGCACCGGCAGCGTGAAGTAGTTGTTGTGGACGCTGCGCTGTTTGCCGCGAAGGCCGTAAATCGGATCCGGCAGGCCGCCGGCGCGCATCGCCTCCACCATTTTCTTCTGGCCGGGGATGATCACGAAAAACACGTTCGCCGCCATGATCGTGCCGATCGCCGCGCCGACGTGCATGAACGCCGCCCGGCCACCGTACGCCTGGTGCAGCCCCCACGCCAGCGCGCTCAACAGCGCGAACACGACGGCGCCGAGCAGCGCGTCGTGCCGGCCCAACGGTGACCGGCACAGCCCATCGTAGATCACCCACGCGCCGAGCATGCTGCCGGCGCCAATTCCGACCGCAGCGCCGGCGGAGAGGGACGCCACGGACACATCGAGCATCATCGATTGCGCGCGTAACCAGTACACCACGACGAGCAACGCGGTGCCCGAAAGCCACGTGGTGTACGCCTCCCATTTGAACCAGTGCAACCGTTCGGGCAGCGCGGCTGGCGCCACGGCGTATTTTTGCGGGTTGTAGAATCCGCCGCCGTGCACGGCCCACAGTTCGCCCGCGACGCCTTTCTTCGCGTTGTCCGATCCCGGGGCCGGCGGCTCGAGCGAGTTGTCGAGCCAGATGAAATAAAACGACGAGCCGATCCACGCGATGCCGGCGATGACATGCAGCCAGCGCAGCAGCAGGCTGATGAAGTCGACGAGGTGGGCGTCCATGAAGGCCGGAGAGCGGCGGCCATGCCAAAGTCTCCCCCGCCCCTCCGCAAGCCTCCACGTCGCCTCCCTTCCACCGCACCCCTCGCCGTTTGTCACGCAATACGTGACAAATCCGCACCGCTTCGTGGACAGAGTTTGTCCCGTATTGCGTGACAATCCGTTTTGCCGTCGGGACGACCGGTGGCAGGCGCGGGCGGCGCGGGTTATCGCGATCGGTGGCGACGGCAACTCCGCGCTTGCGCGCCGTGCGCCGGCTCCGGTTTTGTGGCGCGATGCACGTTTCGTTCAACCTCGCGGCCGACCTCGACGCGGCGCTCAGGTCGGCGGCCCGCACGAGCGGACTCGGCGAGCCCGAGGCCTTCGCGCCGGAGGTGCGCACGGCCGACCCGCGCCACGCGGATTTCCAGGCCAACGGCGTGCTCGGCTATGCGAAGGCGCGGAAGCTGAACCCGCGCACGATCGCGGAGCAGGTCGTCGCCGCGCTCGTCGCGCCGCAGCCGGGCGAAGGCGGATGGTCGCCGTCCCTCCGCGAACACTACGACATTTCGATCGCGGGTCCCGGCTTCATCAACTTCACGCTCAAGCCGGGCACGCTGCTCGCGTGGCTGCAGGCCTACGACACCGAGGCGCATCTCCGTGCGGGCGCGGCCGCCGTGCATTCCGGCCAGACCTGGGTGGTCGATTACTCGTCGCCCAACACGGCGAAGCAGATGCACGTCGGCCACCTGCGGTCGGCGGTGATCGGTGAGGCGATTTGCCGGCTGCTCGAGTTCACCGGCGCGCGCGTCATGCGCGATAATCACCTCGGCGATTGGGGCACGCAGTTCGGCAAACTGATCTACGGCTACAAGCGCTGGGCCGATCCGCAGGCGCTGGCGGCGGACCCGATCGAGGAGCTCGAGCGACTGTACAAGCTCGGCCACCACGCGACGCCGGACGGCTCGCCGGAACTGGAGGAGGCCAGGCGCGAACTCGTCAAACTGCAGAATGGCGATCCCGAGAACGTGGCGCTCTGGCAGAAATTCACCGACGTGAGCCTCGCCGCATTCCAGCAAATCTACGATCGGCTGGGCATCCGCTTCGACCACTTCCTCGGCGAGAGCTTCTACAACGAGCAGGTCGAGCGGGTGTATCGCGAGCTGGCGGAAGCGAAAATCGCGGAGATCAGCGAGGGCGCGCTGGTGGTCTTTCACCCGGAGCACCCGCGGTTCAAGGCGCAGCCGTTCCTCGTGCGCAAAGCCGACGGCGCGAGCAACTACGCCTCGACCGATCTCGCGACGGCGTTGTATCGGACCGAGCATTTCAAGGCGGACGGCATCGTGGTCGTCACCGATTTCCGCCAGGCCGACCACTTCGAACAGCTGTTCCTCACCGTCCGAAAATGGTTTCAGGCGAAAGGCTACCGGTTGCCGGAATTGCACCACGTCACGTTCGGCGCCGTGACCGGCGAGGACGGCAAGGCGCTGAAGACCCGCAGCGGCGACGTGATTAGATTGAAGGCGCTGCTCGACGAGGCGGTCGACCGGGCCTTCGCCCTCGTCACCGAGAAGAATCCCGACCTGCCCGAACCCGAGCGTCGCGCCATCGCCAGCGTCGTCGGCATCGGCGCGGTGCAATACGCCGACCTCTCGCAGAACCGCAGCAGCAACTACGTTTTTTCCTGGGACAAGATGCTCGCGCTCGACGGCAACACGGCGCCGTACCTGCTCTATGCCGTCGCGCGGATCCACTCGATATTCCGCAAGGCGGGCATCGACCTCGCGGCGCCCGGCGGCCACGCGCCCTTTGCCAGCGGCGCCACGCAGCCGGAAACCGCCACGGAGATCGCGCTCGCGCGGAAGCTGACGAAGTTTCCCGATGCCATCCGGCTCGCCGCCGATACGCTGCGGCCCCACCACCTCTGTCTCTACCTGTTCGAACTGGCGAGCGACTACAGTTCGTTCAACAACGCGGACAAAGTCCTGGTCGACGATCCGCCGGTGCGCGCGCGCCGGCTGCTGTTGTGCGCGCGAACGCTCTTGCTGCTCGAAACGGGACTCGAGTTGCTCGGATTGCGGACGCTCACGCGGATGTAGCGCGCGTGAGAGTGGGTGGGAAGGTGCGCGGGGCCAGGCCGGCGTAATCGATTTGCCCCGGACAGAGCGGCGGCCGGCCTCGGCCGGCCGCGGTGAAGCCACTTTCACCTTCACTTTCACTTTCACTGCATGCACCCTTCGCACTCATGGCCACGCAGGAAATCTATATCCGCAACGCGACCGAAACCGAGGCCCGCGGACCGTTCAACACCCAACAAGTCGCCGACCTGGCGGAAGCGGGCCAGGTTACCGCCGACACGCTGGTGTACGACGCGTCCACCGAACAGTGGGTCGCCATCAACGCCAACGCCGACCTGATGGCGGTGATTTTCCCCGAGAAGAAGAAACTCGCCCTGAAGGCCAAGGAGATCAAGACGCTCAACAAGACGGACGACAACGCGAAGCCGATCACCGTCAACGACATGTTGGACGCGGCGGAGGGCAAGACCGATGACACGAAGGGCAAATCGGATCCGGCCATTGCGATGATGCGCGCGGCCCGCGTCGGCATGATCGGGGCGATTGTGGCGTTCGTGGCCGCCGCGGCGGGTGAGATTCTGCCCGCCACGGAAGCGCTGCTCTCGATGGATCCGGCCAAACTCCTGGCGCAACCGCTGGTGCTCCTCGGCCTCATCGATCTGGCGTTTGCCGCACTGCTCGGGCTCGGCATGTCGACCTTGTATCAGTTTGTTCGATTCCGCGCCGCGCTCGGACTCGGTTTGGTCGGGTTCATGTTCTACGCGCAAGGGATGCCCATTCACCTCATTGCGGCCGTCATCGGGTCGGTCGGCCTCTATCTCTGCACGGTCGCCGTGCAGATGCCGGTGGCCTTGGCGGCGGCCCTCGCCGCGGTCGGGGGCATGGGTTATCTGAGCTGGCTGATGATTTCGACCTGACCGCTCGTGGCACACGCCGGTCCACCGTCGTCTGCCCCGAAGCTGCGGCTGGCCGATCGTTTTGCGCGGCTCGCGCACATTTACCGGCGCGAGATCTGGCAGTCGGCGTTCCTGCGGGACCGAACGCTCAAGGGCAGCTGCTTCGCGGTTCTCCGCGTGGTCTCGATCACCTGGACGGTGGTGTACGAGTCGCGCATCGCGAGCCGTGCGGCCGCCCTGAGCTTCAGCTCGATGCTGGGCCTCGGTCCGCTGATCGCGATCGCCGTGCTCGTGGCGGGCTTCGCGCTGCCGAAGGACGATCCCAACGCGATCGCCGACACGCTGAACCGGTTGATCAAGCTGATCGCGCCGCAGATCGCGCAGTACGAGCAGCTGACGCAGACGGCGAACGAGGTCGATCCCCAGCTCGTGAAGGTGATCAACAACATCATCACGGCTTCCCGCTCGGGATCGGCCGGCGCGGTGAGCATCTTTTCGCTGCTGCTGGTCGTGCTGCTGCTCTTCAAGTCGATCGAGGACAGCTTCAACGACATCTGGGGCGTCCGGCAGGGCCGCTCCGTGCTCACGCGGATCGTGCTTTACTGGACGGTGCTCACGCTCGGCGCACTGCTGTTCTTCACGGCGGTGGCGCTGCTCGGCGCGAGCACGTTCGTCAGCGTTTTCATCGAGAACTCCGACCTGCAATCACTGGGCTGGTCGGTGCAGCTCTTCTCGTTCGCGCTGCTGACCGTGATGCTGACGCTCTTCTACCGCGTCATTCCCAACACGCACGTGTTCTGGCGCTCGGCGGTGATCGGCGGTGTCATTGTCGCCGCCTTCCTCCTGCTGAACAATTTCGTGGCGTTCCTCTACGCAAAGCGCGTCGTGCTGGAAAGAAGCCTCTACGGTCAGCTGGCGATCCTGCCCGTGCTGATGGGCGGGCTGTACATTTTCTGGCTGTACGTGCTGATCGGCGGCGTGGTCAGCTACGCGATTCAGAACGTCCAGTTCCGCAACAGCCAGGCGGCCTGGAGCACGCTGACCGAGGCGATGCGCGAGCGACTCACGCTCGTCGTGTTCCTCACGATCTGCCGCCGGTTCCGCGAGTGCCTGCCGCCGATCTCCGCGTCGGACCTCAGCGAGATGCTGAAAGTACCCGCCCAGCTGCTCAACGAAGGCCTCAACCGGCTCGTGAAGTTGCAACTCGTCACCACGCTCCGGCCGCCGCCTGACGCCACCTCCACCGATTACCTGTACCAGCCCGCGCGTCCGCTGAACCGGACGACGCTCTTCGATTTCAAGACGCTCGACGACAACCTGGGAGAGAACCCGATTGGCAACACCCTCGAGCGCATCGACCCGTTGCTCGCGCTGTATGACGCCGGGCTGCGGCGGCTGGGTGAGCAGGAATTCTTCCAGAAGACGGTGGAACAGCTCTTTGAGGAACACCCCTTCGAGGAATCGCGCCCGCCCTTCACGTTGGGGCAGAAGAGACCAGACACCAGGAACTAGAGACCAAGGAACGACCACCGACCACAGACCGCTGATGCTGCGACACACTGCGGTTGAATGGAGTTGTAAATAGAGCAAGGTCGAAAGCTTTCAAATTCCGAGTTCCCTGGTCCTTGGTCCCTGGTCCCTGGTCTCTGGTCTCTCGGTCCCTGGTCTCCCCGGCCCAATTCACCCTTGCCACGCGCGGGGTCGGACCTAGCGTCCGGCGTTTTCTCCCCATGATTTCTTGGATCCAGAGGTACTTCCAGCACCACTTCCGCATGGTCTTCGCGTTGCTGCTGGGCGGTGTGATCATTTCTTTCGTTTTCACGATTGGCGCGGCCCCCGGCATCGGTCGTCCGGATCGCGGCGGGCTGATCGAGCGGCAGTTCTTTGGCTACAATCTTGGGCTGCAGGCGGACCAGGAGCGGCTGATGGGCGATGCCAGTCTCAGCGCGAGTCTGCGCGTCGGCGGGTTTGCCCAGCTCGATAACGAGCAGATTCAAAATTACGCTTTCCAGCGCGCCGCCGCCCTGCACCTCGCCGACCAGTGGCATATCCCGGCCGCGACCGACCCGGAGATTGCCGACCAGATCAAGACGCTGCGCATGTTCTCGGGGCCGGACGGCCAGTTCGATGCGAAAGCCTACCAGACTTTTCGGGACAGCCTGAAAACGAATCCGCGCGGCGCGACCGAGGCCGATATCCGCCGCGTCGTCGCCGACGATGTGCGCGCCGAAAAAGTCCAGAACCTGCTCGCCGGCCCGGGCTATGTTCTGCCCGCCGATGTGAAGAGCCAGATCGTCCGCACCGACACGGAGTGGACGCTCGCCACCGCCACCGCCGATTACGTGGCGTACAAGCCGGACATCAAGCCGACCGACACCGAGCTGCAGCAGTTCTTCGAGCAGTCCGGCGGCCGCTACGATATTCCGCCGCGCGTCGTGCTGAGCCATGTCGATTTTTCGACGGAAAACTACCTCAAGCAGGTGACGGCCACCGACGCGGAAGTCCGCGCATTCTACGACCAGAACCCGTCGCGCTTCCCCAAGCCCGCCGATGCCACGAAACCGGCTCCCACGCCACCCGCGACCACGCCACCCGCGAATCCCGCCGCTGATTTCGCCGCGGTGCGCCCGCAAGTGGAGTCGACGCTGAAGCTCGAACGCGCGCAAAAGCTGGCGGCAAAGGCGGCCAACGATTTTTCCCTCGCGTTGTACGAATCGAAGGCGAATTCGCCCGAGGCCCTCGAGGCGTTCGCGACCTCGCGCCAGCTGCCGCCGAAGAAACTGCCGCCCTTTACTCGTGATGCCTTGCCGCCCGAACTCGGCAGCTCCCCCGAAATCGCGACCGAGGCGTTCCGGCTCGGCAAGGATCGACTCGTCTCCGATGCGTTGGCGACGCCCACCGGCGCCGTGGTGCTGCTCTGGAAGGAAACGCAGCCCGCGCGGAAGCCGCAGTTCACGGAGGTGCGCGACAAGGTCGCGGTCGACTACGTCGAGAACGAGCGCCGCAAGCGTTTCGTCGAGCTCGGCAAGACGATCAAGAGCCAGCTGGAAGCCCGCCTGAAGGCGGGAGACAATATGGAAAAGGCCGCCGCCGCCGTCAGCACCAGCGCCGGGGTGAAGCTCGAGGCGAAGACGCTCCCGGCATTTACGCCGCGCACCCGGCCGCAGGATCTGGACTACGCGGTGCTCGGCACGCTGGAGCGGCTCGAAAAGGGCCAGGTATCCGACATGGTCCTCAGCGCGGACAAGGGCCTCTTCGTCTACGCCGCCGACAAGAAGATCCCGGATGTTTCCGAGTCCAACCCCCGCTTTGCCGAGGCGCGGTCGCAGCTCGCCAGCTTCACCTCGCGCATGGGCGCTTCGGCGTACATTTCCGATCTCGTCGAGAAGGAGCTGAAGAAGTCGGAACGCAAAGCGCAGTGATGTGCGCCGTCGGTCGCCCTCCGATCCGCCTGGTGGGGCTCGCTCTCCGAGCGGGCCTGAGTCCGGGCGTATCTGCGTGCAGCGGGCGGGAGATTTGCCTGAAACTCAGGCCGGTTCGGAAAGCCGGCCCCACCAAGTCGTCGGATGGCTGCGTTCAGTAGCCGCGCCTGATGCCGCTCCGCTGCTATGCCCCGCTCACCTCGCCGTGCCGCCTTTGCGGCGAAGGCTTCGAGCATCGGCAACCGGCGGGCGCCGCGGATCTGACGTCGTGTCCGAAATGCGGACAGGGCGTGCGTCGCGTCGCTCCGCAACCGGTAAATTCGCCGAAACTTTCGGCACCGGTTTCCGTCTCGCGGGCGAGACAGGCCGGCTTCACCGTGCTAAAGCGCACTTCCGCGGGCGAGTATGAAAAGCAGTAACTTTCACCCGCGCGCTGTGTTGTTGCAGCACGACCGGTTTCTCTGCTCTCTCGTCCCTCTCCCGTCTTTCGTCATGCCACGCTTCATCGTCCGCGCCCTGCTTGCCCTCAGCCTCACCTCGGCCGTCAGCTTCGCCCAAGCTCCGGCCGCGAGCACGGCCGCGCCCCCCGCGCCCACGCCGCCGGCCCAGCCCGACAGCACGACGCCGTTCACCCTCGAGGAGGCCATCGCACTCGCGCTGAAGAAGAACTTCGACATCCAGGTCCAGCAGTACACGCTCGCCAGCGCGAAGGATGCGGTGGTGATCCAGCAGGCGGCTTTCGATCCCACGATCAATTCGTCCCTCCGGCGATCACTCAACCAACAGGCCTCCCAGACCAACCGGCTCGATGACCTCAACCGGGTGGCCGCCGTCGGCCCGCGCAGCGACACCACGACGATGAGCGTCGGCGCAACGCTCCCGCGCAACCCGATCACGAATGGCACCGTCAGCGTCAACACGAACATTTCCCGCAGCGCCACCAACTCCACCAACGCGCTGCTCAACCCGTCCTTCAACCACGGCGTCTCCGCCACGCTGACCCAGCCGCTGCTCAACGGCGCCGGCCGTCACATGGCGACCGCGGCCCTGCAGCGCGCGAAGCTCGGGGTGAACATTGCCTCGATCGCGTATCGCAAGCAGGTGCTCCAGGTCATTACCGACACCGAAAACGCCTACTACAATCTCGTCGCCGCGCGTGAGACGCTCCGCATCCGGCAAAACTCGCTCGAAGCGAGCCAGAAGCTCTTCGAGGAAAACCAGGCGCGCCGCACGACCGGTGTCGCCACCGATCTCGACGTCCTCAGTTCGGAGGTCGGCGTCGCCACCTCGCGCAGCGGCGTAATTCAGGCCGAACAGTCGATTCGCGACGCCGAAGACCGGCTGCTGAGCCTGCTCAACGCGCCGGACTTCGAGGTGCGCATCGGGCCGGTCGCACTGCCCGACTACCGCGACGGTCCGCCGAATTTCGCGCAGTCCTACAAGTTGGCGCGCGAATCCTATCCGGACACGCTTTCCGCCGAGGAAGCGATCAAGCAGCTGCGGCTGGACCTCGAGACCGCGCGGCGCAATCAACAGCCCGATCTCGACCTGAGCGCGACGCTCGGCTACACCGCGCGGGCGACGAGTGCAGGCTACGAACAGGCGATTGCCAACCTGCCGAATGACCACGGCAACAACTGGGCGCTCGGGCTGAACTATTCGATGCCCTGGGGCAAGCACGCGGACAAGGCCCGCTACCGGCAGGCGCAGTCGTCGGTCCTTTCGCGCCAGGTTCAACTCGAAGAGCTCGAGCAAACGCTGCTCGTGAGTGTGCGGATGCAGATTCGCGCCATCGAAACGTTTCTCGCCACCCTCCAAATCCGGGCGAAAGCCACCGAGCTCGCCGCGCGCCAGTACGACCAGCAGAAGGCGCGCTATGACGCCGGCCTCTCCACCAGCCGGCTCGTGCTGCTGGCGCAGGATGACCTCGAGAACGCGCGGTTCCAGGAACTGAGCGCGCGGGTTTCGCTCCGCCGCGCCCTCGCTGAGCTGCACCGGCTCGAGGGCACGTCGCTGCAGCGCTTCGGCGTCCAGCTGCCGCAGTGAGGGAAAAGACCAGGCGACTGAAGGGCTGACGTCAGCCTTTCGGCCTTTCAGGTTTTGCGCCGCATGCCCGCCGCCCTCCTCGTCCGCCTTTTGGTCTGGAGCTGGTTTGGCCTGGCGCTGGCCGCGGGTTATTTTGGCTGGCTGCGGCGGCTCCCGCCCTTCGGCGTGCAGGCGATGATCCTCGGCCTCACGGGGTTGGTGCTGCTCCTTTATTTCCAAACCCGCCCGTTGCGCCATTGGATCGACGCGCTGGATCTTCGCGCGCTCGTGCTTTTCCACGTCACCCGCTTCATCGGCATCTACTTCCTCGTCCTCTATCAGCGGGGGGAACTGCCGCGCGCGTTCGCGCTGCCCGCGGGTTTCGGCGACATCATCGTGGCCACGATGGCGCTGCCCGTGGCGCTTGCGCCGCTCGAAGCCGGCGCACGGCTCCGTGCCGTGCGAATCTGGAACGTCGTCGGGCTGATCGACATCCTGCTCGTGATTGCCAGCGCCACGCGCATCAACCTGACCCATCCCGAGCAACTCCGGCCGCTGCTGCACCTGCCGCTCAGCCTGCTGCCGACCCTGCTCGTGCCGCTGATCGTGGCGACGCACGTGATCATTTTCGCGCGGCTCGCGCGGACCGAACGCGCGGCTTGAACGCACCCCTCCGCGCTGTTTGCCTCGCGCCGTGACACGATTCACGGGAAACGATCGCGACACCGCCGCCCAGCCCGCGCGCCGCTCATCCCAATCCGCGTGCGCCGGGACAGCTGCCCTCGGGGTCGCCATCGTCATCTTCGTCCTCGGCCTCGTCGTCGCGATGGTCGTGCCGCTCGTGCAGAATTCGCTGCGGCACGAGCGCGCGGCCCAGGTGGCGGGCCAGCTGCGCGATTTCGCGCAGGCATTCAAGACCTACGCGCAAAAACGGGGCGACTGGCCCCCGGCTGCGACGGCGGTCGCGCAGGCGCCCGCCGGCATGGAGGAGATGCTGCCCCTGAAATGGTCGCGGCGCACGCCGGTTGGCGGGCGCTACCTTTGGGCGCCCGACGCGCTGCACCGCGGGCAGCGTTACCGGGCGACGATCATGATTTGGCCGCGTGATCGCGAACCAGTGACCGCGGATCGCCGTTTGCTGGAGGAAATCGATCGCGCCGTCGACGACGGCAATCTTCGCAGCGGGAACTTCCAGCTCGGCTACCGTGACGTGCCGTTCTTCGTGCTCGAGCCGTGAAATTCTCCGCCCGCTATCACGTCGTCACCGTCGGATTGTCGCCCGACCTGAAGCGAGTGCATCCCGCCTTCGGCAGGATCAACCGCGGCGACGTTTCGCGCCAGCAGCTGCTCACCGTGCTCGAGGTGTACCGCCAGCTCGAGACCGATTGCTCGCCGGCCGATTCGCACTTTCTGATCGAGGCCGACAGCGGCCGCTTCGTCGTCCGCGCCGCGGCCCGACAACTCACGCTCCTGGAGCAGGACGCCAGTCCGCCCGTGCCGGCGGTGCCCGTCACCGCCGAGCAGATCATCGCGCGGCTTGGGCGGGCGCAGGAAATCTCCGTTACCCCCAAGCGGCCGCCGACGGAACCCGTCTGGCGGAGCCTGGCCACGCTCGTGCTGATTTGCGCTGGGATCGGACTCGTCCTTCACGCGCTGAAACCGGTGTTCGTCCCGGAACGAGCGGACCCGCCGGCGGAAATCACGTTGGTCACCGATCCGGCGGAGGTGAAAACGCGCCAGGACGCGATCACGGGGATCTTCGCCACCGGACAGCGGGCGGGCGACCGCCACCTGACGGTCTCGGCGCAAGGCCACGTTGTATTCGCCGAACTGGGACCACGCCAGTCGCTCGGCAGCGGCGCCGACAGCTACCGGATCGGCCGGCGCGACAAGCAAACCTGCATCGTCACGACGCGCAGCGGCGTGATCGAAGCCCTCAATGCCAATACGCTCGTGTACTCCGGCGACACCTACCGGCGCGTGAACTAGGGGCCATCCGGAAAAACACGCCATTCGCATTTACCTGTAGGTGACGCGTGCAGTTGAAACGGTGCGCACTGAGAGGTGGACGGCGACCTCCGGGCGCCGTCTGGCCCACGTCCGCCGCATGAACGCGCCCGGAGGTCGCGGTCGCCCTCCGGCCC
>Ga0082335_1004545_pt1 | contig 20604 bp, 17 predicted proteins | sample Subgrocontami58m_FD_72375 | JGI IMG/M metagenome (GOLD analysis project Ga0082335, IMG submission 72375) | Subsurface groundwater microbial communities from S. Glens Falls, New York, USA - GMW37 contaminated, 5.8 m (SPADES assembly) (version 2) ... | reverse complement strand
AATCCATAGATAACTCAAATTTTTGGCAATTCTATACAATTCAACATTACCTTGTCAATGCAATACCTTTATCACATAAATGTTCCACCTTTTTATTTTACTATTATGATCTATACTATAATCCCCTTCTCCGCAATACTCGGATCTTTCTTTAGTGCCTTCGTTAACTTGTGTTCCTTGTGCCAGGCGTTCAGGCAGGGGATGATGAAGACGCTGACCAGCGCCATTGCCATACCTCCAATAGAAGGTATCGCCATAGGTTTGGCTACCTCGGCGCCGGCGCCTGTTGACCACAGGATGGGAATTAAGCCGATAAATGTGGTAGCGGCCGTCATCATACATGGTCTTATTCTCCGTGTGCCTGCCATCAGGATTGTATCACGAATATCCTGGGCACTTTTCATCTTTCTTTTACCGAACAAATCGTTGATATAGGTAGTAATGAGAATAGAATCGTCGTCCACAATTCCGAAGATAGAAATAAAGCCTACCCAGACAGCAACACTGAAGTTGTAGCCAAACAGGTATTGAAGCCAGACACCGCCTGCAATGGCTGTGGGTATTCCTGCAAATAAGATAAACATCGTTTGTGGAAAAGATTTGAATGCCATGAAAATCAGGATAAAGCCAAGAAACATTGATAGAGGCACAAGGATTTGTAATCTCGCTCTCGCCCTGACCTGGTTTTCGAACTGGCCGCTCCACTGGATAAAATACCCATGTGGCAGCATGACTTTTTGTGCTACGACCTTGGATGCCTCTTCTACAAAACTCATCGGGTCTCTGCCACGTACGTTCATAAGGACGTACGCCCTCAGGAGGGCATTTTCGCTACTGATCATAGCTGGCCCCATCACATATCGAATATCGGCAACTTGAGTAAGAGGAATAAGCGCACCTGTGGAACTGGAGACATAAATCCTTTTCAATGCGTCAAAGTTATCTCGCAGTTCCCGAATGTATCTGACCCGCACGGGGTATCGTTCACGACCTTCTACCGTAGTCGTAATATTTTCTCCTCCGATGGCTGTCTCGATAATATCCTGCACATCCCGGATATTGACACCATAGCGGGCGATTTCCTCACGTTTAATCTTGTATTCCATGTAAGGTTTTCCCGTAACTCTTTCAGCATAAAGGTCTGCCACACCGGGGACATCTCTTAACGCTTTTTCGACGTCTATAGCTAATTGCTGTATAACGTTCAGGTCTGGCCCAAAGACCTTGACGCCGACCGATGTACGGATACCTGTTGCCAGCATGTCAATTCGGTTCACGATTGGTTGTGTCCATATATTTGCCACGCCTGGTATTTTCATGGCTTCATCCATTTCCTGAATGAGTTCCTGTTTGGTAATCGTCCGTTCATCGGGCAAAAATAAATGAAAAACAGGGTGGAGGAACGAGGGCATATAGTTTAAAAATTTGTACTCGATCTTCTTTTTGCGCCATTCTTCCTTTGGTTTTAAGGCTACAACGGTTTCAAACATCTCGACAGGCGCCGGGTCTGTGGGGGTTTCAGCCCTGCCTAATTTACCAACTACCATATCTATTTCAGGAAAGGATTTTATGATCATATCCTGTTTTTGCATGACCTTGAGGGCGTCCGTTAATGCCACGCTGGGCAACATAACTGGCATAAAGAGGATAGAACCTTCGTCCAGGGGGGGCATAAATTCCCTTCCCAGCTTTTTTGCCGCAAAAACGGATGAAACAACTATGACGAGTGGGATAGCCAGAAATGTCTTCTTGTGATCTAACGCCCACCTGAGTACAGGTTGATAACCTCTCAATAGCATCCTGGAGGAAAAATTCTCTTCCATGGGCTTTATTTTACCCTTTATCAGAAAGGTACAGAGTATGGGAACCAGGGTAATTGCCATGACGACCGATGACCCAATAGCAATAGTCTTTGTCCAGGCTAGTGGTGTAAAGAGTTTCCCTTCCTGGCCTGTAAGTCCAAATACCGGGAAGAACATACAAATGGTTGTTAAGGCGGCAAAGAATATAGAACCGCCGACCTCTTTAGAGGCATCAAGGATGATCTGTGGTCTGCTTTTCTTGCCCTTTTGTTCTATGAGATTTCTAAAGATATTTTCTGTCATGATGATGCTCATATCGCTTACCTCACCGATGGCGATGGCAATACCCGTAAGGGACATAATGTTTGAATCGATACCCATAAAATACATGCATAGGAAGGAGATAAGGATAGATATGGGGAATCCCAGACAGCAAATCAATATACTGCGAACATGTAACAAAAAGATAGCTACAACAATAGAAGTAATAATGATTTCTTCTATCAGCGCCTCTCTGAGGGTATCAATAACCCGATTGATAAGACCCTCTCTATCATAAAAGGGTACGATCTTTACTCCAGGAGGTAAACCCGGTTCTATTTCTTTGATTTTCTTTTTTACCCTTTTAATCACCTCTAAGGGATTCTGCCCCTGGCGCATGATAACAACACCACCGGTAACCTCAGCGCCTTCCTTGTCCAGCGCTCCGCGCCTGAAATCGCCGCCAACCTGAACGGTGGCTATATTTTTGACAAATACGGGCACACCGTTATAACTGCCCATCGTAATATTTTCAATATCGGCAACGTTCTTTATGAATCCAAGGCCACGGATGATAAACTCCATATTGTTGCTTTCTACTACCTTGGCGCCCACGTCGATATTGCTTTTGCGAACGGCTTCATACACCATCCCTACGGTCATATTATGTGCTAACAATTTGTTTGGATCGACATCGACCTGGTATTGTTTGACAAAACCACCCACACCAGCAACTTCTGAGACGCCTTCTACGGCATTGAGCTGGTAGCGGACAAACCAGTCCTGGACGGATCGCAGTTGTCCAAGGTCGTACCCTTCGCCTTCAACGGTATACCAGAAAATCTGGCCAAGTCCTGTGGCATCAGGACCCAATCTAGGTGTGACATCTTTTGGTAGCAATGCCTGAATAAAGTTTAATCTCTCCAGCACACGGGAACGCGCCCAGTAAAAATCAATATTGTCCTTGAAGATGATAAATATCATTGAGAAGCCGAACCCCGATTGTGACCGTATGACCTTTACGCCGGGTACACCTTGTAGATTGACGGTTAAGGGGTAGGTGACCTGATCTTCAACATCCTGTGGGCTGCGTCCTGGCCAATCGGTAAAGACGATGCACTGGTTCTCTCCAATATCCGGGATGACGTCCATGTTGATATTCTTTAAACCAAAGATGCCGCCGAATATCACCAGGAGGTAGAAGCAGATGACGAGGAATCTATTCCGTAAGCAAAGTTCAATAAGTTTATTGATCATAGTAATTAAGGTTCGTAACCACAGATTTCACAGATTACACAGATTATGAAAATGGGTTAAAAAACTGTGTAATCAGTGTTTATAAAATTCAACTTACAAATCTTTTGTAACGAAGTGATTCCTCACCAAAATTGAGGAGTAACCCTGTATTATGACGGCTGATAATAAGGCTATTTATCAACTGTGCTTCATCAATCTTCGTCATAGATTGCTCTGCTTTTATTTCAACTACAACCTGATTGTAGACAATGAAATCAGGAACATAATATTTTTTTAATTTTTGTTCTTTATAAAATATTTCCACTCGAGGTTGAGAAATAAATGGAATATCTCTTAATTTAAACTCAATTTCCAAACACTCCTGATAAACTGCCTCTAGATGTCCTGGTCCTACAATTCTATGTACCTCCATTGCCGCCCCAATAATAGCATGCGTTCTTATATCTCTATCCATGTATTTATCAACAGACTTTTGCTCCATCTGTTTCTCAGATTTTTATGTTTTTAATCTGTGTAATCTGTGAAATCTGTGGTTTCAAAGCTTTTATAGTCTATTTTTCTTCTTTAAATTCCATCGCTCCGCCGTACAGGGCACTGGCTCCTCCTGTAAGCTGGCTCTGCGAGTCAATGAGGAAGTTGGCCGATGTGACAACCTTGTCTCCATCTTCAAGACCTTCTAAAACGGGGTAATAATCACCAGCCTTTGGTCCGAGAATAACTTCTTTCCCGACGTACTGTCCATTGCCTTTGTCTAAATAAACAATTTTTCGGATGCCGGTATCTAAAACCGCTGTTGCCGGAATGGCAAGTACCTGTGTGGTCTTTTCTAAGTGCATTCCGCATTTGTTACAATCTGCAAGTTTATCAGAAACAACCTCTGGATGCATGGGGCAGGCATAAACAGAGCGCTTCCTCTGTTCGGTCTTTTTTATCTTTATCCCCAATCCTTCCTTGACCTCCCATTGACCCATTTGCCTTTTACAATCAGGACATTCACCCGGTTTATCTGAGGTCATACAAGCCATAGGACACATGTATACATATTTCTGTTTCTTTTCACCTGTGGGTGATGTTATCGTCACGCTTGTTTGTAACAACATACCACACATAGGACAAGCCTTCGGCGCAATAGCCGGATCCCATTCCTGGGGACAAATACACGTTAACTTTTCACCAGAAACCTCAACAGGTAGCTCCTTTTTCTCAAGATGCATACCGCAGATCGGGCAATCACCATCTGTCTTTGATGTCTGGCATTCCATGGGGCACACGTATACCGTTTGCGTTTTGGTTATTTGTTCTTTTTTCTCTATTGTTTTGGGAATCGGCTGTTTTTCCAGTTTCATCCCGCACACGGGGCAATTTCCTGGTTCTTTAGAGCTATGGCATTTCATGGGACATACGTATTCATATTCGGTTTCTCCTGGTTGTACGGCCACATTGCTGGTAGCAATCAACTCAGTTTGAGTAGGGGGGGTCTTTATAAAAGGAACGTTATCCTCGGGACATATACCCGGCCTGCTTGACTTTATTTCCGGGTGATTGGGACAAATGTAATCCAGTCCACTCACGTAATTCCTACCCTGTTCTTCAAGTTCTTCAACAGGTATCCGTATGCGTGCATTAACATACATGGAGGGTTTGAGTTTGAGTTGGTGATTAGGGATATCACACCGTATCTTTACAGAGCGTGTTTTGTCATCAAGGAAAGGTTCTATAAAGGACACCCTGCCTATAAAAGCCTCTCCTGGATATGTTGGAGTTGTAACCTCTACTTCCTGTCCGATCTTGATCCAGGCCATTTCATACTCATAGATGTTGGCCTTCATCCATACATTCGAAAGATCGGCGACGGTGTATATCATTTCGCCCTGCATGACGTATTGACCTTCTAATGCCTTTTTCTCTATGACAATACCACCAATAGGGGCATATATAACCGTGTGTTGTTTTATCTTTTTGTTTTTTGTAAGTACTTCAATCTGTTTTTCCGTGACACCCCACCATAATAGCCTCCTTTTCGATGCTTCAATGAGTGATTTAGCGCCACTTATTACTTCATTAAAAGGACTCTCCGCAACTTTTTCAAGGGTTTCCAGCGCTAACAGATATTCTTCCTGTGTGGATACAAGGTCGGGACTATATATCCACACCACGGATTCCCCCTTTACAACTTGAGTGCCTGTGAAATCAACAAAGAGCTTATCAATCCTGCCCGGTATCCATGCAGATACCATTGCCTTGAGTCGTTCGTCATATTCAATCAATCCCACCGTATAAATATCCTTAGTTAGTGAACGAAAACCAATGACGTCTGTTCTGACTTGCGCCAGTTTACGGGCTCGTTCACTCAGTTCTATAGTGGCCAATGCACCTTCTTCCTCAACGCCTCCACCCTTTTCATACACAGGAACAAGATCCATAGCACAAATGGGACATTTGCCGGGCTTGTCCATTCGGACGGAAGGGTGCATGCCACATGTCCAATATTGTATCTTCTTTTCTTTTGCTTCTTCCGTTTTACTGACACTTTTTTCATATACAGGAACAAGGTCCATGGCACAAATAGGACATTTCCCCGGCTTGTCCATCCTGACGGAGGGATGCATACCACAGGTCCAATACAGCACTTTCTTCCCTTCTTCTTCGCCGTTTGCAGAAGGGATAAGATTTGATACCTGCAGTGTGGGTCTATTAACTACCAGTACACTTACCAGAATAATAAATATAAGAAGCACAGGTATTACACAATATCTTTTTAAAGGAAACTTTTGTTTAAAAACCATACATTACACCTTTCATAACATAACTAATAAAGCAGAGATTTGGAGTTCTGCCTCTGGATGAAAGAAAAACCTATTTTTGAAACCGCTCTTGTTCCTTTTCACAAATGGGACAGGCCAGAAAGTCTATATCGCATGTCTTGCAATGTTGAATGAGCCATTCATGCGACTTCATCCTGCAATCCCGGCATTTCATTTTCCAGGTTGCCAATACCTTTCCCTTCACATATCTTGAGAGTACCTTTTTGCACTTGGGGCACTTGCCTATCATTGTTACGGCTTTTAAACTAGCGGAGGCTTTTTGACACATTGCGCATACAAGAACGTCTTTCCCACACTTGTCACAATGGTGGACTTCGAGCGATGATACTTCACTTTTACAGTCAGGGCATACTATATTTTTTGCGGCAAGTGTCTTTTCTTTTTCCGGACTTACATGCACTTTTTTGCAAAAAGGGCACATGGGTGGCTCTGTGGTTGAATGTTCAGACAACGGGTCATTTTCACTGTGTTTGTGCGCTACCTCGCCAGCATACATCAGATTACCTCCCCACATAAGTATATACATAATTACCGGCGCAACTGTTTTCATGAATTTCTTATACACCATAGCATCACCACTTTTCAGTAAAAAAATTACTAAATTTTTTCCCTTTTACAGTATTTAACTACCTCCATGATAATGAAGGTGAGAGAAGAAAATCCAAAGACGGTAATCCAATCAATTAACCCCAACGGTCTTACTCTAAAAATATCTTCGAAGAAAGGGGTATAGACGATAGCCACCTGTATGGCCAACGAGATCCCCGTTGCCAGCAGGAGTTTATTATTGGTAAAAACACCAATTTCAAATAAGGAACGTCTTGCATTCCTGCAGTTAAAAGAGTGAAATAATCGAGAGACGACCATCACACAGAAGGCAATTGTTTTGGCCAGCTCGATATCACCACGCAACAGGTGAGGAGCCGTTTCATTACGAAACCAGTGGTAAAGATAGTCAGGTATTGCGCTGGTTCCATAGTACAGGACATACGTATATGCCAGAAGGGTACTCATGGCAATGAGAAAACCCTGAAATATAATCAGGATACCGAGGCGCTTGTCTATGATTTGTTCTGTTGACCTTCTTGCCAGCCTTTTCATAATGTCAGGATCTACCGTATCGACACCCAAGGCCAATGCCGGCAGACCATCGGTGGCAATATTTATCCATAATATCTGGATAGGGAATAGGGGGATAGGAAGGTTGAATATCGATGTGAGGAGCATTGTCAAAATCAAACCGGTATTACACGAGAGCAGATAGTGGATGGACTTCTTTATGTTGTCATAAATACCTCGTCCCTCTTCAATGGCTGCCTCTATGGAAGCAAAATTGTCATCCGTTATAACCATATCGGACGCCTCTTTTGTGACATCGGTACCGGTAACGCCCATGGCTATGCCGATGCTTGCTTCTTTTACAGCAGGGGCGTCATTTACACCGTCACCGGTCATGGCCACAATGTCTCCCTGTTTCTTCCATGCCTTCACAATCCTGAGTTTGTGTTCAGCAGTTACACGTGCATATACGGCTATCTTTGACACTTCTTTTGCTAAATCGTCATCGGAAAGCGCATCTAACTCTATTCCATCAATAGCCTTTGAAAAATTGCTGCTGAGAAATCCCAGTTCTTTCCCAATAGCCTGAGCTGTATTCTTGTGATCACCAGTAATCATGACCGTCTTTATACCCGCTGTATGACAAACGGCAACGGCCTCTTTGACCTCTGGTCTGGGTGGGTCAATCATGGCCAATAGTCCCACAAAGATCATGCCCCTTTCTAATGTGTCGGGGACAGGGTTGGTAATTTCGTGGTCAAGCGGTTTGTATGCCACACCAATAACACGAAGGGCGTTCCCGGCCATCTTATTATTTTCATGCAAGATACATTGGATGTCGTTTTCTGTAATATCTCTTGTTGTTCCATCATGATAAATCTTTGAACAATCCTGTAAAATCACATCTGGTGCACCTTTTTCACATACCTGTAAAGCAGGGGGGGTACCTCTGATTGTAGACATCTTCTTTCGTTCGGAATCAAAGGGGATTTCTGAAAAGAGGGGGAATTGTTTATCCAACGTTTCCTTCCAGATACCTGTCTTTCCTGCTGCGCTTAAGATGGCGCCCTCTGTAGGGTCGCCAATGACCTTCCATGTAGTGTCTTCTTTTTTAAGGTGGGCATTGTTACATAATACACCTATTTCCAGTGGCTTCTCGAGTGCTTTCCGGTCAATTTCTAAAAGGGGCTTACCATTGATACTAAAATTTCCCTCCGGCGTGTAGCCCGTCCCTGAGACGTCAATGGTTTTACCATTGGCAAATATCTTTCTTATGGTCATCTCGTTTTGTGTTAGGGTGCCTGTTTTGTCTGAACAGATGACCGTAGCACACCCCAGGGTTTCTACTGATGGAAGCTTTTGGATCAGCACGTGCCGTTTCACCATGCGTTGCACCCCTAAGGCTAAGGCAATAGTCACGATTGCGGGAAGCCCTTCCGGAATGGCAGCCACGGCAAGGCTTACCGATATGAGGAATGCCTCTAATAATGGATCCTTTCTCCACAACACCAAAAGGAATACGATTGTTACGATCCCCAAACACAAATAAACCAATTTTTTCCCAAACACCTCGAGCTTTCGCTGAAGGGGGGTCTCCTCCTTCCCTGCATCCTGAATGAGACCGGCAAGCTTACCCAACTCCGTGTGCATCCCCGTTGTTACAATAACGCACGTTCCTTTACCACTCGTTACAGAGGTTCCCATAAATACCATATTTTTCCTATCTGCGATGGGTAGAGAAGGATTGGGGAGTGGTTCGGTGGACTTACCAACCGGCGTTGACTCTCCTGTAAGAGATGCCTCCTGGGTCATGAAACTAAAGGAAGAGCATAGTCTACCATCAGCAGGGACGTAATCCCCGGCTTCCAGCAATACGACATCCCCCGGTACAATATCCCGGGAGGGGATGGAATGTATTTCACCGTTCCGTGTCACCCTTGAAAAGGGTGCAGACATTTTTTGTAATGCCTCAAGTGATTTTTCTGCGCGGTACTCCTGGATAAAACCAATAATCGCATTAATAATAACGATAGCAATAATGGCTAACGCATCGATCCATTCCCCCAAAACTCCGGAGACTATGGCGGCGGCAATCAATACCCGGACAATAAAGTTATTAAACTGCCCCAAAAAGAGCATGAAGAGGGATACACCTTCTTTTTCTTCCAGTTGGTTGTATCCGTATTTCTTCAGCCTGTTTTCTGCTTCGCTAAGGCTAAGTCCGGCATCAACCGTGGTATCAAGGCCCTTTATTACTTCGGCGGTCTGCATTGCGTGCCAATGCGTTTCAACCATTTTGTTTATCCTCTCAGAAAACTGTAATCCGCATCTTTTCTGTGACTCATACAAGGGTGATTCCCAAGTGCTTCATAGTCATGGGAGCATTTCTGACTGTCTAAATACGAATTTCTTAAACATGCTTCAAGAGATGTCTCCGCTACGTTATACCTGCTGGAGGGCAACAGGGCGCATGATTCTATGTATCCTTCCGGGTTAATATGAATGAATCCTTTTCCTGCCTCCCGACAATTATCCATAAGTTCTTCATCTCCGGGAAAATGAATTAAATAAGTATTTGATCTTTCCCTCAGTTTTAAAAACCATTGCCTAAATGAGTCTCTTTGAGCAGATGATAAACATAAGCTCAAATTCGGTGTTCTTCCCGTTGGTATATATTCTATAAAACATCCCAACCGGCCGCCGTAAGGATACTTCTCTAGAAATACCTCTTCTTTTTGAAGTTGATCCACATTGTCCGATGTAACCGTAATAGAAAACCCGTAGAGTACTTTGTTTGTCTGAAGGTTATCGAAAGCGCTCATAACACGATTGTATGTACCCACACTGAGCCTTTTGTCAGTATCCTCTAAAGTACCTTCAAGACTAATCACTGGAATTATATGAGGTGATCGGGACAACTTTTCTGCTACATCATCAGAGACCATAGTTCCGTTGGTTATCAGGATGAAAAGGCTGTTACTGTGATGGTTTAATATATCCAATAGGTCCGGGTACAGCATAGGTTCTCCGCCGGTAAGGACAAAAAAGAAACAGCCCAGCGACCCTGCTTGTTCCAGGAGAGATTCTAACACCTTTCGCGGTAATATCCTGGTTTCCTCATACACCCTTGCGTAACAATGATCGCAGGCGAGATTGCATTCCGAGGTAAGGCTTAAAACAAAGGAATGCGGTATGGGGTAATCAAACTGGTTCTGTAAATGGAAATTGAGTTTGTATTTCTTCCATACCTTCCCGAAGAGATTCAATGCTAACCACAAATGTCTTGGTGAGGATAATGCCCAGGGTAAAAAGGCTTTTCTAAAGATGCGCAGATTATATTTATGTCTGCTGGAAGATATATGCATTAATGCTTATGTCCCTCGCCTTCACCATGCTGATGTGTTTCCTTAACCACGTAGGAAGCGGGGTCTTTTTTAAATGTCTTTTTGCAGTATTCTGAGCAGAAGTAGTAAGCCTTTCCTTTGTACTCTTCTGACGGCGCCTTTTTGGTATCGCTAACTTCCATACCGCACACAGGGTCTTTGACATCTTCGGCTTTTTCGCTCTTCACTTCTGCCTTTGTTTGAATTGGTTGTCCGCTTGATTCGTGGCTGCTATGTCCATCGCCACATGCTCCACCACATGCCCATAGAACCTTATTGACATAAGTACCACTTAAACCAATGACAAAGGTAAACACTAACAATGTACGTAAAATACTATTCATAATAAACTCCTTTCAATCTAAATTTTATTTACTTTCAACTTCGACTATTTGATAATACTCAAACTATTTTTTAGCCTTCCCCTCTTCCCTTTTGCAAATTGGACATGCCAGTACATCTTTTTCGCACTTATCACAATGGTGAACAGCAAGTTCTCCTATCTCATTTTTGCAATCCGGACAAACCATGACCTGTGCTGCAAGCGTTCTTCCCTTTTCTGGACTTACTCGCACGTCCTTACAAGTGGGACACATTGGTAACTCTACCGTGGGATGTTCAGGTGCAAGTGCCTTTTCACTATGTTTGTGCGTTTCCTCTTCGGCATAAGAAAAATTACATCCCCATATCATTAAGCCAATTGGCATAATCGCAGCAGTAAACATTCCCATAAATTTCTTAGTATTCAACCCTTTACCCCTTTCATTAGAAGAAGTTTAAAAATAAGGGTTACAATAATTGAAATGAATGCCTTGTTTTGCCTTATGAGTTTTTTATCCATTTTTCAAGGGTGAGGATTTGATCTAAAGTGTCGTTGCATGGTAAAATACGTTACCCCCAACCTTTTCGTGTTCATTCGTGTAAATTCGCGGCTGATGGCTGAACTGTTGCTATCGTTTTATTGCGTCAGTTGCATACCCACGGCTCTTTCCAGATTTGCCATGTTTTGTTCAAAATCAGTCAAAGCCCTATAATAAAGCAATCTTGAATCCAAAAGGATCCTCTGACTATCAATTAAGGTAAGGAAATCCACCCTGTCTGCCTCATATCCGATACGTGCAGCCTTTAAGGATTGCTCGGCCTGTGGAATTACTCCAGTTTTGTAAAGGTTCACGGTGCTTTCAGATGATTGTATCTTGACTAAATAATCTTTTACCTCAAATAACGTTTTATTGTTAATAAAACGATAGTCTGATTTAGCAGCATTAAGATCTTCTTTTGATTCTTTTACTTTTGACCGATTCTTAGGCCACAACCAGGGGACGTTTATCGTGAGTGACGATGCCCATGTGTCTGATCGTTTATCTTCCTGCATATATTCCACCATTGGTTCGAGGTCTGTATAGTAATAGTCTTTTTTGGAAAGTTTCACATTTGCCTCACTCCTTTTGATGGCGTGATCAAACTTCTTTAACTCGGGTCTATTTTTGATGGCAATGTCCTCTAATTCCTTCAATGTCAATCTGAGCGTGTGTTTTTCAAAAGCGCGCGGTTTCCCTAAAGGGATCTGCGTGGGTCTGTCTAATAAAATATTTAACCAGGCAATAATGGATTCTCTTTCCTTGTTTAAAACAATAAGGTTGTTCGCCAGGGTAGATAATTCGACCTGTGCTGCAAGCGCATCCCTTTGGGTAGCTTTACCCACGGAATATTTTGTTTCTGCAATCTTAGCAAATTTTCGCAGCAGGTCCCTATTTTCCTCTGTAATGTCAATGGCGCGATTAATGTAATGGAGTTCATAAAAAGCAGATTTTACAAGGGCTGTAATCTCTTGTACTTTACTCAGCAGTTCTTTTTCTACCGCGTTAGCCTCTTCAGTAGCTATCTCACCCCTGAGACGTAGTTTACCGGGAAAAGGTATTTTCTGTGATACTCCATAACGCTGCTGAAGCATTTCGGTTTGACCATTAACATTGACTGGGTTATTTGACATATCATAAGAACCAGCACGAAGGGAAGGATCGTCCAATGATTTGGCTTGTGAAATCCTTGCTTTTGCAGCATTAAAGCGTTTTTGGGCTGCAATTATTTCAGGATTGTGTTCTATAGCCTCGTGGATTAACCATTTTAAATCCAATGGGGCTTCGGCTTCATTCATTTCAATGATAACGTTTTTGCTGTTCGTTTGTTTTTGGGGCGTGCTGTTACCTTTTTCCCTTGCTAAAATGACGGTGCAAGAAAATACAAAGAGTAATGGAGAGATTAAAAATATTTTAAAGGGTATTCTATTCATGTTAAGAATATGATTATCCGCACTTAGCCACGCTACACGTCCTTGTTTTACACTCGATAGTGTGAATGTGGTTAAAGGACTTAAAAAATAGGGACAAACAAATGGTTACTGCAATAAAAACTGATGCTATGCACGAAAGATATAAATGCGTCTTGCCCAAGTAGGGGAGGGGCTTATGTGTTTCCAGCAAACGTCTAATTCGATCTTCTACAATATTCTGTTCTTTGGAAAATGCGGTCGAGGGACTCAGCGTATCCATTAATTTAGATTTGGATAACTTTACGAGTGCGCTTGCAAGTTCTAATGGCTCTCTGGAAAATTTTATGGCGCTATCATCTGCCGCCTTTTCAGATGCGGAAGAATATTGATTTATCAGATAATTGTTAATTGGAAGGAAAAAATTGAGCGCGTACAATATTTGTACAACAAATAGCTTTAACGGATCTTTGCACTTTTTGTGATGTGTTTCGTGGAGGATTACGGCTAAAAGTTCCTTTCTCGATAAATAAGAACAAATGCCAGATGATACGTATATTTTCGGCTTCCATAGACCTAAAGTAAAAGCACAGTGTAACTTGTTATTGTCTAAGAGTACAAGTTGTCCATAAAGATTCATAGCCGGTAGAATTTTTTTTAATTTAGGATGAGTTTTAAAGGATAGGGGAGTGATGGGGCGAATAAATTGGTAATTCCAGGATAGCATGAGGATTGTTTTACGAGCAGCCATACCTATTCCAATAAAAAGCATTACAACGCAGCCCCAGGGAAGTATCGTAAAAAATGTCCGTAGAGTAAAAAAACACTTCGAACAAATACTCCCACAGCAGGTTACAGCTTCATAAGCGAATTTGGTATCAGATATGTATCCTTTGATTCCAAGTCCTATGCCTATGATTATTATGGATAAGATGGCAAGGTTTATGAATACAATCAGTGTAAAGTAAAGTAGTGCTTTTCCATGTTGGGTTTTTATCAAATTTTTCATGGAATTATTTCCCGGACTTATTTTTCCTTTTAGATTCAATTAGTTTAGAAAAGTATTCTATCTTGTCAGGGTCTACCTGTACCATATAATCAACAAAATACACCATCGCCGATTGAAAAGAAAATTCGGAAACCCCCTCTACAACCTTCTTTGATATAAATTCATAAAATTGTTCTCTATCGTATATGGGTTTATAAAAATAGGCTTTTCCAACCTTTCTTTTTTTAAGGAGCCCCTTTTGGGCCATACGATTAGTAACGGTAATTACTGTAGAATACGAAGTATCCCTATCATTTGAAAATGCATCCAGGATCTCTTTTACACTGGACTCTCCTCGAGTCCACAGCACCTCCATTATGTCCTTTTCCAGTGCTCCCAGGACTTGATTTAGCCCTTCTTTGAAAGGATTGAAATTAAATTTTAATTGTTTGTTCATGTGGAGTTTTTTATAATAAAAATTTGTCTAATTCTTGAATGGCTTTCACCATAATCCTCTCTCACAAATGTAAAAGAAATTGTGATTTTTTTACACATTGTGCGATAGCAAAGAGGGGAAATATGTAATTCTGAAAGTATTATATTCTACATATTGTAGAATTTGCAAGTAAAATCTATGCTGATTGATTAATTCGATATTCGTGCTATTATATTTCCAATTATGATTGATATACATACACACATATTGCCAATGATAGATGATGGCCCGACACTGGTGCAGGAATCCCTTGAGATGTGCAGGATTGCGGTGAATGACGGAATAAAGAAGATAATAGCCACACCTCATGTGCAAAATGGGCTGTATGATTTAGATGCAAATAAAGTACTCGAAAAGATACATATGCTCAACCAATTGTTAAAACAAGAGGGTTTGGATTTGGTTATATTTCCGGGCGCGGAGGTGCATATAAATGACCGTTTGTTGGATGCAGAAATTTTAAGGGAAAGTAGTATTTTGACTATAAATGGAGGTAAGAAGTATATCCTTTTGGAATTTCCCTTTCAATGGGTTCCTCCAAAAACAGAACATATTATATTTAAGTTAAAGTCTATGGGATTTACTCCTATTTTACCTCATCTTGAGAGGAATTATAGAATTCAGCGCAACCCAAATATGGTAGTGCATTTCGTGGAGATGGGAGCAATTTTACAGGTAACGGCGCAAAGTATTACAGGGGATTTTGATGCAGCACCAATGAAGTGCGCCCTGTGGATGTTAAAAAATAATCTTGTACATGTGATTGCCTCGGATGCCCATTCTCCAGTAACAAGACCTCCAATACTTTCCAGGGCTGTGAAGGTCGTGTCTGATATGCTGGGTGAAGAAGCGGCAAAGAAGATGGTACTGGAACACCCGGCGACAATATTAGAAGGGTTACCGTTAGGCGCTTAATAAAAATATTTTGACATTTTTAGCAAAAAAACGTAGCGCCGATCCCTTCCCCGATCCAGGTCGAGGACAGGTGTGGTCGGCCAATGGCGGGGGATAAACCACCCGCGCTACAGATTCCGACTCGTTCGGGTTATGCGCATAATTATGATAATTAACATAGTGCTGAGCAAATTCTCAGAAAGGGGTTTTTGAGTGAAAATACTTGTGACTGGTGGCGCTGGTTTTATCGCTTCTCATCTGGTAGATAGATTGGTTGCAGATGGACATCATGTAGTTGTAGTTGATAACCTTTCGGCTGGGCGAAAGGAAAATGTTAACTCAAAGGCGTTATTTTATGAAGTAGATATATGTGATGCTGTCTCCCTGGAAGAGGTATTTAAAAAAGAAAAACCGGAGGTTGTGGATCATCATGCCGCCCATGTTAATGTGCGCAAGTCTGTAGAGATGCCTGCATATGATGCTAATATTAATATATTAGGTTCGCTCAATCTTTGTGAATTGTCAAAAAAATATCAGGTCAAAAAGTTTATCTATGTTTCTACAGGCGGTGCAGTATATGGTGAACCCAATGTATTGCCTGTCAAAGAAACGTGTCCTGTTGAACCTCTTTCACAGTACGGTGTAAGCAAGCATACGGTAGAGCATTATTTGTCTATTTTTTACAAATTATATGGTTTGAATTTTACCATCTTGAGGTATCCAAATGTTTACGGGCCAAGACAGTCGCCGCATGGCGAGGCAGGTGTGGTAGCGATATTTAGCGAACTGCTACTTCAAAATATACGTCCTACGATTTTTGGTGACGGCTCGAAGACCCGTGATTATGTTTATGTGGACGATATTATAAATGCAAATATGATTGTTTTGAATAACGTGGGAAACGGTGAGATTTATAATCTTGGTTGGGGAAAAGAAATCTCTGACTTAGAGGTATTTCAAACGGTTAGAAGGGCGCTTGCATCAGATATTGAACCTATATTTGGTGAAAAGCGCCCTGGAGAGATTGATCATATAAGCCTGGACAGTTCAAAGGCAACGGAAAATCTCAAATGGAAGCCAAAGGTAACCTTCGAGGAAGGTATAAAACTTGCCACGCAGTATTACCAGAAATTAAAAAGAACGTAACAATTTAGTATTTTGAAAAACATCCTAACGCAAGCGAGTCGGAGTATGTAGCACGACATTTATGTCGCTGTCCTGCGAACTGAAGTTCACGCTACACAGACGGTAAAACCTTGTTTTTATTAAGGTTTTTCAAAAAGCTAAATTGTTATAAAAGAACAAAATAGCACCAAACTGAAGATTATCGTTTAGTCCACTGGAAGCTCTTCCGTGCACCCTTTTGGCCATATTTTTTACGTTCTTTCATCCTGCTATCCCTTGTTAAAAATCCTCCATCACGCAAACTTTCCGCAAGGTTTGGATTGGATTTAGACAAGGCACGTGCAATGCCAAGTGATAATGCTCCTGCCTGACCGGTTGACCCGCCCCCTTTGACATTTGCCAATACGTCATACTCTCCCAAAGTCTTAGTCGTTTTCAACGGAAGCCGTACCATACCTCTCTCGCGATCAATGGTAAAATAGCTATCCATTTCCTTTTCGTTTACCACGATCTTTCCATTTCCCTTTTTTATTCTTACTCTTGCAATGGATGTCTTACGTCTTCCTGTACCCCAAATATATTGTTCTCCTGCCACTTTTCTCTCCTTCGATTAATTACGAATAATCAACTCTTTTGGTTGTTGTGCTTGATGTGAATGCTCGGCACCCGCATAAACCTTTAATTTTCTTAACATAGCTTTACCGAGTTTAGATCTCGGCAACATCCTTCTCACCGACCGTCTGAATACTTTATCCGGCGCTGTTTCAAGGGTTTTACCGACCATCCTTTTTCGCAAACCACCTTGAAAATGTGTTACATAATAGTGAATCTTCTCTTCCATCTTTTTTCCAGTAAGTTTTACCTTGCTGGCATTGGTAATAATAACAAAATCCCCTACGTCAACATGGGGTGTATATTCTGGCTTGTGCTTGCCTTGAAGGACTCTTGAAACGGTGGTTAACATCCGTCCTAAAATCTTGTCCCTGGCATCTACGATATACCAATTCCTTTTTACATTCTCTTTTTTTGCCATAAATGTATTCATTTTTTTTATATTCCTTAAAGCTGAGTGTATCAAAAAAAGCGCCTTCTGAAACATAAGGCGCTTTTTTTATTATAAACTATAGTAGTTATTATTTCTTACAGTTACAATCCTTCGACTTCCCGGAACAATGGCTGCATGGGCAACCTTCCGGGCACTCGCATGCGCCGGCGATTGCAGATTTGATAAATACTGGTACATTTGTTAAGCCAATTCCAAACACGAAAGCAAATACCATTATGAATGTTATATATAATTTTCTCATATTAACCGTCACCTCCCTTCATAATACAAAGAAAAAAACAATGAGTTAAATTTATATCAAAACATTGCATGTTTGTCAAATATATTTTTATCTTATTGTCAGATAATATTTTAATTGACATGTCCAAAGGTTGTCATTAACATATTACAAATTAATTTTGGCTATTACAATATTATTTATGGTTTCTATATAAAATCTATTATTTTGCTATGCCACAAGATATCTTGACAGATTTAAGTACACTGGATTTAAATAAGTCGATAGTAGATATCGAGACTATTCGTGCCATTATACCGCATCGATATGAGATGGAACAGTTGAGCGGTATCATAAAATTCGACCCAGAACAGGGTATTATCATAGGTTATAAGGATGTTTCATCTAATGAATTTTGGGTTCGAGGACACATCCCGGGTCGTCCACTCATGCCAGGGGTACTCATGCTAGAAGCAGCAGCACAACTGTGTACTTATTATTACAAAAAAACCACTCAGGATGACCGATTCCTTGGTTTTGGTGGTATTGATAAAGTCAAATTCCGCGGAAAGGTCGTACCAGGCGACAGACTCATCCTCATTGCCAAAAACAGAGAATTGCGCGCACGGAGGGCTATTTTTGATACTCAGGGTGTAGTAGATGGAAAATTGGTGTTTGAAGGGGTCATTATAGGTATGGTGGTGTAATGATCGAATGTCTTATAATTGGTTAACCTGCAAATTATTCAAAATTCTTAATTCCAAAATATCTTTGATATGCTTGATAAAATAATCGGGTTTAATATATTTGTCCTGTACTTTTAAATATGCTTTGTAATGCCTGCCGTGTTCAAACATTATCGTAACCATCCCCAGAGACTTGCTAGCAGCTAATTCATCATCTATCTTATCTCCCACGCAGATAACTTCTTCGGGCTGTAAATCGTAGCGTTTCATGATTTCCTGAAAACAGGCTTTCTTTGACTGGTCATTATTCCTCTCGGTAATCACTATATCGTCAAAGTACCTGTTATTTAATCCCAGTACATCGATCTTCTTTCTCTGAATTTCCTTATCCCCGGAGGTGACAAGAACCACCCAGTAACCCCGTCCCTTCAACTGAATCATTGTATCGATTACATCGGGAAAGACTGTAATGTCTGAAATATCTATATGAACAAATTCTTCTAACAACTCCTGTGCATACGTGCCTGGAAGATGGTAATGCGATACAATCTTTTCATAAATATTTGCCTTTACCCCATATTTTCCTTCCATTTCCAGTTGGAGGCTATACGCCTCTTCTTCAGAACACTTAATCAATCTGGCAATCTTCCCGGCAACCTGTCTTCGACCCCGCAATACGAGTGTGCCACTGCAATCATAGAGGGTATCATCCAGGTCGAATATAATGGCCCTGATTTTCCGGGGATTTTTCTGCATGCGTTTATCGTAAATATGCCTCGGTTACATATCGGCGCATCATGCGGTGACTGTTGAAATAATAGGCAATTTTGCCAATAGAATTTTTCATAATTTTTATCCATTGATTTCTGTCGTGATAATACATAGGGATAATGATATTTTCCAACTTATGGTACAAATCCTCAGCATCTGCCGCATCGTTAATATTTGTAAGAGAAGATTCTATAGGTTTAGGGCCAATAGACCAACCGGTAATTCCTTCGATATGTCCTTCAATCCACCACCCATCCAGAACACTAAAATTGATTACACCATTGTGGGCTGCTTTCATACCACTGGTGCCAGAAGCTTCTCGTGGACGCAATGGCGTATTGAGCCAAACATCGACTCCTGAGACCAACTTTAATGCCATTTCCATATTGTAATCCTTTAAAAACACGATCTTGATTTTATCGTTAACTTTTTTTGAAAGATCAATAATCTTTTTTATGATATCTTTACCTGGAGTATCTTTGGGGTGTGCCTTTCCCGCATAAATGATCTGGAACTCGCCTTTTTCACGTATCTTAAAGAGTCGTTCAAGATTTGAAAATATTAAATCGGCTCTTTTGTACGAAGTAAATCGCCTTGCAAACCCTATGGTTAAAACATCTACATTTATATCGATACCGGCTGACTCTTTTACATAACCAACAAGAATGTTTTTAGCCTGGAGATGTGCTTCCCACAATTCTCCATCCGGGATGATTTCTGAACGAACGAATAATTCTGGTTCGTTTGCCCAACCGGGAATATATTTATCATATAATTGCTTCAGGCCTTCACACGTCCATGTAAATGAATGGACACCATTTGTAATAGCATTGATTTCGTAACCGGGGAACAAGGCTTTTGATATCTCGCCGTGCTTTTTAGCGACACCGTTAACATAATTGCTCAGATTTAATGCAAGGCGTGTCATGTTGAGATGGTTTTCACCCCCGATCTTTTTCAACTGTTCCAGAGGAATGACTTCACCAAGGACTTTTTTTACAAGATCATAGGAAAATCGGTCATGACCTGCGTCGATAGGGGTGTGAGTCGTGAATACACACAATTCTCTTACTGCATCAATATCCCAGATCCATCGCTCATCCCAGACACTTTCGATGTCCCTTTTGTGCATCAGGAGCAGTTCAAGCGTCAATAAGCTGGCGTGCCCTTCATTCATATGATACTTCTTGATATGAAAGCCAAGCGCATGGAGCATACGTACTCCGCCGATACCCAGGACAATTTCCTGCTTTAGGCGGTAACACTCATCGCCACCATATAAAAAGGCAGTTATCTCACGGTCTTCTTTTGTATTTTCCCCGACGTCTGTATCGAGATAGATCACATCTACTTTTCCTCCGGTGACGCTTTGCACATTGTAACACCAGGCCTGAATATAAACGTCGCGCCCTTCAATTTGGACCGCAATCTTTCTGGATAAGCGTATCAGAAACTTTGATGGATCCCAATCGATAGGGTATTCAATTTGTCTTCCATCACTGTCA
>Ga0082335_1004542_pt1 | contig 20613 bp, 15 predicted proteins | sample Subgrocontami58m_FD_72375 | JGI IMG/M metagenome (GOLD analysis project Ga0082335, IMG submission 72375) | Subsurface groundwater microbial communities from S. Glens Falls, New York, USA - GMW37 contaminated, 5.8 m (SPADES assembly) (version 2) ... | reverse complement strand
GGCGCGGGGGGGGGGTGGAGAGCGGGGCGGGGGGCGCGGGGGTCCGTCGTTGGGGGGGGGGGCTCCCCCCCCCCCCCGGGGTTTGTTTTTTGCGGGCGCCGGGGGGGGGGGGTGGGGACCCCCCGCCCTACAATTCAAGCCGCGGTCACCACACTTTGATCCGCGCACTCCCCTCCATCGCGTTCCCAAACGGCCCCGCGCCCGGTTTCGCCGCATTGCGCCGATTCCCGAAGTAATCCACGTCGAGCGTAATCGCCGTCCCATCCTGATTCTCGAACGGCAGGTTCGCGGTGACGACCCGGCCGAGCATCTCCCCCGTCACGCGGCGGGTCACGGCCTGCGCGGCCGGCACCGGGCAGTTCACCAGAAACACGCCGTCCGCGCCCTCGACCAGCGCCACGGCCGGCCGGTCGCCCGCCATCTCCGTCGCGTCCGTCTCCCGCGCATACGCCCGTGCGCCGCCGAAGTAGACGTTGCCGCCGGTCAACAGCGGCTGCTCGCGGGTGTCGTAGACCCACAAGCCATAGCCGGTCACGGTCGCGTTCGCACGGCTGTTGGCGGTCTTCTTCGGCGGTTCCGGCGGTTCGCGGCGTCCGACGAACACGTTGTTGAAGAATCGATCGTCGCCGCCCTTGGTCCGGCTCAGCCCGGCGAGGGCCGTGTCATGGGCGTGATGATACGGCGTCGTCCGGCCGAGTTCGGGGCGGCTGAGAATTTTTCCCGCAAACAGGTTGTGGACGAAGGCGCCGCCCTCCGACATGTCGCTCAGATTCAGGTCGGAGAGGAACACATTGCTGTCCACCACGTATGGGCCGTGATCCACCTCCATGAAAAGATCTTCGGCGGTGTTGTTGTAACACAGGTTGCGCGTGATCCGCGTCCCCTGCGCCATCCAGTCCATCCAAAGCCCGCGGTGCGCATTGTGAATTCGGTTCCGCTCGATCACGACGTCGATCGCCGCGTGCAGCTTGATGCCCGCAATCTCCGCGCCGACGAACTGCCGTTTCGTCCAGATATTGTAGATATGATTGTCGGTGATCGTGCTGAACACCGCGCCGAGGCTGCCGCAGATCCCGGTCTGCTCGCAGTCGTGGATGAGGTTGCGACGGACGACGTGCGACCCGATTCGCTCGCGCGACCAGCCGGCGGCGAGTGCGCGGACGATGACTTCGTTGTAGTGCGTCGCCCCGTCCTTGCTGCGGTCGGCGTTCCAGACGTTGTGGCCGGTCTGGCGATCCTTGCCGAGCGTGAGGCCGGAGCACTTCGAGTCGCTGATCTCGTTGTCCTCGATCACCCATCCCCTGCTCCAGTGCGTGCCGATGAGCCCAATCTGCTCGGCTGTCGGCGCCGCCCACTGGGTCGCCGCGTGGCACAGCCGAAACCCGCGCACCGTGATGTAATCGCACCCGGGTTTCGCCGGATAAAAGCAACTGTCGCGCACGTTGATCTCGACGAGTTCCTCGTTCGGGTTTCGGCCGTGGAAGTTGGCGTAGAGGTAGGTCTCCTTGTCATCGCTCTCGCCGAACCACGTCCAGGTCGACGCCGCCGGCTCACGACTCAGGGCGAAGGGCTGCGGATTCAGCACCCGCTCGAGCAGGTGCGTCTCGTAGAGCGATTTTCCGTTGAGATAGACTTCGCCCGTGTGGTGCGGCCGGCCGCGGTCGGTGAACCAGTCTCCGTTGATCAAATCCTTGTAGGGATGGTACGCGCCGAAGAACGCGTTCGGCAGCGTCACCTTCCACACGTCGCCGCGGAAACGTTCCCAGCCGCGGATCTGCTCGGAGCCCTTGATGACGACCTTTTCGCCGGGCGCCGCCGTGTAGGTGATGCGACGCGTATCCGATTCTCCCCCACGCGGCGGCGTCACCCGTTCGCGGTAGACGCCCGCGTGGACGATCACGGTGTCGCCCGGCTGCGCGCGCGCCGCCGCCGCGGAGATGGTCTGCAAGCGCGCGCCGGCCGAGCCGTCGCTCCGATCGTTTCCATCCGGTGACACGTGAAATTCGCGCGCCGCGAGCGCCGGACTCAAGGCGGTCGCACCAAGCAATGAAAGGAGGCCGATGGATCGCCGGGCTGGAGTGCGAATAAGCTCCAGCCAATGACAGAATCATCGCCGCCACAACCTCGGATTCACCGTCTCCGTCGACTTCGTTCCGGTTACTCCGCGCGGCGACGCCGGTGCTCGTTCAGGAAGGCGCGCGCATGTTCGAGCCGCTCGATGCCGGCATCGCCGGCCGCCGCGACCTTTGCCACCTGATCATAATACTCCGCCGCCTTCGCCAGGTTGCCCGCCCGTTCCGCGGCGCTGCCAGCGCCGTAGAGCGTGTTGAACCGATTGGGGCTCCCCGCCAACACCGCCTCGAAAGCCGCGATCGCCTCCTCCGGCCGCCCCGCCTCGATCAGCAGATCGCCGAGCAGATCGCCCGCCGGCAATACTTCGCCCGGCGTGACGGCCTCCTTGTCGGTGTTGGCCTCGATTTCGGCGGCCCGGCGCATCAACCGGATCGCGTCGTCCGGCTTGTGTTCGGCCAACTCCAGCCACGCCCGCGCAGCGAGCCACTGCGTCTCGGCCTGCGACGCCCAATACGACTCGCGCTTCACACCGGCCAGGCCCCGGAACACCCGTTCCTGCTCCGCGATCTCCTTCCGCGCCATTTCCAACCTGCCGCTGCGCACGGCGCCGATCGCGCGGGCGAAATGGGTGATGGAGTCGCAGTTGCCGTAGGCCCCGCTCCACGGAAACGCCGCCGGCTCGTGCAGGGGCAGCTCCGCGGCCTCGCGCCACGCCTGCCGCTCCAACGCGCAACGCGCGGGAATCGCCGCGAAGGCGAACGCCATGGCCGTGGGCTGCACCGCCGAGTACGGCCCGTTGAACCCCCGGACTTGGTGCCGGATCGCTTCCGCCGCCCGGTACTGCCCGCGTTGCAGATAAGCGTACACCAGGTAGTCCAGCGCATGCGGATAGTGCCCATTCAGCGCGCCGGCGTTCTCGCCCAGCTTCCGTGCGGCCTCGGCCGACCGGAGGTTGAACTCGATCGACTTGTCCCACAATCCGCGGCGCGTGAAGATGTGCGTCGGCATGTGCAACGCGTGCGGCACGTCCGGCGCGATGCTGCTGTAGGTGTCACACACCTCGAGCGCGCGACCGGCCAGCAGCGGAAAATCGTAGGCGTGAATCTTGTAATGCTGCGCGCCGGGGTGGTCGGGAATCCTCGCCAGGACGATTTTCAACTGGGCGGCGGCCTCGAGCTGCCGGCGGTTTGACTGGTCCTTCGGCAGGAAACGGGCGGGCGCGAGATGATAAAGCGCGCTGAAGGCGACGGCGTCCAAGTCTTCCGGATACTTTGCCGCCAGCGCCGTCCAGGCCGCGTCGAGCGCCCGCAACCGGGCGGCATGATCACCCGCCGCCTGCTCGCCGAAATAGCGGTTCAGCGTCTCCAGGTACGCGCGCTCGCGCGGCGTGGCCGATGGACAGCCGAGGCCGCGCCGGAGCTGCTCCGCGCCGAGCTGGCGCTCGGCGTCGGTCGGGACGTCCGGCCACAGCGGATGAAGCAGCGTCATCGCGCGGCCCCAGTAGGCGAGCGCGCAGCCCGGGTCACTTTTCGCCGCGGCCGCGAATTCGCGGTCCGCCTCGGGGTACATCATGTGATGGACGAGCTTCACGCCCCGGACCACGTGCTCGCGCACCTCGGCGCGGCCGCCGACTTCGAACTGGATCGTGCCGAGTTGGTCGCCCAGCGCGTGGTCGGCCATGCTGCGGGCGGGCAGGAACATCGCGCCGAACAGCGGCACCACGATGAGAACGCGCGTGAGTTTCATGGGGATCCTTTCGGGTAAACCGGCGGTTCGCACGGCGATTTCAGTGGGAGGGGAACGCTCGCCGGCCCGGTGCGCGCCGGCAGACCGCGTGACTGAAATCAAGATGGAGTTGGCGTCAAGGCATGCGCCGCCGCGCGGGCCGCTTTCCGAAACAAGCATCGCACTCCGCCCGGGAAGCTCCATGCTCCGCGCTGGCATGCGCCGGCCGCGCGCGGTGAACCTCAACTTCGCTTTCGATGAAACCCTTCGCTTTCGATTGCAACCGTCGTGACTTCCTCCGCGCCGGCGCCGGCGCGCTGGCCGGTGCCGCGCTCGGTCCGCTCGGTCCGCTCGCCCGCGCCGCCGGCGCGCAGCCGGCCCGCAACGCGCGCGTTTCGATCGTGCCGTGCCGCGGTTACGGCCCGGAGGTCGCGACCGCGCTTGCGCGCAGCTTCGATCAACTCGGCGGCATCGGCCCGCTCGTGACCGGGAAAACCGTCACGATCAAAATCAATCTCACCGGCTCGAAATTCGACTCGGTGTTCGGCCGGCCCGTCGGCGAAAGCTACATGACCCATCCCGCGACCGTGATGGCGCTGAGCAGCACGCTGTTCGGCGCCGGCGCGCATCGCGTGCGGTTCGTCGAATCGACGAATCTCCGCCAGCCGCTGGAAAAGACGATGGTTGACGCGGGGTTCGACGTGAACGCGCTCACCGCGCTCGGCCGCGTCGAGTTCGAGGACACCCGCAATCTCGGGCAGGGCAAAACCTACGCGACCTTCAAGGTGCCGGGCGAGGGCCACCTCTTCGAGCAATTCGAGCTGAACCACGCCTACGCCGACACCGACGTGTTCGTCTCGCTCTGCAAACTCAAGACGCACGCGACCACCGGCGTGACGCTCACGATGAAAAACCTCTTCGGCACGACGCCAAACGCGCTCTACGGCGACGATGCGCCCGCCGAATGGGGCACGAAAGGTCGCGGCCGGCTGCACGATTTGAAGGGCTGGGACAACCGCGACAACCCGGCGCCCTTCGAGCCACCCGGCGCCAAGCCGGAGTTTTTCCTGCCCAACAACGGCGGCTACCGGATCCCGCGGATCGTCACCGACGTCTGCGCCGCGCGCCCGATTCACCTCGGTATCATCGATGGCATTACCACGCTGAACTACGCCGAGGGCCCGTGGGTGAAAGGCCAACCGCAGGCCATCACCTCACCCCGGGTCCTCATCTGTGGATTCAACCCGGTCGCAACCGATGCCGTCGGCACGGCCGTGATGGGCTTTGCCAACGTGCGTGCGCCGCGCGGCGTGCCGCCGTTCCGGCCCGGCGACAATCATCTCGTGCTGGCCGAGCAGGCCGGACTCGGGACATGCGATCTGTCGCGGATCGACGTGGCCGGCGTGCCGATCGAGAAGGCGCGCAGCCGCGAGTTCGCGGGCTGAGACCCCGGGATATCACGACGCGGTCAGGTTGACCGCGCTACGATCGCAGCCGTGGCACGCTCAATCTGAGCGTGCTCCTGGCCGCACGACGCTGGGATAGACTGGCGTCAGCCGCTCGTTTCACACGCCCGGCTCCGGCAGCCGGTTCCAACCGGGATGGTCGAAGTATTCGGCGTACTGCCGGAGCGCGCTCGTGACGGCGTCCATGGCCTCCTTCGACTTCGGGTTGCCCGCCAGCGCCGCCGCTCCGCTCATCAGCTGGGTCATGATGGCGTGAAACGTCGCATCGGCTTTGGGCGGCAGCTGGCACACTCGCACCATCTCGCCGAAGCTCGCGTTCACCTTCTCGGAAAACGCCCTTGCCTGCTCGGCCGAGAGCTCGTTCCGCGCAAACGCGGCCTCGACCGACGCGGCGGCGTCGCGGATTTGCTGCATGCCGGCGCGTTGCGGTGCATCGGTTTTCCAACGCTGCCCGTTGTCGAGCGCCAGCACGGCGGCATCGCCATGCGCGTGTCCGTGCGCTTCCTGCAGATGTTTCCAACCGACAGCGGCGACGACGACTGCCGCGACCGCGATGAGGCCGATGACGACCGGCCGGCGAGTGAGCGGGTTGTTCATGCTCGATAGTAGTTACTGCCGCAGCGCGCGATCGCAGCGTGCGACCGGCAAAATCCGCGCGGCCCTGGCTTATCATGATCGCTGCGCCGCCGCGGATCGAGCGCAACGGAAAGCGAGCGCACGATGTGCGCGGTGCTAATCGCGCCCAGTAATCAACCGCTGGACGAGCGGGGCCAGTCGTGCGGCCAGTCGTTCGTTGCCCTCGTCGTTCGGATGTTGCGGATCGCGAAACAGCGCGTGGTCATCCGGACCAAACAACTCGAGACCTTCGGCGACCGCGATGAACCGATCGCCCGCCGCGCGCCGGTCCAGCCCCGCTTTGCGCATCATGGCCCGCAGGCTGACCGATTTCTCACGGTACTCTTTTTCGCCCGGCTCCTTCGTCGAATAGATCGGCGTCACCACGATGATCGGCGTCGTGGGATGGGCGGAGCGGATCGTCGCGAGCATCCGGACAAATGGCTCCTCGGACTGGTTGCCGTAGGATTTGCCGAGGTCGAAAAGGTAGCAGCTCGCCGGCGGCTCGCTCACGAGGTCCACCACCGCCGGCTCCGCCTTGCCGGCGCCGCCGAACCCGAGGTTGACGAAATCGAGATTCAGCCGCCGCGCCACAATCGCCGGATAGGTCTTCCCCGGGTGATCCGCACCGGTCCCCTGCAACACCGACGAACCGTAGCAGACGAGGGGAAGTTTCGCTGCAAACGCCGGCGCCGGCCGCAAGGCGGCCTTGGGGTCGACGCCCACGGCCAGCACCCGCGCCTCAGTGTTGTTCGGGAGATAGATCGTGATCGGCTTCTCGCCGCCCTTCCGGCCACGGAAAAGCACGAGTTCCGCCGGCGCGCCGCTCGCCGCCTTGGCCGAGCCGGCGAATTCCTCTCCCACGTACGCATCGAAAAACGCCGGCTTGCGCTGCCCGGCCTTCACCTCGACGCGGAGCCGCAACTCCGCCGTGTCGGCCGAAAATCGAATCCGCCCGCCATCCGGCGCCACCGCGCGGGCCCACGCGCCGTTCGGAATCTGCGCCCGCGCCGTCTGCGGCAGCCGCCACAAATCCGGCGCGTTCACCGCGAACCACGGCAGCCCGCGGAGTTCCAGCCGGGGATCGGGGAAGCTGATCCATTGGACCAACCCGTCGTTCGGCACCGATGCCTTTTCCGCTGCGGTAACGCGGTTCGGCCAACCGCCCATGGTGAACACGGTCGCGAACAGAAACGCGAAAAGGGTCTTCATGTCGACCGCCACCTAGACACAATTCCCGCCCGCTGCGGAGAGCAAAGTGCAACGTGCCCTGCGCCGAGCGAGCGGGAGTGCAAACCGATTGTGGCGGGGTGAAGCCATGACCCCCTGCCATGCGCGATCCACCCCGCCCGCGGGTCGGTTGAAATCTAACCAACTGCATGCGGCTGGCCGGTCGCCGGCGGCGCCACACGTCCGCATCGCGGGCAACTGCCCGCCGGCGCTGCGGCCGGATCGATCGCCGCGCCACACTGCGGACACAGCCGTTGCAGGACCGGCGTGCGCCGCTGTTTTTCACGGTAAGCGAGCAGGACAAGTCCGGGACCGAACGCCCACAACAACGCCGCGGTGCCAAACACCAAGCCGGTGTAGGACCCGCGCTCGCAATAGCAGTCGGCATCGCTGCGCCGGTACACCAGCGCGTGAGTCGAGATGGCGATGACGAGTTCGAGGCAGCTGCCGCGCAGCAACGCGCGAACCACTCCTTCGGCCCGGGCGAGAAATTCACCCTGACGGAAGTAGATCCAGAAGACGATCGTCCAGGCCCCCCACAGGACTCCCATCGCGAGCCAAAATGGCCACAGGCGTTCGCCGGTGAGCGCCTTCCACCGATTGGGAATCTCGAGCAACGTCGCCGCCAGCGCGGCGATCAGGAGCGTCGCCGCAAAGGCCACGCCAACCACCGCGTGCCAGCGCGGGCGCCCGGCTGCGCCGCTGACGAATGCCGCGCGACGCAGCGGCCGCAGAAACGCCCACTGGGTCAACAGCATCAACCCGAGGAAGACGGCATTGTTTGCCACCACGAGTGCGCTTTCGTTCCCAAACGGAAAAGTCAGCGGAGTGCCAAGCAGGCCCCACCGGGCGAACAATGGCGCGGATGAGCCGAACAGCGGCAGCAGCAACCATCCTCCCGCGAGGCTGAAGCAAACCACGGCGCCGGTGAAGAGGAGCCGCCGGAACGATTGCGCGGACATGGCCAACACGCCGAGCATGCGGCGGTTGAGCGCGGCCGCAATCACCGACTGGCCGCGGCGGCGTGGCTCGCCGTGCCCCACGGCTCTGAACGGGCGCCGGCGGCACGAGCGCGGCGGCGGCGGAAACGCGATTGCTCCCGCCACCCGCATGCGGACAATCGCTCTCGCCGTCGCCCTGCCATGCACTCCCCTCGTGTCGCTCGATCCTTCGTCACGGTCTTCTCCGCTGCCCTGCTCGCCGTTCTCGGCCTGGCCACGCCCGCGTCAGCCCAGCTTGGCGCGCGCCCGACCGAGGAGTGGCTGAAGACGCTGGATTCCGCCAACCGCGTCGGCCGGCTGAAGGTCGACGAAGCCATCGCAGCGCTGAAACTCGCGCCGGGTGCCGTGGTGGCCGACATCGGCGCGGGCTCCGGCACGTTCACGTTGCCGCTGGCGAAAGCGGTGACTACGTCGGGCAAGGTCTATGCCGTCGACATCGACCAGGGGCTGGTCGACCACATCGCGAAGAAGGCGCGCGAGGAGAAGGCGACGAATGTGCGCGCGGTTCTCGGGAAGTTCACCGACCCGAACCTGCCGGCGCGGGACGTCGACGTGGCGTTCATCTGTGACGTGCTCCACCACATCGAGAATCGCGCCGAATACCTGAAGAACCTGGCGCGCTACCTGAAACCGACCGGCCGGATTGCGGTGATCGATTTCTATCCGGAGCTCGGGCCGCACAAGAACGACCCGAAACTGCAGGTCACCACGGAGGAGGCGAAGGCGTGGATGGCTGCCGCCGGGTTCAAGCCGGTGGAGGAACACAAGCTGTATACGGATAAATGGTACATCGTGTACGCGCGGTGACGGCGCAGCGGAACGCGCAGGCCCGCCGTGGGCTGGTAACGTTTCGCAAGACATGGAAGCATTTGTAGGCGGGGTGCCCTCACCCCGCTGCGGCCTGATTTCGCCGGGTGAGGGCACCCGGCAGGGCACCCGGCCCACATCATCAGCACGTCGCCCGCAAATCGCGCGAGTGACGCCCCTCAATCCCCCAAACTGATCCCCAGCTCGCGCGCGGTGCGCAGGATGTCCCCGTTGAGCGGCACGAGCCGCAGCCGGCCCACCGCTTCCTTGATCGGCACCGCATCGGTGTCCGGCGGCCGCAGCGCGACCATCATCCCATACTGCTCCTCGGCGATCAGCCGGACCGCGCGCACGCCAAAGCGGGTGCAGAGCAGCCGGTCGAACGTCGTCGGCGCGCCGCCGCGTTGCAGGTGACCGAGCACGCACACGCGCGTTTCCTTGCCGGTGCGCTGCGCGAGTTCCGAGGCGACGACCGCCCCGATTCCCCCCAGCCGCGTCTCGCGGACGGCGCCCGAGGGACCTTGTGTCACGAAATCGCGGCCGGCCTCGCGCGCGCCCTCCGCCACCGCCAGGAGCGTGAAGTGTTTCCCCTCGCTTTCGCGCTCGGCGATCTTGCGGCAAATGATGTCGTAGCTGAACGGGATTTCCGGAATCAGGATTACGTCGGCGCCGCCCGCGATGCCCGAGTGCGCGGTGATCCAGCCCGCATAGCGGCCCATCATTTCGCACACCATCACGCGATTGTGGCTCTGCGCCGTCGTGCGCAACCGGTCGAGCGAGTCGGTGGCGAACGCCACCGCGCTGTCGAAGCCGAAGGTGATCACGGTGCCCTCGAGGTCGTTGTCGATCGTCTTCGGCACCCCGACGACCGGAATGCCGTGCTCGAAGCATTGCTGCGCGATGCTGAGCGAACCGTCGCCGCCCACGACCACCAGCGCGCGCAAGCCGAGCCGCTGGAAATTCGCCTTCGCCTCCTCGAGAATCGCCCGGTCGATCGCCCGGCTCTCGCCGTGGCCGGCTTTCGCGGAGAACCGCCCGGTGTTCGACGTGCCGAGCACGGTGCCGCCGAGGTAGAGCAGCCCGTCCATCTGGTGATAGTCGAGCTGCCGCGTGCGCGTCGGCGTCAGCAGCCCCTCGAATCCGCCGAGCACGCCATACGAGTCCCAGCCGCGTTTCGCCGCCGATTTCACCACCGCGCGAATCACCGCGTTGAGTCCGGGGCAGTCGCCGCCGCCCGTGAGAATGCCAATGCGAATTTTGTTCATGGAGGATTCGAGTTCGAAAGGACGAAGGGGCAAAATGACGGAGGCGCAGCGATGGCCGACGACGCGACAAAGCATCGGCGGATGCGCCGAAAGCGGCTGGAAGGCCGCATCCTAGCAGAACCGGCGGCGGCCGGCTCGACAAAACTTCGGCCAACACGAAGATCGCCGGCCGCCGCGGGCGAACCGGCCTCGGGGCGGTGGGCACTGCCGCCGGCTCAACCGGTTCGTCGGCGCCGCAGCACCCACATGGCTCCGACGCCGAACAGCGCCAGTGCACCGGACGATGGTTCGGGCACTGCCGTCACCGATACATTGCGGAGGGCCCAATATTCGTCGGAGCTGTCGGTCGTGTTACCGTAGCGCGCAAACTCCAGCAACGCCGTCGAGCCCGTGGCCGTGAAGCTGAGCAGCGGATTGCCGGCGCCGTGGCTGAAATAGTAAATCGCGTAGTCGCCGGCATAGTTGCCGCTCTGATTCGCCGACCAGGAGGCATCCGCCCCGGTGAAGCGCGGAACATCGGGTCCATTGGGGCTGGTGAAACTCGTGTCGCTGTAACGCTGGGGCGAATACGCGCCGAGGTTCACCCCTTGCTGGCCATTCGAGAAGATCGTGTCGACCAGCCGCGAGCCGTCGACCGAGAACCGCCACGAATCCGGCCCATAAAAACTGGCGGCGCCGTCCCACGATCCGCCCACCAGGAGGTCGAATGACACCGTATACGTCGTGCCCACGGTCAACCCGCTGAGCGACAACTGCACAATCTCGTCGGCGGAGCCGCTCTTCGCGACGTTGTAGCCGATTTTTCCGAGCCACAGCCCCGTGTTGGTCGAGGTCGGGCCGCCGCTGTCGAGCGGCAGCACGGCCGTCGATAGCGACGTGCCGGCGAGCGAGCCCGCGGGGGTGAAGGGCCCGGCCCCGCCGGTGAAATCGCTCATGAAAACCACCTGGCCCCGAACCTCGGAAAACACCGAGACCACCCATACCGCCAGCAGTCCCCAGACCCGCGGTCGGCGGCCGGTCACCCGCGCGGGGGCCGCCGTCACTGTCTGCCCGCCAGCGATACAATCCAGCGCGGCCCACTTCGACTTCATGGCGCGAATTATGAAGAGGTAGGCGGAATCAGCCGTCCACCGGAAATTCGGGCGGCCCCAAAAGGGCACATCCCGATGCTGGCGAGGGCTGCGTGCCTAGGACGTCGGGCTCGCCGGCCTCGCCGAGCCGTCCCGCATCACTACACCGCGTCGGGGATTTCATACCCTTTGCGGTACGGCGGCTTGATTAGCGCATTTGCCCGCGGGTCGTCGAACGTGCCGCGCGTCGCATCGTAACGCAGTGCGACGTTGCCGATCCGGTGCGCGATGTTGCCCATGTGCGCGATCACGTTGCTCGGATGCGCGATGGCGATGTCGGCGTTCGCTCGCCGGCGGTCCTTGATCGCGCCGATGAAGTCCTTGTAGTGCTCCGCATCGCCGGCCTGGCCGAACATCTTCTCGACCACCTGCGAGGCCGATTTCTCGACGACGAAGCCGCCGCCGTGCCGGCCGATGATCATCATCTGCTCCGCGCCGTAGATTTCGATCCGCGTCGAGTTCTGCTTCCAGTCGGTAACGAGCGTCTTCCGGCGCAACGTGTCCGAGCTCTTGACCATGTACCTTGGATACGCCGACAGCTCGAACGTCATCACGAACGAATCGAACTCCCAGTCGATCACCTGCACATCCGGCACCTCGGAGTCGTCGCCCCGGTGCACGAATCGGCCGCCCATCGCGCGCACGCTCTTCGGCAGCCCCGGGTCACCCATCAGCATCAGCGCCAGGTCGAGCTGGTGAATGCCATCATCGGTCATGTCGCCGCCGCAGAAATCCCAGTACTGATGCCAGCCGGTCTGAAACAAGCGCTGGTGGTACGGGCGCAGCGCCGCGCGGCCCAGCCACATGTCCCAGTTGAAATTCGGCGGCGGCCGGCCGGGCTCGCCGAGCTTGAACCGCTCCCCCGACTTCAGGTTGAACACCTTCACGAGCCCGATCGGCCCGAGCTTGCCGCTGCGCACGTAGTCGCGCGCCGCGAGATTGTACTCCTTCGAGCGATTCTGCGTCCCCACCTGCACGACGCGCCGGTACGCGCGGGCCGCTTCCACCATCTTGCCGCTCTCCCAGATGTTGTGCGAATGCGGCTTCTCGACATAAACGTCCTTGCCCGCCTGGCACGCCGCGATCGTGATCGGCGCGTGCCAGATGTCGGGCGTGGCGACGATGACCGCATCGACGTCCTTCGCCTCGAGCACGCGGCGATAATCCTTTTCGAACCGCGGCTTCGCCGGCTGCACCTCCTCGAGGAACTTCCAGCACTGGTTCAGCCGGTCGTCGCTCAGATCGCAGAGGCACGTGCAGTTCGCGCCGGCTTCGTCGACCATCACGCGGCTGACAAAGCGCCCCCGGCCGCCGCACCCGATCAGGGCCACGTTGGGCCGCTCGTTCGGCGAGACGCCGCCACGTGCCAGCGGCCGGACCAGTCCAGCCAGCGCGGCGACGGCGGCGGCTTTCGACGACGTTTCAACGAAGGAGCGACGAGTGATGGGCGTACTGTTTTTCATAGGCAAAAGCGGGCAGACCATTCATGGGGACGTCCGGCGTTCCGGGCTTTCGGACTTCCGAACTTCCGGAATTCCGGGCTTCACGGGTTTCCGGGTTTCCGGATTTCCGGGCTTCCGATGGCTCAACTCCGCCACGGGCGGGAGCGTTTCGCGTTATTGAAGGCTTCGCGCGCAATCCCGACATCCTCGGCGAGTTGAAAATCGAACATGCCGACGAGAATGTGATCGGCGCCGTTGTTGATTGCCCACGGAAACGCGTCCTGTGGCGGAATCGCGCCGGCGGCCATGATCTTGAAGGCAATCCATGGCTTCGAGACCGTCTTCATCCGGCGAATCAGCGCGTCCGGGTCCGCGCACCAGTAGCCAGGCACCTCGGCGGTCGGCGCCTTGATCTGCTCGGGCCGCGGCGCGGTCGGATAATTATGATGGTGCAGCGTCTTGATGTAGTAATCGGTCGGCACCTTCGCGCTCTCGCAGAGTTCGATAACCTTGAGGTCATGGGCGCCGACGCCGGCCGGCACGCCCTGCAGCTTCACGTGCTCGAGCGCCTTCGCGATCAGGTCGGGCCGGTTCATCGCCGCCAGTTTGTCCGCGACGGCGCCGTGGAGGTAGACCGACTCCATGCCCTGACCGATCAACCGGCGCGCTTCTTCGCCGAAACTCGCCATGTCCTCCTCGATCTTCGCCGCGAGGCAGACGATCCACTGCATCTTCCCGCCCCGGGCGCGGTAGCGGTTGAACATCTCGAACACCCGCGGCGGCGCGCTGCAGGAGATGGTGTTGATCCCGTGCTGCTCGGCCAGCGCGAGCGTTTCCATCATTTTCGCCTCCGTGTGATAGCGGGCCGCGAGTTCGCGCACGTACTTCAGGTCGCGGCTGTGGGTGTAGAGGGTGAGCAGGTTGCCGCCCAAAATCACGCGGCTCACCTTCAGCCCGGCGAGGTTACCCACCGGCAACGCCGCCTCGTTGCCTTGCGGCGCGACCGCCGCCCGGCTGGCGGGGGCGCCGACCGCCAGGGTCCCGGCGGCGGCGATGGATTGTTTCAGAAACGCGCGGCGATTCATGTCCTGGATCATAGGATTCCTCCCATCAGTGCGAAACGGTTGGTCGGTGCGACGGGCGCACCCGGTTGGCTGGCCATCGGCGAATGCTGGAAAATCGCGCCGTTACTGCGGCGTGATGGCACTCTAGCGGCCGCCGCGGCCGTAATCAAAGCCAAACCGGCACGCCGGCGCCGCGCTACGGCGCCAGGCCACCCGGAGCCGCCGGAATGCGGACACTCCGGAAATCCGCGGCGCGACCGCCGCGCGCCCGATTCGCCACGGGCAGGGTGAACGCGAACGTCGCACCCTTGCCTGGCGTACTGGTGGCCCAGATACGGCCGCCGTGGTCCTCGGCGATTTTTCGGCAAATCGTGAGCCCGAGCCCCGTGCCGTGCGGCTTGCCGTGCGTCGCGAACGGCTGGAAGAGCGAATCGACGAACTCCGGCGCGATGCCCTGGCCGCTGTCCTCCACCTCGACCTGCAGTTCCTCGCCGGTCTTCTTGAACCGCAGCGTGATGTTGCCGCCGTCCTTCATCTCGTCCGCCGCGTTGGTGAGCAGGTTGTAGAACAGCCGCGAGAGCCGCTGCGGCTCGATGCGCAGCGGCACGCTCGGCGGCGGCGTGGCGATGATCAGCTTCACCCCGCGCTGCGCGAGTTCCAGGCCGGCGTCGCGCGCGAGCGAATTGAGGTACGGCGCAAACTCGATCGGCGGCAGCCTCGGCGGTTGCCCGGTCGGTCGCGTGAAGTCGATCAGCTCCTGCAGCATCGTCCGCATCCGCTCGGTCTGCCGGGCCACCATCTCGCGCAATTGCTGCCGGCGCGCCCACCGCGCGCCGCGACAGCAGGCGAGGTCGGTCGCGAGTCCGATCGTGGCGAGCGGGGACTTGAAGTCATGCACGATGCTCGTGGCGAACCGGCCGACAATCGCGAGCCGTTCGGCCTGGCGAATTTCGTCGACGTACTTCTGGTTCAGGGCGCGCATCCGGGCGCTGAACTCGCGAATCAGCCGCAGCGCGAGCGCGGGCCGGCGCTCGAGCAAATCGAGCAGCTTTCGTTTCTCGAGAAACAGGGTCTTCGTCGGCTGTTCGGCCGTCGCCGTCGCGGAACGCGGCGCATCGTCGATCACCGCCATCTCGCCGAAGAAATCGCCCGGCCCGATGTGCGCGAGCACGCGGGATTCGCCCGGCGCCACCGGCGCAGAAATCTCCACCCGGCCGGAGACCACGACGTGGCAGCCGTCCCCCGCGTCGCCCGCCGCAAAGATGACTTTACCGGATGCGAACGTCCGCGTGCGTCCCGCCGGGGCGAGCGCCCGCAGGTCCGCGCTGAGTTCTTTCGCGGCATGGGCTGGAGAAGCGACTGGCATCGACCGCAGACTTGTTTTGCCCAGCAGCCGCGCAAAGGAAAACGACCGAAGCGAACATCAGGGCTGGTACGTAGCGCGCAGTGCGTGTTGTTGTCGGAAGAGCGCTCACGCGCCCGACTGCGAATCGTACTCGACCCGCGATTGCGGAAACGGCCGGCGCGGAGGCCGGCCCTCCAGGAATGAACCCATCATCTGGAGGGACGAGCGCCGTCTCGTCCTCCTCCGCCGCGCAGCGCCGGATTTTCTCCCGCCGCGCGCTGCACGCGCAACACATCGGCCGGCCGGTTCAACCCATGATAAACCCCGATCAAGAGCTCGTAGGCCTCGCCCCCGGCGGCAGGCAGCCGAATCACTTTTTCCAATACATCGGCCGCTTCCGGCAGCCGGCGCTGGGCGGCCAGGAAATACCCCAGCGTATACCCGTAACGCGCCTCGGTCGGCCGGAGCTCCGCCGCCCGCCGGCACCATTGCAGTGATTCGTCCGGCCGGGTCTCCGCCAGCATCACGCCGAGATTGTACGCCGCGGCCGCCGATTGCGGATCGGACTGGTACGCGTTCCGAAACGCCTGCTCGGCTTCGGCGCGCTTGCCCACTTCCGCCAGCAGCATCCCGAGGTTCAGGTGCACCGCCGCGTGATTCGGGTCCACCGCCAGCGCCTGCCGCAGGCTCGCCTCCGCCTGGTCGTTGCGGCCGACGGCGGCAAACGCCAGCGCGCGGTTGGTCAGCGACGCCACGTTCTGCGGCTGCAGCCGGATGGCCGCCTCGAATTCCTCGATCGCCCGCGTCGTCTCACCGCGGCTCAGGTGAAAATTACCGAGATTGTGATGCGAGGCCGAGTCGTCCGCCCGCGACCGCAGCCAGCCGATGAACTCGCTTGTCGCCCGCTCCAGCGAACGGCGATCGTCGCCCGCGAGCGACGCCGGCGGCACCCCCGCCAGCGCGGCCGCCGCGTGCACGCGCACGACCCGAAATTCATCCCGCGCCGCCGCCAGCAACGCCGGCAGAAACTCCGCCGGCGGCTGCTCGCCCAGCGCCTCGACCGCCGCCGCCCGCACGAGCGGCGATCGATCGCCCAGCCCCACCCGCACCGCCGGCCAGCGCTCCTCGGCGCTGCAGCCGCGCAACAACCGCAGCAGCGACGCGCTCCAGACTTCGTGCCGTTGCGGTGATGCGAGGTACGCGACCATTTCCGGCAGCTTCGACCAGTCGGCCCGGCGCGCGCTCGCGATCAGAGTCGCGCGCTGCAGCACGGGTGCCTGGTAATCGTCGGCGTGCCACTCCCGCACGAACTTGTCGGCCCACGTCGGCGGCTGATCGGTGTGACAGAGCGTGCAGGCGTTCGGCGATTTGAACGCCACGGTCGCCGCCGGAGTCGGCGGCCGCATCGAGTGATCGGTCCGCCGCATCCGCGCGAATTCCGTCATCGGCATGTGGCACGCGATGCAACGGCCGCCCTCGCCGTCTGCTTTGTGCCGCGAATGCGCCGTGATCTTCCGCACGCGCTCCTCGTGACATGGCAGGCACGCCGCGTTCGGCTCGCCGGCCCGAAAGCGGTATCGTCCGCTCGAGGTGTGGCAGTGCATGCAGCTGAGCTGCCCCGACTGCGCGCACGGGCTGACGCTCCAGCTCGTCATCGTGAAATTCTCGCCGAGGTCGCGGCCGTCCGCGTGAAAATCCGGGTCCTCGAACGTGGCGAGGTTGAAATGATCGAAGAACCGCTCGCCCGGGGCGAACGCCGTCGTCAGCGGCGTCATCTTGGCGTGGCAACTGCCGCAAAGCGCGTTGACCTGCGCCGTCGGCAGCGTGCGCGCGACGATTAGCTTGGGGTCCGCGAGCGGCTGGCCCGCCGGCGCGAGCCGCGCGGCGCGCACGTGTTCACCGCACGGGCCGTGGCAGGTCTCGCAGTTGATGCCGGGCTCGGCCCACTTCGTGCGATACGAGTCGGTCTGCGAATCGTAGTTGGCCGCGAGCTGGCTCACGTGGCAGTTGAAGCACGAGGTGTTGAACGTGTACGGCGGGTCGCGCCACGCCAGCGGCGCGTCCGCGGCGCCGCCGAAATGCCGGACCGCGCTCGCCGCGGTGTCGAACCATTCGCGCCGGTTCACGTCGTAGGCCAGCGGCAGCACCTGCAACCGGCCGCGCTCGAGCGGTGTCAGGAAATAGAATACGTTCTTCCCGCCAATCGCGTGGGTCATCTCGTACCGCGTGGTGCCCGCCGCCGTCTGCTCGTGCACGACGGCGGCCCCCGGATCGGCGCGGTACGACGCGGCGCCGACCTTCAGCGCCTGCGCGTGCGGCGTGAGGCGCGCGCGGGCCAGGGCCAGGTTGAACGGCTGGAGCGCCGTGCCGTGGTGCGAGGTCGACCACAGTTCGTAGAATCGGCCGTGACACTCGCGGCAGCTTTCCGATCCGACGTAACCCTTGTCGGCCGTCGCGGCGGCTTTCGCTGCCTCCGCGCCGAAGGCGCCCGTCAGCGCTGCGGCCGCGATGCCCGCAGCCAACGCGAGTCGCCCAACCGCGCCCGCCTGGCGTGGCCGCCGTCGCTGTTCCGTCGCTGGCCGCCGTCGCACGTGTGTAGAAATGTGACCGGATGAGATACCGCGGACGCACGGTGTGAGCGACGGTGAACGCGGCCGTCGCGCACGATACGAATTTCGCTCCACGTTGCATTAGCGGCGCTGCGAAACGCCATCTCCGATGTAGGGCGGGGGCTCCCGACCCCGCCGGAATTCGTTCCGCAATACAAGCATGCTTCGGCGGAGTCGGGAGACCCCGCCCTACACCCGAGGCACTTCGTTTTCGCCGTCCGACTTTACCCAGGACGGTGTCGTTCTTACGAATTCTGGAGGGACGACCTCCGTGTCGTCCGCGGCCCGCACAGAGGCGGGCCCTCCAATCCGACTTTACGCGCTCCTTCGAACTGATCTTGCACGCCGGCGCGCGATCGCATGTCGTGCCCGCTCTGTCCTCTTTTCACCTATGAAATCCGCTCTCGCGTTACTCGCCCTCGCGTTGCCCCTGCTTGTCCTTGCCGCCGAGAAGAAGAAAAAAGAGAAGGAGGAATTCCCCATCGGCTATTCCGACACGCCGTTGATTGTACCTGATGGCAAATGGAAGGTGCATGACATCGACCGGCCGCGCCCCGCCGTCGTGAAGCCGGGCCAGGGTCCGGGCGAAGCCCCCGCCGATGCGATTATTCTCTTCGACGGCAGGACCACCGACCGACTACGCGGGAAAAACGACACGCCGTGTCCGTGGAAAATCGAAAACGGCGAGGCCGTCGTGACCGGCGGTGACGCGTGGAGCAAGGCGAGTTTCGGCAGTTGCCAGGTCCACCTCGAATGGAAGACCGATCCAAACACCGAGGGCAAATCGCAGAAGAAGGGCAACGCCGGGATCTTCTTCATGGATCGCTACGAGACGCAGATTCTCGACTGCGACAACAACCTGACCTACGCCGACGGCATGGCGGGCAGCGTGTACGGCCAGACGCCGCCGCTGGTGAACGCGGTGCGCCGCGCCGGCGAGTGGCAGACGTACGATATCATTTTCACCGCGCCGCGGCTGCAGAACGGCAAGGTGGTCGAGCCCGCGTACATCACGACGATCCTCAACGGCATCGTGGTCCAAAACCACACGAAGATCCTCGGCCCGACGCTCCACCGGAAGGCGACCAGCTACAACGGCGCGTTCCCCGCCGAAGCGCCGTTCAAATTCCAGGACCACAAGAACTCGATCCCGGATCGGCTGCGCAACATCTGGGTGCGCAAGCTGCCCGAGCCGGGGCAGGCGGGCAGCTAAAGCGGCATGGCGTGGCGGCGGGCGTCCCCGCCCGACGACTCCAGCTCGCCGATTTCAGGTAGCACGCTCAACCTGAGCGTGCCCGAAACCGGGTCCCATCTTCGGGACGTGTTTCAGCGCGGGCAGCGTGCCCGCGCTACGGCGACCGCGGTGTGCGCGGCTCACCACACCTCAGTCGCGTCGGACGGTTTTTTGTTTCTTCGACGGCGGCGTTCGCGCCGGCGGGCTCGCGTCACGCCTCACGTCCACCGACCACGCCTCGTAGGCCGACCGCAACCGCGCGAGCTCGGCAGGCCGGCGATCCGCGAGATTCACCGTCTCCGACAGATCCGTCGCGAGATCGTAAAGCTCCCAGGGCCGGTCCGGCCCGGGCCGGACGATTTTCAGGGCGCCCTCGCGCAGCCCGGCGGTGCGGTTGTAGCCGAAGGCGAGCCGTTCGTGCGGGGATTTCGCCGTGCCGGCCAGCGCCGGCAGCGGGTCGCGGCCGTCGAGCACACGGTCGGCCGGCGCGGCGACACCGGCCGCCGCGAGGCACAGCGGCACAATATCGAGCTGGCTCAGCATTTCGCCCGCCACCCTGCCCTGCGGCAGCCGGCCGGGCCACCGAAAGATTGCGGGCACCCGCACGCCACCTTCGTAACACGTCGTGCCGCCGTCGCGCAGCGGCGCATTCGAGGCCACTTCGAGTCCGCGGCCCGGCAACATGAACGCGCCGTTGTCCGAGATCAGCATCACGAGCGTGCGGTCGCGCAAGTGCAGTGCCTCCACCTGATCGAGCACGCGGCCAATCGCGTCGTCGAGGGCCGTGAGGACGGCGCGGTACCGGCGGCGTTCATCGGGTTCGTCAGCCAGCCAGCCATAACGCTGGAGATATCTTGCCGGGACCTGCCACTCCGGTTTTTTGCCCGGCGGCATGTTGCCCGCGGACACGAAATGCGCCGCGTTGAACGGCAGGTACACGAGCCACGGCCGGTCGGCCTGCCGGCGGATGAAATCGTTGGCGGCGTCGGCAAAGAGATCCGTGCTGTATCCGGACATAGGTGACTTCTCGGTGCCGCGAAACATGTCGTACTCCCCGTTGTACAGGTGCTCGTAGTAGCTGATGTTGCCGGAGCGGAAGCCCAGGAATTCGTCGAACCCGCGCTCGGTCGGGCGGCTGCCGGGAGCAAAGCCAATGTTCCACTTGCCGAAGCAGCCGGTCGCATATCCCGCGTCCTTCAAGTACTGCGGCAGAATCCGCTCGCGCTGCGGCAACCCGATGCCGTGCCAGTTTTCGGTGGACGCGAGCTGGTGCTCGAGTCCGTTGCGAGCCGGGTAGCGCCCCGTGAGCAGCGCCCCGCGCGAAGGCGTGCAGCTGCTGGTGACGACATAGAAATCCGTGCAACGGACGCCCTCGCGCGCCAGCTGGTCGATCCGCGGCGTCTGCACCTCGCGGTTCCCATAGCACCCGAGATCGCCGTAGCCGACGTTGTCGATATAGAGCAGCAGCAGGTTCGGCCGGGACTCCGCGCCCGCCACTCGCGCCGTTCCGCCCAACGCAAGCACCGCAATGCCGGCAAGGGCCAAAACAGATTTTGGGGTAAACATGAGGCGCATTCAGGTTGCAGAACGGAAACGAGATCTCCAGC